>JAESGR010000244.1_pt1 | contig 68737 bp, 68 predicted proteins | sample 9269771 | NCBI WGS metagenome assembly JAESGR01 (sample SAMN15739572, study PRJNA653492) | algae metagenome | isolation source: Chroococcus sp. CMT-3BRIN-NPC107 and co-occurring heterotrophs from well... | place: USA: Clark Mountains Wilderness, California | collected 2010-04-18 | reverse complement strand
GGGGGACAACATCCAGATGGGGGTGGAGTTGATTACCCCCGTCGCCATCGAGGAGGGGCTGCGCTTCGCCATCCGTGAGGGTGGGCGAACCGTCGGCGCCGGCGTCGTTACCTCGATTACTGAGTAAGTGGTATCATGCTCGTCCGGCGTTCCGCGTTGCGGTCGCCGGACGAGGCGCGTCCCGAAGCATGTGGTTTCAGACAGGGCCTTGGGACAGTAAGGAACCAGGAAGATGGCAAAAAAGGGAAAAGCTGATCGCCTCGTGATCACGCTCGAGTGCACCGAGTGCCGTGAGCGGAATTACACCAGTGAGAAGAACCGGCGCAACGATCCTTCGCGTCTGGAGCTGCAGAAGTTCTGTCCGCGTTGCCGGGCGCACAGGCAGCACCGCGAGACGCGATAAGCGGAAGGAGCGCTTTCGTTCGCCACGCCCTAGGGCTGTAGCTCAATTGGTAGAGCAGCGGTCTCCAAAACCGCAGGTTGCAGGTTCGAGTCCTGTCGGCCCTGCCTAGTGGTGAATCGGAAGCGCGGGATCGTGGGGGCGTCGCCGTCTGGCACGCCCCCATCGACTGTACAGAACCGGAAGGTTTTGCTGATCCGGAGAGGACGGCAACCAGATGAGTACGCAACGGCCTACAGCAACCAATACGCCAACTGTGCCGCCACCGAGCCGCTCGGAGGCAGCGCGCCCACCCAAACCGGTGCTGCAGCCAGAAGTTCCGGAATCGGAACGGAGTGCGTACCGGAGCAAGCTGGATCAGATCAAGCGGTGGTGGCAAGACACGGTCGCCGAGTTGAAGAAGGTGACCTGGCCCGATCGCGAGACCACAAAGAATCTCACCCTGGTGGTTATCGCGATCTCGATCGTGCTCGGAGCATTGCTCGGCGCAATCGACTGGGTCATGCAGCAGATTTTCGCGGCGCTGTAGTGCTCTTGTCCGTCCAGCCGTTCATGCAAGGAGCGCACTGACATGGCAAGAGTCTCCCTTCGCGACCGACTCCTTGCGAAGCGTGCCTCGGAAGCGGGGCTGCCGGCTGAAGTGCCGGCCGGTAAGTGGTATGTCCTGCATACCTATTCCGGATATGAGAACAAGGTACGGAAGTCAATTGAAACACGCATTGACGCGCTGGATCTGACGGATCGCGTCCATGAGATCGTGGTTCCGACGCAGGACGAAATCGAGATCCGCTCTGGGCAGCGGCACACCGTTCAGAAGAAGGTGTTCCCTGGCTATGTTCTGGTGCGGATGGAAATGGACGACGACACCTGGTATGCCCTGCGCAACACGCCGGGCGTGACCGGGTTTGTGAACATCAACAATGTCCCAATCCCGCTGCCGGATGCTGAAGTGCAAGGGATCCTCAAGGGGATGACTGCCGAGGCGCCAAAGGTGAAGGTAACCTTCTCTGTTGGCGACACCGTGCGCATCACCGACGGCCCGTTCGCGGATTTCCGGGGCGAGATTGATGAAATCAACCAGGAGAAGGGAAAGATCCGCGTCCTGGTTTCGTTCTTCGGCCGCGAGACGCCGGTCGAGCTCGACTTCCTGCAGGCGGAGCGCGAAACCTAGGAACGTAGCCGGACTGCCGGGGAGGATGACTGGCGGCCGGGATTTTTGAGATGAGGAGTTAGCAACGTGGCCAAGCGTGTCAAAGGGTATGTAAAGCTCGCAATCACCGCCGGTAAGGCGACGCCAGCGCCGCCAATTGGTCCGGCCCTGGGTCAGCACGGCGTGGCGATCATGGACTTCGTCAAGCAGTACAACGAGCGCACCCAGGCCCAGGCAGGGCAGATCATCCCGGTGGTGATCACGGTCTATGAAGACCGTTCGTTCACCTTCGTGACCAAGACCCCGCCAGCTGCGGATCTGCTGCGCCGCGCGGCCGGCGTGGAGCGCGGTTCCGGGAAGCCGAACCTGTCCAAGGTGGGCAAGGTCAGCGCGGACCAGGTGCGCGAGATAGCCGAACTGAAGATGAAGGACCTGAATGCTGTCGATCTTGCCGGCGCTATCAAGCAGGTTGAAGGTACCGCCCGCAGCATGGGCATCGACGTTGTGGCGTAGGCCGGGAGCCCGGCTCGCAATCACGTGGGAGGGGCGAAGAGCCCCGTTAGTACCACAGGAGGTTTTCAATGCCGAAGCACGGTAAGAAGTATGAGGCCGCGGCCGCCAAGGTTGACGCTGACAAGCTGTACGAAGCGGACGAGGCGATCGCTCTGTTGAAGGAGGTCTCGACCGCGAATTTCGATGAGACGGTCGAGATTCACGCCCGTCTTGGAATCGATCCCCGCCAGGCAGACCAGACAGTGCGCTCCACTGTTGTTCTGCCTGGAGGCACTGGCAAAATCGTTCGCGTGCTTGTTTTCGCCCAGGGCGAGGCTGAGCGCGTGGCGCGTGATGCGGGCGCGGATTACGTGGGGTCTGATGACCTGGTGCAGCAGATCAACGGTGGCTGGCTCGAGTTCGATGCCGCCGTGGCGATGGCTGATCAGATGGGCAAGGTTGGTGGTCTGGGCCGAATCCTCGGTCGCCGCGGCCTGATGCCGAACCCACGCTCGGGTACGGTGGTGCGTGAAGCGTCGGACCTCCTGGGGGTTCTCACGGAACTAAAGGGTGGCCGCGTCGAGTTTCGTAACGATCGCACCGGCATTGTTCACGTTGCCATCGGCAAGAAGAGCTTCTCCGACGATCAGATCCGGAGCAACTTGTACGCGTTCGTCGATGCCCTGCAACGCGCCAAGCCAAGTGGCGTCAAGGGTGTCTACCTGCGTACACTAAACATTGCGAGTTCGATGTCGCCCGGCATTGCGCTGGACGTCCCCGCGACTGTTGCCGCTTCGGCCTCAGCTGCGTAACGATCTCGAAGACCACACGAATCATTCCGGCCGCAGACAGTCGGTGTAGCGCGTGAGCGCCGCTTAATTCCCGACCGAGGCCCGGCAAAGCTCACAGATGTCGCGCTCATGTGCGTCCTCCTGCGCCCCGGGTCCAACTGACCCGGGGTGTTTCGTTGGTGGAATGCCAACGAAGGAAGGAGGTGAGTAAACGATGCCTACACCGCAGAAAGCGAAATCCATCGGTGAGTTGACTGATCAGCTCACGCGGGCCAAGCTGGTCATCATTACGGACTACCGTGGCCTGAAGGTGTCCGATCTGCAGTCGCTGCGCTCAAACCTGCGCACGTCCGGCGGCGAGTTCCACATTGCCAAGAACACGCTGACCAAGATCGCCGCTGGCCATGCTGGCGTAGAGGGACTGGACCCCCACCTGGAAGGCCCGAGCGCCATTGCGTTCGGCTTCGATGACGCCGTGCAGACGGCGAAGACCGTTTCGGACTTCGTGCGCACATCCCGCGTGCTGGTAATCAAGGGCGGCGTCATGGACAACCGCCCGATCAGCGCCGCTGATGTGGAAGCGATTGCCACGCTGCCGTCGAGAGAGGAACTGCAGGCCAGGTTGCTTGGCATGCTGGTATCTCCGATGTCTCGCACGCTCGGCGTTCTCTCCGGGCCGTCGCGTTCGATGGCCTACCTGCTCAACGCACGCGCGGAGCAGCTTGGTGGTGGCGCAGCCGCTGCCGACTAGTTTTGTTTGCCGGCTGCGCTGGAGCGTAGGCTGGCTAACGTGATTCATACGCCGCTAAGCGGCGTCGAGGAGTACATCGTGGCTGATACGGAACAGTTGATTTCAGGCCTGGAAGGCATGACCGTTCTCGAATTGAACGCGCTGGTCAAGACGCTTGAGGAGCGCTGGGGCGTTTCCGCGGCGGCTCCGATGGCCGTCGGCGTGGCAGCTGGCGGTGCCGGTGCTGCCGCTGCCGCTCCTGAAGAGGAGCAGACCGAGTTCGATGTCATCTTGACTGAGATCGGCGCCAACAAGATCCAGGTCATCAAGGCGGTCCGCGAGCTAACCAGCCTTGGTCTAAAGGAGGCCAAGGACGTGGTGGACGGCGCGCCGAAGGCAGTCAAGCAGGCCGTCTCCAAGGATGAGGCCGAGGCTGCCCGCGCGAAGCTGGAAGAGGCTGGCGCCAAGGCTGACGTCAAGTAGGTACCCAGTCCTGCAGTGCCCCTGCCGGTGGAATTGCCCACTGGCAGGGGCCTTTTGCGGATGGTGATTGACTTCCTGCCGGTGGGCTGCTAGAGTCCGCCGGCAGTGAAAGATTGCAACGACGCTGATCGGAGCGAGTAAGCGCCGTCAGGCGTGGGCAGAGCGAACCGGGGATGGTGAAAGCCCGGAGCCCCGCTGGTGCTGAATGGGTCCGTGAGTCGCGCCTCAAACGGCTGAAAGGCCAAGTAGGTGGCGCCGGCAGCTCCCCCGTTACCGGGAGACGCACGATCCCTGGTCCTAAGTGACCCGTCGTGCGGCTGAGTGGGCCACTGTTACCAGTGGTCAACGAGGGTGGTACCGCGGAACGGCATGCTTGCCTCCGTCCCTTTTGGGATGGAGGTTTTTTTGTGTTTGTCGCAGCACGAACGCTGCGGGCAGGAGGGTGACATGGTCCAGGTGACAGCGGCGGGTCCGGCAGTGCGGAACCTGTCCGGGCGCTGGGCGACCCAGCCTGCGCTTGAGGCAGTTGAAGGGATTGCGCGGCGAGAGCCAGGCGCGCGTGCGATTCCCATTTACCGTGAAGTGATGGCGGACCTGGAAACGCCAGTCAGCGCCTACCTGAAGCTGAAGGGTGAAGGGCCGTCCTTCTTGCTCGAAAGCATCGAGGGGGGAGAGCGGCTCGCTCGCTACTCCTTCATCGGCGCCGACCCCATCGCGCTCCTGACCCTGCGCGATCACGTGGCGGTGACCCAGTCCGCGGTAGGCACGTCAATCAGTGAGTACGACGATCCGCTGTTGCCATTGCAGGAGATGGTGGCGCAGTTCCGTACGCCAACGAACCATGACTTGCCACTGCCGCGCTTCTGTGGCGGCGCCGTGGGCTATCTCTCGTACGAGGCTGTCCGCGACTTTGAGCCGCGCGTTCCCTCGGCCCCAGGCGCGGGACTCGGGTTGCCAGATGGTGTCTGGATGTTGACCGATGCGCTCCTGGTCTTCGACCACCTGGCGCGGACCATCAAGGCTGTGGCGCATGTGGTTGTGGACGGGCAGACGCCACTGGAGGAGTCTTACCGGCTGGCGGAAGCACGTATCGACGCACTGATCGAGCGTATTCGCCGCCCGCAGCCGCCGATGCCGCAAGGCGACGAGGCGCCGGAGATCCCGGCCGAGGAGCGGCAGGTCTCCAATACGGACCCCGATCGCTACATGCTGATGGTGGACACCGCGCGGGAGTACATCAAGGCAGGGGACATCTTTCAGGTCGTCCTTTCGCAGCGGGTGGACGTGGAGTCGCCTGTCCACCCGTTCACGATCTACCGCGCACTGCGCACGGTCAACCCATCGCCCTACATGTTCTACCTGGACTTCCTGGATCACCAGATTGTCGGAGCTTCCCCCGAGTTGCTGGTGCGGCTGGAAGGCACCACCGTTGCCAACCACCCAATTGCCGGTACACGGCCACGTGGCGCGACGGAAGCTGAGGACCAGGCCAACGCGGCCGATCTCCTGGCTGACGAGAAGGAGATCGCCGAGCACGTGATGCTGGTTGACCTGGGCCGCAATGACATCGGGCGTGTCTCCCGGCCCGGCACGGTCACCGTGCCAAAGTTCATGGAGATCGAGCGGTACTCCCACGTCATGCACATTGTGAGTAACGTGGAAGGCGAGATCGCCGAGGATATGAGCGGGCTCGATGCCCTGCGCGCGTGCTTCCCGGCCGGAACGGTCTCTGGCGCGCCGAAGATCCGGGCAATGGAGATCATTGCCGAGTTGGAGATGGACCGCCGCGGCCCCTACGCGGGCGCGGCGGGATACGTCGATTTCTCTGGAGGGATGGACACCGCCATCGCCTTGCGCACCATGGTCGTCAAGGACGGCGTCGTGTCCATGCAGGCTGGAGGCGGCATCGTCGCTGACAGCACACCAGAGGGTGAATACAACGAATCGCTCCACAAGATGCGTGGCCCGCTGCGAGCCATTGAGCTGGCGGAAGACCTGGAACGCAGTGAGCGCCTGCACGGAGGCCAGTCATGATTCTGCTGCTCGATAACTACGATTCCTTTACATACAACCTGTATCAGGCGCTGAGTGAGCTTGGCGCCAATGTCGTGGTCCATCGCAATGACCAGGTGACCGTGGCCGATGTGGAGCAGATGCTGCCGACGCTCGATGGCATTGTTGTGTCACCGGGACCGTGTACGCCACGGGAGGCGGGCATTTCGGTCGAGATGATTCGCGGACTGGCCGGCAACGTTCCCATGTTGGGTGTCTGCCTCGGCCACCAGGCGATCGGCGAGGCGTTTGGCGGCGTCGTGAGGCGCGCCCCGAACCTCATGCACGGCAAGACCTCGATGATCCACCACGATGGCAAGGGAATCTACGCCGGGCTTCCGAATCCGTTCCAGGCGACGCGCTATCACTCGCTGATCGTCGAGCAATCCACCTTGCCGCCCGATCTCGAAGTGACGGCGTGGGCGGATGGCCTGATCATGGGCGTGCGCCACAAGACCTTGCCAATCGATGGCATCCAGTTTCACCCGGAGTCGATCCTGACACCGCAAGGCAAGGACCTGCTCGCCAACTTCCTGGGGAGTAGGAGTCACCGCGCCGAGCGTGACCTGGCGATAGCTGCCACGTACGGATAACCGAGGGAGGACCATCTCCATGGCCGGAGAGGCGAGTACGGATATTCGTAGCGCCATCAAGGCGATTGTCGAAGGTGACACGCTGGATAGCAGCACCGCTGGTGCGGTAATGGACGCGATCATGACCGGCGAGGTCACGCCGGCCCAGATCGGGGCGCTTGTCACGGCCTTGCGCATCCGTGGTGAGACGGTGGAGGAGATCGCCGGGTTCGCTGGGGCCATGCGGCGGCACGCGTTGCGTGTGCACGTGGACCTGGACGAGAGCCCAGTCGTGGATACGTGCGGCACGGGAGGAGATTCCTCTGGCACGTTCAATATCTCCACGACCGCGTCATTCCTGATCGCGGGTGCTGGCGTTCGTGTGGCCAAGCACGGCAACCGGTCCGTCACCTCAAAGTGTGGTTCTGCCGACCTGCTTGAGGGGCTCGGGGTCGTGATCGAGTTGTCGCCGCAAGCGGTTGCGCAATGCGTGGATGAGGTGGGCATCGGGTTCATGTTCGCGCCCGCCTTCCACCCGGCCATGCGCTTCGTGGGCCCGACCCGGCGCGAGATCGGCATTCGGACGGTCTTCAACATCCTCGGTCCCCTGACCAACCCGGCTGGCGCACGGCACCAGTTGATCGGCGTCGGGCATCCGGGCATCGCGCATAAGCTGGCGAGCGCCCTGGCGGCACTGGACAGCGAGCACGCTGTCCTGGTGCACGCGGAGGAGGGGTTGGATGAACTCGGCCTTTCCGGTCAATCGCTCGTGACCGAGTACGACGCCCGGCGCGGTGAGGTTGTCTCCTACGCCATTTCACCTGAGGAGGTAGGACTGCAGAGGGCACCAGCAGGTGCCCTCACCGGGGGAGACCTGGCGGAGAATGTGCGGATTACGCTCGGCATCCTGAATGGCGAAAAGGGGCCACGCCGTGATGCCGTCCTCTTCAACGCAGGCGCCGGAATCTACGCCGCAAATGGTGCGGCGTCCATCGCGGAAGGGGTTGCGGTGGCGGAGCACGCCCTCGATGCTGGCAAGGCATTGGACGTGATGGAGCGGCTCGTCGCGCTCACGCAAGACCTTGCCGCGCCAGCGGCGCAGGAGACGGTACGCGCATGAGCCATGTCACCACTGGCACGATCCTCGACAAGATCCTGGATCAGACCGCGGGAGATGTCGCCGTCCGCAAAGCCCACACGTCCGTCGAGGCGTTGCGAGCGAGAGGGCAGGGCCGGCCCACCCCCGTCAGCCTGCATGGGGTGCTCTCCGTTCCCGGCATGAGCGTGATCGCCGAGATAAAGCGCGCATCACCCTCACGCGGCGTGTTCCCGGTCGAGATCGATCCCGCTATTGTCGCGGCAGACTATATCGCCGGTGGTGCAGCGGCGATCTCCGTGCTGACGGACGAGCCGTTCTTCAAGGGCAGCCTGGCGGACATGGAGCAGGCTGCCCAGGTCGCTCACGCCGCCAAACGTCCGGTCGCCATCCTGCGGAAAGACTTCCTGGTTGATCCGTACCAAGTGATTGAGGCGTGGGCCTATGGCGCAGACGCTGTGCTCCTGATTGTGGCTGCCCTTTCCGATGAACAGTTGCGCGAAATGATGGCCGTCGTTGAGGAATTTGGTCTGGAGGCGCTGGTCGAGGTCCACGACGAGGCAGAGATGTCGCGAGCCATCGTGCTCGGCGCCCGCAACCTGGGAATCAACAACCGGGACCTGCATACCTTCAAGGTCGATCTCGCCACCACCGAGCGCTTGGCGCCGCTCGCGCCGGAGGGTGCGGTGGTGATTGGGGAGAGCGGAGTGTTTGGCGCGCCAGACATCGAGCGGCTGTGGAAGGCCGGGGCGCATGCGGTGTTGGTGGGTGAGGGTGTCATCGTGCAGCCGGACCGGGCAAGTGCGGTGCGCTCCTTGCGTGAAGGCGTAACCGTATGAGCACAAGGGCGACTATCGCGGCGCTGTATGCACGAGGCAACGTCATCAAGGTGTGCGGCATTCGTGAGCCTGAGCACGCCGTCGCAGCGGCAGAGGCTGGGGCGGACGTACTAGGCTTCATCTTCGCCCCGGCGCGACGTCAGGTGACGGCTGAGGTGGCGCGAGCGTGCATCGTAGCTGCTCGGGAAGTGAATCCGAACGTCCTGACGTGTGGGGTGTTTGTAAACGCGCCTAACTCCGAGATTGAAGCGACGGTAGATGCCGCAGAGCTTGACCTGGTGCAGTTGTCCGGAGCGGAATCGCCGGACTTTGTTGCCTCACTGCCAGTGCCAGCCACCAAGGTGTTGCACCCCCAGCCGGGTTTTTCTTCCGATGAGATCGCCGGGGTTATTGCCTCGTACCAGCTGGCCGATGTCCCGCCGGTGGCGTTCCTGCTGGATGCCTTCAGCGCCAAGGGGGCTGGTGGTACAGGCGAAATGGTGGACTGGGGCCTCGCGGCTCGCGTCAATGCAAGCGTGCCGGTCATGCTGGCAGGCGGTCTCTCGCCGGAGAATGTGGCCGAGGCTATCGCCGGGGTTCGTCCGCAGGGAGTGGACGTTAGCACCGGAGTAGAGATCGAGGGCCGCAAGTCCACTGATCGAATTCAGGCCTTCGTGACCAGGGCGCGGGCAGCGTTCGCGGGCGGGGTGGCGACTACCTCCCGTTGATGGCACGCTGGGTCGCGGCCGTCAGGAGTTCCTGGAACCAGGCGGCTTCGTCGCCTACCTCCTGAGCGACCGTGGCGCCACGGGCGGGAAGCTCCGTGGCGACGCGGTAGACGCCCTTGTCCCTGGTCATGAATCCGTAGTCGACCAGTTCTCGCCGCAGGGTGGCAAAGTCCTCGTTCGCGCCCTTCAGGATCTCGTTGACTTCTCGCTCGCTGTACTCCCGGCCCGGGGTGAACCGGGTCAGCAGGTGGCGCAAGATGATCACGCGCTTCTTCCGCTGGGCGGGAATCTGCTTCAGGCGTTCGCCGTCAAACAATGCGCGCAGGGTGCGGGCTTCCTCGACGTCCTCTGTCTCTGGGGCAGGGATGGAGGTGCTGGCGAGCTCTCGCAGTTCATCCGTGCGCAGGGTGTAGATGCGAGATTGCGCCTCAGAAGTCGCCGTCACCAATCCCGCATGGGTCAGTTTCCGCATATGATGCGAGATCGTGGGAGGCGTCAGCGACAGGTGCGCGGCCAACTCGTGCCCGGCGTACGGGCGCTCCGCCAGGCACCCAAGGATACGGAGCCGGGCGGGATCGGCGAGCGCCTTGAACAGCGTAGCGAAACGGTCGAGCTTGTCTGATTCCATGGTTCGACCTCCTTGTATTTAGACTAATATCTAATATGATAACCGTCGAATAACGTACTCGCAATGAGGAGCATTGCCCGGCCCATTCTCTAGCGCTTGACATCTTGGTATGGGGTGCACTTTCGGCAACGAAGTACTTTGGGGGCGGAGGAACAGTGGATGCCAAGTGTTCCAAGAATGCCAACTTTCGCGGGTGGGGTAGTTGGCACAGTCCCGTAGGCTACTTTGATGGGCGGAGTGCGGGCGGACCCGGTGAGTTATGCAGGTTCGAAGCCGGACCGAGATCCTTCACCGACGGGCTCAGGATGACAGGTGAGGGTGGTTGCCGCCTCGTGCCAAGTTTGTTGGGGAGCGAGGTCCTTCGACAAGCTCAGGACGACACCCGGGGGTGGGCGCCATCCTGGAAACAGTCAACTCCGGTGAGACGCAATGCTAGGTGGGTCAGGCGGCATGGGTGCATTTTCCGTTGGCGCCCGGGGGACGGCTGCCTACGCAACGAGGCAACGTGGAACTTGAAGGCAAAAAGAGCGACAAGGTTCAGTGTTACTGCCTGTTTGCCGTCAAATGTCGAGCGGGACGTCATCCCAGCGCTCGCCGTAGCCGCAGACCCAGTTGAGCGCCTGGAGGCGAGCGAGGGAGGCGGCCAGGAGGGTGTTGCGTTCCGTGGGGTTCAGTGTGGAGATGTCCCGGCCCTGCACGCGGAAGCCGCCGCGCGGAAGGACGCCCGCGGCCCGGCCTTCGCGCTCGGCCTCGCGAATGACCTCCTGGAGTTCATTCCGATCGTCGTCAAACGCCTCCCGGAGATCCTGCTCCGCAAGGAGACGCCAGGTCCAGAGTTCAGCGGCTTCACGTTGAGCTGCGATCTCGTCAAGCGCGCGCAGTTCCAACCCGCCCATCCAGGTCGCCGTCGAGTCCCACGGGTGCGGAAGCGATGGAATCAGGGTATCCACGCCTGCCGGCAGGTCGGCCTGGAGATCGGGGGCGAGGCGCAGTGTCCAGGCAAGTGCGCCAAGTGCTTCGAGGGTTTCTTGCAGGCTGAACTGATCGGGTTCCTCGCCGGGCTGCGCGCCACCTGCGAGGAGCAAGATTTCGTCCTGGGTCAGATCTGGCCAGATCTCTTCAGCCCGTAGCCATTCCCGGAGATCGAACGTGCTGGACGCGCGCTCATCAGGACCTGGCGCCTCACCGTCAGCGAATGTCATGTGTTCGGCGAGTGCAGCCAGGATCAACAGGCGGCGCGCGATCTCGGGCACGGGCCGAAGCTCGATCTCCAGCTCGTCCTCGGCCAATTCCTCGTCATGAGCATCCTGGGCCACCGGGTCAGCCTTCGCCTGTCTCGCTAAACGTTGAACAGGAAGTTGATGATGTCACCGTCCTGGACGATGTATTCCTTGCCCTCGCGGCGGAACTTGCCGGCCTTCTTGACCTCGTTCATGTTGCCGGCGGCGATCATGTCGTCGTAGCCCACGATTTCGGCGCGGATGAACCCACGCTGGATATCGGAATGGATTTCTCCAGCGGCTTCGACTGCGGTAGCACCGCGCCGGATGGTCCAGGCGCGGCACTCATCCGGACCAACAGTGAAGAAGGGCATCAGGCCAAGCAACTCGAAGGAGAGGCGGATGACGCGGCCGAGACCCGACTCCGTGATGCCGAGATCACTCATGAACTCAGCGGCGTCTTCTGGGTCGAGCCGGCCGATCTCCATCTCGATCTGCCCGGCGAGAGCATCGACCGCCACGCCGGGACGGGTAAAGCGCTCGCGCACTTGCGCCACGAGCGCCTCACCCTTTTCTCCTAGCTGATCCTCACCGAGGTTGAGCAGGATCAGCAGCGGCTTCTGCGTGAGGAACCCAAAGCCGCGCAGCATCTTGATGTCGTCCGGCTCAAGCTCTCCCAGCACTTCACGAATCGGCGTTTCCGCTTCCAACGCTTCATGCAGGCGCAGCATCACCACGCGTTCGCGCTCGGTGGCCTCCTTCTCACGGCCGGTGAGCTTGGGCAACTGCGACTTGATGCGATCCAGCCGCTTTTCAACGCTTGCGAGATCGCTGAACAGGATTTCAAGCGAGAGCGTTTCCACATCCCGGAGCGGATCGACCGACTCCTCAACATGCGGGACATCCGGGTCTTCGAAGGCGCGGACGACCAGCACAAGAGCGTCCGCCTGGCTGAGGTGTCCCAGCAAGGAGCCGCTCATGCCTTTCTCGGCGATGCCTTTGGCCACACCGGCGACGTCCAGGTATTGCACATCGGCCGGGACGCGGCGCTGCGGCTTGAACATCTCGGTCAGCGTGTCGAGGCGGGCATCGGGCACCTTGACGTTGGCCAGGTTCGGTTCAACGGTATCGCCCGAGTAGGTGCCGGTTTCGGCCTCCGAGCCAGTCAGGGCATTGAACACGGTTGTCTTCCCGCTGGCGGGCAGACCGATGATGACGAGGGTGGTGGACACAGAGATCGCATTCCTTGGATCGTGCCCACGGCGGGCGACGGTTACACACAGTCCGCCATTATCAGTGAGTGGCTCACCTGCTGGCCAGTCGCCGCTTTTCAGGCGGGAGCGACGATCTCCGCGACCGTCGCATTGTTCAGGCGCACGACGTCTGTTGGCGCTACGCGCAGTAGCAGTTCCTCGCGGCCGGCGCCGCCCCATGCGACTGGGAGTGTCATCACCGCTGTGTCAACGATGACTGGAAGGTGTGGCGGCAGGGCGAGAGGAGCGACGCCGCCCGCCGGGTACCCTGTGATCCGAAGGACATCAGCGGCATCTGCTACTCGCAGTTTTTCAGAGCCGGTGACCGCCGCCAGGCGGGCGCGGTCAACGCGGCCAATCCCGGATGCGATAGCCACGACGAATCCGCCGTTGCGATCATCGAAGAGCAGGGTTTTCAGGATCTGCTCAACACCTACGCCAACCGCCGCGGCAGCCGCAGGGACGGTCGGCATGGGAACGCCGGGCGCCACGATCTCGTGGTCAACCTCATGCTCCTCCAGGAACGCCAGCAGATGCGGTGGCGCAATCTCGTCGCTCATCGGCCGCGGCGGCGAGGATCGAGCGCGTCACGCAGGCCATCGCCAAAGAAGTTGAGGCCCATGACGACGCTCATGATGGCCACGCCAGGGACCAGCGCGTACCACCAGTACTGGAGACCCTTGTCCGCGCCCTGCTTGATCATGGCGCCCCACTCGGCGGTGGGAGGAACGGCGCCCAGTCCAATGAAGCTGAGACCGGCGGTGAGCACGATGGCCGCGCCGACGTCCAGAGTGGCCTTGACGATGATGGGGGCATCAGTTGAGGGCAGGATGTGCCGGAAGAGCACCCGCTGCTGCCCCGCGCCTACGGATTGCGCGGCAGTCACGAACTCGCTTTCGCGCAGGGAGAGCACCTGGCTACGCATCAGGCGAGCGTATTCCGGCCAGAGCACGAAACCGACGGCGATCAACGCATTGCCTAGCCCAGGTCCACCGCGCACAGCGGTGATGGTCATGGCGAGGATGATCGAGGGGAAGCTGAGGATGGCGTCTGCTGCCCGCATGATCACGGCGTCTACCGCGCCGCCCATGTACCCGGCCAGCGCCCCAAGTACAGAGCCGGCGATGCCGGTGACCAGGATGACGGCAATGCCGGCTGGCACCGAAACCCGGGCGCCCCAGATGAGGCGGCTGAAGATGTCGCGCCCGAGTTCGTCCGTTCCCAACCAGTGCTGGGTACCCGGGGGAAGCAGGCGGTTGGCCAGGTTTTGCGCATCAGGATCAGCCATTGGCAGTACAGGCGCAAGCAGCCCGACGAGCAGCCAGGCCAGCACGATGCCAAGGCCAACCAATGCGATGGGCTGCTGCCACAGCGCGCGCCAGACTGACGAGAGTTGGCTGCGATGCTTCCGCGTCTCCGTCAGAGCCGAACTGAGTTGTGCAGGCACCGCCGTGGTGCTCATGGTCGTTGCCATATCAGGAGAGCCTGATCCGTGGGTCGAGGATGCCATAGACGAGGTCGACGCAGAAGTTGACGAAGATATAGGCGGCGGCAACGAAGAGCGTCACACCCAGCAGGGCCGGGTAGTCGAGTTTGAGCGCGGCCTGCACGCTGTAACGGCCGATGCCCGGCCAGGAGAAGATGGTTTCGGTCAGGACCGCGCCAGCCAGCAAGCCAGCGAAGGTCAGACCAAGCACGGTCACAGTTGGAATCATGGCGTTCCGGATCGCGTGGCCGTTGACGACACTCCGCTCGCTCAGGCCCTTGGCGCGAGCGGTGCGCACGTAGTCCTCGCCCAGTGCGGACAGGAGAGAGGAGCGCAGCATCCTCGCAACGATCCCGAGCGCAAATGACCCCAGGACAATAGCGGGCAGGACGAGGTGTTCAATCGATGATCTCGCCACGACCCAGTCGCCCCTCAGGATCGCGTCCACCGTCACCATGCCGGTAATCCGTTCCGCAGGCTGCATTCCGGTATCGAGCCGCCCGGGGCCAGGTAACCACTGCAGGCGGTAGAAGAAGACGTACAGCGCGAGGAGTCCCAACCAGAAGACCGGAACCGACGTCCCAATGAGGGCAATGAATCTTGCGATATGATCTGGCCACCGCCCCTGGAAGATGGCTCCAAGTATGCCCAGGGGAATGCCGACTACGAGCGCGAACAGCATGGCGGCAAGGGCGAGTTCCATGGTGCCTGGCACGAACTGCTGCAGATCCTGCATGACCGGACGGCGAGTCGAGAGCGATTCCCCCAGGTCTCCCTGGAAGAGATTGCGCATGTAGTAGACGTACTGCAGCGGGACCGGCTGGTCGAGCCCGTACCGTTTCTCCGCAGCGGCGCGAACCTCGGGATTGCCAGCGGCTCGCTCGCTCAGGATGGCCTCGATGGGATCGCCGGGAACAGCCTGGGCGAGCGCAAATGTGGCAATACTGACCAGGAAGAGAACCAGGATTGATTGGATCAGCCGGCGGCCGGCGTAAGCCCAGATGCCCATGATTGCTCACCTCGCCGAGGGGTGGGCGGTACGGGGAGAGGCTGCGCCGCAGCCTCTCCCTATGCCATCTCTAGGCGCTTGCCTCGCGCGTGGCGTTGCGCAACTGGACAATGTAGACGCCGTGCGGCGCCGCGCCCGTGATGCTGGCTGCGGCGGGCACGATGTAGTTTGGCTGGAAATCCACGATGAACGCGGAGTCATCCTGGAGGATTTCCTGGATCTGGACGTAGGTGGCTTCGCGCTCTGCTTCGTCAGTCTGCGCGATGCCCTGCTCGAGAAGCTCGTCGACTTCCGGGTTCGAGTACACCACGCGCTTGGCTGCCGCACCGGTCGTCGCGCCGAACGGTTGGGCGTAGGTGTGGACGTCGGCATAGTCCGGCGACCAGTCCGACATCGTGAACTGGAGTTTGGCGGCACGGTAGTCCGCGAGGCGCTGCGTCGGATCCATCGGCAGGAGCTTGACGGTGACGCCCTCAATGCCCTGGATGTCGGCCTGCAGCTTGGCTGAGAGGACATCACGGCTCAGGCCGCCCGGGGCAAACTGCCCGGCGCCGTAGGTGAGAGTCAGTTCAGCTGGGCCATTTCCGGAGGCAGCCCAGAGTTCGTTGGCCTTCGCCAGGTCAGTCTGGAAGGCGTTCTCCGCGGCCGTTTCAGCACCAAGCAGACCGAGCGGGACGACCGTCGCCGGGCGCACGGCACGTCCACCCATGAGTCCGTCGATGATGCCCTGGTAGTCGATGGCATGGGCGATGGCCTGACGCGCTTCCTTCTTGGCGAGAGGTCCGCCGACATCCTCACCCGTGTGCAGGGCCAGGTACTCGTAGGCGAGTGACGGACCCTCGAGCAGTTGCAAGCCAGGGTTGTCCAGGATCTGCTGCAGCTTGTCCGGGTCCGCGGCAAAGGCCATGTCGGCCTCGCCTGTCTCAAGCAACTGCAACTGCGTGCTGGAGTCGGCCACGTTGCGGAAGATGATGCGATCAAACCCGGCAGGGTCACCCCAGTAGTCGGGATTCGCTTCGATCGTGATCTCGCTAGTGATGTCCCACCCTGTCAGCAGGTACGGGCCGGTGCCGACCGAGTTGCCTTCGTTCAGCCAGTCGGTCAACGTGTCCGACTGATCCGCCCCTTCCTCGGCAACGCCGCCATGCTCCATGGCCACCTTGCTATCCATGACGGAAAGGGGCAGCGACGTAAGGACGCCCTTGAGCGCGGCATTCGGCGCGAGCAGCTTGATCTCCAGCGTGGAATCATCAACGGCAGTGAACGACTCCATGAAGTCGATCACGAGGAAGCTTGGATTGCTCAGGAGATTCTTGAGACGGTTCCAACTCCAGACCCAGTCCGCGGCGGTCATCTCATTGCCGCTGTTGTGGAACTTCACGCCGGTCTTGAGCTTGATCGTGGCCGTCAGGCCGTCGTCGCTGATCTCGGGGTCTCCCTCGGCCAGCAAAGGCTCGATAACGCCGATCTCGTAGCCGTCCGGGATGTGGTACAGGCACTCATAGTTGAGCTGGAAGCCGGCCGCGGGATTGATCTCATACATCTTGCCGGGATCGAAGTAGAGCCAGTTGCCGCCCTGGATGTTGTCCAGCATTACCAACGTGCGCGGATCCATCTGCGCGCGGGCGCTCCGGGCCGGGGACATGAGCACGGCCGGACCCGCCATCAACCCTGCAGCGGGCATCATGGCGGCTGCCGCCATCATGGAGCGGCGATTCAGTTTCTTCGCATGGAGAGCACGGAGGAGATTCACGGTGGAGTCGTTGGACATCGATCACCCTCGCTCAACGCAGCGGCAGCGAACAATTGCTGCCATCGGTGCCGGCTGCCGAGAAAAGCGATTGCCGCATGACGACGACGCGACGAACGCCGTGCATCTGCAGGAACTATCTTATTCTCGCGCCAACGATCGCGGAGGATACCATGAGGGTCGGTGTCAATCGGCACACTCAGATGTGCAGCGCGCCCAAGCCGCTGAGATCATCCTCAGCGGCCCGGGCGAACGCGTGTGCATCGAAGGGGATGTCAGGCGCGGCGGAGCGTTGCGTGCAGGGCGCGCCCCCCGACGTCGATATGTGCCAGGAACGTGCCGTCCGCCTGCGTCTGCCCCTCGGCGGCGGCCTCCTGGTCGGACTCGACGGCGTCAGACGCTCCCGACTGTGCGCGCCCGGAAAGGGACACGGCGAGCGTTTCATTCATGACGTAGTCGCGGTACGTCTCGATGGCCGCGGCGAGCTCGGGGTCCGCGACGTACGAGACCTCGATCGTGTCCTCGATCCGGTACTCCGCTTGCTTGCGCGCATCCTGGAGGCCGCGCACGACATCACGGACGATGCCCTCGGCAATCAGTTCCGGCGTGAGCTCGGTATCCAGGATCACGGTCGTGCGAGCGCCCTGGGCAACGGCGTACCCGGGCAGCTTGACCAGGTCGACGAGGATGTCCGATGGCTCGAGCATCACCTCGCTGTCGCCAACGGTCAGTGTGATGCTCTGCCCTGCTTCAACTTGAGCGGCGATCTGAGCCGCGTCGGCAGCGGTCAGGGCTTCGCGCATCGCATTGACCTGCTTACCCAGGCGGGGGCCGAGGGTGCGCAGGTTTGGCCTGATGTCGTAGCTGACGTACTGGCTGGGATCCGCAAGTTGCGTGACCGCCTTGACGTTCAGCTCGTCCAGCACCTGGTCCTGCAAGGACAGCACGGAGGCGATGACGCCGGGATCCCGCGCGTAGACAAGGAGGGCCGGGAGCGGCTGGCGCACCTTCACGGCGGCTTCCTGGCGCGCCGCGTGGCCCGCGCCCACGACCTCCAGCACGGCATTCATGTCCTGTGAGAGCGTGAGGTCGATACGCGATGGGTCTGAGACTGGGAAGTCGGTGAGGTGCACCGACTCCGCAGCGGCTGGGTCTACCGAGCGGACGAGGTTCTGGTACATGACCTCCGACAGAAAGGGCGTGAACGGCGCCAGGATCCGTGTCAGCGTGGTCAGCACTTCGTACAGCGTCAGGTACGCGGCTTCCTTGTCAGTATCGCTCTCGCTCTTCCAGAAGCGGCGGCGGTTGCGCCGGATGTACCAGTTGGAGAGCTCTTCGATGGTGAAGCGCTCGATGGCACGGGCGGCACGATCCGGGTCGTAGCCGTCCAGGGCGGCGCGTACTTCAGCGATGAGCAGGTGCAACTGGGAAAGAATCCAGCGGTCCAGGAGCGAGCGTTCTTGTACGATCACGCTCCGCGACCTGACCCCCTCGTCCATCGGGTTGAAGTGATCGATTTCCGCGTAGGTCGCGAAGAAGGCGTAGGAGTTCCAGAGCGGCAGGATGAACTGGCGGCGCACCTCGTCCGTGATGTGCGGGCCGAAGTTCACGTTGGAATCGGGATTCGCCCGGGCAAAGAGCCATCGCATGACATCGACGCCGAACTCCTCGGCGGCGTCGTCAAACCAGATGGCGTTCCCCTTGCTCTTGTGCATTTCCTCGCCCTTTTCGTCGCGCATCAGGGCGTAGGAGAAGACGTTGCGGAAGGCCGGCTCCGGGGAATCAAAGGTCAGGGCGGTACTCTGGGCGATGACGGAGTAGAACCAGTTGCGGAACTGACCGGGGAAGCTCTCAGAGATCATGTCCGCCGGGTACCACTCGTTCCAGTAGTCGCGGTCATGCCGGTACTTGAGCGTGGAGAAGGCCACGATACCGGCGTCCAGCCATGGGTTGCCGACGTCCCTGATGCGCGAGACCGGCTCGCCACAAGAGCGGCAGGCGATTTGCACGGCATCGATCCAGGGTCGGTGCGGCGAGTGCCCTTCGAATTCCTCCCAACCGGCAATGGCGCGGTCGCGTAGTTCTTCCTTGCTGCCGATGACATCGACGGTGCCGCAGGACTGGCATTCGAAAATGGGAAGCGCCAGGCCCCAGTAGCGCTTCTTGGAGATCATCCAGTCGTCCATGTGCTCGAGCCAGTCGAGTTCACGGTCCTCGCCGAACGATGGATACCAGGTGACCTGGCGCGTCACGTCCTTCATGGGCTCCCGCAGGGGATCCATGGAGATGAACCACTCATCGACCAGGCGGAAGACGAGGTCGGTGTTGCAACGCCAGCACACCGGGTAGCGGTGCTTGTACTGCTCGCCGCGATAGAGGAGGCCCTTGGCCTTCAGGTTGTTCGCGATGGGCATGGCGACTTCATGCACGTACTGGCCGCTGAGGTCGCCGAAGCCATCGGTGTACATGCCGAATTCGTCGATCGGCGCGATCACCGCCAGGTCGTTGACCTTGGAGAGTTGGAAGTCCTCCTTACCGGCTCCCGGGGCGATATGCACGATACCGGTGCCTTCTTCCGCTCCCACGTCCCCCCACGGGATGACCCGGTGCTCCACGCCAGCGGCGGCCGGGAGTTCCTCAAACGGCCCACGGTAGCGGCGGCCGACCAGATCGGCGCCCTTGACTTCCCCCAGGACCTCGTACTCGCCGCGAAGGGCGTTCCGGGCGGCCTCCTTCGCGAGGTAATAGGTCTTGTCCCCCTGGCGGACGTGGATGTAGTCGATCTCCGGGTGCACGGCGGCGGCGACGTTCGCCACCATCGTCCAGGGGGTCGTGGTCCAGATCAGCAGGTGGGCGTCCGGCTCATCCAGGAGTGGCAAGGCGACGAAGATGGAGTAGTGCGTGCGCTCCTGGTAGCCCTCGGTCACGATCTCATGCTCGGAGATACCGGTGCCACAGCGCGGACACCAGGGCATGGAATCATGCCCCTTGTAGAGCCAGCCCCGGTCGTGGACCGTCTTCAGGAAGTGCCAGATGGTGTAGTTGTTCTCGTCAGACATGGTGAAGTAGGAGTCGTCCCAGTCCATCCAATAGGCGAGACGGATTGACTGGTCCGTGATGCGGTCCGCGAAGCGCACCACGCGCTGCTTGCAGCGCTCCACGAACTCGGCCACACCGAATGTCTCGATGTCGCGCTTGCTCTTGAGGCCCAGTTCCTTTTCGACCTCGACCTCGACCCATAGGCCCTGGCAGTCAAACCCATTCTGGTACCGCTGCTTCTTGCCGAGCATGGTCTGGTAGCGCTGGAACAGGTCCTTATAGGTGCGGCCCCAGGCGTGGTGGACACCCATCGGGTTGTTCGCGGTGATGGGACCGTCCAGGAAGGAGTAGCGCTCGGACGAGTCATCGTTGCGGTGCAGATATTTCTCGAGAATGTCGTTCGCTTCCCACCAGGAGAGGGTGTCCCGCTCCTGGGCAGGGAAATCGGGCCGGGTGTTGACGCGCTGGATTCCCTTGATCGTGATGGTCATCGCGTAGGTGCGCTCCAGATTCAAGATTCGATCAGCTAGGGACAGGACAACAAAAACCCGCCCTCACAGGAAGAGGACGGGCGAACCCGCGGTACCACCTCAATTGACGCCGTGCTTCGGCGCCCACTCTGGAGGACATCAAGACCCTCGTTATCACGCGCTAACGGGCGAACCCGGACGTGTCTCCCAGGCGATCCTGTTTGCACGCCAACTCCAGGGCGATGTCCTGATCAGGTGCCGCCTCCGGCTCTCAGCAACCCGGATTCGCTGTGCGGCAGACGCTGGAACAGGCGCGATCCCCTTCATCGTCTGTACTTTGAATGGTACCTTCGGCCTGCCAGCGCTACAAACTTGTGGAAACCACCCGCCCTCCATGACCGAAGGTACATAGGCAAATGCAGGGCGTGGGCATGAGGTGCCGCTCCCAACCGCTCAATCGGCGTCCGATCACCACTCCAGAGTTCCGGCCGGGGTTCACGGCAGGCAATACCTTGCGCTCCTGACCTCTGCAATTGCCACGTCGTACTTGATGCCCGACGTAATAAGGGACACATCCCCGCAGGAGCGGCGGAGCGAGGGCGCGGAGAAGCGGAGCGGCGACAACGCGCGCGGCAAGAGCAACGGCAATGAGAAGGGGAAAGACAAGGCCAGGGAGACGGGCTTTTCGGTCAGTTGGGAGCAATTCCTGATCGGCTCCGAACCCAGCTAGACGGACCGCTTCACGCACAACGATGACAATCTGTTCATCGAGCTGTTACCGGCTGGAGATACCCCGTGCGTGCTCTTCAATGATGACAATGACGCGCCGAATGGTCCGGGCGGCTCCCATCCGACTGTTGATCCATTCACGGCGGAGGTTGGCGGCCGCATCCGCGTCGTCGCGTGCAATGAGGCAGCGGGAGGATGCGAACTGGATGCGGTCTGGCTGCGCTGCCTGGAGGGGAAAGGCGGGAGCGTCAAGCTCCTCGACGCCGTGACGCCGGCTGAGCGCAGGAAAAACGCGAACACGGTCGGGGTGTTCCTGGACACGATGGTTCGCATCCGCAACACGTAGCTTGCCGTCCCGCTAGATCTCCCGTTCCTGGCGAAGATGCTCGTAGCGCCGATTGATCCATCTGGTTTTGAGCTGGCGGTAGAGCGCCGTCAGTCCGAGCAGGTACGACGCGCCGAGCAGGTACGACGCCATCACGTCGGTAAACCAGTGGTGACCGAGGTAGATGCGGCTGGGACCAACCAGCGCAATCAGCGCTGTCAAGGCGCCAATGGCCGCGCGCCGGATTCGGTCGGAACGTACGAGCGTTTCGATCAGGAAGGCCAGGAAGCCGTAGACACCCGTATAGATCAGGACATGGCCGCTGGGAAAGGACGATCCGCCGATGCGCGCGGGAAGCACCCGAACTTCGGCGCTGGAGGGCCGGCTGCGGCGCATGATCCGCTTGAGGACCGTCGAGATCCCGCCCGCTCCCCAGCCGGCGAGCTGGAAGAGGGCTTCCAGGGGGAACCCCAGGACGAGCAAGGCGGCGGCCAGGGCCGGCGGGATGATGCGTGACTGCGGCGGAAACCCTGGCCACGACACGATCTCCATCAGCCGGCTGAACCAGCGCTGATTCTGCTTCTGGAGGCGCAGCGTGACTCGGAGGTCGAACGACGCACTCCGTTTCCGCTGCACTAACGCAAAGATCACGGCAAAAATGGACAGGGCAGCCGCCACGACAACGATGGCCGACTTGCCACGCGCCATGGCTATGCGGGTCGGAAACACCTCGTGTACAGAGAGCCGGCCGGTGGAGGTGACGACATGGCGGCGCGGTGTACCGCGCCCCTGACGGCGCTGCTTCATCATCCTGACGAACTCTGTAGCATGCTTACCTCGGAAACTACAGGGCAATCGGGCTGCCCTTCCTGGTTATTGTGGAGCATAGACCTTGTCCACGCTGGTAGCTCAGCGTCCTGAACGTGCAATCGTCGAGATCGTCCCGTGGCGCGTCATGCTGGCGGTGACGGTAGCTGCCGCAGGGTTCCTGCTCTTGCCCGGGGACATGGCACACAAGGCGCACCTGGTTTTGCAGGGTGTCTGCGCCCAGCGCCCGTCGCACAGCTTCCTGTTCTCAGGGCACCCTCTGCCGGTGGATGCACGCATGACAGGGATCTACCTCGGCGCGGCGGCGTCGCTGCTCTGGTATCTCGCGGTCTGCCGTGCCCAGCACTCCGGACGATTCTTGCCCACCGCCTGGGTGCTTCTCGCCCTTGGCATTGGGGTAATGGCGGTCGATGGGCTGAACTCGCTGGCGACGGACCTCGCCTTTCCAACACCCTACGCCTCGACCAACCTGACACGAGTTACAACGGGACTGCTTTCTGGCGTCGCCATCGGCGCGCTCCTGAGTCATCTGGCGACAATCTCGCTGGCGCATCGCCCACATGGTGGCTGGCGCCCGGCATCCGCCCGTACGCTGGCGCCACCCCTGATTGTTGGCGCTTTCCTGTGCGCGCTGGCGGCGAGTGGGCTGCCACCGCTGGCGCTGCCATACACCTTCCTGATCTTGGCATCGGCGATTGCCGTTTTGTGGGCGATGGCCAGCGTGCTGATAGCTTTCATGTTGCGGCGCGGCTGGGGATTTGCAAGCGCGCGGGAACGCGATGAGACGTTGGCAGCCGCACTTGTTGGTGCGTGCGTCCTCCTGCTGGGACTTGCCGCTTGGCGAGCGCTCCTCGAGCACTATATGGGCTCGCTGAAGTTGTCATAAAGCTCATCGCTCGAAAGGCGTGTGATACACTCCCCGGCGGCAGCAGCCACGTCCGTCACACGCCATTCATGCGGCATTTTCGCCGCTTCTCACCTGGTGCAATCTTCATGAAGGTCTACCGCGACGCTACCTACGTAAAAAAGCGGAAACGTATGGCGATTGCCACGTCGCTTGTCGGCGTGGCGCTCCTTGGCTCCGCGTTCTGGATGGCCACCGGGCTCGGCGACAACTCAAATGCGATCCTCATCGCCTACGTGCCCCTGCTGATGGGCACGGTGCTCTTTCACCTCGGCATGCAGCAGGTCGGGAAGTGGAACCGCCCGCAGCGGAACGACGTGGTGCTGGATCACCTGTTGAAAGACCTCCCAGACCGTTACGAACTCGTGCACTATGGGCGCATTGGCAAGCGAACGATCGAGCATGCGCTGGTCTATCCGGGGGGGGTCCTCGGTATTGTGTCACGGGAGATTCCGGGCGGAGTCAAGTACGAGAATGGGCGGTGGCGGAAAGTCTCGCAAGGCCTCGGTCGCCTGTTTGGGATGGGGGGCGCCCAATTGGGCAATCCCAACGGGGATGCCGCGGCGGATACGGCTGCCTTGAACACCATGCTTCAGCAGTTGTCACTGCCGCAAGATGCAGACGCCGTCATCGCCTTCATCAATCCCACGGTCAAGCTGGAAGTCGAGGAGCCGGATTTCCCGGTCACCAACGCGGAAGGACTGCGACGCTTCGTTGTCATGCTTCCGGCCGATGAAGATTTCCGCAACGCTGAGCGGGACAAGGTCGTTGCGGCGCTGACTGCCGAAGGTGCTTTCGAGGTTCCGCAGGTGGCCGTAAAGGCGAGGCCGCGCCCGGTCAAGCGGCCACGTCCTGTGAAGCGGCGAGTGGCCTGACGTGGCGCGTGCCAGTACGCGGAGTAGTCCGGCGCCGCACGCGCTTGAGCTGGAGTCCGGGTGGCCCAACTGGTGCGACCCGATAGCTGCTGAGCGGCTGCGTGAGATCGTGTCTGGTGGCCAGATTGGCCAGTGCTACCTGCTCTCAGGTCCGAAGGGCGTTGGCAAGAGCGCACTCGCGCGGGCGTTTGCCCAGGCGCTGATGTGCGAGCAGCCGGAGGCGAGTGACCCGGCGAAGCCGTGCGGGGTCTGCCGGTCGTGCCGGAATGTCCTCAGAAACGCGCATCCCGACATCGAACTGTTCGACCTGCAAGCCCAGGCGACCTTGCTGGAGGGGAAGTCCGGTAAGGGCAGCACCCTCACGATTGAGATGGTGCGCCAGATGCGGAGTGCCGCGGCCTTGCTGCCCGTGGAGGCGAGCCGGCGGCTAGTGATTGTGGACGATGCGGAAACGCTGCTGGAGCCAGCGCAACAGGCGCTACTGAAGACTCTCGAAGAACCGCCGCGTACCGTTACGATCCTGCTGCTCTGCGACGAGCCGGAAGCGCTGTTGGCGACGGTCCGATCGCGCTGCAACGAAGTCACGGTGCGCCCGCAACCGTTGTCCGCGATTACCGAAGCCCTGGTGATGCGTGGCGTTGCCGTGGAGCAAGCCAACGAGATCGCCTTGCTGAGCCGGGGCAGCGCAGCCTGGGCAATCGCCGCTGTGAATGACAGCACACTACTTACGGCGCGCCGTGACGCCAGGGCGGCCGCAGCGGCCTGGTTGGCGGGATCGGCGTACGAGCGAATCGCGACCGCCTACCGGCTGGGTGATCAATTCGCGAAACGACGGGACGATGTGATTGCCACCGTGCAGATGGTGGTGCAGTTGCTACGGGAAGAGCTGCTGCGCGTCGCGGGTGCATCGGCCCTGCGGCAAGATGACGATCGAATGGCCAGTGAGGGGACCCTGGCGACGTTGGCGCGGGCGCTGAGCAGTACGCTGCAGTGCCTGAGCGACTTTGACGCCAATGTGCGTCCCCGGCTGGCAATGGAAGCGATGGTGTTGGCATGGCCGAGCTCGGGATGGGAGACGGTCTAAGCGCAGTGTGGGCTCCGCCTGCGTCTCTGGATGAAGCACGGGCGCTGGCGCGAGAGCGATTCAAGACCCGCTTACAGGCAGGCGAGCCGGTTGGGGGCTGCGGTTGCCACGAGGATGACGAAGTCCGCGGCGGCAATGATGCATCTCCAGCGGTCTGTGTCGTTGGCGTGCGTTTTCGCGATTCCGGCCGCGTGTACTACTTCCGCTCTCCCGAGGATGACGAGATCGCCGTTGGGGACTGGGTGGTGGTGCCGACCGCGCGCGGAGAGGAAGCGGGCCGCGTCGTGATCAGCCCGCACCAGGTGCGTTCCAGCATGCTGCAGGGGGACCTGGGCAGTGTTGATCGCGTGATGACGGCAGATGATGTCGCGCGGATGGAAGCCTACCGGCGAGGTGGGGCGGAGGCCGTCCGCACCTTCAGTGCTCGCATCCGGTCGCGCCGCATCGGGATCAAGCCGATCAGCGCCGAGTTCTCATTCGATGGCGGGACGGCTTTCCTGTCCTATTCGATTCCGGATCGGGATCATGCCCCGGCCACCGAGGTCCTCATGGACCTTGCCAATGATCTCGCTGATGAGTTGCAGTGCCGGGTGGAGATGCGCCAGGTTGGGCCACGTGACGAGGCGCGGCTGCTCGGCGGCCTGGGACGCTGCGGGCGGACGCTCTGTTGCTCCTCATGGCTGCCGGTGTTTCCCGAAATCTCGATGAACATGGCCAAGACCCAGGACCTCCCGCTTAACCCCTCCAAGGTCTCCGGGGTGTGTGGGCGCCTGCTCTGCTGCCTCTCCTACGAGAACGAGCAGTATCGGCAAATGAAGTCCATGATGCCGCGTCTTGGGCAGCCGATCGATACGCCGGGCGGTCCCGGCGTGGTGATCTCCCTGCACCTGCTGAAGGAACTGGTCACGGTTCGCCTGGATGAAGAGGCTGGTGAGGCGACCTTCCGTAGCGATGAGCTTGGGTTGCAGGCCCCGCAGATGGTGGCGCCCGCCCCGCGCCCGGAGCCGGTGACGGTGGTTGAGCAACCAGTTCTGGTCCCTGAGGCAGAAGCCGAGGAAGCTGTCGCAGCGGTGGCGCCAGATGAGCCAGCTCCAGCCAAGCGGCGACGGCGGCGGCGGGGCTCGAAGCGTGGTTCTGGCGGAAATCAGTAGGGAGCGAGGAGACTGGATGGCGCGCTACCTGGTAGTCCACGACCCCAACCCAGGCGAAGACGAGCGCGTCCGCCCGCCGACGCGGTTGCGCGAGTTGGCAGAGTCGGCGCGAAATGAACTTGCCACGCCGCGCTGGATCAAGGCGTGGTCACCGGATCTCCACGATGACCGCATCTTCACCATGTGGGAGGCGAACTCGGCGGAAGAGATCACCGCAGCACTCGAGGCGTACGGCTTCCTTGATGACTACACGGCCAAACCGTTCCAGGTCCGCGAGTGGGGGCCGGACGACGTACTGGCCGGCGGCGAGTAGCCTCCATCTCGTCAGTCAAAACAGGGTCCGGTGCTACCATCAAGGCACCAGGAAGCGCCGCCCACCGGCGTCCGTGTTCTCTCTCAACGAAGGATGATGGTCCATGACGGAACTGCGCACAGTTGGCCAGCGCGTGCGGCGTCTGGATGCCCCCCAGCGCCTCACTGGGCAGGAGCGATTTACCGGAGACCTGCGGGTGCCGGGGATGCTCATCGCGCGTCCGGTGACCAGCCCATATGCCCATGCGCGCATCCGGGGCGTGGACGCTTCCGCGGCGCTGGCGATCCCGGGCGTCGTGCAGGTGCTGACGGCCCATGATCTTGTGGGAGGCATCGGCAAGGACGGCGCGAAGTCCCCAATTGCCGCGGATGAAGCCGTCTTCGCCGGACAGTTCGTCGCGTTGGTCCTGGCCGAGACGGACAGGGCGGCTGAAGACGGGGTGGCCGCCGTCGAAGTGGATTTCGAGCCGCTGCCGGTTGTCAGCACGCTTGACGAGGGCCTCGATCCCAACTCGCCGCACATCCGCGAGAAGCAGTTCGACGTCGATGACTCCGAAGCGGCAATGCACAACTCAGACGCCGCCGTGCAGGCGGAGTCGAACGACGACCTTCAGGCGCCGAACATCTCCAACCGGGTCAACTACACCCGTGGCGATGTGGACGCCGGGTTTGCTGCGGCTGATGCGGTTGTCGAGATGACGTTCGAGTCGCAGACGGTGCACCAGGGCTACCTGGAACCCCAGGTCTGCCTGGTTGACATCGATCCGCTTGGTGACCTGACCGTCTACACCAGCACCCAGGCGGCGTTTTACTGCCGGACCCGCGTCGCTGATACGTGTGGCATTGACGTGCAGCGCGTCAACGTCGTGCCGATGCCGGTGGGCGGAGGATTCGGCGGCAAGTTTGTCCTGATCGAGCCCATGGTGGCGGCGGCCGCCCTGGCAGCACAGCGGCCAGTTCTGCTGCGCTACTCGCGCATGGACGACTTCATGGCCGGCAATCCCGCTCCGGATTGCCGCATCTCGGTCAAGGTCGGCGCGACCAGGGATGGCGATATCACCGCGCTGCAGTCGTACCTGCTGTTCGATACCGGTTCCGGTGGTTCATCGCCGCTCCAGATCGCGGCGATTCTCCATGGTGGCTACTACCGCTTCCCGAACATGGAGATTCGCGGCCACGAGGTCCTGACGAACAAGGCGGGAGCGGGCGCCTACCGTGCGCCAGGCGCGCAGCAGGCAACCTTCGCAATCGAGTCCGCCCTGGATGACCTGGCGCTCAAACTCGATCTCGATCCGCTGGAGTTCCGCCTGCGCAACTGCGTGGTGGAAGGCGACCTGCGCCCGAATGGCGGGGCGTGGCCAAAGCTTGGCTTGAAGGAGTCGTTGGAGGCGTTGCGCGACCACCCGGCGTGGCAGAACCGTGACCAGGCGCGCGCGGAAGGGCGCGGCGTTGGGATCGCGGTCGGCGGCTGGCCGGGTGGCATTGAGCCGGCGACAGCGGTCTGTCGCCTCGATGCGAATGGCAAGATGACCGTCGTGCTCGGCTCCGTTGATCTCTCCGGGACGAACACGACCTTCGCCCAGATCGCCGCCGAGACGTTCAATCTCGATGCCGATGGCGTCACCGTGACCACCGCGCCTACGGACGCTGCTCCGTTCGCGGGTGGGACGGGTGGTTCCAAGATCACCTACACGGTCGGCAAGGCTGTGCAGCGAGCGGCTGAGGACGCTCTGCGCCAGATCCTGGCGGTGGCATCCGAGGCTCTTGAAGCTGCGCCGGAAGACCTGGAAATGGTGGACGGCGCGGTTCGTGTCAAGGGCGTGCCTGGATCCCAGGTTTCGTTGAAAGATATCGCCTCGCAGACGATGGGCGTGACAGCGAAGCACGCGCCGATCTACGGCACGGGGTCGACCGCGATCCAGGAGAGTTCACCCGGATTCGCCGTGCACCTGGTCGAGGTCGAAGTAGACGAGGTGACTGGAGAGGTGCAGCCGACCCGCTATGTCGCCGTGCAGGATGTTGGCTTCGCCATCAATCCCGCCGCCGTTGAGGCGCAGATTCACGGCGGGGTTGTGCAGGGCCTGGGCTGGGCGCTGTACGAGGGCATGGTCTTCGACGCGGACGGCCAGTTGTTGACCGCGACCCTGATGGACTACACGCTGCCACGAGCCGAGATGGCTCCCCCCATTGAAGTGGTGCTGGTGGAGGTTGCCTCCGAGCATGGCGCGTATGGTGCGAAGGGGATAGGCGAACCACCGGCGATCCCGGGGCCCGCCGCTGTTGCCAACGCGATTCGTGACGCGGTTGGCATCCGCGTGAACCAACTCCCGATCAGGCCTGAGGTCGTGGCGCGGGCGCTGTGGGACGAGCCGGCAGCGTCGGCCGCTGACTAGCGACGTACTGGAATTGCCGAGATGTACATACGGACCGGGTGTCGTTCGTTGAGTGGGCCCGGTCCGTTCTCTCCGCCATGCTGCTGACACTTACCATCCGCAACTTTGCCATTATCGACTCGGCGGAGATCCCCTTCAGTACGGGATTGAACGTGCTGACCGGGGAAACCGGCGCGGGTAAGTCGATCCTGATCGACGCCCTGGGTTGTGTGCTGGGGGAGCGCACCAGTCCCGAGATGGTGAGGGCGGGCGCGCGCAGCGCCACCGTGGATGCCGTCTTCGACGTCATTTCAAGCCAGAACGCCGAGGCAATTGCCGCTGCCCTCGCCGAGTTGGAGGTCGAAACCGACCATGGTGAACTGATCCTGAGCCGGGAGATCCAGGCGACCGGCCGCAGCAGTGCACGCCTGAATGGCCGGCCGACTACGGCATCCGTGCTCTCGCAGCTGGGCGCCTTGCTGGTGGATGTGCATGGGCAAAGCGACCACCTCTCGCTCCTGAAGCCTGCCTCACAACTTGATCTCCTGGACCGCTACGCCCGGACGACCGACCTACGGGAGCGCTTCCGCCGAGTGTACGCAGAGCTTCGCCATGTCCGAGAGCGCCAGGCATCGTTCGATCGGGGGGCGAGGGAGCGCATGCAACGGATGGATCTCCTGCAATACCAGGTGGAGGAGATTCGCGAGGCAGCCCCACAGATTGATGAAGATGTCCTGCTCTCGACGGAGCGGAGCCGCCTGGCGAACGCCGAACGGTTGGCGCTCGATGCGGCGTTGGTCTACACCCAGATCGTGGGAAGTGACACGAATGATGATGTGCCTGCCGCGACGGCGCTCCTGCGCACCGCTTCACATGCGCTTCAGGAGATCAGCGAACTCGATGCGTCCGTGAGTGAATTGAGCGAGCGGCTCAACGATGCACTCTTCGCGCTTGAGGACGTGGCGGCTGGCGTGCGTGACTACCGCGACGAGATCGAGTCTGATCCAGGGCGGTTGGCCGAGGTCGAAGAGCGCCTGGACATGCTGCGCAATCTGCAGCGCAAGTACGGGGGCACGCTGGCTGACGTCCTGGCCTTTGCCGACGACGCAGCCGCCGAGTTGGAGACGCTGACCGGCTCCGAGATGAGCGCAGAGGCGCTGGCCGAGCGGGAGGCGGAGTTGTCAGCTGAGGCTGGGGCGCTCGCCTCTGAGCTCTCGGTGAAGCGGCAGGAGGCGGGAACAGCATTGGCAGCGGGCGTGGAGCGCTCGATCGCCGAACTGCGCATGGGGCGAGCGGCGTTCGCTGTCAAGATCGAGCAACGCCCGGACCCTGCTGGTATTCCGGTGCGCCTGGACGGGAGCGATTCCCTGCTGGCCGCGGATGCTTCGGGGATCGACCACGTCACGTTTCTCATCGCGCCGAACGCCGGCGAGGGCTTGAAGCCACTGGCTCGAATCGCGTCCGGTGGCGAGACTGCGCGGCTGATGCTGGCCCTGAAGTCGATCCTGTCCGACGTTGATGAGACGCCGACCCTGGTCTTCGACGAGATCGATGTTGGCGTGGGTGGCCGCTCGGGCCAGGTGGTGGGAGAGAAGCTGTCTGGCCTGGTTGAGAAGCACCAGGTCATCGTCATCACCCACCTGGCGCAAATTGCCGCGTTCGCCGAGCGCCACTTTCGCATTGCCAAGACGGAGCAGGACGGGCGAGTTGTTTCCACCATCGGCCAACTCAACGTGCGCGAGCGGGAGGAAGAACTGGCTGCCATGCTCGATGGCCTGCCCCTCACGCCGGGCGCGCTCGAAACGGCGCGCTCCATGCTGGAGCGGGTTACCCGTCCAGACTGATTCCTCCAGTCGCAGGGGTATACTCGCCGGCTGACGAGGCCCACACGCAGGCTAATGAGTCTGCCTTCCCGAGAGCAAAGAAGGAGTCCCAGTATGGGCGGCGTGAACATGAAGATGATTCAGCAGATGCAGCGGCGCCTGGAGTCGATCCAGACCGAGCTGGCTGAGACGATTGTCGAAGGATCAGCAGGCGGCGGCGTCGTTCGGGCGCAGGTAACTGGCGCTCGCGAATTCCGGGGTATCTCTATCGATCCCAGCGCCGTTGATCCGGATGACGTCGACGTGCTGGAAGACCTCATCACGGTCGCTATCCAGGACGCCATGGCCCGCGCAACCACCATGGCTGAAGAAAAGATGGGCGCGCTCACCGGGGGCATGAAGATCCCCGGCCTGATGTAGCTGGCGCCCTGGACAGGGAACAGCCCTCCATGGCTGCATCAACACCCTATGAGCCGTTGCCCTTTGCCATCGGAGACGTGGTGAAGCTGAAAAAGCCTCACCCGTGCGGCAGCTATGACTGGACGGTGACCCGGCTTGGGGCCGATATCGGCCTGAAATGCCGCGGGTGTGAGCGTCGTGTCCTCCTGACACGGCGAGAGGCGGAACGCCGCTTCCGGGGATGGGTGAGCAGAGCGACGACGATCGAACCCGAATCCGCATCGACCGCAACTCCGGCCTCGGCGCCTTGAGCGGTCAGATCTCCACGACGCCAGATACCCGACCGAACGACGCGGTGAACGATTCGGCAAATGACGCTTCTGTGCCACGAGAGCGGCGCGTGCTGCGGCCACAGACGCAGGGCTCGTTTCGCGCTGTCCTCACCAACTTTGCGTTCCTGAGGCTCTGGATCGCGCAGGCGGTTTCGCAGACCGCCAACAGCATGGTCGATTTCTCGCTCCTGCTCAGCGTCGGCGAGGTCGTCGAGTTTCACAATATTGCGCAGGCGAACACTGCCGTCAGTTTCGTCATCCTGGCGTTCTCGCTGCCGTCGGTCATCTTTGGGCCGATAGCCGGCGTGGTTGCAGACCGCATTAGCAGGCGCACCATCATGGTGGCGGTCAACGTAGTCCGTGCGGTCCTCGTCGTGTTCTTCCTGCTCATCAGCCCATCGTGGCAGGTTGGCCTGGCGCTCGGTGGGTACTACGCCCTGGCGTTCCTCTTCGGCGCGGCCGGTCAGTTCTTCATGCCAGCCCAGGGCGCCTCGATTCCGTCACTCGTGCCGCGCGAGCAACTGACGGCCGCGAACGCGCTGTTCAACCTGACCTTTACTGCTACGCAGTTACTGGGGTTCGCCATCCTGGGACCGCTGCTGTCACAGGCGCTGGGCCTGGACATCCTGTACATGGTCACCCTGGTCTGTTTTGCGGTCGCCGCGCTGCTCACGTTCTGGCTGCCGAAGATGCCCTTGCCAGTTCGCGTGACCAGCGCCACACGGGTGAGCCGCACGCGCCAGATGTGGCTGGATATCAAGGAGGGCCTGGCGTTCATCGCCCAGGACCGTATCCTGGTCAAGGTCATCGGCAATCTGACCTTCGCGACCACGGTCTTCATGCTAGTGGCGGCGTTGGCCCCGAATTTCGTATCCACAGTCATTGGGCTGGCTCCAGGGCAAATTGGCTATATCGTGGCGCCGGCCGGGATGGGCGTGATCGCGGGCGTGGTGCTCGTGCCCCGACTTTCGAGGATCTTTCCGCGAGAGCAGATGATCGACGCGGCTGTGGCCCTGGGCGGCGTCTCGCTTCTGCTGTTGGCCATGAGCCGCACCATTCTTACCGCGATCCTGGCGCCGAACCCCGTACCAGAGCAGCTGCTGGTCGTGGTGGCAGGCGCGCTGGCAGCCACGCTCGGCATCTTCAACGCGCTGGTCCTGGTGCCCTCGCAGACGATCCTGCAGGAACGATCACACGAGGCGATCCGGGCGCGCGTGTTTGCGACGTTCTTCACGATCACCAGCGTGGTTTCGTTCGTGCCGATCTTCTTCGCGGCCGCCGCCGCCGACTTCTTTGGCGTGGCGACGGTGCTGGCCGCGGTCGCTGTGCTCTTGATCGCGGTCGGAGTGGGGATGGCGGGGATGAACCTGCGGCGGCAGCGGCAGCGGCATGAGCGCGTTCGCACGCGCCACCGGCAAGGCCCTGAGGCGGTTCAGCCCCCCTCCTGAGCCGAACGTACCCTATAGCCCAGCGCTGCCGCGTGCTCCAGAGCCAGGGTCACAAAAAGCCGCAGCCGTGCTGCGTCACGCGGCGTCGTATCAGGCCCAGTGATGATGGCGGCGAGTTCGGTCAGATCAGGATCAGCCAGAAGCCGCGCGGTATCGGCATCAAGGAAGCCAGCTGCGACATGCAGGCTGAGGCGATCCATCGTATGAAGTTGCAGGGCGGCGGCGATGCGGTCCAAGACCTCGCGGCTGACGCCCCGCCCCCCGTTTTCCAGGCGGCTGAGCGTGCTGCCATCGATCTCTGCCTGCCGCGCCACCTCTTTTTGAGCCAGGCCGCGCTCGCTGCGGAACTGGATCAGCAGCGGGCCGAGTTCGGACGAGCGTTGTGCATTCTCAGCCACGGATCCTCCGATCACGATCATGTGCGGAGTGTGCCACGCCCGGGGAACCTGTGGCTGCGAGAGCCCGCCACGCGGGAGTGGTCCGTCTCTTGCAAAGAGGATTGCAACTCCCAATGGCGGGGAGGGACGCCTCAATGGCCGCATGTGCAGCGTCGAGGTTGGACCCCTTTTTACTCCTGACTCATGGCTAAGCCATCAGGAATGGGTTGAGCGGGCCACTGGATCTGCCAGGTACGTCACGCGCGGATCGCGCACAAGGAGACTTGCAATGTATATCGGAGGCGGACTGCTCCTGGTTATCATCGTCATCATTCTTCTCGTCGTTGTGTTTTGAGCACCACCCACTCCTCGACGAGGTACGGCGTGCTTTCCTCCGGATTGGTCGTTCAGCTTCCGCTGGCGACATGGGTTCACCCAAAAGCATGTGTGCGTTGGTGAGTCGAATATCGGTAACGCCTGCAGAGGGGCGCCGATGACGGACCTGACTTGAGGGACTGGCAGCCGCGTACACTGGAGTGGTTTTCCAGTCGGAATGGCCTGTAGCCGTACTACCTGAAAATGGAAGCAAAGCAACAGGCGACCGTGGTTAACCACGGTCGCCTGTTGCTTTGCACCTTCGTGCAGTTCTATCGGGTGAGCCGCATAGGACTCGAACCTATAACCAACTGATTAAGAGTCAGTTGCTCTGCCAATTGAGCTAGCGGCCCGACTTCGGAAATGATAACGGGTCAGGCCCAGGGGCGTCAACGTGAGCCAGCCCTGAGGAGAGCGGGTGGCTTGAACGTGTGCCACGATTCTGCCTGCTCGTACGCATGCGCTACACGCAGAATGGTGTCCTCGGCGAAGGCTGGACCAAGAATCTGCAATGACACGGGGAGGCCGTCGCTGAAGCCACAAGGGACCGCCACGCCCGGGATGCCGGCCATGTTGGCCGGGATCGTGAACACGTCCGCCAGGTACATCTGGTAGGGGTCGTCCGTGCGCGTACCGAGTGGGAACGCGACTGTCGGGGAGGTTGGCGCGACAATGGCGTCCACCTTTTCCCAGGCGCGGTCGAAGTCCTGCTTGATGAGCGTGCGCACCTTTTGCGCCTTCACGTAGTAGGCGTCGTAGTAGCCGGAGCTGAGCGCGTACGTGCCAAGCATGATCCGTCGCTTCACTTCCGGTCCGAAGCCTTCGCCTCGCGTGCGCGCGTAGGTTTCCGCCAGGGTCGGGGCTTCCACCGCAAGGCCGTACTTCACGCCATCGTACCGGGAGAGGTTTGCGCTCGCCTCCGCGGGAGCCGTGATGTAGTAGGTTGGCAGCGCATACTCGGTGTGCGGTAGATCGACCTCGATGATTTCCGCGCCCAGATCACCGAAGCGAGCAATCGCCGCGCTGATCGCCGCGGAGACGCCTGACTCCATGCCGTCCACGCTGTACTGCTTCGCCACCCCGAGCTTCATGCCGCGCACGTCACCAGTCAGGGCGGCGCGGAAATCGGGAACTGCGACAGGGCTCGACGTGGAGTCCCGCGGATCATGCCCGGCGATGGCCTGCAGCGTGATGGCCGCGTCCTCAACGTTGCGGGTAAAGGGGCCAATCTGGTCCAGGCTGGAGGCGAACGCGAGCAAACCTAGGCGGGAGACTCGGCCGTATGTTGGCTTGACGCCGACAACGCCGCAAAAGCCCGCGGGCTGCCGAATCGAGCCGCCTGTGTCTGATCCGAGACTGAAGAGCGCGAGCTCACCAGCCACCGCCGCCGCCGGTCCACCACTGCTTCCGCCGGGCACGCGGTCGGTGTTCCATGGGTTGCGGACGATCTTGTAGGCGGAGTTCTCGTTGGAGGAGCCCATTGCGAACTCGTCGGTGTTCGCCTTGCCCAGGAACACCGCGCCGGCGTTCCGCAGACGGCTCACCACGGTCGCGTCATACGGGGGTACGAAACCCTCCAGGATGCGTGAAGCTGCCGTTGTCGGAGCGTCGGTCGTGCAGAGTACGTCTTTCAGCGCAACGGGGATGCCCGTCAACATTCCCGCATCGCCTGCGGCGATGGCGGCGTCGGCGGCGGCAGCCTGCGCGAGCGCAACCTCCTGCATGACATGCAGGTAAGCGCCGATGTCGGCGTCATCCTCGGCGATACGATCCAGGTAGGCGGCAGCAAGTTCCACCGCCGAGAACTCGCGGTCGTCGATCTTGCGCCGTGCTTCGGTAAGCGTTAAGGCAGTCAGATTGGACATGGTTACGCCATCTCCTCCGACTCGCCGCCGAGAACAGCATGCACCTCGAAGAACCCCTGGGATTGACGCGGCGCATTGGCCAGCACAGCATCTCGGGGCAGCGACGGGGCAACGGTGTCATCGCGCATGACGTTCGAGAGGGAGATCACTTGCGCGGTCGGCGGAATTGCGGCAACATCGAGCGCTTCCAGCGCGGCGATATGCCCCAGGATGGAGGAGAGTTGATCCTGCATACGGGTGATCTCGTCGGCGGTGAGCCCTAGCCGGGCCAGAGCCGCAACGTGCTCGACATCTTCGCGAGAAAGCGCCATCTGGTTGTCCACTGCCCTGCACGAAACGCCGGAGAGAGCCTTGCCGGCCCGCCAAAACTGGGTGAGTCTAGCATGGGGTTTCGGACAGTCCGCGACGCAGAGCCCTGATGTAGACTGCAAGCTTGCGATCGCCCGGTGCCCGTCCCCATCGCTGATCCTTGCCGCGGCACGGCGTCAGTCCGGTAGCGTCGTGCTGATACGAGATCATGACTGGGTGGCCGGGTAGGAGCATGTCACGCAACCAAAATGCAATCGTCTCGCGGATTGGTCTGGCAGGTGTAGGGGTCTTGATCCTTGCCGGCCTGGCCGGATGTGTCGAGGACGAGGTCGGTCCGCAGTTCGCCAATAACCCTCCAACCGCAACCTCTGGCCCTTCTTCAGCGCTCCCAACATCCTCACCGGCCACGCCAATGGTGATCGCCACACCGGTTGTCCATGCCACCCCAGTTACGATTGAGGATGTCCTGGAGGCGCGCGGCGCGGTGCAACGCATATTCCTGGCCTCGAATGAGACGATCTGGGCGGTCAGCGACGCCGGCGAAACCGAAGCGATTCTTGCCACCGAGCCAGATGAGCAGGTGCTCGCCATCGGACCTTCACCGGACGCCACGCGGGTAGCGGCAATCCTCGCGTGGGACGATGGGCGCACGTCCTCTCTCGTGATCCTCGAGGCCAATGGCGACCTCGTCGAAGAACTTGACCTACCAGGCGAGACATCGGCAACTCCTGTCAGTGCACAGGCAGGCTTCGGCAACGTCGCGGTGGATTGGTCGCCCCAGGGCGACAGGATCCTGTTGCTCACCGGCAACAGCGAACTTCGCACTGTCGCGGCGGAGCCGAACGCCACCCTTGAGTCCATCGACCTGGGCGACGCAGGCGGCGCCGTCCTACAGCCATCGTGGTCACCAACCGGACAGCAGATCGCTTTTCTGCGGGTAGACCCCGAAACGCGTTCCCGGGCGCTCCTTGTGCACGATCTGCAGAGCGGCGGGACCATCGAACTTGTTGGTCCGGGGGAGGGCCGGATTGTGGTTGAGTTCGCGTGGGAGCCAGATGGCACGGGGCTTCTTTTCACGGAGGGCTCAGCCCTGAGCAGTGCTACCACGGGGATTGACCTCTGGCGAATCGGAGCGGACGGTGAGGGCCGGGAGCTTGTGGCGGCAGCAGGTGCCGTGGCGCCTGTCGCCCGCATTACGACCGTGACGCCGTCTCCTAATGGCAAGAGCGTGGCCTACGCCGTTCTCGTGCCCGGTGAGGCGGTGCCAACCGTGGACAGCGTCTGGGTCCGAGATCTCGCCAGCGGACAGGGAATCCGGTTGGGGCTGCCGTCAGTGCGCAGCGTCGAAAACATCTGGTGGACGAGCAAGGGATTGGCCATCGCAACTGTTTCTGACCGCCGAAACCAACCTGTCCTCGCCGTCCTGCTAGTTGCGCAGAGCGGCAACGTATCGGCACTCTGGGCAGAGCCGCTGCAGTCCGCTTCCCCGGTGCCGATAGGATCTCCAGCGCCAGACGAGGAAGGCTAGGTCGCGGCCCCATCACCATAGAGCCGGGCGAACTCTGCTTCGTCGATCTCTTCGGCGTCCAGCAAGTTTTTGACTGCTTGCAGGCGCGCCTCGTCGGCGTCATCACCGGGATCGAGATCTTGAGGAGCAATCTCTGGAACGGCTGATGAGGCGGCGTCTCTGGCAGCCGGCCGGGTGGCAGCGGGAGTTGCTGGCTGGGCCGACGCTGCTGGAGGAACGTACTCACCACGCAACACACAGGCGATCGTCACTCTCCGCCCGATGTTCCGCGACAGGACGTCCGCGACCGTCTCGCGCACGTCGTCGCTGTTCAGCTTGTCCCTGTGAAAGGGGTAGGGCACGGCCAGGGTGATCTCGGATTCAGAAATGGCAACGGGGTCAACCTCGCTGAGCAGGGCCTCGATCCGCCGGTTGATCGCTTTCACGTCCGAGCGGATGCGCGGCCAGAGGTCGGCGATCTCCGCGACATCGTACAGGCCCACCTGCCCGGCAGAGGCTGCTGGCGCGGGCCGCGGAGCTGACACCGCCGGTGTCGGTGCACTCCGGAGCGGCGTGATTGGGGCTGGCTCAACGCGGGGAGGTTGCAGGTCAGCGACTGTTGGTTCGCGCGGAGGGGGTGGTGCGGCATCGCGCGTGGCAGTGGGGTTCCGCACGCGGTCGCGCAACGACGTAACGCGCGGCGCAGGCTGAACGTCCTCCTGCACAGGTGGGGGGGATTCATACGCGCGCGGGGCAGGGGCCAGAACGTGATCAGCAATCTGCCGATCTGGCGTAGTGGCCAGGCCCCCTGTTGCCGTCGTTGCCGCGACGATGGCAATCTCCAGCGGAAGTTGCGGGAAGGGGGAGTGCTTGATGTTGAAGTCGATCTCCGCGAAGCGCTGCGCATGGGCGGCGAGTTCATGCAGGGAGAACCGCTGCGCCAGGTCCACGGCTGTGGCATCGCCAGACTGGCTTGCGCCGGCTCGCTCTAGCATGAGGGAGCGCAGGTACGCCGTGAGTTGACGGTTCAGTTGACGCGGATCTTCGCCCTCATCAATAGATGCCTGCACCACGCCCAGCGCGGCGCCAGCGTCCCGGGCGTTCAGCGCCGCGACAATCGACTCAACGCGCTCGTTGCGGCTCAAGCCGAGCGCGGCACGGACATCGGCAACCTCGATTGCTTGCTCGCCGTTTCCTGCCTGCAGAGCCAGTTGCTCAAGGAGGCCCAGCGCGTCACGCAGGCTGCCGGTGGCGTGACGCCCAATCAGCAGCAGCGCGTCTTCGCTAACCTGGAAGCCCTCCTGGTCTGCTACCGTGCGCAGCCGGGATGCCATGTCGTCAGCGCTGACGCGACGAAATTCGAAGCGCTGGCAACGTGAGACGATGGTCGGCAGCAGTTCCTCCGGGTCCGTCGTCGCCAGGATAAAGCGGCTATGCGGGGGCGGTTCTTCGAGCGTCTTGAGAAAGGCGTTCGCGGCCGCACCGGTGATCTGGTGAGCCTCGTCAATGATGTAGACCTTCGAGGGCAATTGCGCCGGCGCGTAGCGCACCTTGTCCCGCAGATCACGGATGTCGTCGATACCACGATTACTCGCGGCGTCGATCTCGATGATGTCTGGCGATGCGCCCGCATTGATGGCGACGCAGTTTGCGCAGACATTGCAGGGGCGTTGAGCAGGGTCTTCCGCAAGGCAATTGACGGCCTTCGCCAGCAGCCGCGCGGTGGTGGTTTTGCCCGTGCCGCGAGGTCCGCTGAACAGGTAGGCATGCCCAACGCGATCCAGCCTGATCGCGTTCTGCAAGGTGCGGACGATGTGCCCCTGACCGACCAGTTCATGGGTGGCGAATGAATTCGGGCGGTACTTGCGGTACAAGGATGACGTGTGCTGATAACCGCCAGCCCCAGTGGCCCCGCTGCGTTCTTTGCCACTGCCGCGAGCCGGCGCACTGGCCATCCATGTTCTCCTGCATAGCCGCGGGGCGGCGAGACTGTCCGTACACGATTATAGTGCTGACCTTGATCCGGCTGGCGACAACAGACACCGAGGTCAACTGTGGGAACGCTCTACGTTGTTGCAACACCGATTGGCAATCTGGAGGACATTTCTGCGCGGGCGCTACGGGTGCTGAGTGAGGTGCCGGTGATTGCCGCCGAGGATACCCGGCACAGCAAGCGATTGCTGAACCACTTTGGCATCGACACGCCGATGATCAGCTATCACGAGCATAACCAACGTCAGCGTGAGACGCAGTTGCTCGCCCGCCTTGCCGAAGGCGACGTCGCCCTGATTACCGACGCGGGAACTCCAGCCATTTCCGATCCCGGCGTGGGCATCGTACGCGCTGCGCTGCAGGCTGGTCACGTCGTATCACCAATTCCCGGTCCATCCTCTCTTGCCGCTGGCGTAAGTGTGTCCGGACTGATCGACGGCCCCTTTGTCATGCTCGGATTCTTGCCACGGGACGCCACGCCACGCCAACGTCTGCTTGGCAGAGCTGGAGGAACGGGTTGGCCGCTGGTGCTCTTCGAGTCGGCACAGCGTCTTGCCCCGACCCTGCGGGAGTTGACTGGAGCACTGGGAGATCGACACGCGGTTGTACTGAGGGAACTCACGAAAATGCATGAGGATGTGCAGTCAGGCACGCTGGCCGAGCTTGCGGACTGGGCGGACGCAGGAGCCGTCCGTGGGGAGATCGTGCTGGTGGTCGGCGGAATCCAGGCATCCGGTAACGCGCCGGTGGAAGATGCGGCAGAAGTGGTCGCGGCACTGCGGCGAGCGGGACTAAGTCCGAGTAAGGCAGCAAGGGAAGCAGCTGCCATCACCGGCCTGCCACGCTCGGAACTCTACGCGCTGGCGTCACGTCCGCTGGAAGAGGGGTTAGTCCGGCTGGAAGGCGAGTTTCCGCTGGCGCAGAAGGATGCTTTGCAGGAGCCCCTGGGCGATCAGGAAGGACCAGAGCGAGGTGAGGCCAGAGCTGACAAAGGGTAGGGTGATGCCGGTCACCGGCATGATCCCGATATTCATACCGATATTCACAAACGCCTGAAAGAAGATCATGCCGGCGATGCCAACTGCCAACGATTGACCCAGGGTGTCTCGCGCAACCTCAGACACATGCAACACACGCCACAGGAGAAGTACGAACGTCAGCATCAGCGCGGTCATGCCGATAAACCCGAACATTCCGCTCGCGTGAGCGAAAATGAAGTCGGATTCGCGTACCTTGAGCAGGCCAAGCTGGCTCTGGGTGCCGCCCTCGATACCGAATCCTCGCAGGCCACCGGACCCGATGCTGATGCGTGCCTGGATGAGGTTGAAGCCCTCACCGCGCGCATCGGATTCTGGATCAAGAAAAACCGTCCACCGGCTTCGCTGGTAGTCCTGCAACAGGAACTCCCACGCGATGAAGATCAATGCTGGCGCCGCAACGAGCAAAGCGGCCCAGTAGCGCTTTCGCATGTGGGCCACGGTCATGATGGAGATCCAGATCACGGCGTACACGAGGGAAGATCCAAGATCTGGCTGCCGGAAGACGAGCAGCATAGGAATACCGGCGATGAGCAGAGAGAGAATGACGTTGCCGAGTTCCTGCATTTCTTCGCCGCGAGATGCTACGAACGCGGACAGCGCAAGGAGGGTAGCGATCTTCGCAAACTCCGAGGGCTGAATTGTGGTAAAGCCGAGGTCGAACCAGCGCCGGGATCCGGCGATTTCGGTTCCGATGCCGGGCACGAGGACGAGGACCAGGGCCGCGACAGCGACGCCATAGATGATCCAGGAGAGCGATCCCAGGATCCGGTAGTCGACGGAGGCCACGATGAACATGACGATCAGGCCGAGTGCGCCATAGAGCGCCTGGCGTACGCCTAGATTCGCGGGGGTAATCGCTCCTCCGCCGTCAGCGCTGTAAATGGTGACCGCGCTGAAGCCCATGAGCACCAGCGTCAAGAACAGCATCAACCAGTCGAAATCGCGCCAGCCACGCCCCAGTCGTTTCACAAGTCCTCACCGTTCCTGCCGTGTCTAGAGGACCGGCACTCCATTGATCTGTATCCGAAACGCATAGCCGAGCAATTCGGCTGCTCGCCGGGACATCAACATGCGAGGCAGGAAGATCTCGAAATACGTCATCACCGGCGCAATGCGGGTATCGATTTGCAGGTCAAGGGTAATCGTTTTGTCCTTGTCATCGATGTGCAGACGTGATGATGTAGCCGCGTAGTTGACGCGGTCGTGAATATCGATCGTTAGCGGATCAGGTTGCCGTACCCGCGACCGATGCACATCGGCCTTGTCCGCCAGGATCAATGCGGCGGAGACAGCGTGGACCGGATCGCCCATGTTTCCCTCGTCTTCATGGGAGCCAATGGCGCCCATCACGACTGCCGTGTCCTGGGGTGTGGCCCCGAGGCGGGTGAGGATGCTGTGTGAGAGCAGTGCTCCAGACTGGGCGTGACCATGACGGCCGACGACGTTCCCGATATCGTGGAGATATCCGGAAATCCCCGCCAGGTCCTGCTCATGGCCGCTATACCCAGTGCGGCGCAGAATCAGCCGGGCATCCCTGGCCACGATCTCCGCATGGCGAAATCCATGATCGGTGTACCCAATCACCCCCAGGTTCTCATTTGCCGCGCTGATCAGCGTGCGCACTTCTGGATCAGCCTTGACCTGCGCCAGGGTGATTGAGGCAGAGTCTGGTGAGGCCTGGCCCAATCTTGGCGGCGATGCTGGAAGGGCAGGTGTAACTGACATTGGTGGTTTGTACTCACATGGTCGAATCAGCCGTCCGAGTATAGGTACCTGCGAAGTGGGACGGCGAGGCGACAAAAACCACATGGTATCCTTCGCCCGCTCTGGAACGCGTGGGAAGAAATGCGGTCGCGCTGCGACACTGAGGGTACGTGCAGAACCATGGCTGATCTCGACGCCGAGCGGATTCAGATCGAGGCCATCGGCCAGCCGGGCGAACGGCGTTTCCGCCTCCTGGCGCTGGTGAATGGCCAAACCTTCGCCATCTGGATGGAGAAGCAGCAGGTCCATGCACTCGGCCTGGCTCTGGAGCAGATGCTGGAGCGCTTGCCAGAATCTGGTCCTGACCTGAGCGCGTCGTCACTCGCTGACTTTGATCGCGACACGCGCAAGCAGTTCCGCGTTGGCCGGATGGAGCTTGGCTACGACGACTCGGACAATCGCCTGGTAATCGTTGCGCACGATCTCAACCAGGACGAAGACGGCGAGGCCGCGTTCGCCTGCCGGCTGACCCTTGATCAGGCCCGTGAGCTCAGTGCTGAGTCATCGGCAGTGGTTGCGGCCGGGCGGCCACGTTGCACGATGTGTGGTCAACCGATGGGGCCAGGTCCCCACGCGTGCCCGCAGCAAAATGGGCACTTCAAGCATCGGATCGTCGAGATCGAGGATCCGGACGACGAGGAATAGGTCCGCTGGCGTTGTGCGCAATTTGACAACGCCTGTCCGCGTGATCTAGCCTATAGGGACTTGGACAAGTGTGTCCTCGATGAAATGGGAACCTTGATGTCGATCGTCGGCCGCATTGCGATTACGCTGGTATCGGGCCTCGTACTTACGGGGCTCCCGATTGGGAGCCGCGTGCGCTAGGGAGGCCGCAGCACCGGCGAAAGCCGGCAACGGAAGAGTCAGTCAGTCAAGTGGGTAGGCCTCCCGAATGCGGGGGGCTTTTTTGATGTTTGGAACAGGTACTCGTGATTGGCATCCGGAGACGCTCCGGAGGTTTTCGGGAGAGGGGAGAACCATGGCAGCAACCGATGTGGCGGCGCACCCGCGCGCCGAAGCTCCAGCGGAACGCAAGCGAACTGAGCGACCAGTGCTGACTGGTGCCCAGATCGTATGCCAGGCTCTCGAGGACGCGGGTGTCGATACCGTCTTCGGCTATCCGGGTGGCGCGGTCATCCCGCTGTACGACGCGCTTCCGGCCGCGGGGTTCCATCACGTCCTGGTGCGCTTTGAGCAATGGGCAGCCATGGCTGCTCAGGGCTACGCGCGGGCGACTGGCAAGCCTGGCGTGTGCATGGCCACATCTGGCCCCGGCGCCACCAATCTGGTGACGGGCCTGGCAGATGCAATGCTGGATTCGGTGCCACTGGTTGCTATCACCGGGCAAGTGATCCAGCCGCTGATCGGGCGGGATGCGTTCCAGGAAGTCGATATCACCGGGATCACCCTACCTGTCACCAAGCACAACTACGCCGTTTCCCGCATCCAGGATCTCGCGCCGACCATCAAGGAAGCCTTCCACCTGGCGACCTCCGGCCGCCCTGGCCCCGTGCTGATCGACATCCCGAAGACCCTGTTCCAGCAAACAGCCGAATATGAATACCCGGCGACGACGTTTCGCCGCGGCTACCAGCCGACCTCAGTGCCGAACATGCGCCAGGTCCGCCTGGCCGCTGATGCCATCGCGAAAGCGAAGAAGCCGCTCATCATGGCCGGCCACGGCATCCTGCTGGCGAACGCAACCGAGTTGTTCCACGAGTTTGTGGAAAAAAGCGGTATTCCAGTTGTCTTCACGTTGCTTGGCCTCGGAACGTTCCCGGAGGATCATTCCCTGGGTCTCGGTCTGATGGGCATGCACGGCCACAAGCACGTCAATGACGCCCTGGACACCTGCGACCTGCTGATCAACATTGGCGCACGCTTCGACGACCGCGCGACCGGCCGCATCAGTGGCTTCGCGCAAAACGCGAAGGTTGTCCACGTTGATATCGATCCGGCAGAGATTGGCAAGAACGTTCACACCGACGTGCCGGTGGTCGGCGATGCAGCAGAAGTGCTGAAGCTCTTGATCAATGAGATCGAGGGGCGCTGCTACGACGACTGGACGGCGTGGATCGATGCCCAGCGGGACCGCACACTCAGCGAGGCGCTGGAGGACCGGCCCGACTGGCCAGAGCCCTACACCATCATCAAGGCTATCGCGAAAGCCACGAACGGCGAAGCCATCGTCACGACGGACGTCGGCCAGCATCAGATGTGGGCTGCCCAGCACTTTGGCTACAACTACCCAGATCGCTGGATCACGTCAGGCGGCTTGGGCACGATGGGCTTCGGCCTCCCGTCCGCAATCGGGGCCAAGATCGGTCGGCCCGATCTGGAAGTCTGGTCCGTCATCGGCGACGGTGGCTTCCAGATGTCCAGCAATGAGCTGGCGACCGCTGTCCAGGAGAACCTGGACATCAATATCTGCATCATCAACAACGGCTACCTGGGGATGGTGCGGCAGTGGCAGGACCTCTTCCACGCCAAGAACTACTCCGAGGTCCGTATCGGCGCACCGAACTTTGAGAAACTGGCCGAGGCGTACGGGATCACTGGCATCACCGTTCGCACGGACGCTGAGATTGAGCCGGCGATCGAGCGAGCCCGCTCGATCAAGGGTCCAGTGCTGATCGACTTCGTGATCGAGCCAGAAGCCAACGTGTGGCCGATGGTGCCGCCGGGCGCCTCTAACTCCGAGATGATGCACAGCCGGTTTGAGGTGTAGAGCCATGAAGTCGCGTCATATCCTGAGCGTGCTGGTGGAAAATCACTCGGGCGTCCTGAACCGGGTCGTCTCGCTCCTGCGACGTCGCTCCTTCAACATCGAATCGATCACGGTTGGGCACTCCGAGCAGCCTGGTGTCTCGCGCATGACCATCGTGGTCGACAGCGGAGAAGAGGAAGTCGAGCAGGCTGGCAAGCAGCTCTACAAGCTGATGGAGGTGCTGAAGGTCACCGACGTCACGCACCTGAACTGCGTCGCGCATGAACTGGCGCTAATCAAGGTGGCCGCCAAGTCCCAGACGCGCGCGGAGATCCTGCAGATTGCCCAGATCTACGACGCCCGCGTGGTTGACGCCAGCCCGAGCACGTTGCTGCTGGAGGCCTCAGGGCCAGAGGAGCGCATTGACGGTTTGCTGAACATGCTGAAGGCGTTTGGCATCCGGGAACTGGTGCGCACGGGACCGGTGGCGATGCAACGAGGTTCGGCCTCTATCGGCATCAAGGAGACGACCCGGCCGGAACGTGAGTTGGCTGTTGCTGGCAACGGCGCGGGACCACATGTGAATTGAGCCGGAGGCGCGCAAGCGTTTCCGTTTCGAGGTGGAAGGGGCTCGGGCAATGGGCACGGGCCAGGGATGTCCGGAATGCTTCGGACGACGGCAAATCAGGGAGTACTCAATGCCCGCGAAGGTCTACTACGAGAGCGATGCTGGTCTCGACGCGCTGCTTGGCAAGACTGTGGCCGTGATTGGCTACGGGAGCCAGGGCCATGCCCACGCGCTCAACCTGCGTGACTCCGGCATCGACGTGGTTGTCGGCCTGCACGAGGGCAGCAAGAGCCGAGCCAAGGCGGAGGCGGAAGGTCTGCGCGTGGCTCCGGTCGCGGAGGCTGTGAAGCAGGCTGAAATCATCATGGTGCTGGTGCCCGATCACATCCAGAAGCCGCTCTATGAGGCCGAGATTGAGCCGAACCTGACGCCGGGCAAGACCCTGATGTTCGCCCACGGCTTCAACATCCACTTCGGCGCTATCACGCCGCCGGAGGGTGTGGATGTCAGCATGATCGCCCCCAAGAGCCCGGGCCACCGCCTGCGTGAGCTTTACCAGGAGGGCGTGGGCGTGCCAGCGCTGTTGGCGGTGCACCAGGATGCCTCTGGCGACGCCACGACCACGGCATTGGCCTATGCGCGGGGCCTGGGTTCCCTGCGCGCCGGCGTGCTTGGCACGACGTTCAAGGAAGAGACCGAGACGGACCTGTTCGGCGAGCAGGCCGTGCTCTGCGGCGGTGTCAGCCACCTGATCGAGGCTGGCTTCAACACGCTGGTCCGGGCTGGCTACCAGCCCGAGATTGCCTACTTCGAGTGCCTCCACGAGCTCAAGCTCATCGTGGACCTTATTTACGAGGGCGGGCTTGAGTACATGCGCTATTCGGTCAGTGACACGGCCGAGTATGGCGACTACTACGCCGGTCCTCAGATCATTGATGAGCACGTCAAGGAGACGATGCAGGGCCTGCTGAACCGCATCCAGGCCGGGGAGTTCGCGGAAGAGTGGCTGGCCGAAAACGCTGCCGGCCGCGAGCGATTCCTGCAGATGCGGACGGATGCCCAGGGCGCTGAAGTGGAGAAAGTTGGGGCAGAACTGCGCAAGATGATGCCCTGGCTGAAGAAGGGGCGGCCAGCCGAAGCTGCCGTAGCCTCAGGAGACTGACCATCATGACGTCGGAGAGTGGCGTAGCGCGTGTGGAGCGCAGCGATATCGTGGGCGACCCGTCAGCGTCTGTTTCCCCACCGCGCGTACTGGTGTTTGACACCACGTTGCGCGATGGGGAGCAGTCTCCCGGGGCGACGTTGACCGCGGAAGAAAAGCTCGTGGTGGCCGATGCCCTGGCTGAGCTGGGCGTGGACATCATGGAGGCCGGGTTTCCGGCCGCCTCACCGGGCGACTTCGAAGCGGTACGGGCCATTGCGGGTCGCATCAAGGGTGTCTCGGTCGCGGGCCTTGCCCGCTGCAACGAGCACGATATCGAGCGGGCCGCGATGGCGGTCAAAGGTGCGGAAGCGCCGCGTATCCACACGTTCATCGCCACCTCCGACATTCACCTCGAATACAAGCTCCGCATGTCCCGTGAGCAGGTGATCGAGCGGGTCGACCACATGGTGAAGTTCGCCAAGGGCTTCACCAGCGATGTGGAGTTCTCCGCCGAGGATGCCACCCGCAGCGACTGGGCGTACCTGAGCCAGGTGATTGCCACGGCCATCGCGGCCGGAGCAACCACCGTCAACATCCCGGACACCGTTGGCTACACCACGCCGGACGAGTACGCCGCGCTCATGGAGCACCTCCTGACGACGGTGCCGAACATCGACCAGGCGATCATCTCCGTGCATTGCCACGACGACCTGGGCATGGCGACGGCCAACACCCTGGCAGCCGTGCGCGCCGGGGCTCGCCAGGTCGAAGTGACCATGAATGGCATTGGGGAGCGCGCCGGGAACACCTCCCTGGAAGAGGTGGTGATGGCCCTCGCCACTCGTTCGGAGCAGTTCCGGGGCGCTACGCGCATCCGCAAGGATCGCCTGGTTCCCACCAGCCGCCTGGTCAGCACGTTGACCGGTGTGCCGGTGCAGCCGAACAAAGCAATCGTGGGCGCAAACGCTTTCGCGCACGAGGCGGGCATCCATCAGGATGGCATGCTCAAGGAGCGAACCACCTACGAGATCATGAACCCGACCGACGTGGGCTGGGAAGGCACGAAGCTGGTGCTGGGCAAGCACTCTGGCCGCGCCGGGTTCCGCAGCACGTTGTCGGACATGGGTATTCGCCTCGACGACGAGCAGATGAACGAGGCGTACCAGCGTTTCCTGGAGCTCGCCGACCGCAAGAAGCACGTGACGGCAGCAGACCTGGAAGCCCTGGTCAGCAACCAACTGGAAGGTGCCCAAGACTCTCTGCAACTGGTGCGCTGGAACGCAAGTCTTGGTTCCGGAGGCCCGGCGACGGGCAGCGTCGTCGTCAGTTGGGATGGTGCAGAGCACACCGGAGATGGCCAGGGCAACGGTGCGGTTGACGCGCTGTTTGAAGCCATTGACGCGGCTGTTGGTCTCACGTGCGAGCTTGAGGAGTATCACGTTGAAGCAGTGACGCCGGGTGAGGACGCGCAAGGACAGGTTCGCTTGCGCGTGCGCGTCGGTGACCAGGTTTACACCGGCCACGGCCTCGCGACTGACGTCATTGAGGCGAGCGCGCGAGCGTATCTCGCGGCTATGAGCAAGGTGCTCCAGGACAAGCCGACACCCATGATCCCGGGTCCGGTGTCATCCGTATCCCGTTGGTCATGAGATTCGACGCTACCGGCGTGTGCGTCCGCAAATTTGAGGTCTTGAACAATGAGTGAAAGTGCGCCTCAGCGCACGCTGAGCGAGAAGTTGTGGGAGCGGCACCTGGTGCACTCTGCGCCAGACGACCAGGACATCCTGTATATCGACATGCACCTGGTGCATGAAGTGACATCACCACAGGCATTCGACGGTTTGCGTATGGCCGGGCGACAGGTTCGCCGTCCGGACCTGACCATCGCGACGGCTGATCACAACGTGCCCACGATCCATATCGACCGGCCGATCGCCGACCCAATCTCGGCGACGCAACTGGCAGCGCTGGATTCCAACTGCGATGCCTTCGGCGTCCAGCTCTTCCCGCTCGCGCACCCGAACCAGGGCATCGTGCACGTCATCGGGCCGGAGCAGGGGATCACGCTACCGGGCATGACGATCGTGTGCGGGGACAGCCACACGTCAACGCACGGGGCGTTCGGCGCGTTGGCCTTCGGTATTGGCACCAGCGAGGTCGAGCACGTGCTGGCCACGCAGAGCCTGCCGCAGATCCGGCCAAAGACCATGGCCATCACGGTTGATGGCGAGTTGCAGCCGGGCGTGGGCGCCAAGGATGTCATCCTGGCGATCATCGGCAAGATCGGCACCGGCGGCGGCATCGGCCACATCGTCGAGTACCGTGGCAGCACCATTCGCTCCCTCTCGATGGAGGGCCGGATGACGATTTGCAACATGTCGATCGAGGCCGGGGCCAAAGCCGGTATGGTTGCCCCGGACGACACAACCTTCGCCTACATCGAGGGACGCAAGCACGCGCCCAAGGGTGCGCTCTGGGAGCAGGCGCTGGACGACTGGCGCACGCTGCCAACCGATCCCGGCGCGACCTTCGACCGAGAGGTCTTCCTTGATGGCTCGGCGCTGCGGCCGCATGTCTCTTGGGGGACCAACCCAGGGCAGGTGATTTCCATCGACGAGGCAGTGCCGGACCCTGACTCGTTCGAGGATCCGGCGACTCGAGAAGTCGCGGCACGAGCGCTGAAGTACATGGACCTCATGCCGGGCACCCCTATGCGTGAAATCGCCATCGATACGGTCTTCATCGGGTCTTGCACCAACAGTCGGATCGAGGACCTGCGCCTGGCTGCGTCTGTAGTGGAAGGCAGGCGCATTCCGGACCGCATGCGGGCGATGGTGGTGCCGGGCTCCATGCGAGTCCGCGCGCAGGCCGAAGCCGAGGGCCTCGATCAGATCTTCAAGGACGCTGGCTTCGAATGGCGGGCGGCTGGTTGTTCAATGTGCCTGGGCATGAACCCGGACAAGCTTAAGCCGGGTGAGCGGTGTGCCTCGACCTCCAACCGAAACTTCGAAGGTCGGCAGGGGCCAGGAGGACGCACGCACCTCGTCTCGCCCGCCGTGGCCGCCGCCACCGCCATTGCCGGCACGCTGGCCACGCCCGGGGATATGAGGTAAGCCATGAAAGCCGTTCGAGGCATCGTCGGCACCTGCGTTCCCCTGGATCGCAGCGATGTCGATACAGACCAGATCATTCCCGCGTCGTGGTTGAAGCGCGTCGAGCGCACGGGCTTCGGTGTGGGGCTCTTTTCGGCCTGGCGCGAGAGCGACCCGTCGTTCCCGCTCAACCTGCCGGAGTACCAGGGCGCTAGCATCCTCGTTGCCGGGCCGAACTTCGGCGTCGGCTCCTCCCGCGAGCACGCGGTCTGGGCGCTGACCGACTACGGCTTCCAGGCCGTGATCTCCTCGCGCTTTGGTGACATCTTCCGCAACAACGCGACCAAGACGGGCCTGGTGCCGGTCGTGGTTTCGCAGGAATTTGCCGACAAGTTGATGCGCGCCGTCGAGGCGGACCCGACGCTGGTAATCGAGATTGATGTGGCGGAGCGGTGGATTACCGCGCCTACGATTGGCCTGGAGTCGTCCTTCCCGCTGGACGACTTCACGCGGACACGGCTGGTCGAGGGCCTGGACGATATTGGCCTGACCCTGCGCCACGAAGAGAAGATTTCGGCTTACGAGTCGCGACGTCCGGCCTGGATGCCGCAGATTGCAACACCGTAAGCGGGCGAACAAGAGCGAATGCGAAGCGGGCGGGACAGATGGTCTCGCCCGCTTTCGTGTAACCGAGCACGGAGGCAACGTTGGCGAAGATTGCGGTTTTTCCTGGAGACGGTATTGGCCCAGAGGTCACCGGCGAAGCGCTGAAAGCCCTGAACGCGGCCGCGCAGACGTACGGGCTCTCCCTGGACTTCGAGGAGTTGGCCATTGGGGGGGCCGCGCTGGACGCGTATGGCGTTCCAGTGCGCGACGAGGATATCGCCACGGCACGGGGTGCTGACGCGGCGCTGCTTGGCGCCGTGGGTGGTCCCCAATGGGATCAGGTCGAGGCAATCATCCGGCCGGAGAGGGGCCTGCTCAGGATTCGCCAGGCGCTGCAGCTCTTTGCCAACCTACGCCCGGTCGCGGCCATTCCTGAGCTCGCGGCAAGTTCACCATTGAAGCCGGAGTTGCTGCAGGGCGTCGACCTGCTCGTGGTGCGGGAACTGACAGGTGGTATCTACTTCGGGAAGCCGTCCGAGCAGGGTGAGGACGAGCTGGGGCGTTTCGCGGTGGATACGCTGCGCTACCGGGACAGCGAGATCGAGCGCGTCGTGCGGCTGGCGTTCCAGTTGGCCCAGGGGCGGCGCGGCAAGGTGACCAGCGTCGACAAATCGAATGTCTTGCAGTCCTCTCGCCTCTGGCGAACGGTCGCGGACGAGGTGCACACTGAGTTCCCGGATGTTGCCCTGGAGCATGTGCTGGTCGATGCAATGGCCATGCACCTGGTGCGCAACCCCGCCTACTTCGATGTCATCGTCACGGAAAACATGTTCGGTGACATCCTCACTGACGAGGCATCAGTCATTCCCGGTTCCATTGGCGTGCTGCCGTCCGCAAGCGTCAGCGACAAGGCGGGTACGCAACCGGGCACGCGTTTCGGCCTCTACGAGCCGATCCACGGCAGCGCGCCGGATATCGCTGGAACTGGCAAGGCTAACCCTGCTGGCGCCATTCTCTCGGCGGCGATGATGCTGCGCTGGTCATTGGGGGCTGATGCCGCCGCCGATGCGCTGACTTTCGCCACGCTTGGAGCAATCGCCGATGGTGTGCGCACAGCGGATATTGCGCTGGATGGTGTGCAAGTGGTCACAACGAGCCAGTTCGGTGACGAGGTCGTGAGGCGGATCGTGGCGGCGTAGCAGGCTCATCCCTCACTATGGTCGCGGCGGCCCGCGTGGGCTGCCGCCGAGAGGGCTTCTGCTACTTTCCGAGCGGGACGACGGCGTACGTTTCCAATTCTGGATAGGGTTCTGATGGGTCCATGGTCACGATTTCGACTTCGGTGACTCGCAATGTCCCGAGCGGCGCGGAACGGAACGGTGAAATCGCCGCTACCGCGTTGGCTGTGCTGGAAACGCCCGTGAAGTGCGCCACCGTGCAGTGCGGAAGATACGGGTAATCGGGATCGCTGGGAATCGCCGCCAGCTCGAAGAGCCGGTGGTGCAACCTGATGAGCCGGGTTCCGCCGCCAATTTCAAGAAAGACCGCGTCTTCGAACGCATTGACGGGCCCAAGGGTAATCTCGAACGGAGAAGCGTTGGAGACAGGGTCTACCGCGGATTGCGCGAACTCCTCCAGGCGATCACGAGAGATTTCGTCCGGTCGGGATGGATGCGGTACGACGAAGCCCAGTTCCTGCAGCATGATGTGCAGGAAGTGATCCGGGTGGAGGCGTACCTCCGACAGGTGCTCCAGTTGATCGCGCACGCCTGACAATTGAGGCTGCATCATGTCCGCAGGCACCCGGACAATGCACGCGGCGTAGGGGCCAGTGCTCCCACGCCAGCGCGGCGTATCATGCCGCCCGTCCGCCGTGCCGGGAGCGCGCGTGAACGCTTCCCACACACGGCGGTAGGATGTTTGGAGTTCAGATTCGCCCGGCACTGGCTGCGCTAACTCTCAATGCGCAGGACGCGGATCTGCATGGCGCCATGAGGGGCGGCCGCTACCGCGGTCTCTCCGGGCCGTAGCCCGAGGAGCGCCTTCCCGACCGGCGATTCATTCGAGATGAGTCCCTGGGTTGGCTTGGCCTCGATGGCGCCAACGATGGTGTAGCGCTCCTCGTCGCCTTCGACGTCCACTACGACGGTCGAGCCGATACGCACAATGTCCAGATTGGCCGAGGCATTGGTTTCCAACACGACCGCCTGGCGCAGCAATGCGTCCAGATCAGCAATGCGCTTTTCGGTCATGGCCTGGTCGTGCTTGGCCGCATCGTACCCGGCGTTCTCACGCAAGTCGCCGTGGGAGCGCGCTTCGGCTAACGCGGCCACGATAGCGGGCCGTTTCACTTCGCGCAGTTCCTGCAGTTCAGCCTGCAGGCGCTCCAGACCTTCCTTGGTGACGGGAACTTCTCGTTTGGTCACAGTGAAACTCCGTTGCAGTGCAAATCGAATCGGCTACCTCACCTGCATGGTGCATTCGATTTCGACGGGAATCTGGTTCGGCAGGGAGACGAATCCGACGGCGGAACGCGTGTGACGCCCAGCTTCGCCGAAGACCTCTACCAGGAGATCGGAGCACCCGTTGATGACCTGCGGGTGCTGACCGAAATCAGGTGTAGAGTTGACCATGCCGAGCACCTTGACCACGCGCTCAACGCGATCAAGGTCACCCAACGCGGCCCTGGCTGTCGCGATGAGCTGCAGGCCAACTTCGCGGGCGGCGGCGTATCCCTCTTCCACGGACATGGTGCTGCCCAGTTTGCCCTGCTGCGTCTCCTGCCCCGGGCCGGTGCCAGAGATCAAGAGCAGATTGCCCGTTTGCACCCAGCGCACATAGTTGGCAAGCGGCGCGACCGCTTCTGGCAGAACGATGCCAAGTTCCTTGAGCCGCTCCTCGACGTGCACGTTTCCCTCCTCCATCAACGAGGCAGCAAGTGGGGAATGCCAGAGATCAGTCAGGCGGACTTGGCGCCCAGGACGTTGGTGATGCGTTCGACGGCCTTGGCCAGCTCTTCGTCGCTCGTAGCAAACGAGAGGCGAAGGTGTCCTTCCCCTGCCGCGCCGAAGGCAACGCCTGGTGTCAGGGCCACGTGTGCCTCCCGCAGCAGCAGGTCGGCCGCGTCGGTCGAGGACATGCCCGTGGCGCGGATATCCGGGAAGGCGTAAAACGCGCCCTCCACGAGCGGACAGGATATCCCCTTGACGTTATTCAGGCCCGAGGCCACCGCGCGGCGGCGGCGATCCCATGCCTCCACCATTTCGCCAATGAACTCCTGTGGCCCAGTGAGCGCGGTGACCCCGGCATCCTGGACGAAGGAGGTGGCGCAGGTGGCGGAGTGGCTATGCACCTTCTCGACCTGGGAGATGAACGGCTTGGGGCCAGCCACATAGCCGAGGCGCCAGCCGGTCATGGCGTAGGCTTTGGAAAAGCCATTGAAAATCAAGGTGCGCTCGGTCATGCCCGGGAGGGTGGCAATGCTTGTGTGCGTTTGACCGTCGTACAGAATCTTCTCGTACATCTCGTCCGAGAAGACCAGCAGATCATGGTCACTCGCGAAATCGGCGATGGCCTGCAGTTCCGCTGAATCCAGGACGCGGCCAGTGGGGTTGCTCGGGGAGTTCAGGAAGAGGATGCGCGAAGCAGGGGTTACTGCCGCCTGGAGCGCCTCCGAGGTGATCCGCCAGTTGTCATCAGGGTCCAGCGGCACCGGGACCGGGTTGCCACCTGCGAGTTCGACCATCGGGACGTAGGAGACCCACGCCGGCTCCGGGATGAGGACATCTACGCCGGGTTCCACAAACGCGAGCGTGGCCTCGAAGAGTGATTGCTTTCCGCCAGGCGTCACGACGATGCCGCCCATGGGATCAACCTCGATCTGGTTGTCCTCCAGGAGCTTCTGCGCTATCGCCTTGCGCAGCGCTGGAATTCCGGGGCTTGCCACATAGTGGGTGTTGCCAGCGTTCATCGAGGCAATCGCTGCATCACGAATGTGCTGGGGCGTGATGAAATCTGGATCGCCGCCGCCCAGATCGACGACATCGATGCCCTGTGCCTTGAGCTGTCGTGCCTTGTCCGATACCGCAAGAGTCGGGGACGGCGCGAGATTCGTGACCCGCTGTGCGAAAAAGCTTGAGGGAGAGCGTTGGGCCACGGACGTCACGGTAACCTCCAGGACGAAGCTAAGGGAAAGCGCCGCAGCACATGACCAACAGGCAGGTCAGGCATGGTGCTCGGCGCAGCGGGCATTCTAACATGGCGCGTTGACACTTCCCTCCGTGTTCTGGCAATTTGACCCTTCGTTAGCACTCCCGCTTGCAGAGTGCTAATTCACCTGCTAATCTAGGTGCCGTTGTCAGGCGGGCTCGTCATGGGTACCGCGTGGTGGATAGGCGTGTAGGAGGAAGAAGAATCGTGGCAGCAACGGAAACTGCGGTGAAGCTTGCGCCGTTGGGCGATCGTGTCGTGGTGCAGCCAGCCGGCCGCGAGGAGACCACCAAGTCTGGTCTGGTCATCCCGGACACCGCCAAGGAGAAGCCGCAGCGCGGCACCATCGTGGCGGTGGGCGCTGGCCGCAAGGACGACGATGGGGATCGCATCTCCATGGACGTCGAGGTCGGTGACACGGTGCTCTTCGCGAAGTACGCCGGCACCGAGTTCAAGTACGAGGATCAGGACTACCTGATCCTGTCCGAGAAGGACATTCTGGCCAAGATCGCTGAGTAAGCGGCGTTTGATTCTTTCACTCTGATAGAACCATTGAGGCTTCGAGGAGGAACACGTGGCCAAGGTTATTGAGTTCAACGAAACTGCGCGCGCGTCGCTGAAGGAGGGCGTGGACGCCCTTGCCAACGCCGTCAAGACGACCCTCGGTCCCAAGGGCCGCAACGTGGCGCTCGACAAGAAGTACGGCGCCCCGACCGTGACCCACGACGGCGTGACCGTCGCCAAGGAGATCGAGCTCGACAATCCGTTCGCAAACATGGGTGCGCAGCTTCTCAAGGAAGCCGCCACCAAGACGAACGATGCTGCCGGTGACGGCACCACCACCGCGACCGTGCTGGCTCAGGCCATCGTGCACGAGGGCATGCGCAACGTCGCCGCTGGCGCCAACGCCATGATGCTGAAGCAGGGCATTGACCTCGGCGCTGCTGCGCTGGTCGAGGCCATCCAGAACATGTCCGTTCCGGTGAAGGGTAAGGACGAGATCGCCCAGGTCGCCTCCATCTCGGCGGCTGACAAGGGGATCGGTGCCCTCATTGCCGAAGTCATGGACAAGGTCGGCAAGGACGGCGTCATCACCGTCGAAGAGTCCAAGGGCCTCGAGTTCGAGACCGAGTACACCGAGGGCATGCAGATCGATCGCGGCTACCTCTCTCCGTACTTCGTCACCAACCCGGAGCGGATGGAAGCTGAGCTCGACGATCCCTTCATCCTGATCACCGACAAGAAGATCTCCTCCATCCAGGACATCCTGCCGGTGCTGGAGAAGGTGGCTTCCGCCCGCGCCCCACTCATGATCATCGCTGAGGATGTCGACGGCGAAGCGCTGGCGACCCTGGTGGTGAACAAGCTGCGTGGCACCCTGAACGTGCTTGCCGCCAAGGCTCCTGGCTTCGGTGACCGCCGCAAGGAAATGCTGCGCGACATCGCCGCCCTGACCGGTGGCCAGGTCATCTCGGAAGAGATTGGCCGCCGCCTGGACAGCGCCACCCTTGAGGATCTCGGCCGCGCCCGCCGCGTGGTCTCCTCCAAGGATGACACCACCTTCATCGAGGGTGCTGGTGACAAGGATGCGATCGAAGGCCGCATCGGCCAGATCCGCTCCCAGATCGAGACCACGACGTCCGACTTCGACCGCGAGAAGCTGCAGGAGCGCCTGGCCAAGCTGGCCGGTGGCGTGGCAGTGATCAAGGTCGGCGCCGCGACCGAGACCGAGCTCAAGGAGAAGAAGCACCGCGTTGAGGACGCGCTGAGCGCGACCCGCGCCGCGGTGGAAGAGGGCATTGTGCCGGGCGGCGGTGTCGCCCTGATCAACGCCCTGGATGCCCTCAATGGCATCGAGGCCGAGGGTGACATCAAGACCGGCGTGAACATCCTGCGCCGGGCCCTTGAAGAGCCCCTGCGTGGTATTGCCGCCAACGCCGGCCGCGATGGCGCTGTCGTCATCGAGATGGTGCGCCAGGCCCAGAAGGCCCAGAACAACGGCAAGATCGGGTATGACGTCATCAGCGACACCTACATTGACATGGTGGAAGCTGGCATCATCGACCCGGCCAAGGTCACTCGCTCCGCTGTGGAGAACGCATCCAGCATCGCTGGCATGATCCTCACCACCGAGGCGCTGATCACCGACAAGCCAGAAGAGAAGTCCGCGGCTCCGGCGATGCCGGGCGGCATGGACTACTAGTCCAGGCTTCCTCCGAGAAATCGGAAAAACGAACGAGGGCGGCCGCAAGGCCGCCCTCTTCGCGTGCGCGCTTGTTCGCGTCCACCCCAACGAATTCAGGGTCTTTGTTCCGTATCCCACCTGATGAAGCGAGGCATGGGGCAGATCCGTACAGGGTCAGCAGGGAAGGGACTGATTACGGCGACGTGCAGTTCGCGGCATCCTTCCCGAGTGCGCAGGTTACTTTGGCGTTGCCTGAGGCGTCGCGTTGCGTGGCTACCCAGCCATCTGCCCCCGATTCGATCGTGAGGAACCCGAAAGAGGAGAGGATTTCAGCCTCTTCCAGTTCCGGGTCGTCGAGTTCGGTCCCCGTAGGCGTTCCGGACGGCATGATGTCCAGCGCAGTGCCCGAGTTGCCGGAGATCAGTTGCGGCGGCAGGTTCGAAGACTCATTGAATGACAACGCCTCAGCAATGTGCACGTGTCCGGAGACGATGAGCGCCAGGTTGGCGCTGAGCTTGTCACCTATGGCTGATTGATAGACCGCGTTTTCTCCCTCGGCAGCCTGATGCTCAATAGAGAAGACGCTCCAGACAGGTCGGTGGGTTACCAACCAGGACCCTACCGGAGCTGTGTCAGCGATCAGGCCGAACTCGCGCTCGTATTCCTTCGTTTCCCCTGGCGTTGCCTTCGTGTCCGAGGCCTCAGCCGAGTCGAGCGCCGCCAGCGTGACCCCGTTTAACGGCATGATGTACGGATTGGTGTAGGTCTGGCAGGCTGTCTGGTACGTGCGCGGATCGAAGAAGCGGAACCACCCGTCAGGAGTCCGATCACATGTCTCGTGATTGCCTCGCATCAGGACCAGCGGTGCTGTCCCGAACAGCGGGCCCGCCGGAGTCACGAAGTCCGCGTTCCAGGTGTCCCAGTTGTCGCCTGACGGACTGCCGGCGCACCCATGCATGTCCGCCGGGCAGGGGGATTCGCGGTAAAGATAGTCGCCAACATGGATGATGAGGTCCGGTTGCCAGGCAGCGACAGACGTTGCGACCTGGGCGAAGGGCCATTCCGCCGGGTCATTGCAATTCTGGAACTTCTTCTCCCAATCGTTCAGGCGGCAACCTGTGTCGCCAATGACGGCGATGCGCTCAACTGGCCCGCTCGGTACCGGCAGCGCAACATCGTTGATGCTGGCCGTGATGGTCCCAAACGGCACATTCGCCTCGCAGGCAACCACGGGGAAATCCGGATCAGCCTTCACACGTGGCTGCATCGCCACGAGGTGTCCATCGATGTCCAGGTCAGGACAGGTTGCCGTGGACATGGCGCGTGCCATCAACACCCCGTCGGGTCCGAACTGGAGCCAGGCCGGGAGTTCATCCGGTGTGGCGACGGATGTCGCTGATTGGCTTACAACGTGCGCGACGTTCGCGGAGATCGATCCAGCCAGAAGCAGGGCCAGAATGACGACTCGAGTCAGCGCCAAAATGCCTTCCTCCCTGAGTTGAGCGTGTCTCCTCGGCGTTAGTCGCTGGGGTGCTACTCGGCTGGTGCTTCGCCCTTATCGCCAAACATCGGTGGCACGATCAGCGGGAAAACGCGGCGGCCAGCCTGCTCGATGCTGATTGCCTGGGTTGGGCAGACGCGAGCGCCGGCAAAGAGCTGCTCCATGGTGGCCTGGTCCGCGTTCTCGATGACCGCAACTCCGGTCTCTTCATCCAGGACGTAGATGCCGGGCGCGGCGGCAGTGCACTTGGCGTTGGCAATACACCTCCGGGGATCAATAACGACGCGGGTAGGGCCCTTGGTGACCTCGAGAACCATCGGCTCGCTCCTTGCACTGCGCGGTACGTGAACTGTGCGAAACCCTGAAACACCCGGAAGCGGTTTGCTGGAGTCCATCTCACAGCATTTCTGCAGCGATGCTAACACCGTCAAAGGCTTTCGCTCCGGTGCACCTGGTTCCATCGACATTCTTGCCTGAGTTCTACAACTGAAAGGACGGGAGGATGACACCCAACTATCCCCGGGAAGGCCAATCGCAGGGGAGCGACCGACGCATGCCAAAGCGGGCGAGGGATTGCTCCCTCGCCCGTAGGCATCGATTCACATGTCGCTGGAGAGATCAGCTACCAGATCGTGTCTGCAGGCACGCCCAACGTGAGGCGGCCGACGTAGGAAAGTGTGCGCTCCGGATTCAGCGGATGAAAGGAGCCGGCCCGCACGTCGCGGTAGGCACGTTCGAGGAAGGATGGCGCGAGGTAGGAACCCCCTCCTACCACCTGCATGGCCAGGTCGACGATTTCCTGGGCCTCGGTCACGATCTGGCGCTTGGCGATCATCAGTGGCGCCATGGCCCGGTCGTCCGGCACGTACTCGTCGCCGAGTTCGTCCAAGGCGCCGAGAAGTGCCCACCAGAGCACTTTGAGTTTGACATCCATCAGGCCGATCTGACGCTGGACCGTAGCATCCTCAGCCATTGGTTGACCGTCGCCCAGCCGGCGCTGGTAGACCACTTTCACTGCTTCGTCCCGCGCGGCGGCGGCCATGCCGGCGTAGACCGACGCAACCGGCGGCGCAAAATGAATACCCGCAACGCGTAGGGCAGGATCGATCTTGCCCCAGGGGCGGCGAGCGGCTACCTGGGCCTCGGTGATCTTCACATTATCGAGGACGACATCGTGGCTGCCTGTGGCTCGCATGCCAAGGGCGTCCCAGGTCTCCGGTACGCTGACACCTGGTGAGGACATCGGGATGCCAGCAAGCAGCACCACCGTACCTTCAATCGGATCCTCATAGCGCGCCATGGTAGTAATCACGCCAGCAACGGGTGCCTGGCTGCAGAAGATCTTGCGTCCGGAGATGCGATAGCCGCCATCCTCCTTGACGGCCGTTGCCGAGGTGTAAATGCCGTCCGATCCTCCACTGGTCATCAGGACCAGGCCCTCGGCGGCAACGCGCCGGAGTACGGCCTCCGCACCGGGCGCGCCGCGCCGCCAGCGAAAGACATTGCTGAGGGTCAGGTACAGGTGCATGTTCACCGCGAGCGCGGTGGAGGCGCAGTGTCGGGCAAGCTCGGCCTGGGCGAAGCAGATCTGCCGCATCGTGGCGCCAAGGCCCCCGAGTTCACGCGGAACGGCCAGGCGCAGATACCCGGAGTCCCGCATCAGATCGAAGTTCTCGTAGACGAAGGTGTTCTCACGGTCGTGTTCAGCAGCGAGCGGCGCGAAGACTGCGCCGAGCGAGGCTGCGAGTGCGACGAACGCATCGTCGCCTGCCTCGCGGTCGTGGAAACGCCATGCATGGTCGGAAGTTGCGACAGCGTTTTCGATCACGCCTGTTGTCATTTGAACAGTCTCCTAGTATCCGCTCGTCGAGTCGCCGGGCAAGATTGCTACCGTGACTACGACTTTAGGTTTCCAGTGACGTGAGGCCATCGGGGAGATGTCCTACATTTCCGGTGACGAACTCCCATATCTTGCCGCGATGGCCTGAGACCTGCCTGCTACAGGTAGCCGTGCTCATGGAGCAAGATTGCGTTCCAGTGCGCCTGGCACTCGATAGGTTGCGCTTTGGGGAAGACGCATGGGAATGCCTGTGTTGCTCCACCACTCAGATCCGGTCAGAAATCTAGGACATCTGCCCAGACAACCTCAGTGAGTTTCCCGATGGCATGGGCCAGGATGCCTTCTATCGTGGCCGCTATGAATAATCCTGAGATTCGACCACGATTGGAGTGCTCCCATGACCAACAGAACCGCTGCGCACCTCATCGCGGAAGCGAAGGCGCACGTGAGTCATGTCACGGCGGAAGAGGTTGCGGCGGAACTGGAAGACACGGACGTGCTCCTGGTCGATCTGCGTGAGCCAGATGAGCGAGCTGAACATGGAGTCATTCCCTGCGGCGTGCATGCTCCGCGCGGCATGCTGGAGTTCTACGCCGATCCTACCAGCGCCTACTTCCACCAGGCGTTCGATCCCGCGCGCCGAACCATCCTCTATTGCGCGTCTGGGGGGCGCGCCGCGCTCGCGGCCGAAACGCTCACCCGGCTTGGCTACACCCAGGTCACGTATCTCAAGGGCGGATTGCACGCGTGGGTGGAGGCCGGGTATCGCGTCGAGCCGAGTACGTGACGATCAAGTGCGTCGCTGTGGCTGGAAGTCGACCAACGGATGAGCTGGTATAGGGATGGACTTGCGTCCGCCCCCGCACCGCTAGAGGAAATTGACGCCTGACCAGGCATCCAGATCGAACTCATCGAAGCCCACGTCTTACTAGGGATTAGTCCTGTGGGAGACTGACACGCCGAGACACGAGCACAATTGGAATGCGGTGTCCGTCACGTGGTCGCGGAATGGACCGTTGTAGTCCGTTCCGTTGTCGGCCTCCGCGTAGTAGTAGAACCAGCGGTTCCCCGTCGGATTCGCGCGTGTCATGGTCTCGCCCGGAGCGTGACGAATCCAGCCAAGCACGTCCCAGCCATCCCCGCAGTCGTCGAGACAGGCGCGATCCCACCGGTTGAACGCGACACAGATGGTCGTTCGGTTGGAGTTGGTAAACGATATCTCTGTGCGGCTCATGAGTTGCCACCTTCCTGCAGTTCGCGCGCGATGCGTTCGGCGAGGGTTTCCTGGCGGATAGCGGAGGTATCGCTCGGTCGCCGGCGATGGTTGCCGCTGTCGTCTTGTTGATCTGCAGGCGCCGGGGAAGCGCCAGCTTTGCGCTCCAGAGCGCGCACCGGGAGGCCGAAAGAGGTGTTTTCTTCGTCGCCGCGTTCGGGGCGGCGTGTCGTGGGATTGACCATAGCGAGACCTTTCGTTCCAGAAGACCAACTCAACGCACCGCGTGAACGTGGGTTGGAAGGGACGTGCGGGTCGAAATCGCCGCAAACGGAATGCCACTTACTCGTCTGGTTCTGCCATTCGCCCAACGTTGCCGTGAAGTTGTTCAAGACACCCGCGCCAAGGAAAACGCGACAAGCATGGGGCACGCAGCGCCTCGCGCGAGAACAACTAACAGATCAGCAATACGAGCGAAACGGCCTACTACGGTCGATTCCTCCCTTCTCCTTTCGGATAACGTGCTTCTCACGATGTGGTCAGGAAGAGGTGAAATATTCCGTACAAGTGCGTAGTTGTCGATTGCCCACGGTGTGAATTGCTGCGCGGGCGATAGCGGACGTCCGTTCCCTTCGAGGAACTCCAATCTGGAGCTGCAATCTGTGCAGTAATGGAGCGCCTTTTCTGAGGTCGCGGCGCGTTCACGGCTAGCCGAAGTCGGAGATGCTGGACATGCCACCATCATGCTCACGCTCGGCTCCTACAGGCATGTGATTCCGGCAATGACCGGCGATGCCGCCGCAACGATGGTTAGCCTCCTCATTGCGTACTTTCTGGGATAAGGTTCAAAACAGGGTCCAAGCATCAATGGAGTGCCGTAGGCCATTTCGCCCCGGCGCTCAACTTTTGGCTTCACTGCGCAATTTTCTGGTGCGGACGGCGGGATTCGGGGGCGCGTCCGGGAACGACCACGGCCGGAGCGTGCCACCGTTCCCTGGTCCACCCCGGCCAACGGCGGCGGCATTGTGCAGCGCCCGCAGCACGTCCCAAGACATCGCAACGGCCATCGCAATGGGCCGGGCACCCTGAGGTGGTAGCAGGGGTGAGAGTCTACCCCGCAAGCCGTGGTTTGAGACCCGCGACGGAGACAATCTTTTCCAGGAGGGCGGTGATCTCCTCAGCCGATTGAGGACGGCCGAAATAGAAGCCCTGGGCCAGGTCGCAACCCAGGTCGCGTAGTCGCGCCGCCTGCCCGGCGGTCTCGACCCCTTCCGCCACCACCGTCAGCCCCAGTGTATGTGCTAGCCCTACGATGGCCGAGACGATGGCCGCATCCCCGGCGTCGGTCTCGAGTCCAGACACGAACTGGCGATCGATCTTCACCTGGTCGAGGGGCAGGCGCTGCAAGGAGGCCAAACTCGAGTAACCAGTTCCGAAGTCGTCGATCGTTAGTGTTATGCCCAACTCTTTGAGCTGATGCAGCGTCGCGACCACCTCATCCGCGTCGCCGAGCATTGCGCTCTCGGTGATTTCGAGTGCCACCAGATGAGAAGCGAGCTTGGTCGTGCGCACGACGCTCACCACATCATCGACCAGGCCCGGCTGCTGGAACTGATGTGGTGAGAGGTTCACGGCGACGATCAGCGGGACCGGCAAGGTGTCCTGCCAGACGCGCGCCTGTCGGCATGCCATATCTATCGCCCAGTGCCCCAGCGGACCGACCAGCCCCGCCTCCTCCGCAAGCGGGACGAAGATGGCGGGTGAAATCGGACCACGGGTCGGGTGCTCCCAACGGGCCAGAGCTTCCACCTCCACGATGCCGCCGGTGGTTAAGTTGACAACCGGCTGGAAGGCCAGGTGGAGTTCTCCCTGTTCGAGTGCCTGCCGCAGATCGGCCGCGAGATCCGCGCGCTCCTTTGCGCCATCGCCCATCGCTGGTTCGAACAGCTCGTACCGTGCTTTCCCTTTCGCCTTGGCCTGGTACATGGCCAGGTCCGCGTCGTGCAGCAGGTCGGCGGGGGCGATGACCTGACCGGGTGCGGTCACGACGAGCCCGATACTGGCGGTGACCACCACATCCTGGTCATTAACGACAAATGGAGGCTCCAGGGCGGCGCCAACCGTCACAGTGAGCCGCTCGGCCTCACTGGCGTCACTCAGCCCCTTGAGCAGGATGGTGAACTCGTCCCCGCCAAACCGCGCCAACGTATCCCCCGGCTGGATGCAACGTAGCAGACGGTCGGCTATCGCGATGAGGAGATGATCACCAGCGGCGTGGCCAAGCCGGTCGTTGACGAGCTTGAAGTGGTCGAGGTCGAGGAAGAGGACTGCTACCGACTCATCCAGGCGCGCCGCCTGCGCCAGCGCCTGCTCAAGGCGGTCGAGCAGGCGCGCACGGTTGGGTAGCCCAGTCAGTGGGTCATGGTAGGCCTGATGGACGAGCTGCACCTCTGTTCGACGACGAAGACGAATGTGATGTGCCAGCGCCTGATGGACGCTGACCGCCGGGAGCAGCAGGAGCGCGATCGCCCAGGGATGCGCTTCCGCGACCTCCGCCACGAGGAGTCCCAGCCCCACTTCCGCGAAGTGTGTCACAACCTCGCCCCGCTCCTCGGGAACCAGGGCCCGCTTCCAGGACTGCACGACCGGCTCACCGAGCTGCAAGGCAGCCATGGCCGACACGATGAGATCGCTGCTCAGAATCATGAGCAGGCCGACCACGGCGATGAAGAGCATGCGCTGGGGGTGATCGAGGGCGGGCTGGCCGCCGCTCCAGCCGGAGGCGGCGAGCAGCGCACTGCCTCCAGACGCTAACACGACGACCTGAGCGGTGTTGAAAAGCGTTTGATCCCACGGCTCGCGGCGCACGTAGTGCGCCAACACAGTGCCCGCGCCCATCACCAACAGGGCGATGCCTGGCTCGAAGAGGACGACGACGGCAACCAGGACTGCGGTGTCAAAATTGAGCTCGGTCTTGGGGGAGACGTGGAGCGGGAAGCGTTGAGCTAGCATCGCCGCCAATGCGAGTGCGACAGCGAGAACGATCCGCCCCGCGTGCGGCATGGATGCGTGGCTCAATGCAACCAGGGCTGTTCCCAGCGCAGCAAGGATGATCGCGACCAGATAGCGCTTGGCAGCGGGCCGCAGTTGCTCCATCTCCACTGCCTCGGCGCCAGCATCAGGGGACGTGGTTGTTGCCACGATCAGGGGGGCCGACGGGATGCCACGTCAGACGCACCGCTTGTCACCGGGATTTCTTCTTTCCGCGGCCCTTCTTGTCCTTCTTGTTGTCCTTCTTATCTGGTACGTCCACTGGAGGCGTGGCGTCTGATTCATCCTCCGGCGGGATGGGTGGCGCTGGTGGCGGTATGTCGTCTACTTCATCGACGTCAAGCGCCGCGAGGTTCGCACGCAGACTTACCCAATCGTTGGCCCGACCCTCTGCCTGAAACACGGCGGGAACGCCGCCGCCACGTCGAGTGAACTCGAGCACAACCGGGAGCGGACCTTCTGCCGGGTTCGTCGCTGGCACGTAGGCCTCGAGGTAAACATCTACAGAGCGACCGGCAGCGATCAGTTCGCGCGACTCGGTGAAGCACACTTCGTAGCCGAAATGCCCGAAGCCTGGATCATCGGCGACAAGCCTGGTGGGAATTCCAACTGGTACCTGGATGACAAGCTTGGTCGGGCCGGTCGCCAGATCGTGCATCTCAGTATTGCTGAAGAGGACGATCTGGACGGTCACATCATTAATCTTGATGATGGGGTCCCTGCGGCACCACCCCTTGATCGCGAGCACGGATGGGGATCGCCAGACGACCGGAGCCGACAGCGCACAAGCGGAGAGGAGTCGGACAGCGGCACGGCGAGTATGGCAGTGCGCGGATCTGTCCACAATGGTCATTGTCATGGGCCATGCCTCTTCGTTGACAGGACAACGCCAAGCCTGTTTCGAGTTGGCGTCCGCGTCTGATCCGACGCCGAAATGACTCGCAGGTCACTCTTGTTGGGAACGGTGGAGCGACAGGACGGCCGTGGCTACAGTTTGCTAGCGCCATGGTACGACTATGTCCACAAAAGTCTATATTCATCACGTAAAATATTGACAAAAATTTGATTAGATTAACCGCTCCGTGTACCTACCGCTACGGAGGTGCGGTGCATTCATATCTAACTTGACGATCATCCCCAAGAGGATGACTGACGCCACCGCATCCCGAATCGGACAACATGCTGCTTAGGGTGGCGGAGGTGGTCCGTTATTGCGAGGAGCAGATAGCAACGGCCCATCGCGGGTGCCGCAGCGGGGGTTGTGGTCCCTGAAGCTAGGGCGTGACTGCAAATTCGGCAAAGTGGGACACACCCCGAGCAAAAGCCGTTTTCGATCCGATATCCGTCGATGAGGGCACCAATATGGACGTCATGCTGACCCTTGATGGGGCAACTCGAGTTTTGCAGACATCCCATGGTTCATACGCAGACGTCGTGCAGCACTAACGTGCGGCTGGCCCGACGCGGTGCGCTCTCATCTGCTCCGGAGCGCAGTAGCGCCAACCGGCAGGGGCATGGTCCGCCCGCCGGAGGCCTCATGTCCACTGCCACTATCCTCACCAATGCCTTGATCGACCACGTCCTGCAGGAGCAGCGCTGGGAGCTACGCCCGTCCAAGCCCCAGGGCCATGCGGCCTGGCCGTTTCGGGCAGACACCCCACTCGCCTCCGTGACAGATGCGGGCTCGTGCCGCGTCGGCTGGATCGAGCGCGTCCGGCAGACAACGACGTACCCCCTGCGCTACCAGGTCGGGTGGCAGGTGGATAAGGGTGGGGTGCGGCTGCAGCGCGAACGGCCAAGCCCTATCTGACCTTCACACCAGGGACTGCCGTATCCCGATCTCCGGCGCCGTCAACCACACCAGGCACCACGCCAGCGCCTCTTCCAGCGTATTGCCGTGGAATGTCTACTCCACCAGGGCTGCTGGTCTGCCGGTGCCTTGTCAGATGGTGTTGGCGCATTGGTCATCGGCGCTAGGGATTACAGAAGTCCTGCTGCGGCGGCGCGCACTTGGGCACCGGGTGGCCGAATGCGTCAAGGCCGGCGCAATTGTCCTGGCAGTTGTCCACCACGATGGATGAGGGGCTCGGCCCCTCGAGGGTCACCCAGGCGTCGTGGTTGTAGAAACCCCCACCCTCGAAGCCCGCAGTGTTGCCCGTTACGCTACTGCCTTCCTGCAGCGTCGCTGAGCCGTTGTAGTTGAAGATCCCCCCGCCGGCGTTGGCCGCGCGGTTGCCTGTAACGCTGCTGCCCGTCTGCAACCTCAGCACGGTCACGTCGATGTAAATTCCCCCACCGTCGCTGGAGGTGGTGTTGTCCGTCACGCTGCAGCCCGTCTCCAGCGTCAGCGTGCCGTGGTCGCTGTAGATCCCACCGCCAAAGGTCGTCGAGGTGCTGCCCGTGACGCTGACCCCGACCAGGCTCAGTTCGCCGCTCTTATTGAGAATCCCCCCGCCGCCGCCGGAGTCCGGGTTGCCGTTCCTGATCGTCAGATGCTGCAGCGTTACGGCCGTCCGCGGGACGTGGAGCACGCGCACCGCGTTGTTCCCGTCGAGGACCGTCGCTCCTGCACCGGCGCCGACGAGCGTCAGGTTCTTGCCGATGACGACGGTACTGCTCAGGATCCAGTTGCCGGCACATAGGGTGAGGGTCGCCCCAGACTGCGTCAGGTCAATGGCTTCCTGCAGCCCTTTCGTGGCTCCAGTCGCGGCGGGGAGGAGGCAGCAGTTGCCACTGTTGCAGCCCTCGCCTACGCCGCACGTCGAGCTTCCGGCGCACACGCCATCCATACAGACATCGTTGACGGTGCAGATGTCGCCATCGTCACAGGCAGTCTCATTGGGCACAGGATCGCACAGTCCGGTCGCGGGACTACACCTCTGGCAGACCGGGTGACAGCCGGTGGCACAGGAGCAGGGACCGCAGTCGAGCGTGTTTCCACATCCATTTGGGATGCAGCCGCAGGTCGTGCCCTGTGCCACACAGGTGGTCGGGGTGCACACGGGTTGCCGACCCCTGCCCTTGCGCTTGCCCTTGTGATTGGTCTTGTCCTGGCCGGGATGGTGGCGAGCCCGACGCCGGCGCCGATGGCTTCCACCACTGCCTGTCCCTGCGCCATTGCCTTGCCCAACGGCACGCTCCTCCCCGAGGAGACCGCCGACGGCACAGGCCGGCGGAAGGGCTGCAAGCAGCCCCACCAGCCTGCGGCGCGTTCCGGGACGCGAGGCGGATTTCGTCAGGGCATCGAACCAAGTGGTATCCATCGTGAAGTGGTCTCCGTGAGCCATGCGAGCACGGTGGTGGAGGCCAGCTGCCAGTCAGGCGGTCGCCACCGTCGAGTGTCTCTAAGAGTGTGGGCTCCGCCGCGCCGTGGCTTCGTGCCAGTGCTCATCCGGGTGTTACAAGATCGCGCCACTCAGCGATGAGGACGCCCACGTCGTTGCGAGCCCACGTGTCACACCGAACCGGTCTTTTGCCGGGTGTATGATGGGGCTCTGACCTCCCTATCCAAATCTGACGTAACACTGAACAGGGGGACGACCCGAGAAGGAGCACCCACCATGCCGGACACCCTCAGGGCCAGCATCGACCCGAGCTCGGATGGGATCGCGGTGATGCACTTCACGGGGCGGCTCGATTTCGCCTCTGCCCCGGAAGCCCGGGATCGCTTCACCGCCGCTAGCGCAGAGGGCCGTCCCCTGCTCATCGTCGACCTGAGCGGGGCCAGCTTCGTCGACAACGCCGGGCTCGGCTCGCTGCTCGGCAACATGCGTGCGGCACGTCAGGCTGGAGGGGATCTGCGCATCACTGATCCCAGTGAGCAAGCCACGATGCTGCTCTCCCTGACCTCGCTGGATTCGGTCATCACGATCTCGCCCACGGTCGAGGCTGCGCTCCGTGACGTCTCCTGAGGAGGACCGGCAGCTGGTCCTCCATCTGCAGGTCAGGGGTGCCTGAGTTGCCGCAATGCTGGCGCGACGAGTTCTCGCTGCCCGTCGCTGAGGTAGCGGCCAACATCATCCAGCACGCGCACGCACCTGATCCGCCACTGGGGGAGTTCACGCTGCTGCTGGAGCACGCTCCTGACCACCTGACCGCACGCTTCGTCGACGGTGGGATCGTAGCGACGCCGCCAGACAGTCCGGTCATGCCCTCGGTCACGGTTGCGGTCGAGGACCTGGGGGAACGGGGCCGGGGCCTGGCCCTGGAGCAACTGGTCGCGGATCGCTTCCACTATCAGCGCACCGCCAGCGGGGACAATGTTTGGATCATCACCAAACGCTTCCCCGGATGAGTGGTGCGGCAATCCCTGCCAGTGCGGAAACCGTCCCGACCTGGTGATCGCCCATCACCGCTCCGTCCTACCGACGATGCAGAAGGACCTCGAGCGCCAGACACGGCCACGGGCATCTGAACGCGATGCGACTCCAGGAGCGACCGAATCATTCCGTGCCTGGCCTTGCTGAAGAGCAATGATCTCGCTATCGTGGTCGGTCCTTCAGAGATCCCAAGTATCGCGAGGTCAACATGCCTGCGACCATCCTCGTTGTCGATGACGATCCGACCATCCGCACCCTGATCACGCGGGTGCTGACCCGTGTGGGTTACCGGGTGCAGGAAGCCGAGGACGGGGTCTCAGCCCT
>JAESGR010000243.1_pt1 | contig 68792 bp, 51 predicted proteins | sample 9269771 | NCBI WGS metagenome assembly JAESGR01 (sample SAMN15739572, study PRJNA653492) | algae metagenome | isolation source: Chroococcus sp. CMT-3BRIN-NPC107 and co-occurring heterotrophs from well... | place: USA: Clark Mountains Wilderness, California | collected 2010-04-18 | reverse complement strand
CCAATGAATTTGAATTCTTTGTTAAAAACAGATTTATAAAAATTAAATGCTTCTTCACAATTTCCATTAAAATACAGATAGGTATTAACTGTTGTCATAAAATGCCTTTATTTTTTCAGTTATTTTGGTTGAATGTTTGTTAAATACTGACTAACGTGCAATTTTAATGCTGATTTCAGTTCATAGCAAAGCCTATGTCCTCCGGCTTTAGCTCCAATTTAGCAATCTTGTTTCTGATCTTCTTGACCAGTTTCATCTTTCTTTTTTGGTCCATAAACAAATACTGGCTTGGTGGATTGTAAGGCACATGCTTGACGATCATATTCCAGATGATCACTGCCAGCTTTCGTGCTGTAGCAGATACAGCTGCTGTTCTACCTCTTCTGTAGCTGATGCGGTTAAAGAAATCAGACAGATGGGTGTCTTTTAGATTTCCTACTGCATTGGCTGCTTGCCGGAGGGCTATCTTTAAGCGATTACTGCCTTTGGCAATCTTTTTACTTAACACTTTACCACCACTAATTTTTGTATTAGGACATAATCTGAGCCAGGAGGTAAACTGCTTGGCTGTGTCAAATTTTTTAATCCCTTCACAGCCTACTTCACTCATCAAGGCAATTATTGTTGCATGGCTCACCCCTTCAATACGCATCAGATCTACCCCATCAAAATATTGATAAGCAAGCTGATTCAAATCCATGTTCTTGGGCGCATTCTTATTTACCTTTTTATGCGGCTTTGCCTCTACCTGTAAGGACTTTTTTGTTTCATCAGCCTCAATCTGCTCAGAAAGCAGCTTGGCTATAGCCACATCACATTGCTCCATCTTTGCCTGCAAAGTTTGATACAGGTCAAACTCTTGTTGTAAACCAAACAGGTAGTCTTTTCTGCCGTTGCTCTGCAGAGCTTTAGCGATCTCTTCTTTGGATTTACGACAGTTGCCATGACGATAGGAAGCTAAAATTTGTGGATTGGTTTCTCCTTTACAGATCGCTTCAATGATCTGCAAACCTGTCAATCCACAGACATCTTTGACTACCACATCCAGCCTCAGATTGAGCAGGCGTAGGTACTTCTGCATCTTCTGTGTGGTCATGGAAGAGGTTTCCAACAGCGAAGTGCGGTGCCGGCAGTAAGTGCGTAATTGTTCTGTGGCTAAATCCGGTAAAAAACTACTAGTAAGCAGACCTAAACTATGTAGCTTCTGTATCCACAGGCAATCCTGCACATCCGTTTTTCTACCCTTGATGTTTTTGGTGAACTTACCATTACACAAGTATACTTCCAATCCTGCTTCTTGTAAAGTAGCAAACAAGCTTTGCCAATACGTACCGGTGCTTTCCATGGCTATAGTGGTAATTTTATTCTCCTGTAGCCATTTTAATAGGGATTTCAGGTCCTCATTGTAAACGCCAAACTTTCTCACATGCTCAGGTTTCTGGCCAATAGCCACATAATGGAAACGGCTGCCTACATCGATACCGGCCGCATAGCGGTTAATCACTTCCATAGATAAAGATTTCTTCTTCATATTTCTTTGGATAAAAAGATTGAAAAAGTCCTACGGAAATGTATCTTTGGATTGAAAGTATACTGAACGGGGTAGCTGACAGCTCCTCCACTAAAATCATCTCAAGCCTTTCTGCGCCAACAGAAGGGCTTTTACATTTCTGACCAGAATGACGCACGGGTTTGTAACACCAGAGAAAAATCGGTCTTACATAGGACAAGCTAAATCTAGCTACGTTAGCACAAGAAATCAATACTTCTTCTGGTATAAAGGAATGACGCACAATGTACCACAACTTCCTTACGGCGTGCCTGTTGAGCTGAAGCCTTGTGGTTAGGCAGGCCGCTGATAGGCTGAAGCAGGTGTGCTTGTTGCACAACACTACTAATACTAAAAAGTTGGCAATGGTAAATCAACAAGAGGTAGAAAGGTTAATCGCTTCGGGTAAATAAGTTGTTTTGGTTAGGCTTATCAAGAAAATAGACCGTTTTCTAAAATTAATAGCGAAAAGGGCAAAAACACCCTTTTTCGATTTAAAAAAAAATCTCAAAAAAATTTATGCATTTTGGTTACTGTAAATTCTTAAAAACAAAAACCGCTTAATTTCGCAAATTAAGCGGTTTTTGTAGTGATTCCGTTTGGATTCGAACCAAAGACCTACTGCTTAGAAGGAAGTTGCCTGTAAGCTGTCAGTCAAGCAGTTATATGCCATGGGTCTTAAATAGGTCCGAAAAAAATAATTTTTAAAACACTCTTTTTACATCGTTTCGCTAGGAAAAATAATTCACTTAAGCTTAGCTCAGGAAGCTATTTGCACCTTATTGAAAATTAGCTCCCTCTCCCCTGCTGGTTTTTGGCTTTTACTCAAAAGTAGCATGTTCATAAATACTAGAAAGAATTGACTATAAACACGGCCTAATATTCCATAAGGAATTTATTAGAATATTGATTTTAATATATATTCTCTGTGCTATAAACAGATTACTATCTGTTTAATTCGCTCTCAAGAGTTATATTCTTCCAGTTATAAGAATCTTTGGAAATTTTCCAAATAAAGCCATCGAGTATATAATGAGTAATCTGCGGAAGGGCTAGCAAAGGCACCAAGAAAGATAATACTTGTTTGTCGGTGATTCTAGGCAGAACAGTAAATACGTTAAATAAATCAGGGTGATCATTCCAGACTAATGCATCCCACATGCCTTCTTCCACATAAGCCAGCAGGATTATCACCAAGAGAAATACCAAAATTCCATAACCAGTAAAAACCAAACTCATCTGTCCCGGAACTTCCGTAGAACCGGGATAATACTTTTTGCGGCCATAAATCCAGACTAAGGCCATGTAGGGAACACCATGCGATACTACATTGAGAAGTGTAAAAGCTAAGTCTCCATTAAAATACACAATGCCGAAATACCATGATATGAAGGTGCCTATGATTATCAGATTACGGGGCATATTTATCGTTCGTTGCTTAACGAGTAATATTGCTTCTTTCACTAGGTACACCCCTATAATAATCAAATAAATTGTTCCAGAAATGGATGAAAGCCATTCTGACTCAAAGAAGTAGAAGTCTCCTTTTATAAACCAGTTAAAATTCCGGTCGGTATGTACGTGCCAGAAAATAATCGGGTACAAGGTTGCTGTATATGTAGCGACCATATCTATTCCACTGCTTAAACTTCCATTCTGCTCTTTGCGAGAGTAGATTCGCATAAAACCATATTGCTGCCTGATAAAATGAAATACAGCAATGTATGCCAGTAAACGCCAGAACAGCATATCATCGATTGAATAAACTACTACACCGGCTATCCATCCGAAAAATGGAATACCTATTAAGGTATTTCTTTGCTTCGTAAATGTCTCTTTATCAAAATAGGTCCGGTACAGAGTACTATACACATGGGCTACATCCACAAGCAGTACCAAAACAAGCCACGCCCAGGAAGGCATATTAGTGTTATTCTGAAAGTAAGCTGGCAACAGAAAAATAATAAACAGCGATAAAAATGGTGGTGAGAGTATAAAAATCAGGTCTACTGCTGCAGCGTATATCCAGGGATGATGGATCTTAACATTTTTCATTGTTCACTTAATTATGATGCTATACTCCCCAATGCTTCTTTCGCTGCCCGTATACCCTGGTAGAATGCCTCTTCGAAAAGGGATACGCCGCCCAGGTCTGAATGAGCAAAGTATATGTTATTATTGAAGGATACACTCGCTTGTTTACGGTTTTTACTCCAGATAAAACCCGGGGTTGGGCGGACCATACCATGTCCCCACAACCATATATCTACCTTTTCCACTGCTTGTGCTATATTTTGATGGGCTTTTGTTAAATCATCTATGATTAGCTTTATCCATTCGTCATGACTCTTTTGTAGAGCTTCTGTACGGGCTGTTTTAGGATCTTTATCTGCTAAAGGTAAATAATAGGTAAGTACCAGCTTTTCCTGATGAGCACTATGGCTAGTTACCTGTTGATGCCCAGCATGTACATATCCCAAAGCAGGGCTTTGATAAATCACATTATCCCAGCTTAAAGGGCTTCCTTTCCGCTCCATAGGTTTGGAAAGAGTAAGATTGGCTACCATCCAAGGGGAGTAAGAATACGTATTGTAGAAGTTCTGATCCCGCCAGGGTATTTCGGGAAGTAGATGTTGGTTAACAAACTGTGGAGAAGCCATGATGCACTTTTTTGCCTGAATTCTTTTGGTTGTATAGCTTTTCACATCCAGAAAATCAATATGTACAGCTTCACCCTCGGTAGTTATTGAATATACTAAGGCGCCTGTACAAACTTTTGATTGTATTAGTTTGTGCAGTTGCTTTACCAGCCATCCATTACCCTCCGGCCAGGTAAGTACCGTATTGGTTTCTGCATTAGCAGACACGCCTCTGCGGGCTGCAAAGTAATGTATACCAGCCCAGGCTGAGGTGTCTTTTAAGGCGGTTCCATAATCATCCCGACAGCAGTAATCTACATACCAATGTAAATATGAAGAATCCAGCTTTTGAGAAAGTAAGTAATCAAGCATCGTTACCTGATCAAGCTCTAGAAATTCCTTATCTTGTGAGGAATTCCCTACCGGAAGTGTAAAAGCATATTTCCCATCTGTACCTTGTGCTTTTCTATAAGTATCCATCAGTCTCAGGAAGGTGGAAATTTGCTGCTCATCTTCCTTGGGAACACCAAAATGGGGTATGATTCCATCCTGCCAGTACCCATTAATATACAAACGTTCTTTCGGATCAAAGCATAAGTGATATTCATTGTAAAGCGGCAATCCCCGTTCATTAAAGCCAGTAATCACCTCTATTTCCTGTAAGAACTTAAGTAATTCCTCTTGATCCAGATTGGGCAGTGGTAAATAGTGGGCTCCCCATGGATAGGCAGAAACCTCATTTTTTCCACTAGCCGCATTGCCTCCTACATGTGATTCCAGCTCCAGCAAACAGTAAGAATCGATATTGTTTTTATGTAACCACCTGGCAGCAGATAAGCCCGCTATTCCTCCTCCAACTATCACATACTCATAATTCAGTATTTGAGAAGGCGCTTGTTTAAACAAGGCATGTTCGCCTCTCAGCTTATGTCCTACCGAGGCAGAACCGCCTTTGATTTCACCAGCTACCTTTGTAAGTTTAGTTGCCGGAGCACACTCAATAAGCATTCCAGGCAGGGTGAGTCCGGCTAATGCAGCTGCACTTTTACGGAAAAATGACCGGCGTGAGAAAGGACCTATCATAATAGACTATTGAAGATATGAGGCCCATTCCTTCTCAAAGTAATGTACCAGCACCTGATTATTTAATTTATTTATTTCTGTTTCCAAAGTCATCATGTCTTTAGGAAATATGGTCATTTGCCGGAACGTTTCGCTGTTGATAAAGCGCAAGTCTGGTAAAAAGGCGGAGGGAATCTGGTAAGAGTTTTCCTTTAGGGCCATAATATACCCCCAGTCGCCAAACGAAGGAACAAATGTGTGATATGGAACGGTAGAAAATCCTACCGACTGCATAGTGGTATTCACACACCAGAATGATTTGGGTGCTACATACGGAGAAGTAGCTTGCACGACAATAATTCCTTTTGGCGCTAAACTCCAGTAGAGAAGTTTGTAGAGGGAATTGGTATACAACTTACCTACCGAATAATTTGAAGGGTCCGGAAAATCTACTGCAATGTAGTCAAAAAGTTCCTTCTGCTCTTTCAACCACTGAAAAGCATCCGCATTTATTACTTTTACTTTGGGAGAAAGCAGTGACTGTTTATTGATGTCCAGCAAAAGCGAATTAGTGGAAAACAGTTTAGTCATAGCCTCATCCAGATCTACCAGGGTGATAGACTCTACGGAAGGATATTTAAGAATCTCACGTACAGCTAGGCCATCTCCTCCACCTAATACCAATACTTTTCTGGGTGACTTGATGCCTTGCATAGCCGGATGTACCAGTGCTTCATGGTATCGGTATTCATCGGCTGAGCTGAACTGCAGATTGCCATTGAGAAACAACCGTAACTCCCGGTCGTTTTTGGTAAGTATAATGCGTTGATATGGAGAAGATTTTGCATAAATGATAGTATCCCGGTAAGCTAAAGACTCCGAAAAACTCATGATTCTTTCAGAGAACACAAAGCCGGTAAGAAGAAGCGCTAAAGTGGCTAGTGAGCTTGTTTTCAGGAACTTTGCCCAACTGGTTTCCTTTTCAAACTTAACAGCTACAATTAAGGCTACCAACACATTGAGTATTCCAAAGAAAAAAGAGGTTTTTATCAGCCCAAGATTGGGCACAAGTAACAAGGGAAAGATAATAGATGCCAGCAAAGCGCCTATATAATCGAAGGTAAAAACCTGCGATACGAGGTCTTTGAATTCAAACCGGCCCTGTAGAATCCGCATTAGCAGGGGAATTTCTAACCCAACCAGCGTGCCCGTTAGAGAGACTAATAAATAAAGCAGTATCCGGAAAGATTCTACCTGTTCAAAGAGCAGAAACAATAAAGAGGAACTGGTACCACCGATGAGCCCTACCAGTATTTCAATCTGAATGAACCAGCCAATTAGGTTGCGGTTAAAGAATTTAGACAGATAGGAGCCAATTCCCATTGAGAACAGATACACCCCAATAATGGTAGAAAACTGGGTAACTGAGTCTCCCAACAGATAACTGGCCAAAGTACCGGCCACTAATTCATAAATTAGCCCACAGGTAGCTACCACAAACACTGATAGCAACAGTAAAAGGGGGATTTGCTTATTTTCCAAGGACATATAGATTGTAAGTAAAATGTAGTAGCTGGTCTATATCACCGAATGCATTATGTATTATCCATGAATAGCAGAGGCCACAATGACGGACACGGCAACCATAAAGGCAGCAGCAATAATGGCTAATGCCTTATTCTGCTTTACTAAAATCTCTTTCCATAGATCTTCCGGCGTTACTTTTTCAGCAATCCAGAAAGAAATAAAGAGAATGAAAATACCGATAAAGGAGTAGATAAAGGCTCCTGCTACATACTTCAGGTTGATAATTTCTTGCATATAAATTGTATTTATTTATGATAGCCCTTTTGCTCACGTGGCGACCAGTTTGATGCATCTGACCCCGTAAAGCGTTTTCCGGTAAGGCCAGCATACACATAAATGCCCAGCATTAACAGTACAAAAGCCAGGTAATACTTTGCTCGTAAAAGGGTGCTTTTATTCATATTGTATATTCACTATTAATCCAGCGTTGTTTCTCAAAATTATCTGCCCGCCACCACTGAATAGCAGGATACAGTCCGATAATCAGCAGCATGATAAAAAAATTAGACCACATGGGTACATCCTTGGTAAGCTTCAGCGTATAATTATATTCCTGGCTTAAGCTCCCTTTCAATGGAAATATATTTAAATGGTAGTTGCCAGCAGGAATAGCAGATAAGAATCTGGTGGAAGACTGGCTTCCCTCTGACCAGTACTCACCTCCGTCGTATCCGTCATAAAACTCTGTCCCTATTTCTATCTGATATTCTTCTCCGGTATTATCGTTAATTAAGGTAACTTCTGCTTCCAGCCAGTCATCGTTTAAGGGTGCGAATAAATAGAATTCCATGTTAGAGGTTGAAAACAGACCTTCTTTTATAGTAAACTGGGGAGTAACGACAGGTGTAGGGTCCTTATAAGCAGGTGTATGATACGTATTCCGGAAGACCTCTTCCTCTTTAACATTGAAAGAAATAAAGAAGTGAATAATAGTTAACAGCATTACTGCCACAATCGAAAAAATTTTCAGGGATGATATATCCGTAGCAAAAGGCATAGGCTGAGCTGCACCAATGCCTATTTTTTCCGGTGCAGGAGCTTTTATAGAAAATGCCTCCCGAATTTGCTCTGGCTCTGTGTATTCTCCTTGAAACCAGGAAATACTATCCGTTTTTTTCTGCTTAACAAGCAAATGAGGCGGAGCTATAAACTCCTCTACTACCGTGCGAGTGTCTATAATACTCCAGGCAAACTCTCCCACAGCAAAAACCGGAGTAGCTCTGTATTTGAGGAATAAGTGGTAGTAGTGGGAATCAAAGTCAAACTCCATACTTCTGTCACTTACCTTTGGATAGATATTCGTAGGTACAATATAGTTCCAGTGCCCGTTATACTCATTCAAAAAAGCATAGCCATACACCGGATTAAATAAAGTATACTCATTCCAGTAATAATCCGGCCCTACCTCTTTCCACTGAATATACCCGATAACTTCATATACCACTCCTTTAAATTTTCCTTTCTTTCCTAAAGGCAGGTAGGGGCTGGTAGTCGTTTTTTTGAAGCTCGTCAGTGTGCTCCATTGATCAGTTGAAGTAAGGGTATAAAGCTTCCTGCAAGAGCCACAGGCAACATACTTCGTTTGTAGGTAAGCTCTGATATGTATAGTAGCTGAGCACCCCTTACAGGTAATCACTGCTGGGGAAGGTAAAGTCTCAGTGCTTGTTAATTTAAATCCAGTCACGCAGATCCCGTAAGTGTTTAAAATTAAATCTTTTAAATGGCACTAGTTGGCCGGTATAAACGGTCGTCTTGTAGTGAGCAAGCAAATGAATAAGTGCTTTCTGATGATTATCCGTGCTCAGTTCTACACTTGTAAATCTGATATTTTCTTTACTATGTTCAGGCAACTCTCCTTCCATGTATATAGTCTCATTTATGTCTACCCGCTCTACCTCATAGCTTTTGTTATCTGGCAACTCAAGCGTTCTGCCTGCTTTTAACTTTGCTACGACCGATGCATTGAGTAAAAACTCTTTCCGTTGCAGCATCATATAGTCTCCATATGCTTCCGCCAACCAGCCATACGCCATTTCAGTAAACAGTACTGCCCATAGGTTGCGGTAAAATTTTTCGAAGCTATATTGTATCCGGCCGATCACTTCAAATGGTTTGCCTTCAAACTGACCCATTGTACCTAATCGCAAAGGAGACATATCTTCAAGCACAGCTTTTTCCTGTTGTAGAAACTGAGCCGTACCCTCTGACTTCTGATAAGAGCAGACACATCCTAAACAAATAAGTATAGAAGAAACGGAAGTTTTATAATCTAACTGTTTGGCACAAACCGGACAATGGAGCGAACTTACTGGCATATTTATATTTTGCAACACTACCGCTTCACTTCTTCCTTTAAATGCCGAGTAGCCTTAAAGAATGTAAGCGTATCCTCAAATAGAGCCCTGGTAATGGTGTCATTGTCTTTTTTAAAGTTAGACAAGTATATATCAAAAGTAGCTAGACCATACTCAGGCCAGCTATGAATAGCAATATGTGATTCTGTAAGACAAATAACACCTGTAAAGCCTGCATCCGGGAAGCTATGAAATACTTCGCCTACACTCGTAAGACCATAATGCTGAATTTTATCTATAAACAATGCTCTAACAGGCACAAAGTCCCTTAGTAGGGCATATTGATCGGTGTAAATTTCTGCAAGGATATGTAATCCTGGTTTGTACATCATAGCAGATACTAATAGTAAGACAAAAATGACAGCATACTTGCCTTCAGCTCTCTCCTATTGCTTTGTCGGAAACAGAATAGAAGAACAATTAGAAGCGTATATTACTTTTTTGCGGTGAAACCAAAAATAAAGCATTTCACCCTCCTGAAAACTGCTACTTTTCTTAAAACCTTACATTTATTCCAATAAAGATCAGGTTGGATTGGGTTACCAATCGGCGAAGAATAATGTTGTAAATAATAGCTATTAGGTAGGTCAGGTAAGCTTTACCTTTTTAAACCAAGGACTAAATTTCACCATTTCGACATTTCAAAATACAGGAAAAATAAAATTTGACCTATTATATTCGCATAAGTGACACAAAAGGCTTCTTTTACCATCCGATTCCATTCCTTAATTTATGCTATTTTCTATGGGAAGTTGCATGATTTCCTCTTTCTGCACAAGATTCACAGTAGAGGTTTCTTAGTTCTTCATCATCAAAAATCTGAAAGTTGATATTGCAAGGCCCCACAAATAGGTCACACCATTGCTCTTTAGGAAGTAACTGCTTTGCCTCTATTAGCAATTTTATATATTCCCGGTTCTTTTGGTAAAGTGGATGAACAAAAGCAGTTTTTAAATAATACGCAAAGATTTCTCTTTCAAATAAATTATTTTTAAGAAAACTATCTAAAATTTCATAGGCATGTTCTATATCATCCAACTCAACAAAATACTTAGCAAGACTCAATGTCCGGTCTTTGTCTTTTAGAATTTCATCTTCATAGCTATAAAAATTAAATACTGTCTCCAGTCCTTCCTTTACTCGCTTTATATCAGTAGAACTCACAAAAGAAGGCAGCGTTTTTACAAAAAACAAAGCTTTTAGTCTATGCATCTGGCTTCCATATCCACCTGACTTTTCCAGTTGTTGTAATAGTTTATATATTTTTTCAGCTGACACGCCTTTTTCTTTTTGCAGCTTATGCCAGTTGTTGATCACATAAACCAGGTAGTTGTATAGCAACAAGTTACTGGACCTTGGTATAGCAGCGGCTTTGAGGAAATTAGTGTAAAAACGATCTAATTCTTGCTTGCTCCATCGATCAGAATGTAACTGGTAATCAAATACCAACAGGTTCGAAATAAGTGAAGCGTACTCTCGCCGATGCGGATAAGTGATAGTAAGTATAGAATCTGAATGAATACGTTGCTGCTGCCATAAAGAATACAGGTAATTCTGCATCAGAAGCGCATCTTCAGGCTTTTGTATCTGGTAATGTTTATACATATATGCCAGTGTATCTCTAACTACATTACGCGCATGAATCTTTACAGTGGCTCTTCTTTGCTCTGAAAGTCTTTTCTCCCAATCGAGTAACACGTCTGGTTTTTGCAATTCTACTTTAATTCTGGATTGCGGCCAGTCTATCCAGTGACTGTAATTAGTAGTTGGTAGTTGCTTATAAAACAAATTCCAATTTTCCTTTGCCTGTACTTGTAGTATCGTGGTAGTATCAGTATAAAATTTTATTTGCGAGTAAATAGCCGAAGCTCTATTTGTATAAAGTGCTGTATTTATAGCAGTAAAACCCTCTACCGAAGAGAACGCTTCCACCTGGATAGTATCTACCTGATAGTTCCGGATAGAATCTACTAAAGCAAGCATAGCTAATGAATCGGGTGCACAGCTGTTTCTCTGAAAGGTATTTCAAAAAGTAATTTTCTCCGGGTTGCTTTTATAGAAATTTCTGGCTTAGAAAACTCTGTTACCATAGAGAGTGTATCAGAAAAGCTTAAATCACCACATACATCCGTATAATACATGGGCAGGTGAATCTCCCCATCATGTATTAACAAGAAATTATAACTCCCATAATCCTTGCTCTCAACTGGCAATTGCTGCATGAATGCTCTCCAAAAACCTGGCTCCCATACGGACTTTCTTACCTCTTGCAACTCTTGCTGTGCATCTCTCGCTGGATTATTTTTAAGCTGACTGATTTTTGCTTCCGTTCCTTTTTGAAAGCTTTTTCTTCTTGTTTCAGACTATACAATAAATCTTTTTTATATACCGGTTCGAACACCTCTCCATCGAGAGAGTAGTTGTGATTGCGTCTGGCAGGATTAGTATAATAGGCCGGATTACCACAGTGATAAGGTTCATAAGCTACTTCTTCGAGAGCCAGGCCATCGCGTTTATTTTTAAAGGTTTTCAGGATTTCTTTTGCATTTGTACTTACGGCATATACTGTTTTATTTTCAAACCAAGGAGTAATTTTAATTTTCCCTCTAAGTAGTCCTGCACATTTTACACAGGCCTTTGTCTTATTGAAATCTAGTGCCTGAAGTTTCCAGGGTAGTTTCTCGGAATCAGTGTTGGATCTCAGTAGCCTGGTTTTTATATCATATACTTGAACTGAATCTGTAGCAAAGGGAAACATTTTCTTATTTTCAAAGAAGGTATATTTCCATAAAACCTTGGCAAGTTTTTGAACTGCAATGATATTTCCACTTGCCGGATGCCGGGCAATTGCTACCCCTGTTATCTGGTACTCTGCCGTAATGATATTTTTATAATGTCCAGGTGAGTTTACCCAGCCTAAAACCATTTTTCGGGCAGTAGCTATATAGCTGTTTTCCAAGGGGTACGAAAGCACGTTCTCTCCGACAAGGTAGTTCTTAGCGCCGTAGAAGTCTGCTCTATTTGGGGCGCATGCTTTATTTTTTCCTTCTGATAATGACTGATTGTTTTTTCTGTGGACAAGTAGCTTGCATGATCCTGGGCAGCCACATATAAAATACTATCGCTCACCAAAGGCTGTAATCCATGAGCCTTCCGTACACTATCTACCTGTGTTTTTATTAAATGTTCCAGAAATAAAATATTCAGTTTATTTTCATCTGGCTTTTCGGAATGAGCCTGGGCTGATGAATAAATACTGCTAAATAAAGCTAATCCAGTAATAAGCAGGAATAATGTGAGCATGCAGGTATAAATAAAGTAACCCGTGTTTGGCTAATAGGAAAGATAAGAATTTTGATATATCCTCTATTAACTCAGGATAATTTCTCATGTAGGTTTTACCCTTTTTAGCTTATTTCTTCGGCTCCTGATTGGAAGAGTTATGGAATTTATACAACCGCTGCATCTATCTTCTGAAAGCAATTTCTCCAGTTGCTAAGCAGAAAAATTACCTTTACCTACAGCTATCTTATGAAAAAACATCTACTACTTTTCACCTTGCTTTCGCTTCCTTTATTTGTAGCTGCCCAGAGCCTGACTCACAGCAGACGGACAAGCTATTACACCTACATTTATCAATTAACTAATGAGGAGGCAAAAAGAATCTATACGAAAGATTTAGATGTAGTTAAGCAATCCTACTTTCATACGGCTATAGATTCTTTTCCAACAGGTAAAGACTATGATAAAGATTTGCCTTATGGGCACTATTTATTTACCTATGCTGATGGAGGAGACCTAGTATATGAATTCAAACCAATAAGTAATATACAGGTACAACTGCTGAATAATAAAGTAGATTTATCCATACTGGTAACTGATATCTATGGACAACCACTTAAAGAAACTATTGTTCATCTACGAAGAAAAAAGATTGCTTTTGGTAAAAAAGCTGGTGCGTATTTGCTGAAAAGAACAAGCTGTAAAGGATTGCTGAGTATCCAATATCAAGGATTTACTTCTTATCATCACATTGATACTAAAAATAGGCAGCCTGTTTTGAGAAAAGTTAAAAATAGAATTATTTACACAAGGCCTATTTACTGGGTCTGGAAACCATTCAAAGATGTAGTAAAATCCATCAGGTATGGATATCCCGAAGGGTGGATTAGAGAATTAGCCGATATTATAAACCCTGATGAGTTCAGGGATCATGAAACAAAATACAGGGGATATTTGGCTTTCAACAAGCCTTTGTATATGCCGGGTGATACAGTAAAATTTAAAGCATTTATCCTCAAAAAACGAGGCGCACCCTTTCAAGATGAGTTACAGGTTGTACTCAATACTTCACAAGGCCGTAAAACACTTACCACCCTTCAACCTTACCGCAAAGGCGGCTATTCTTATGGGTTTGCCCTACATGACAGTCTGCAGTTGCTACTAGATAGAAACTATAGTATAGCCTTAGAGAGAAAAAAATACCGGACAGTAATGTATGGCTCTTTTGAGCTGGAAGCCTATGAACTCACTTCCAACACTTTTAGCTTTAGAAGCGACAAAACCACACACCATACTGGCACACCTGTTTCCTTGTATGCAGAGGGAAAAGATAAAAATGACTTACCCCTGGGAGATGCCACGCTACAGCTCACCATTACACCCGAGCAAGTAATCCACTTCAGTGGAAAACAGGCATTCGTGAAAGATACTCTCTGGCAATACCAACAGAAACTAGATCTGGTTGGAGAAACAAAAATACTATTGCCCGATAGTATTTTTCCAGGTTTGTCTATGGATTATACCGTTCATGCCGTATTCCTTAATGCTAATAATGAACGCCATTACCAGACCTTAAAATTACACTACATCCATTCTCCAAAGCAAATAAAACTTACTCTGGACAAAGATACTTTACAAGTAGCTTATCTGGTGGGCGGTAAACCCATGCAAATAAATGCCCAGCTCTCTACTTGGATAAAAGGGCAGGACAAACCTGTGATTACTTCTGTGAAACTCCCGTTAAATAAAGCTCTGCATCCATATGCATTTAAATTTGAATGCCGGGTTGATAGCCTGAGGGAAAGTTTATTTATAACTCAAGAAGAAGCATTGTTGCAGTGCTATTCCCAAAGGACTGCTGACTCGCTCTTCATTTGGGTGGAAAACCCACGTAAACTTCCGGTTTACTACACCATATACCGGAAAAACCAAGCTATTAATAGAGGCTCTGGTACCACATTGAATTTTGCTTCAAACGTAAAGACACTTGCTAATTACTTTATCTCTTTGCAATACATTTGGGCGGGCGAAGTGCAGGAAAGAGAGTATAGCATACCTTTTCAACATAACAAGCTTAACATTTCTGTCAACCAGCCAATGGTTGTAAAGCCTGGCCAACAAGCAAAGTTTGACATTATGGTAACAGATGCCAAAGGAATACCGGCAAAAGATGTAGACCTTACTGCTTATGCGATTACCAGAAAATTTAAAAATGCGGCTGCACCAGAGCTTCCCTATATGGGTAAAATCTACAAAAGCCGCAAAGGTCTCCACCAGTTTGACCTGGACCACAAATTCTCCAAAAATGTAGAGGCAAACCGACCACTTGACTGGCAATACTGGAATCCGGAAATGGGCCTGGATAGTATGGCTTATTACCAGTTTCTTTATCCGACCAATGGGCTTTTCACAGGGTACATTCCCACTTCCGATAGCATTTCTCTATTTGCTCCCTTTGTCGTGCAAAACGGCAAATTGTTGCCAGTATACCAGATTTACCTGGATAACAGGCCTGTTTACTACAGGGACGCAGATGTAGAGCAAAGATATGCTTTCCGGGTAGGTAGCGGCTACCATTCTATAAAATTGAGAACCATAGATAAAATGATCTCCATTGATAGTGTGCTTATAAAAGCAAAAAGTAAACTGGTGCTGAATGTGGAGGCAAATTCTTTACATCGTCTAGTAAAAATAGTGGAAGTAAAAAAAGATTACAGCCTGCAGGAACAGCAGGTACTCAACCGCTATGTGATGCATATCCAGAACAAACCTGGCAAAGAAGCTTACTTGAAACAAGGAGATTTTATACAGCCTATTCCATCCCGCTTATCAAACTATAACTTACCTACGCTTATAACAGGAATATACATGCCTTTTCCAATGCAATATGTCTTGCGAGAAGGGTTTACCACCTCCTTTCCTTTTGAGCCATTATATACCTATGAGTTTGAGGAACAACTGCTGAAAATGCGCAGTATCAATCCACAAAATTTTTTCAAGTACAGACTACATCCAAATCACAAAAAAATACATCCTAACTTCTTAGAACAACCTTATCGGCAGAGGGAAATTGATTCACTTTGGGCATGGCAGAAAGAAGCCGATATAGCCAGAAAACACAAATACAGCTACGCAAAAACTACCGCTAATAAATTTGGCAAACTCATTATTCACCAGATGGCTTTGCCAGACAGTGCCGAAAAACGTATCAAAACAGTGCTTCTATTCCAGAGAGATGACCCTAACTACTTGCAAGTATATCCGGCTACTTCAAACACCTTTCATCAGCTAGTTCCTGGGCAATATAAGGTAGTGCTATTGCTATATTTCAACGAATTCATAGAAACAGATTTCTTTGAGATTCAATCTGGTGGCAGCAACTATATCACCATCAAAGATCTTCCGGTTCAGTTGCCAAATGAGTTCAGCCGAAAAGCAGCTAGCTTATTAGAAGATGAAGTATACAGTGTAGCGGAGGAAAAGAAGAACTTGCAGGAAGTAAAGGAAAATTACTACAACACCTACAACATTACCCCAACCGGCAATTTTACACACCTAGTTACTGGGCAAGTAACTGATATAAATGGAGAAACCTTACCAGGCGTAAATGTACTCGTAAAAGGAACGAGGATTGGCACTATTACCAACATAGATGGCTTTTATCAGCTGTATGTCCCCTCAAACGGTGTACTGGTGTTCTCCTATATCGGATTTAATACAGATGAAATACTTGTTGGCTCTAAATCAACTGTAGATGCGCAACTGCAGGAGGATGTAAAATCCTTATCCGAAGTGGTAGTAGTAGGGTATGGTGAACAGCGGCGAGTAAATTTAACAGGGTCTGTCTCTATGGAGGCTCCCCTACAAGGCCGGGTGGCAGGTATACAAGTATCTGATTCTATTGATTTGAGGGGTGTATCCACTTTGGATACCAAGAATGCACCACTGATCATTTTAAATGGCATACCTTTTAATGGGATATTGGCAGACATTGACCCAGCTTACATTACTAAAACGCAAATTCTAAAAGGTGAAGCAGCCAAAGCCTTATATGGTGCTAGAGCAATCAATGGGGTTATTATAATTACTACTTCGTCTAAATTACTATCCATTAAAGATACATTATCAACTTTTTCTGAAGCAACTTCAGATAATTCAGGAGCTTATAGCCTGCGCAATAAGTTTTCAGATTACGGGTATTGGCAACCAAGGCTTAAGACCAACATTCAAGGTAAAGCCTCTTTTAACATTACCTTTCCAGATGATGTCACCACCTGGCATACCTTTGTACTGGCTATGGATGAAAAAAAACGTTCTGGACAGGCAGAAAGTACGATTAAAGCATTTAAACCAATAGTAAGTACTCTGGCTGTGCCCAGATTCCTGATTGAAGGAGACAGTAGCCAAGTGATTGGAAAAACCATGAATTATACTTCAGATTCTTTGTCCCTGTCTACAGCCTTCATTTTAAATGGAAAAACAGCAAATTCCACGACAAGCCGGGTAGTATATACGTTGGTAGATTCCTTGTATATTTTGGCAACAACGCTTGATTCAATGCAGGTAAGTTATACGTCCACCCAGGCTAACGGAGAAGAAGATGGTGAAAGGCGCTATATTCCAGTCATGCCTAAAGGTACGCTGGAAACCAAAGGAGTGTTTGTGAATTTAGATACAGATACCAGCCTTACCCTTTATTTGGCTCCGGCTTTAGGTAATGTGAAACTGTATATCCAGGGAGATATGCTGCAAGTATTATTAGACGAAATAGAGCAAATTAAGCGGTTTGAATATTATTGTAATGAACAGGCAGCTTCCAAATTAATTGCCTTACTACTAGAGAAAAAAATCAGAACCACTTTAGACGAAACTTTTAAAGAAGAAAAGGAGATCCCAATGCTTATAAATAAATTGCAAGCGGCACAACGCAAAGATGGAACCTGGGGCTGGTGGCCTACCTCCTCCCCTTTGCTTTGGATAAGTTCGCACGTAACGGAAGCTCTAGTAATGGCACAAAAATCTGGCTACCAGGTCAGCTACAATAAACAAGCTTTAATAGATTACCTCACCTTTGAAATGGAAAATTCCAGAGCAAGTGATAAGCTCAAATGCCTGCTATTGTTGAAAACGCTGGAAGCCAAAGTTGACTACCGTAGATATATTGAAGCTCTTTCGAAAGATACTACCCTTAGTGTACAAGACCAGTTTCAGTTTATCGAATTACAGCAGCAAACAGCTTTGCCTTATAGTCTGGATTCACTTCATAAATACAAACAAACTACCCTAACTGGTGGTATGTTTATAAGCAAAGTATCGGGCAAAGAGACGTACCATTTAACAGAGAATGCCATTACCAGTACAGTAATAGCCTACCGGATTTTGAAAGCCAGCGGTGGTCATGAAAAAGACTTACAGGCTATACGCAGGTATTTTATCGAAAGAAGAAGTAGTGGGCAATGGCGTAATACCTATGAATCAGCATTAATTCTATCAATCATCCTTCCTGATTTTCTGACAGAGGATAAGCTACCAGCCTCTACACTCACCTTGCAGGGCGCTTTAAAAGCAACTGTATCTACCTTTCCTTACCAGGCAGAGTTTGCACCAGGTCAGCCGCTCACTATACAAAAGTTAGACAAACGTCCGGTGTATTTAACAGCCTATCAGCAATACTGGAACGATTCGCCACAGTCAGTTGAAAAAGATTTCATCATACAAACGTCAATAGATAACAAACCATCCAATCTGGTAAGGTTAAAAGCAGGCAAACCTGTAAAATTAGTAGTGAATGTTGAGGTAAAACAGGAAGCTGAATATGTTATGCTGGAAATACCCATTCCGGCAGGCTGCTCCTTTGGGGAAAAAAGAACTAATTACTCCAATGAAGTGCACCGAGAGTATTTTGCTCATAAAACTAGTATCTTTTGCCAACAGCTAAAGAAAGGTAAATATGAATTTACTATACTTCTATTACCTAGATATAATGGCATATATACCCTTAATCCGGCTAAAGCACAGTTAATGTATTTTCCAATATTTTATGGCAGGAATGAGGTAAAAAAAGTAAGTGTAAATTAATATTTGCTTTGTTTATCCCTACATTTACCCCTAGATTATCAATTATTGACAACTTATTAGCTTACAAGCATCTAGCTAATAAGTTTTAAGTTCCGTCCAGACCGCAGAAATGAAAAAAGCCCTTAATTCATAAAATTAAGGGCTTTTTTGCTGTTTTTCCAGGACCCGAACATATGCCGTTTCTGAGCTAATTTCTAGGTTTTACTCTAAAATGTATTCATTTTTTAGCAATTTATTTATTCCCAAATACAATAATTTTTTAATAAACTGCCCAAATGATCAATATCTGCTACGTATTGCAATAAATATTACATTACCTAAGTCTTGTAAAATGGATTAAAGAATTATGAAATTCCATATTCTTATACATTTATACTAATAAACAAGTACTTAGCTACTAGTGTATGAATAAGAGTTTCCCATTATTATTTCTGTTTCTATTTTTTATTATTTCTAAGACTTGGTCCCAGACATTTACTGATATCAATGCTAACTCTCTTGAAAGGGTATCAAATATCAGCCCCCACGCCACTGCCTGGGGGGACTATGATAATGATGGAGATTTGGATATACTGCTATCTGGAATAAATCAATACAATTCACCTGTCACTAAGTTATATAAAAATACAAATGGAATTTTTTCTACTGCCTTTATAAACTTCCCTACAACTGCTTACCATTCTGTAGAATGGGGAGACTATGATAATGATGGTGATCTTGATATCATATTGTCTGGTAATGGTCAACCAACAAAAATCTTCCGGAACACAGGAAATAATTTCACTGATATCAATGCAAATCTACCATCAACTGATATTAGCTCTACTGCCTGGGGGGATTATGATAATGATGGCGATTTAGACTTCCTATTAATGGGATGGTTAATGACTAAGTTATATGTTAATATGAATGGCACCTTCATAGATTCAAATATTAACTTATTAGGTCTTTATGAAGGTTCCGTAGAATGGGGAGATTATGATAATGATGGAGACTTAGATATTCTATTATCCGGTAGGACAAACAAAGGAAATGATTATCGACATACAAAAATTTATAAGAATGAGAACTATACTTTTTCAGAAATTCAAAGCTATGCCTTCAATGATGTTAAGGGTATGTCGTCTTGGGGAGATTATGATAATGATGGAGACTTAGATATTTTGCTGGTAGGTTCGAATAGCATCAGCAAATTTTTTAAGGTGTATACAAATACCAATGGAATCTTTACTGATAGTAATCAAACTTTAGAGAATACTATAGACAATTTTGCTGCTGCCTGGGGAGATTACGATAATGATGGCGATTTAGATATTATTGTAACAGGGATAAATGGCACAAAAATTTATAAAAACTCAACCGGTATTTTTTCAAATACAAATGATGCCTCATTGCCTACTAGCGTTGGTCAGAGCGTAGCGTGGGGAGACTATGACAATGATGGCGATCTTGACTTTTTCTTTTTAGGTTATTACGTTTCAAGAATATATCGAAATAATAGTATTAATTTAAATACTATACCATCTACTCCTACTGGCCTAAAAGCTGAAGTTACAGGAAATGATGTATTACTGGAGTGGAATAAAGCAACAGACAATCAAACGCCTCAAGAAACACTTACTTATTCTATTAGAATTGTTAATTCCAGTAACAATTCCCAAGTTGTTTCACCCATGGCCAATAATACAACTGGTTATCGGAGAATTGTTTCAATGGGAAATGCAAATCATGCCACTAGTAAAGTCATTAAAAACCTAAAACCTGGCACTTATAATTGGATTGTACAAGCAATCGATCAAAACTTTGCAGGCTCAGCTTTTTCCTCAGAAGGAAGTTTTACTATTACGAATCCTCCTGTACCTCCCCAAATTATAGCATGTAATCCCATTGCTCACTCCCAAAATGCTCCTGCTTCCAGTGACGTAGAAATTTCATTTTCTCAATTACTATCAGCCAGTACTATCAGTGGAAATGCGCTAAAGATACATGGTTCTTCAACAGGTTTACGATCATTAGCTACAAGAGGATTTTTCAGCGGAAATGGTTCAAACAAAGTAGCTTTCAATCCTATATACGACTTCTCCCCTGGCGAAAAAGTATCGGTAACAGTAACAGGACAAGCAAAAAGTTTTGATGATACTTTTATAGCAAAACCTGAAGTATATACATTTCTTAGTGCTGTCGCCTCTTCCTCTGCCCATTTTAAAGTAAGTTCAGAGGTTTCCATTGGGCTAAAACCAAATGCTGTTTGTTCGGCTGATTTTGATGGAGATAGGGATATAGACTTCGCTACAGCTACTGCCAATGGCATTTTTATTCACTTTAACAATGGTGTTGGTCTATTTCCTGATAGTACCAATATCCTAGAAGGAAATAATATATTATCTATTTGTGCAGCTGATTTTGACAATGATGGAGATATTGATATTACAGCTTCAGTAGATCAAATTACAGGAAAAATTAAGGTTTTGTTAAACACCGGGAAAGGAGTATTTTCTGTAGCATCAGAAGCAGATATTAATATGAGTCCTACTACTATACAGTCAGGTGATTTGAATGGTGATGGAGATCTGGATTTAGTAACTGCTGGTACAGAATCTAATACAATTTTTGTTTTACTTAATGATCAAGGAAATTTTATTGAGCATGTTCCTATAAGTAATGGCCTACACCCTCACTCTCTCTCTATCGCTGATATGGACAATGATCAGGATCTAGACATAGTGGCAACAAACTTTGATTCTAGAAATCTAACTGTATTTTTGAATGAAGGAAGCGCAAATTTTAGTAATACCTCCAATTTAATAGTACCTATAAACCCGAGCTGTGTTTTAGCAAACGATTACAATAGAGATGGCAATATTGATTTAATTATTGGCAGCAAGTCTTCTAAGGAGATAATTTTACTACTCAATGATGGTACAGCAAAGTTTTTGTCAACGCCGCTCCTTAAACTAGACAATACAGCCAATGCTTTATTCTCTGCAGATTATAATGGAGATGGAAATCAGGATTTAGCAATTGCAGACAGTGATAATATTTTGATACAAGTAAATGATGGGACCGGAAATTTCTCAAAAGCTTCAGAAACCAAAGTTAGTATGTCTCCTCTTACTATGGTTTCTGCGGACTTCGATGGGGATAAGGATATAGATATTATCTCTGCTGATACTTCTTCAAATAATATTTCAGTTTTATTAAACTGGCCAGTCTCCGGAAGCCCTGTAATTACAAGCTTTTTACCATCACGCAATTTCCCAAGTGCTTTAAATAAAAGAGAACTAAATATCATCTTCTCTGAGCCAATTATTGGTAACTCAGCGAGTTCATCTGCTATTCATGTCTTTGGTTCACTCTCCGGTTTACTATCAATACCTTCCAAATCAAACTTTGATGGAGCAAATACAGATACAATTAAATTTTTAAATAATACTAATTTTTTGCCAGGTGAAAAAATTTCTGTTACAGTTACAAAAAATGTACAAAACCAGAACGGAGTATCCTTGAATAACTCCCAAGTATATAGTTTTACTACAGCTACAGAAAAGAGTCCTGCTACATTTGTATCTAATGCGGTACCTGATATTAGGACAACTATTATACAAACGGCAGATTTTAATGGTGATGGATATTTAGATGTTGCTGCTCCAAATCAGAACACAAGAAATACAGTTTCGATACTGCTTAATGATGGTTTAGGAAGGTTTACTACCATACAGGAGTTGATCGTTGGAGATAATCTAAACTCTATTGTTCCTGCTGATTATGACAGTGATGGGGACATTGATATAGTTACCTCAAGTAGAAATGTAAATCTGATAACTATCTACTTAAATGATGGAACTGGCTTCTTTGAAAGTGCCGGAAGAGTGTCAGTGCAAAATCCTAGCTCTATACAAGCCTCTGACTTTGATGGAGACGGGGATGTAGATTTAATCAGCACTTCTACTAGTATTAGTTTTATATATGTTACATTGAATAATGGCAATGGTACATTTGCACAGCCTAAATCTTATTATGTTGCCAAAAGTGCCTCTACTTCTTGTAGTGGTGATTTTGACAACGATGGAGATATTGATATAGCAACTAATAATACCACTACATTTGATGGATTAATTTGTATTGCATTCAATGATGGCACAGCAAACTTTCCTTCATTTAAAAACTCAGTAGTCAGAAGTGGTACTGGTATAAGCTCCAATATCCAAACTAATGATATGGATAATGATGGTGATCTGGATTTGGTAATTTCAAGTCAAGACTACCTAATTTATATTCTTACCAATGACGGATTTGGAAATTTTAGAGAAAGCTCCTCTCTGAGTGGATATGGAAACATATCTTTAGGGGATTTTAATGGAGATGGAAGTATAGATATCGCTTCGAATATTCAAGTCAACGGATCATTCCCAGCAAATGTAGCCATCAGGTTTAATGACGGACAAGGATTTTTTTCTGATATTCCAAATTCCTCTTTATTTCCAATTGAAGGTTTGGCAACTTACATCCATAGCGGCGATTATGATAGTGATGGTGATTTGGATATAAGTTCAGTAGGAAATACAAGTGGTTCTATGATCATTGCTTACAACGATGCTGCACCAAGTATTTCACAAATCAGTAAGCAGATTATTTGTCAGGGAACTTTAAATAAAACTGTCACTTTTTCTATTAATGATGTAGACTCATCTACAGACCAGCTTTTAGTTACGGCTACATCTTCAAATAATTCACTGCTACCTAATGCTAATATTATAGTGACTGGAACAGGAAAAGACAGAGAGGTCACTCTTACACCGATTTTCTATAGAACAGGTAGTACTACTATTACATTGACTGTAACCGATAATAAAGGAAATAAAAAAAGCTCTAGCTTTACTTTTGAAGTCACAGCTATACCTGTTTTAGTAGTTACAAATCCCGCTAGTGTTTGTGCTCCAACAACGATCAATTTAACTACTTTATTCTCAGATGCCAATCAAACAAATGGAGCAGTTTCATATTGGTTAGATGCTCAAACTACAAAACCGCTCACTAACCCTTCTTCTATCAATCAATCTGGAACGTATTATATAAAGAAAGTAACAAGTTCTGGAGGTTGCACTGATATAAAACCTGTACTTATTACTATCAAACCTTTAGTTCAAGTAGTATCTGGTCATGATCAAACAATTGATTTTAATAGTTCTGCCATTACTCTGAAAGATTTTAGCCCTTCTGGTGGTGTTTGGACTGGACGCGGCATACGATCACCATTAGGTATTTTTGATCCTTCCGTTTCTGGAGCAGGCACTTTCATTTTAACGTACACAGTAAAGCAAGATGGTTGCACTTTTTCATCATCAAAAAAAATGACTGTAACGGCACCATTCACAGAGATAAGTACCATTGCTTTTCCGAGCGTTTATTATGCTACTTTGGATTGGGGAGATTATGATAATGATGGGGATTTAGATGTTTTGTTAACAGGAGAGATGAGTGTAACTAATAGTGGAACTCCTCTGACAAAGGTATATCAAAACAATAATGGTATTTTTACTGATATTAACGCATCAATTATAGGAGTCTTAAAAGGAGATGCACAATGGGCTGATTATGACAATGATGGTGACTTTGATATTTTATTAACAGGATATTCTGAGTTCTCCACCATAAAAACAGCTATCACCAAGCTTTATAAAAACAACAATGGAAGTTTTACAGATACAAATATTCCATTTAAAGGGGTGGGGTTTAGTGCAGTAGATTGGGGAGATTATGATAATGACGGGGATTTAGATTTCATTGTTACTGGTCAAATTGAAGAGGAGAAAGCGATCACCAAAATTTATCAGAATAATAACGGTAACTTCATAGATATTAATGCAGCACTACAGAGTGTACAATGGGGAGATGTAGATTGGGGAGATTATGATAATGATGGAGATTTGGATATTTTATGTTCTGGTTTAACTGGACCAATAAGTTATCCTCTTGTAACAAAGGTTTATAAGAATGATAACGGAATTTTTAGAGATACGAATAGTTTGTTACCTGGCATTTTTTGGGGTTCATCTATTTGGGGAGATTACGATAATGATGGAGATTTGGATATCCTATTATCTGGAGAATCAACCACTTCAGGTGGAGCTACTATATTAAAAATATATAATAATGCTTTTGGCATTTTTACTGAGACAAATGCCACTGCTACCTTAGTGCCTATTACTTATGGTGAATGTGTTTGGGGAGATTACGATAATGATGGAGATTTGGATATACTTACCATTGGTTCACAACATCCCTTAGGAGCAGTAAATAAAATTTTTAGAAATAACAATGGTATTTTTAGTGACATTAACAACCTAAATATTTCCCGCTATACTCCTGGCACAACCGCTTGGGGAGATTATGACAATGATGGCGATCTTGATATTATATCTACATGGACTGTAACAAACCATCCCATCTCAACTAAAATATACCGAAACAACAATAGCAAAGCTAATTCAACTCCTTCTACTCCTGCTAATTTGAGGACATTAGTAAATGGTAATGAAGCAATTTTAACTTGGGATAAAGCTACAGATAATCAAACAGCAACTAATGGTTTAACATACAATATCTGGTTGTCTTCCGAAAGTGAAAGCAAATTAATAATCCCACCCATGTCAAATATCTTTAATGGGTATAGACAAGTTATTGAAAAAGGAAACGTTAATCATAATACTACTTGGCATATTAAAAATCTTTCGCCAGGGATTTACTATTGGAGTGTCCAAGCTATAGACAATATATTTGCCGGATCAAATTTCGCCTCTAAAATTCCATTTGCCATTGAACCAAACACTTCTATAACCCTTAACGGCTTAAATAGGATGTATGATGGAACAAGTAAACCTATAGAAATTACAACCGTACCTGAGAGTTTACCTGTAACTATAACGTATAATGGATCTTCTACTCCACCTACACTGCCTGGTACCTATTCTGTTATTGCCATGGTTCATGATCAGAATTATTATGGAGTTGTAATCGATAGCTTGATTATAGAAAAAGCAAATCAGTATATAACTTTTGAAAAAATTGCAGACAGAACAATAGCTGATTCTATTTTTTCCTTAAATGCTACATCCACTTCAAATTTACCAATTAGTTTTAGTGTAGTTGAAGGACAAGCCACTATTGTAAACAATATGATTACGCTTAACGGAGCAGGAGAAGTAATTATACGAGCTACACAAGAAGGCAATAACCTTTATCAACCTGCATTAAGTATAGAGCAAACATTTGATGTTCATAAGAAAGACCAAACAATTACTTTTAACCCTTTAGTTAATAAAACAGAAGGAGATAAGCCTTTTTACTTAGATGCTAAAGCTAGCTCAAAACTTCCGATTAGTTATAGTGTTACAACTGGTTTTGCTTCTATTTTAAATGACTCTTTATATATTTTAGGGCCAGGAAAAGTCTTAGTAAAAGCTTTTCAAGAAGGGAATGAACAATTTAATGCAGCAACAGCAGTTGAGCAATCTTTCTGTATTCTTCCGCAAAAACCCTCCATTACGGTTGTTGAAAGCAATAACTCATCTACTTTTACACTTACTTCCAGCAGTCCTATTGGCAATCAATGGTTATTAGATGGACAAGAAATAATAGGTGCAAATATTCAAACATTTGATGTAAGTCAGACTGGCTCTTATTCATTGAGAGTAATAATAGATGGATGTAAAAATGTGTCAGATGCGAACCCAATTAGTATTACTGGAGTAGCAGAAATCCCCTCACTTAATAATTTTATTTCTATATTTCCAAATCCTGCTTCCGATAAAGTAGTGATTACTTTCTCAAATCTAGAAAGTACAAAGAATACTACGGTGAAAATTTTTAACTCAATAGGTATTTTAATAAGGTATTATATACTATTAAACATAAATCAAACAACTAAACAAACTATTTTGGATATAAATAAATTTGCCCAAGGGAGATATACTGTACTAATTTTAGCAGGAAATAAACAACATACTGCCTCTTTCATTAAGTATTAATTCTGTTTATCCCTAGGTTTACTCCTTAATCAAAGTCGTTCCTCTACACTTTCATAATCAATGAGTTATTTGATTAAACCTAAGTTCCGTCCAGACTCTTTAAATGCATTTAAATCTTTTAGATCGCATGTAAATAATAAAATTTATGTGTGTTTTCGATATAGCTCTTTGCTTTGGTAGCGCTATGATTCCTGAATTTAGCTATATACTCTCTCAAAGTTTTGTTGATAATGGTTATCGCGTAAATAATGACCATTTACAGAAATTAATAGCGAAAAGGGCAAAAACACCTTTTTAGATTTTAAAAAATTTCTCAAAAAAATTTATGCATTTTGGTTACTGTAAAATTTTAAAACACAAAACCGCTTAATTTAGCAAATTAAGCGGTTTTTGAAGTGATTCCGTTTGGATTCGAACCAAAGACCTACTGCTTAGAAGGCAGTCGCCTATCTACTGTAAATCAATAAGTTATACCATTCAGGTCTCATATAGGTCTCGAAATATAATTTTTAAAACACCTTTTTACCTTGTTTCGCTAGGAAAAATAATTCACTTAAGCTTAGCTCCGGAAGCATTTTGCATATGCATTGCCTGTTGAAATATAACTCCCTCCCCTGCTGGCTCTTTCTCACTTCTCCTAGTTTATCTGACCATATACAGCTTAAGCTCAACTGGTCTTAATGTTTCTTTATGTTCTCAACTTAGTTCAACATACATATTTAATCAAGAATGATCCTTTTGAAGCAGCGGTTCTGATATTAATAGTAGCAAGTTTTACCTTCCCCCATATCGTATCTTCTTTTTATCAAAATTCCATATAGATAATTTTATATACTCAAAGGGATGTTTTTGGTGAACCTATTTCAGTAGAAGGCAATTGACTCGTCCAACAAATATTTGCCTTAAATCAATTACTTATTAATCTCTATCTTTTCACCTGCCTCCCAATCTTTGCGCTCATTGGTATAATATACATAAGCGCTACTGGCTGGAGCTTGGTAACTGCCTGGCACCTCTGCTTTTAAATCCAGATGTATTTCATGAAGGGCTTTTGGTGCTAGTTCACGAAAATAGAACACTACATAATTCTGCCGGACTTCATAAAAATCAACTTTGCCTTTTTCCTGCAACTCCTTTAGCTGCCAAGGCTGTGGGCTTAATCCAGAAGGAATGCCAATCAGGGTCACTGTCATCGGTAGACCATCTGTTGATTTATTTCTGAGCGTAGTGCTTAACCGGACAGTTCTACCGGTCTGAGTTTGGGTGGCAGATAGACTAGTTTGCAAATCTACCTGACAGGCTGTACTTAAGTTAGGCGTATACGAATTCCAGGAAACATTTAAAGAATAAGGCAAAGGTTCTTTGGTATGGGCAAATAGTATTTTGAAGTCCTGTTTACCAGATTGCAGATACTTTTCAATTCCGTCTATGACAATCTCTCCACGAGCTCCTTTTTCGTAATGTGCTGAACGTATTAAACTATTGTTATGAAAAAGCACTAGTTCTCCACTTTCTGCAGTCTGTTTGGAAAATTTAGCGTATTCTGTTAGGGCTTTTAAGCTAAGTATAGTGGCTTGGGTAGAGCCAAAACCTCCATAAGCTCTATTACCAATAATATAATTTATCGTTTTCTGCAAATGTTCAATGGCAGGTTCCTTATACCTCAACAAAGCTAAAGCAAATAAAGAAGCTGTTTCTACCGCTAAGGATTTACCATATGAGGAAACAATGGACTGTGATAATTGTAAGTTATCTAATCCTTTTTGATTAACTTCTGCTATTAGCTTATCCATTATTTCCTTTCCTCTAGCCTCTTGATTGAGATTGAAAGAAGCTAAAGCTACTAATGCCATCCGGTATGCATCTTTGCTTTGTTTAGCTTCTGCATAAGCTAATTCATACTCTTTGTTTATCTCGTTTATGCCTGCCTGTGAAAGAGCATAGACCAGGTAGGCATTATTTACTTCTCTGGAGGCAGCTGCAAATCCATATTTACCTTTATTTTGTTTAAAACCTCCTTTGCCGTCTTTACGGCTTAGCAGCCACTGCTTGGTTCGCTCAATCATGTTTTTGCTCACGCCACTATATACCTGCTGCATCTCTAAAAATTCCATCAAGCCAAAAGCTGTTAACCCTTCATGCGGAGGGGTGTGCCCAAACCACTCAAAGCCATATTCCTTTGTTTCAAAAGCAATTAATCGTTTATAGCCATTTTGAATATATGCCAAGGCTCTTCTTTCCACTTCTCCACTGGCGGTACCTGTTTCTTTCAGGTATTGCAAGGCCAGAATATTAGGATAGGTACTTGAAGAGGTTTGCTCAAAACATCCATAGGGTTCCTGCAATATTGATTCTATGCCTGATACTAGGTCTGTTAGTATATCCGGGTAGGCTTTTAGATGAGCTTTGATAGACCCTTTCATTGGTTCATTGATATGAAAGGAGAATGAATTTTGGAGTGACTTATCTGAAAAAGATACTTGAGTAGGAAAGCCTTTGGGCATTATTTCTATTTCCTGCTCCAGTACATCCCGGTAGTGGCTGCCTGCAAATTCAATTGTCAGCGTGTCTTTTCCGCTTATTGGTAGTACCAGACAAGCAATATAGACACTTCTAGCTTCATGAGGAGCAAGAGTAACAAAAGAATCTAAGGGATGAACCAGTTTTATACTTTTGGGTAAAGAGACAGTAAGTTTACCTTCCACCGTACTAGCGGTAGTATTCTTCAAAAATAAAGGAATATCTACTCTGTCTTCAAACATCAGATAGGGAGGTATTTTAGCATCCATGCTCAAAGGCAATTGTGTAAAATATGTATGTTCTCCCCGTCCGGCTAAGCCATTAGCTGATATACCTTCTGCAACGGCTCTGAAAATGGTAACCTCATCTGAATTGAAAAACGAAACTGTAGCGGTGCCATTATTATTTGTTTGCAGAGAAGGATGCCAATAGATAGTGGACCGGAAATCTGTACGGGAATGGGTAGGAACTGTGCTTTTATACAAAGGGGTATAAAATTCCCGTACATTCGCAAAAGACCTGGGTTGAATTAGTAAACCACTTAAGCTTTTTTGACTGCTATTTAGTTGCCTGGGTCGGTAGTCGCCTTTCTTTGTGGTAATCACAATTACCCCATGCATGGCCCTGCTACCATATAAAGTAGTATCGCCGGGTGATTTAATTACTTCTATGCTTCTGATATTATCCGCAGAAATAAAGCCCATGGCAGAAAAGTTGTCATTAACAAGAATCTCTACCGGATATCCATCTATCACATACAGCGGCTCGTCTGCAGTGAAACTTCTGGCACCATACATCCTAACTTTAGCCCCTTCGCCAGGCATGGAGGCGTTAGAGGTAATTTGTATGCCTGCTGCCCGTCCCTGGATGGCTTGCTCAGGCGATAAGTGCGGCAAACCAGGAACATCCTCTGCTTGTACAACAACTACAGACCCTGTAATATCTCTTTTCGTATGGGTACCATAACCTACCACCACTACTTCACTTAAAGCCTGCACATCGGCTGTAAGTGAAACATTTTGATTGCTAATGGCCTGTACTGGGTGCTGCCCTACAGATTCCTCTATTTCCTCTTCATTGGGTACTTCTACCAACTCCTCCTGAATAATTTCAGAGTCGAGTACTACTAATTCTTCCATTGCCCCTTTGTCTTTTTGCACGATGCCATAGGATTGGGCTACATTGTTGTCAAGCTTAATAGAGATGTTTCCATTTTTAATAAAAGCAGCTTCTGCAAAAATTTGTATGGGCGTGGTGGGGTCTACATCCAAAAAGACAAAGCTTCCATCCGGATTAGTTTTTACTCTACTTGCCCTTTTACGGTTACCTAATTCAAATAAAGTAACAGTGGCTGTTTGTGGTTTAGAAGTCTTCGTATTATACACTGTGCCAGCTATGGTGCCTGTCTTTTCCGGATAATAGGTGATTTTGGCTTCCTTCTCCAGCACTTCTTGCCAGGTAAATCGACGCCAGCCATGCGTAAGTAGTACAAAATCTAAGGCAGCTTTTGCTTTGGTTTCTTCCGGATTAAAATAAAAAGAGGGTTCTTCAATATCTCCTTTCAGGTCACTACTCATCAGCAAATGAGAGAGAATATTGTCCTGCTTATCATCTGCAAAGCTTAGCAACTTGTCATCCACCACAGCTATAGAGAGATTAGCCGGTATAGGCAAACTGTCTTCATCGGTGGTTTTTATGGTAAGCTCTACTTTTTCTCTGGGAGCATATTGCGCTTTATCTGTGCTTATCTGCACATTTAGTTGCTTGTAGGCATTAACAAAAACCAGACGTTCACAACGGGCTACCTGGTTATTATCAAACAAGGTAATCTGGGCTATTCCTATTGGAAACCCTTTAAGAGGTACATCAACCAGGTTTTTTCCTATGCGCGAAGAAAGCTTCTGAGAATAATATATTTTGCCTCTTATCTGTGCAACCAGGTATACTTCTTTGGCCACCGGTGCATAATAGCTTAGCTGCAACATATCTTTGGTAAGGGTATCTATAGCTAATGCATACCCTTTGGGTAAAGCTATAGGTAATGGATAGGAACTAGCGACTCCTTCAGGTTTAGTAATCCTGGCTATATATTTTTCGTTTGGCTTAGCCTTGAAGGTAAACGCACCCATTCCCTGATGAAAGCTCTGGAATTGTCCTACTGCTTTTCCTTTCTCATCTAAAATAACTCCAGTCACATCAGCAGGTTTACCAAATTCATTCAATGCCTTAAAGGCTACTTTGCCCGGAACATTCTCTACCAGTTGTCCTCCTTCCGGAAAAAACTGTAAATCTATTTTATTTAGTACAATGGGAATAGACCGTGAAATAGATTCTGTTTTTCCTTCATACTCTACAAGAGCTGTCACTAAGCCATCGGATGTTTGCAGGTCTAGAGGAAGATTAAACTGAAGTATGCTCATTCCCTCCCTATTGGTGGTACTAGTTTGTTGCAAGTACTCTACTCCTGCCAGTTGTATATAAATTTTCACTTCCTGCCCTGAAATACTTTCATTTCGCAGGTTCTTGATTTCCAGCTTGGCCTCTACTTTATCTGAAGGGCCATAGGCTTCTTTTTCAAAATCTAATTTTAACAGTACCCTAGGCGTAATTACCTTCTGCACCTGAATATCTTTCTCAAAAAATGTATCTTCTCCAAAGTTTTTCATCCATTGCGTATACGCACGAAGTTTGTATAAGCCTCCAGGCAAAGACGCATCTAGGGCAAAATCTCCGGCTGAAGAACCATTTCTTACCGGCAAGGTAATTCGTTTTTCTACACTACCTTTGGGATTAATCAACTCTACATAGGCAATATCACTCACGAGTATAGGTGTATGGGTAGTTCCATTGACTACAAATGCGTTTAGCCAGATATCCTCTCCGGGTTTATAAAAAGGCTTATCTATTTGCAGGTATATTTTTTCTCCTGGCAATGCCTCATTATACGCTTCTAACTTTTCTTCTAAGAATTGCAGAAACTGCTCTTGGAGGATTGAGAAACTCCGGAAGGATACTAAACCTACGCTCATTAAAACAATAAAAGAGCTTATATATAAAGTCCGTTTCATACGAATACATTCTAGAGTTTGATTTGTAAGGAGGCACCATAACTACGGGTAGCAAGCATATTAAAGAAGTCTAAACCTGAGCCAGCCTGATAGCCATATAAAGTGGTTTCCGGGTCTACACCTGAATAGCGGGTAAGTAGGAATAGATTTTTGCCGAGCAGGGAAAGTGTTACTGCTGAACCTGGAAGTATGGGGGAAAGTAGCTTGTCCAAGCGATAAGAGAATCGCAACTCGTTTAACCTTATGTAGGAACCATCTTCTATGGCCTCTTCTGCTACACCATTGATACCATATTGTACCCATCTATTGCCAGACAAGCCATCTGCCGGATTGGCGAAATCTACTACCTGATTATTGATAGTACCATCTTCACGTACACCTTCAAAAATATACTTGCGAATTTCTCTTGCTTGCTCAGTCCGTTTAGACATACCAAAATAATTTAGGGCATTGCCGGTGCCATTCCAGACATCTCCACCTTTGCGGATATCAATTACAAAAGTCAACTCCCAGTATTTCCAGCGGAAATTGTTTTCTATACCAGCTATCCAGTCTGGGTTAGGATTGCCTATGGGTTTTAAGTTAGTATCTACCAGAGGAAATCCATTCGCTCCAATCACTATTTTGCCCTCGCTATTTCTTAGAAATGTATTTCCATAGATGATTCCATAAGGCTGTCCTTCTACCAGATTAGATGAAACTTCTTTAAATCCGGCTATGGGTATCCGCCCTTCAGGATTATACAGCTTTGTAACAATCGGCGAAAAACGGCTAAAAGTCATTTTACTACTCCAGTATAAAGGGCTATTAAGTGTCTGGTATTGTAGGCTTATATCATACGCTTTGTTTTGGATATCCGCCTGGTTAGAGAGCCTGAACCCATTAGAAGTAAAGAAAGGAAGGATAACATTTTTGGTTAACTTGTCAGAATAAGCGAACTCTACCCCTATGTGGTAGTTAAACAGATTGAAAGCAGCACCATACTCCCATTTGCGTTGATCTTCTGGCTGCAAACCTTCTATAAAAGCTAATTCCTGCGATTCTACATACTGTAGATAATCGCTGATACGTTGATTTGTTGAATTAAAATGCCATTTACCATAAAGTAAAGGTGCTTCATTGACAGACTGGCTATAGGAAGCATATACACGGCCATATGGTAGCAGCGATGAGGAACTCAAGGGATTAATATTGGTGAAAACAAAGTTGATTCCTGCACCAGGCAAAAAAGATTTATTCTTGGAAACAGTAGAAGAAAAATAACTTTGATTGGAAAGCGTCAGGTCTACAACATTATAATAGCTTAGCTTAGCCGAGTTCATCCATTCATGCTGATATCTGTTCCGTAAAATAGAGGTGGCAAAAGACGTATCAGCTTCTATCATGTTAAATTCCTTACCTTGGAATCCATAAGAATCTATTCTCTCTAGGCTTCTCTCCTTAAAAGAGAGGTCGTAAGTGGAACTGATATTTAAAGAAAAATCACCTAACTCTTGCCTGAAGGCAGGTGCAATGATAGAATGTAGAGTCGTTTGATCATCGTGTCGGTTGGTTAATCTGCCTTTTTCTGCTCCAGAGGATAGCGGTGCTAACCCAAACTGGTTATCCCCCCATTGTTTGTCAATTCCCAGGCTATAGTTTAGAGTAAAAGCATTGCCTGTATAGTACTTGAGGGAAAGTGTAGACAGTACTGTTTTCAGCTTTTCATGGTCAGGCAGGGTATTTATCAGAAAATAAGGATTATCAGAATTGCCAGGACTGTAGCTTCTTTGTCTGCCATTTTCTAGAAGGTAAGCACTTTTTGCCTTAATGGCTCCTTTGGACTCTAGGCCATTGCGATTATCAAAGGAGGGGGAGCTACGGAGCAGACCTGAAAAAATGCTTGCCATATTAGCTCCCCTCTGTAGCAGATTTCCTTCGGATTCTGAATAATATAGCGCATATGAAGCCTCTAACCTGTAGACAATAGGTGTATTAATTTTAAAATGGAAGTTATTCCGGTAATAGTGAGAGTTGGGTATGATATACGTTTGTTGCTTACGCTGTATACCTAGATTAAAGGAAGTCTCACCCCATGTTTTGTGCAGGGAAAGTGAATTATCTACTGTTAAACCCTTCCGTAAGAAGGTGTAGGGATTATATATATTTGCAGGCTGTCCATTCCCTGTCCCTTTAGCTACCAATTCGCCATTGTTATCGTAAGCATACACATTTCCATCGTATGCCAGGTTAGCAAGTTTTGGCCCCCAACTAAAGACTTCTCCCCTTTCAGCACCCTGCCAGACTTCTTTTCCATTAATTGGCCTTCCTTGAGCGTATTGGTTTTGTAAAGAGGGTAGTTTATATGCATTATCTATGGTAAAAGCCGAAGTGGCTGTTAACTGAACTGGGGATTGGGAATTTATTCTATCTTTAACAAAATACAAGCCGCTTTTCCCAATATTCCCATACCTGAGCCTTGCCCATTTGGGAGATATATACCTGATGCTGTATGCATTGGCAACTATTGGGTTGGTGGGTAGGCCTCTTATAGTATAGTTACTGCTTTTTAATATAAACCCAGGCGAAGCTTCTCCTAACCTGGCTACTCCCCTCTTACTTTGCTTATGTAAATCAATATTGTATTTTTTCTTAGTTGGTGTTATGATAGGTATTGCATCGTCAGATTGCCCTACAGGATGAGAGTTAGCAGCGTTTACCACTACTTCATAGCTTGCGTATCCTATAAAAGAGAATACAAGTGTTGCTCCCATCGGTGCCCCAATAGAGTATTTTCCATCTAAGTCCGATACTGTTCCTATAGTAGTTCCTTTAATAAGAATATTTACTCCTGGAATTGGCTCACCATATTCATCAGTTAATGTTCCACTTACAAGGCGTTCTTGTGATATAGCAGAAGAGACAATACAAAAAGAAATTAATAAGATAAGAAGTAAAGATTTGGTCATACAGGTTGCAGGTAAGAGATGAACAATGTCTTATTTCCAGGATGCTACCTTCTATCCAATTCCATAATAGGATGTAACATATTTTTGGGTTTTCCACTCTTACTTGGGGAAATTCCAAATCTTCTCTACCTAACGAATAAAGATTATTTACTTATTCCTGTTATTTTATTTGATTATACTCTAATACTACGAGAGGCAAATATATAATCAAGACAATTTGTTCATTTCTCTATAGCTTAGCTATATTCACTATTTTCTATCAATTTGAATAAAGGAATAGAACTGTAAAAAATATACGTATGAGTAAGCTTTTACAATTTATCTTTTTAGGATTATGTGCTGTTGCGCTTCTTGACTCCCTAGGTTCTATTGCTTCAAGAACATTGGATTTTGATTATGCTAAGCTTTCTACTGTTTCCCTGATTCTCTATATGGCGACAGGCTACTTCACTGCTAAGTATTATAATCTAGGATGGGTAGTATTATCAGGAATGATACTTGGACTATTTGACGCTACCATCGGATGGAAATTATGCATACTCCTCAAAGCCAACAATCCGGAGATAACCAACACGTATTCGACAGGTGTATGGCTAACAATGGTGTTGATAACAATTTTGCTTGCCGGGTTAATGAGTTCTTTTGCAGGTATTTTGCAGAAATATGTCATTCGGCCAAGATCCCATGCGTAAAACGTAAATGATAAGTCAACTTAGTAGAAATGGATACTAGCGTGAAAGCAGCTCTTATTGGCCTTGCTGTTGGGGATGCGTTGGGTGTACCTGTTGAATTTAAAAGCAGGCAGCAACTCGAAAAGCAACCTCTACTGGAGATGATAGGCTATGGAACGCATCACCAGCCTCCAGGCACCTGGTCTGATGATAGCTCTTTAACTTTTTGTACGGCTCAAAGCCTGATAAATGGCTATGATTTAGAGGATATAGCTCTGCGTTTTACTCAGTGGTATGGCAGTGGTTATTGGACTGCTCACGGAAAGGCATTTGATATTGGCGGTACAACCTACAACGCTATAAACAGATTACGCGAAGGTGAGAATCCACTTTATTCGGGAGATTTTGAAGAAGACTACAATGGGAATGGTTCTTTAATGCGTATCCTACCTTTAGCTTTTTTCCTGCAGGACAAGCCCATTGATGAACGATACCGTATTGTCAAAGAAGTTTCCTCCATTACTCATGCTCATATACGCTCAGTTATTTGCTGTTTCATTTATGTAGAATATGCTATTTTGCTCTTAGGGAAACAGGATAAATTTTCTGCCTATGCTCATATGCAGGATATAGTAAATGATTTTATAGATATCTCCTATAGCGAACGAAAGCTTTTTGACCGTGTTTTACTGCACGATATCTCCTCTTACTACAAAGCAGAAATCAGAGGAAGCGGCTATGTACTACATTCCCTAGAATCAAGTCTTTGGTGCTTATTAAATGGGAATACCTATAAAGATACAGTACTTAGTGCTGTCAATCTCGGCGAAGATACCGATACTACTGGTGCCATAGCAGGTGGATTGGCAGGCATACTTTACGGCCTTGACAGTGTTCCTCCGTCATGGATAGGTGTACTTGCCCGCAGGGAGGATATTCTTACGCTTGCAGAAAGTTTTCAAATGAGTATCAAGGATTAGTTAACTCATTTCCTTGCCCTTTTTAGTACGTATCCAAGGTAAAACATCTACACTAGTTACTTTCTAAAGCAGGAATTTGGAAAAGCGGAACTAAATTGCGACATTTGTCGTATTAGCAACGACAACATTCCTGATTTATGAAATATTCGGCTATTGTAGAGGCACTGGGTGGAGAGAAAGTCGTAGGCTATCCGCTACACAGTGAACTGGACTTAGTAGCTTTGGTTCGCCAGGGCTTGACAAGGCAAGCTTTGTTTCATCTTTCAACTACATTACGCCTTAGCTTGTCTGAAGCAGCGACTATCTTTCATGTTTCCTTACGCACCTTGCAGCGCTATAAGCAGAAAGGAGATTCGGGACAGGAAGTACTTGACTCAGCTGTGTCAGACCGCATGGTTCAGTTAGCAGATTTATATGCGTATGGAAGCGAAGTATTAGGTGAAGCTATTTTTCTCAAGTGGCTACAGACACCGCTACGCACGCTGGGAGGAAAAATGCCTAAGGAACTGCTTTTTTCTTCTGTAGGAATAGATATGGTAAAAGATGAACTAACCCGAATTGAGTACGGCGTATATTCCTGATGCTCCTTTACAGAATCTGCAAAACACGTTATGCGCATGATTTAAGCGGCACGGGTGCCAAGTTAGCTGGCGGACGATGGAACCCCAAAGGATTAGCCGTGCTTTATACGTCCCAAAGCCGGGCACTGGCTGCCCTGGAATTTTTGGTGCACTTAGAATTTATGACCCCACCAGATGAGTATAGCATGCTTACCCTTGAACTACCCGATGAGCTAGAGGTAACCCGCTATTCAGCTGCTGATTTACCTTCAGAGTGGCAAGTAAGCCCAGCTCCACAATCTACTATCAATATCGGGAGCCGATGGCTCACAGAAGGCCGCACCCCGGTATTGGCAGTACCTTCTACTCTCATATCGCAGGAATATAATTACCTTTTCAATCCATTACACGAGCAATTCAGGCAGGTAAAGCTTCAAGACATTTCTCCTTTTCAGTACGATGAACGGCTACTTGGAAACTCTGGTCCTGGTATGCGAGGCTAACAATTGTTGACATAACTGATTTCATCTCAATAATGTCTCATCCCATACACTTTTAAGATGGACGATTTAGAGAGAGTAAGCCAACTAACCATACATAGTATTACTTGAGAAAAGAATTCAGATAATGAGCGAAACTTAATGGCATATATTGCTTCCTACGGATACCACCTGATTTACTCTTTTCTACCCTGTAAGCGTACACTACTTGTAAACCCCTTTATTGATTTCTGGTATAACTAGAGGCTATTGTTATTATTACTATGGAAAGGAAAATAATAGATCAGTTACTGTACCACAATTGAGAGGTTTGTTTGCTTCTTTAAGTACAAAAAGCCCACATTGCCGAGCCCTTGTTTTTGGATATTTGGACTTGGTATTGGAGCTACCTTGTTTATCCTTATATTTTTTACTTATTCTGCCAAACTAAACGTAACTGCACTGCTTTGCTAGGTAGTATGCGAAAGTGAAGCGTATCTACCCCTTGGAAAGACCTTTGTTGGATCAGCGGTGACCCATTAGCTGCTGGCCTACGGAGTACTAGCATAAGCTGTCTGGGTTGTTTAAGCTGCACGTGGTATAGCTGTGTTGTGGTCCAAAGCAGGCTTTTGCAATGATCGGTGGTGCTCCAGCTCAGCGTCTGATCTGCCTGAAATGACCACTCTTGTTGCACACACCATGCTTGCCTGGATTTTCTGACTAAGTAGACGGTATCAGCCTGTAGAGATGGATTTTCTACGTGCCAGTCTCCGCTTAGCTGCTTGCTTACATTCTCTCTTTGTAGGAGCGGCAGGCAGGATTCTGCTCCTACACTAACCAGTAGTAAAAGGGTAAACCTTTGCAGGCAGGAAAGCATGCTTCTCCTCTTCACGCTTTCCCTACTTCGGTACAGTGCCCTTTTTAGCCACATAAAACCTATTAATGCGTTTTTTTAAAATCCTTCGTTGATTATTTCTTTTACCTCCAACGTATCAGACTGTGCAAAAACTACTAAACTAGTGTCAAATTTAACCATGAACACATATTTTATTTATAAATCGCTAGTTTTTGCACAGTCTCACGAATCAAGTGCAGTCGTCCAACCGTTGCTCGGAAGCGTCAGCTTTGAGAATCGGCTGCCCTGTGGCTGACTGACCGGGGTTAGGCGTTTTTTTTTATTGTTTTCTCCTTAGATCTGCTTTAAAAGCAGTAGCTTATACTCAGCCACAGATTAGCATCTAGATAGCCATCACTTTTTGTCGAAGGGTTAATTCTATCAACTTGCTTATAATACTTCCCATAGCCTACTCCCACATGTCCATCCAGGCTTATTCGGCTAGTAAATAGGTACTGTGCACCTATATTGACTCCCATTCTTGCTGATTGTCCATAAAAGTCTCTGGCTCCTACTCCAAACAATCCAACCGGTTTGTCTAATACTTTGGCCTCTGAACGAAGTCTGCGATTCAGGTTACCCACATATATACTTACGTAGGGGAAAAAGAATCATAGTTGAGTCGGTTGAAATAATATCTTGTATCCAGGGTAAAACCATCGTAACGGTAATGATCGGTCAGCAGTATGCGGGTAAACTGTCCATTCACATAAGAAAGTCCTAGACTCCAACGGGAACTGAGCGGTTTTTCTATCGTTAAGGTAGGTCTGTGAGCCAATAAATTGAGCAGATTGGTTTTTATCCAGATACTTCTCTTTGAAATAAGTGCTTCATCTTAAGCATATCCTGCCAGTTGTATTCCCATCATCAACAAAGCCACTAAAGCTAGCTTTCTCATACTTAAATTGAGTTTAATCACGCCTAATGGAACAAACACCTACCCAAACCATGGCCTATTGATGGGGCAATGCGATTTGGTAGCCTGGTTGTCGAGAGGTGTGGTGTTATGCACATAAATTTGCCTACATCATTTCCTTGATGGCCTCTCTTATTTGCTTGTCTGTGGTTCCTTTTCCGTATCCATCAAATACCCTTTTTATCACTCTGTTCTCATCTAACAATAAAAATAGGGGGACCGATTGAACCTGGTAACTCTTGGTAATATCTTTTGTTGATAACAAAAACTTATAATTTAACTCATTTTTGTTCCCATATCTTTTGAGCGCGCTAATATTGGAACTCCAGGTCTCAAGGCTTACTAGTTCAAAATCTTTATTTTTAAACTCGCTTACCAACTCTTTCAGAAAGGGTATCGAGGCATGGCAGGGGCCACAACCAATGCCTGTGAATTTTATTAATAGTATTTTGCTTTTTAAGTCTTTCAAAGCAACAAAATTATTATCTCCATCTTTTAGCATCCACTCTGGAGCTACTTTTCCTACTAACTCATTTTTTTGAGGATTTTTACCGATTCTATAAGCGGAAACTGTATAGTCTGATTGGAAATAATCCGCGGCGTTAAAATTTTTACTATTAAGCGTGTTAAGTTCAACATTGCTACATACTACAATACTTTTACCATTTGGCATATTTCGTATAATGCGATAAGGCAGGTCATCAGATTTGTTTATCCACATCTCATATCTGGATACCTCTCCTTTGTTTGAATTATTGAGAGGGGAAAAATATTTAACTCGATTACCAATAAATTCTACGACAGTATCATAGATGGTAAAATTATATTGAATAGAGTCTTTAAAATCGTTGGTTTCAATTAGAAGGCTGTCTTTTGTAGTGAGTATATAATTGAGAATAGTCCTAGCTCTGGTAAAAAATGGAGCTTCAACTGGCCTATAAGGTCCGGGAATAATTTTAATTTTAAAACTATCAATGACCAACCTTTTTTGATCTTCATTAATTAAAGCTCTCATCTTTCCATCATAGGCAAAGTCCATCCTAGTAGGATCTTCATTCCTAAATCTGACATAACTCGCCCCTACAAATGAATCTGATGGATTTACAAATTCTTTATAAGAATGGTTATTTATATAAACAGGAATTGTATCATGTGGCAAATAAGCAGAACTGGTAGTAATATAGGTAGCTGTTTTGATTTGGCTGACATTATCTAAAACCTTTTGCAGATAATCATGTTTATCCTTGTGCTCTTTACAGCCATTCATTACAAAAAATGAAGCGGCTAAAACAAAAATATAGATAACAAACAAACGTATTTTTTTCATGGTAACTATTTTTGTTTTGCGCATTGTGTATTGAAAATCTCGTATCCCAAGCTCTTTGTACCCTAGCCTTAGCTGGGTACAAAGAGCTTGGGAATATGGGCTGTAATTATCTGTTTCCTTACTTGATTATCTTAATAATACAACTCATTTATGTACAGTTACCTCCATATACACTATCGACCAGACCAAATCGATGGGAAGTAGTTGATTAAAAACGACCTAAACTTCCCCATTTACTCCTACTACCAATCCAAGCCAATAGCTTGGCAGGAAAAATATATCTCTATATAATATATCTCTATATATGGATGCCGAGGTGAACTAAATTCCATAAAATACTACAAAAAGTTTTGTGTTGGTAAAACCTACCTAAAGCAATTTAGAACGAGAGGCCACTCATTGTAGGATTGAATCATAGGTTCATTTTCTTTTATAGCTCATAATTAACCGTCCGCTAAATAGGGCGACGTAGCCCGATTGTAAAATACCGAGAGTTAAATTAACTTCCCTTTGCTGAAACTAGAAAGCATGGCGGCAAACTAAGAGATAAACAAATTTTTCTTTGTAGCATCTGTCCCAAAAACAGGGCCCTGACTCTTCATGATATTAAACAAGCCTATAGAAGAATGTTGTGACCTGATTTTCTACTTGCAGCAACAAAGAACAATAAGTAAATTTTGTACTATAATGTGTATATCAGACCCCTATTCATACTTAATAAATGAAGGATGCTTTTAAGATGGGCACATCACCCATCTTAAAAGCATCCTATTGGCTTTGTGAAAGCGTAATTGTGCGTTGGTTGATAGCTCTTGTAATGAATACGTACTACTTCATGCTTTTATATTTATTGTTCTTCTTTATTTTGGTTTTAGTAATCTAGGAGCTCAGCGCAACAAGAAGCACATATGGGTAGCCTCACGGTCAATTTGCCTTCAGGCTATCAACTAATGAATAATTGATAAACAATCTAGGCAGTGAACATATTATACGGAGTACTAGGCGAAGGAATGGGCCACGCCACCCGCAGCAAAGTTGTCATTGACTTTCTCTTAAAAGAGCATAACGTGCAGGTGGTGAGCAGTTCCCGCGCATATCAGTTTCTAACAAAGGCTTTCCCCAAACGGGTACACGAAATCAAAGGACTTCACTTTGCCTATAAAAATGCGCAGGTATCGAAATTAGCCACCTTTCTGCTCAACTTGCAAACGGCGCCTGTCAACCTGCTGCACAATTTTTCGCAGTATTTGCTGATGGACAAGAACTTCATGCCCGATGTGGTGATCAGTGACTTTGAATCCTTTACGTACTTTTTTGCCAAGCAACACCACATTCCACTGCTTAGCATTGACAACATGCAGGTGATGGACCGCTGTGCATTAGACATCGAAATTCCTTCCCAAGAGAAGACCAATTATCGATTGGCAAAGTCTATTGTCCATGCAAAGGTACCGGGCGCAAAACATTACTTTATCTCCAGTTTCTTTGATGCTCCTCTCAAAAAGAAAGACACATCGCTAGTGCCTCCCATCGTTCGAGAGGCGATCTGTAAGGCGCAGGTGAGTAGCGAGGATCATATGTTAGTCTATCAAACCTCTAGTTCACTCGCTGGTATTAAGAAAATTCTGCATCAGATTCGGGATATAAACTTTTATGTGTACGGGTTCAATAAAGAGGAAGCGGACAAAAATGTCATTTTCAAACGGTTTAGCGAAGATGGCTTTGTAAATGACTTAGCCGGCGCTAAAGCGGTGATTGCCAACGGTGGATTCTGCTTTATTTCAGAAGCAGTTTACATGAAAAAACCTGTGTATTCATTCCCGCTACAAAATCAGTTTGAACAGTTTATGAATGCCGCCTACATCGACAAACTAGGATATGGCAAGCATTTTACCGAGCTGAAAGCGGATTTGCTCAAGGCCTTCTTATATGATCTGGACAGCTTCACGAAGAACCTTTCCACTTATCAACAAGATGGAAACACAGTGCTTTTTGAAGTCCTGAAAAAGCAACTACAAGCCTTGCATCCATAACTTGTTACGCTTTTGGGATAAGTAGCCTAACATTGTCCCATAAGCTATATAATAATGGTAAACTTTTAGACTTCCAACCCATGCTAGACCGATACATAGCGTATTCATTAGGACCGGAGTTGGCTTGGGGATTGGTATGGCTGCTTACAGCGTGGCTGGTATCACGCAATAAGCCACCAACCCAAGCGGGTAATCAACAGTTGGAAACGATTGGATATTTTTTACCGTTGATAGGGCTCTTGTTGGCATTTTTGACACTTGCTTGGGCAGTGGGAAGCCATTGGTGGTGGCTGCTACGCATCGCGCTAGGGAGTGCTGCCGGCATCCTAGTAGTAACCTCCGTGCTTTGCGGTGGCATCGATTACCAGGATAGTCGCAATTCGGGCGTAGGAACGGGCTTCGTGTTATTTATCGGCTTGGCATACCTTGAACTATTAATCGGCCTGACTGTTGCCGTTTTTTTTCTTGCTACCAATTATTCCTTTATCCCTTTTCTGAAGTGGATGCTAATCGTAGTTAGCGTAGTGGCTTGCCTTTGGGGTTTGCTCGTCTGGGTAGCATCGTTGGGAGAAAAAAAGCTTCCGTAAAGCGCTTGCTAGCATCTTGCCATTTTACATATATGCTAAAACCAGCATCAGTCGCTGTTTTTTGAATAATTGAGTGTAAAATTAATATTTTAAAATCATTTATAATGTAAATGTATTTCAATGGATAGTTAAAATTTCTCCTCCTTTGAAGAAACTCACCCATATGGGCAAGAGGGAAAAGAATAGCTTATTGAACTTATTTTCATAGTGAAATGCCAAAAGATGTTTTTGCAACTTTTATGCGTAGAGATACAGAAGCTTCGACAGAGCATCCACCCTGATACCTGTAAGAAGCTGACAACTATTTAGTTTATGTTTCTTTATACCCAAATTTCCGTTCAGGTGCCTGGCTGTCCTGCAGGTAGAATTGTGCCGGGGTCAGATGTGTGAACTCCTTGAAGTCCCGAACCAGATGCTGGTAATCATAGTAGCCTAACTCTAGGGCAATATCCAGCCAATCTCTGGTGGGCTGGGCATTTTTAAGTTTTACTGCGTTGTCGAACTGAATGATGCGGCTATACAGTTTGGGACTCACCCCCATTCGTTCGACAAACTTGCGGTAGAACTGTTTGCGGCTTAAGCAGGCTTCTGAAGCTAACCAGTCTAAGGATACTGGTCTGGGCTGTCGCAGTAAGTACAGACCCACTTTGTCAACTGGTTTTCTATCATATTTTACCCGGCCAACTAGGTAGCTGAGGAAATCCTCTACAATATGCACCATTTCCAGATGGTTATCTGTGCTGTTAAGGCGCTGGTTCACTTGGTGGATTTCCTTGGAAAAGATGGCTTCTGCGTCTAGGACAGTATCAGTGAGTTCATGGATAGGAATACCTGTCAGCCGAAATAAAACACCTGGCTGGAATACCACCTGGAAGAGTAAAAAATCTAGTGTCAGCCCTTTTTTGACCATGTACTTCTTTTTCAGGCTACAAGGCTGTCCAACTATAGCAGAGCGGGGTTCCCTATGAAGCAGATGCCCATTGATATGTTCAACCTGTATGGTGTCGCGGGGGTAAAACGAAAGGCAATTTTCCGGCCTTGGCCAATAAGGTTTCCAGGGAGGGGCTTCACTTTGATTAAACTCAAAGCCAACAATCTGATATAGCCTGACATAGTCGCGTAATGGGGGGCTAGGCAACCTATAGTCGAAAATGATCATAGTGGGTGGAGTTTAATGAGCTATTACAAAGTCAGTGGCGGACCCATCACTTTGATATCATGATCGGCACTAATCTTAGCTACTTCTTCTGGAGTTGGAATAGCTTTTAATGCATTCATGGTTTTAAAAAATTCTTCCATTTTCCCGGCCGGTTGCAGCATATACATCAGCTTTCCTTTGTCTGTAAGTTGCATCCAAGTATGGGCTATGTTACGGGGCAGAAAAATGGTGTCTCCACTTTTGAGCCTATATTTTTCTTCCCCTACCTGGAACAGATATTCTCCATCCAAGATATAAAAAGTTTCATCTTGTTTCAAGTGCATATGTAACTCTGGTCCCATCTTGGCAAAACCTTCATATTCAAAAACACACAGTTGTCCGCCGGTATCTTTGGCAGATACTTTTACCAGGTTTGGACTAATACCCCGGTACTTAATAGGTTCATTGAAGCGGTCTTGACCGGATTTTACAACAAAACTTTTAGCAGCAGGTTTGTTGTCGGCTATGGCTACCGGTGCCATACTCATCAGCTGGCCTGTGGCCAGTCTGGTATGAATAAATTTTCTACGTCTCATAAGTGTTTATTTATAAGGTTAGACAACTTTTCTTAAGCGAATGTGGTAGAAAACAGAGACTATCTGGTGGTAAAAATTGGTCATCTTTGTATCTTTTTTACAAGCTGGTTTAGTAATTTGTATGATCGATGAACCTCTATATAGCTCCTTCTGCATTAGGTATGCAGAAGGAGCTACGCGGGAATAGTCTTTAAAGCATTGGGTAATATTTCTGATGTTGCTGAAACCTACCCATCTGCTATTCCTTCAAAGAGATTATGCAAAAGGGTGGATTTATTTTTAAAAATACTATAAGTTAGGGGGTTTCTCCCATTATAATGGAATATAGAAAGAGAGCAGATTTAACATCCAGACCCTTGAGTTACCTGAAAGGGGAGTTAACTTATCTCCCCCTTATTTGAAACTCCGGAATCTGGGAATTCGCTCTCTTTTCTGTGTCCACTTTTTTGTAGAAAGTCCACTGTAAGGGAATGAATCATAAATGGAGTGAGGTGACTCAAGTTAAATTTAAAAATTATTTAAAAGTTTACATTTTATTGAACAATAATTAACTTAAGCAAAAATACTCAAACCATCTACTGGTTTAAGTAGAAACACTCTAAGCATCTACTGATTAATAGCCTAATTTTTGATAAAACCTGTTAATTTATTTTGGACAGCTGCATGAGAATCTACATTTAAGCAGCCTTGCAGTTTAGGTAGCCCTTGGATAGCAAAGATGGAATGAAAAGCGAAGTGGTGAAGGTACCCTGACAGGAAAATACTCAAATGCCTTGCAGCCTATTCTTTATTATGGATTGACTCTTTAAAGATTTTAATAAATGAAAATTGGGATTCCAGGTATCAGAATGGATCACTAAAAACTGCTCTCAGCTTTGTCTTTTTATTTAGATGCTCATTAGTAAGGCTCAGGTATATCACTTATTTGTCTATTAAACCAAACAAATGAAATATAATCACCCCATCCGGATAGCTTATAACAATCATAAGGAGTCCTTTTATGGTAGATCCATTTACTGGCTAATCTTCCGCAGCCTTTCCTACAAAGAAAAACATCAGAAAAAAATAGTTGTCTTTTACCCTGAATTACCCCGTCCACGTTTCATTCTTGGCCGCATATTCCGTATTCTCCGTTACCAAATTACTACTGACCTGCAAGCAGCAGAGAAAGCAGCCTTTGTTGTAAACTGGGAAAATACCACTTTCCGCAGGCAAATCCCAGAGTTAGTAAACCTATCTGCCAGCCGCTTTGTGATTAACATCGGATGTTTGGATATAAGTAAGAAACAGGTAGATGCTACGTTTGGAAAAGTATTTGGCTATCAAACCCGTATTGACCCTACCACTTATCAGGGAATGTGTGTAAAAAAAGGAGATATCAATGCCTTGCACAATGGGACTATCATAAATTGTCCTATTCTTTATCCGGAAGACGGATTCATTTATCAGAAGCTAGTCAACAATCAAGTGGGAACGTCTGTAGTAGAAGATCTACGGGTTCCGGTGTTTTTAACTGATATTCCATTTGTCTATGTAAAAAACAGGCCGGTTGAAAGCCGCTTTGCCAATAAAAATACCAAGTGCACGATAGCTCCTACTCACCAAGTACTAAGTCAGACAGAAGTAGGGAAAATCATTGACTTTTGTAAGCTCATGCGGCTGGACTATGGAGAACTGGATGTACTACGGGATAGAGAGGATAATAAGATTTATATTGTCGATGTCAATAACACACCCATAGGACCTCCTGGTGGCATATCCTTCTTGGATAAGATACGTGCTTTACACAAACTCTCCGCCGCTTTTATCAAAAACTTTATAGAAGAAACTCCCGCTCTGCCCTTGAAAATGGAACTACTTCAAAAAGAGGCTATCACCATTGATTAATGGAAGGGAACAGTGTTTCAGGGTAATCTTTGCTGCAACTTATGGAAGACCGTTATGGCAGACAAACAACGTTGATTACCTCAGAGTGGTCTGTCTCCAAGTAGTATTAGTACATAAGTAAACTACCATCAACATCGTGTTCAAGCTGCTGGGTAATTCCTATAAAACTTAACTGGACATTAAATGAGCAGGACTATCCACTCAATGCTGGTGTAAATAATGATTTAATTTATGAATATGAGTGTAAAAAGTAAGTAGTTAAATCTCAGATAGTGAAAGCCTTCCCATGAATCATTGGATGAGAATACATCCGTCAGATTCATCCGGGGAGTTTTTTATTTCTATCTAATCTGGGTTCGCCTCTTCTTATACTTATAGCCATACAACTCTTCATACCTTTTTTCAAAGCGCCATTGCTTGAAGTATATACTGGCAATGGTAACGCTAGCAACTGCAAAGCTACCGATCGTAATAAAGATGATGTATTAGACTATGCCTTAAGATTAGCTACCCAAAATGAGAGGTGATAGGCACTAAGTACCAGGTATAAATTAGTTTACATTAAAAGGACTAAAGTTGAGTAAGGGATTTACCCATAAAAGTATAAAACTAATGTTTGACCTCCTCCCCATAAATAAGACCTACTATAAGTAAAGCCAAAGGGGTAGTTAATGAAACTGCCCCCTTTGAATATGTCTAAATTATTAGGAGGAGATCAACTAGTCTTTTCAATATTGTTATTTTAATAAAACCAAGTGTATTTATAGAAACAAAAGTTGTATAGATAAGAGCTTAGTAAGATTTTGTATTCCAAACATTGATGCGAAGTAGGGGCTTTAGTCGAGGTGAAAATACCTAAAAATGAGTATTGTATATGATGAATGCTTTTTCGATATTGTAAGCAATAGGATATGATAGGCTCATCTATTTTTTTATGCAGATCCTATTGCGCATACTTGTCAATATTGCCCACCAACATACATGGATAGAGAATTTTTTAATCCCAAAGAGTTTATTTCTATCACCCTTAACACAAACTCCCATGAAAATTAACAAAGAAGACCTGCCGGTAGCTATGCAAGGGCCGGGAACCATTATGCGAAACCTTCCCGGATACGGAGGAATGACCGTTGCTTTTAACCAAGTCCCTGCAGGTACAGATCTTACCCCATTGCTACAGGGACTAGCGAACAATAGTTGCCATTGTCCCCATTGGGGCTATATTCTTGAGGGCGTGATGCTAGTAAAATATGATGATGGCAGCGAAGAAAGATTAACTACAGGTGACCTCTTCTACCTGCCCCCAGGACATACGGCCATGGTAGAGAAAGATTTGAAATTAATTGATTTTAATCCTACTAAAGAGTTTAGTGAGGTAATGAATCATATGGCTAATAAAATGGCAGAATTCTCCAAATAACATTCTTCTCTAAGATAAATAACGCTTACCTCTCCTTAATTTTCAATCTAATAAAGGAGGGGTAAAAGCTCCTAGTCTATTTAAACGGGAATGGAAAAGGGTAGATTTAGCATTCAGATTCTGACGTTTCAGCAAAGGGGGAGTTAATTTAATTCCCCCTGGGTGTTGCACAACTCTTACTTTTGATATAGGCTTATGAATAGTAAATTTAGGAATGGTTGGAAAAAGAAAACAATTCAACAAGAATTGCCTATCAATTGCCATAGAAGATTATATTCCAAAGAATAATCTGTATCGAGGCCTACAGCAGGTGTTGGATTTGGGTTTTCTTTATGATATGGTCAAACCCTATTACGGCAAGTGTGGGCAGAAATCTGTAGACCCGGTGGTATTTTTCAAACTACAATTGGTCGCACACTTTGAAAATATCTGCTCTGAGCGGGCCCTTATCAAAAAGAGTCAGCTACGCTTAGATATCCTTCACTTCTTAAATTATAATGTAGGAGAACGTCTTCCGTACCATAGTACGCTATCGCGTACACGCAAGCGCTTACCAGCTGCTGTGTTTGAGACTTGCTTCCAACACATTCTTAGCGCCTGTGTAGAAAAGGGTATGGTTAGTGGGCACACACACTTGACCATTCTCGGTCAATAGTGGATGCGGCCTTTGTCGAAGCGAATGCTTCTACAGATAGCCTCAAGCGAAAAGCACTGCTAGAATGGCAATTGGTAAAGGGTGAAGCAAAACAAATTACCCCTGCTGATCTTCTAAGAATAGAATCTCCTTTCACTGCTTTAGCAAAGATAGACAAGCCGAAAAGCTGTCCAAGAAATAATCGTAGTCATATCAGTATCACGGATGCTGAGGCCAAGCTTACCCAAAAAGCAGGTAAACCTTCTCGTTTATACTACCTTTCTAGTATGAGTGTAGATACTTATCGGCATGTAATTACCCACATGCAAGCAGACTGAATGAATCAGTCATGATTCATCGATGAGCGAGATTCTAAACACCTGATTACAATAGTAGACAAGCTATCAAGTAAATTCAAACAATACGGTTTGCCTCTTCAATATTTATTAGCAGATGGAGGCTTTGGATCGGGTGAGAACTACGCTTTTTTAGAAGCTAACAAGATCAAAGGTTTCATTTCTCTACCTGGAAGCTATCATCCCATCAGAGAAGGCTTCCATTATGATGCAACACAAAATGCCTATATCTGTCGCAATGAAAAATTACTCTACTACCATGGTATCAAAATGGACAAAGGCTTTGCTAATCATTACTTTCATGCTAAAGTAAAAGATTGTAGTGTTTGCCCCTTCAAACAGGCGTGTTGTGGCAACAAAAGGCGGCAAAGCCTGATTTTTAGTGTCTACCGCCATTATCATCAGCGTATGCAAGAGCGAGTAGAAAGCAAAGAAGGCAAAAAAATGATAGGACGAAGGATGGCCACCGTAGAACCTGTTTTTGGCAGCTTACTCAACTACTATGGTATGAAAAGAGTCAATGCAAAAGGAAAACAAGCCGCTCATAAGTTCATGCTCATGGCTGCCTGTGCGTATAATCTGCAAAAACTCCTCACGCATATACCTGATCCAAAAAATAAAGTTCAAGTCCTTCCTTCTCAGCAATTGCTTGTTCTTTATTTTATCTTCTTATGCGTTGTGCAACACCCACCCCCGTTTAAAATTACTGATCAAAGGGAGAATCAATTATTGTAAGTGAAGCATGATGGGACAAAAGGGAAGAAAAAAGGGTATTTGTCTATTTTCCCTAAATAACTATCTTTTCCCTCCTGTCCTCTGTTTCATTTTAAGCACGAACAGCAAAAAGATGGTTAATTAAACTACCCATTTGTTAGGGGGTGCATGACACTTTTCTGGATTACTTACTTAAATTTTAAATTACAGGTGTGGCTTTTATTGCAATGGAGCGGCTTTGGTAGCTATCAAAAAAACATAAAATTAAGGTAGTTCATGTCCTTTTTAGAAAAGTTTCAGGCAGCCTAAAGATCTTGCAAACTGTATGCTTTACAGGGTATCCAAATAGGTCAAATTGTTAATTGTGTGAAGCTGTGAAGCAAAATAGCTGTCAGGTAGCCAACTTAACATGTTTAATAATAATTTCTCTCTAAGCTTTGATTTAGTGTGCATCATCTGCCCATAACGCCAGGATTGATTAACAATGAAATCGGCTTTGGTCTGCCTTACTGATTGATAGTTAGCAAAGGCTTGTTTGGGTTCTTTCAGCTTAGCTAAGCAAGCAATAAGGGTATAGGCATCTTCTAAGGCCTGACAACCTCCTTGGGCTAAATTAGGTGTAGTCGCATGGGCAGCGTCCCCAATCAAACACACCTTATCCGTATACCATTTGTGTGAGGAGGGTTTTAAGTCATACATATCATTTCTAAGAATAACCGGACTGTGGGAAATATGCTGTCTGATAAAATGCGGGAAAGAGCAGAATAGGTCGAGCAGGTGTATCTTTGGATCTGTTTGCTTGTCTTCAACATGCGTACTTGCTTCTTCCACGGCATACCAGTAAGCTTTACCTGAACCCATATCTGCCAAGCCAAAACGAAGGTTGTTGCCTATAAACTCCATATAAGCAGAGCTACATTCACCTTCTAGAGCAAGGGTGGAAATACCTCTATAACAAGTCTGGCCGGCATAGCGCATTTGTTTGTTAGGTATTACATTTTTTCTTGCCAGGGAGTGAATGCCATCTGCCCCAATAAGCACGTCAAACTCATAGTTACTACCATCTTCACATACTACCTGAACAAGTTTATTTTCTGTTAGGCTTATGCATCTTTTGTTCAGGTGAATTCTTTCTTGGTTAAGGTTTGCAAGAAGTATATTAAGTAGTTCTGCCCGGTGTACACAATACCCTCCGCTTCCTATGGGTAAATTTTTGATTAGGGTATTATGCTTGTCCCGGATTTGTGTTTTAGTAATAGGGGAACCTGCCTTCTGCAAAAGGGGAAACAATCCCAGTTTTTTTATTATTTGTATACCGTTGTCTCCCAGGCCAATGCCTGCTCCTACTTCTTTTACTTCCGGTGCTTGTTCTAGTATAGTGTAGGTAGCTCCTGGCATAAATTTTTCCAGGCATACAGCCGTGGCTAAGCCTCCAATGCCACTTCCTAGTATCCCAATTTTCATTTGTGTTATATTACTTATGATACATATCCTTTATGTAAACTTGCAGCTATAGCCGCCATATATATTTGGTTAATCCTAGTTAAAAGGCAATTATATATTTGCCTTTATAGAGAAATATGTAAAGCAGCAAAAAATGTATCTCTAAAAAAATGATAAAGGTCATTAAAAAAAGATAAAAAAGTCTTTTATTTTATTAGATATGTTTTTCATATTTGTATCATAACTATTCAGAAAATGTTTTCCAAGGCTTGTGAATATGCGATAAGGGCTATGATTTTTATAGCTCAGAAGTCCCAGCATGGGGAACGTGCTGGTATTAAGGACATTTCACATGGAATTGATTCTCCGGAACCTTTCATGGCAAAGATACTACAGGATTTAAGTCGCAAAGGGTTAGTGCAATCTGTAAAAGGCCCCAACGGCGGCTTTTATATGTCCGATTTGAACTTAAAAACAACGCTTGCTGAAATAGTTACCGCTATTGACGGAGATAAACTTTTTACCGGTTGCGGTTTGGGATTGAAGGCCTGTTCTGAAAAAAAACCATGCCCCATTCATGATGAATTTAAGATCATACGCAGGAAGATTCAGTCTATGCTGGAGACTACTACTGTTGGAGAATTTGACAACAGCCTGGAAAAAGGTCTTACATTCTTAAAAAGAGTTTAAAAATTTTTGCCCTAATAAAAGATAAAAAGGTCTTAATATATTCTGAAATGAAAACTAGCACTACCACCCTCACCATCGGTTTAATTACTCTCAGTAATCAAACATTTGCTCAGGCTACACGCCTTCATGAAACATCAATTGAACAAACAGCACTGCCTATAACTTCAGCAGTAACTATGTTTCTACTTATCGTAACCCTATATGTTCTTTACCTGGTCCTTGAGATTAAAAAACTCAGCAATCAACCTGTTGAGAAAAATACAACTGAGGAAACAGACCAATTTAGGGCTTATTTGAAAAAACTGGATACAGAACAACTTAACTTGCTACTCTCATGCAGAGAAAAAGGCCGCCCAATAAAAACGTCCCTAAGTCTGTTAAGCAAAGCATCCATACTCTTATTACCCTGCTTATTTTCTGCTCCTGTATATGCCCAATCTTCCCCTTCCAATGAGTTATTAGGGCAACCTGGCATTATTATTACGTTGGTGCTTATTCTGACTCCTTTACTATTTGCCGTCCTGCTGCTTGTTTTAAAAGCAAGAAAAGCTATCCTGAAAATACAGAAAGCGGAAGTCCGCAAAGAAGGTGAAGAACTGGCGTACTATCTAATGAATCTACCTGAGGAAGAAGTACAGGAAGTGGTAGGTAAGAGAAAAGCAACCCTGGATTTCAGTCTCTCTAACAGGGAGCTTTCAGGAACAGAAAAGCCGGAAGATCCGAAAGGGTTGATATCCACCAAAGCAGATACACAGGAAGTACACTTTATACCTGCTAAAAAGAAAGCTCAAAAAAGACCTGCTATTAATCCTAAACTTTCCAGGCTCATTCTCTGGTACTTAGGCACGGCTACTTTCTGGCTGGTATTTGGAACATCGGTTGGAGAATATTTAGGGATAAAATTTGTAGCTCCGGATGTAGATACAGTTAGCTGGTTAAGTTTTGGCAGATTACGGCCTGTACATACCAATGCTGTTTTCTGGGGATGGGCTTCTTTAGCTATGTTGGGACTGGGTTTTTATGTGGTACCTACCGTAAGTAATACACCCTTAGCTAGTATCAGAAAGGGCTGGTATTCACTTCTGCTCATTAATGCATCAGTACTCTTGGGGAGTTTATGTTTAATGGCAGGAATTAATAACGGAGGAGGAGAATACAGGGAATACATCTGGCCGGTTATGGCACTTTTTGGCGCAGGCCTGTTTTTAACTCTCATTAATTTTCTGAAAACGGTTGCCCGCAGAAAAACAAGGGAGATCTACATTTCCAACTGGTATATTATATCGGCCATCATTTTTACATTGGTCATTGCTTTTATTGCTTACTGGCCTACCTGGCAAAATGGCTTAGGAGAAACCATTGTACAAGGCTATTATATGCACCAAGGTGTTGGCATGTGGTTTATGCTATTCAATTTAGGCCTGGTCTATTACTTTTTGCCCCAGCAACTCAACAAACCAATTTATTCTTACAGTTTAGGCGTGCTTGCCTTCTGGACACAAATATTGTTTTATACAGTTATTGGTACTCACCATTTTGTATTCAGTTCTATTCCCTGGTGGCTGCAGACAGTAGCGATTGTAGGGAGTGTGGGTATGCTCATTCCGGTAACTGCAGGTACCACTAATTTTTTTATGACTTTTAAAGGGATGTGGCACAAAGTAGCCAGCAGTTATACACTTCCTTTCTACCTGGTGGGTATCGTGTTCTATTTTACTGGTTCTTTTCAGGGAACAGCAGAAGCCTTCCGGTATACAAATTTACTATGGCACTTCACTGATTTTACGGTTGCGCATTCTCACCTGACTATGTATGGCATTATTACTTTCCTGCTGTGGGCAAACATCTATGCGATTGTTCCCCGCTTAACCGGAAAAGAAGCGCCACAAGCCACCATAGGTATCCATTTCTGGATGGCTTTCTTAGGTCTGATGTTTTACACTATTCCTCTGATGGTCGGTGGCACATTGAAAGGATTATCCTGGATGGAAGGAGCGCCTTTTATGGAGAGTTTGGTAATGATGGCTCCTTACTGGCTTTGGAGGGCCATTGGAGGAACCATGATGTGGCTGTCGCATCTGTTTTTTGCCTACAACTTTTACAAAATGGTAAAATGCCAAAACATGCCGGATGTAAAAGCAATCGCCTTTGAGACACTACAACAAAAGGTAAGCAACGAACAAAAGGAACAACTGGCAACATCCCTCTAAAACCTAAAAATACCCATATGGAAATCTTCACTAATCATACAAAACTTTTCTTAGCTGTTACTACGCTTTTTGTGCTGCTCACCCTGGTAGTAGCTATTCTGCCGGCCATAAATAATCAAGAGAATAATGCGCCTTTGCCTGGCACTGAAAAGCTAAGTGGTAGTGCCTTGAGAGGAAAAGGTATTTATATAGCCAATGGCTGCGTGGCCTGCCATACGCAACAAGTTCGAAATGTAGACATGGATAACCAATGGGGGGAAAGGCCAGGCATCGCCGCAGATTATGCGAGCATAAAACGCACCAGTATATGGGAAAACCCGGCTACCCTCATGGGCACCGAAAGAACAGGTCCGGACTTAACAAACATAGGTACCCGGCAACCTAGTACAGACTGGCACCTGATGCACTTGTATAACCCAAGGGCAGTTGTAGAAAAATCCATTATGCCGGCCTATTCCTGGATGTTTGAAGTGAAGGATAGGGTAGAAGAGGGTGATGTGGTGGTAAATATTCCTTCCGGGTTTTTGAATGGAGAACAAGGAAAAGTAATAGCGGGTCAAGAAGCCTTAGACCTGGTTTCTTACCTGCAATCCTTAAAACAGGCCCCCCTACCGGAAAATACTCCGTCACCAGAATTCCTCTACAAAAAAGAAGAGCAAAAGAATGTATCGGATGCTTCTGAGAATGCCCCTTTAGACGGACAGCTACTGTATAGTACGAATTGCCAGAGTTGCCACCAGGCGAATGGGGAAGGACTGAAAGGAGCATTTCCGCCATTGAAAGGAAGCAAGATTGTGCTGGATGATAATCCTCAGCTTATGGTGGAGGTAATTATGAAAGGCTACAATGCCAGAGAGGATGTTGGCATAATGCCCGCTGTAGGAACCAATAATAAATTAACACCTGCCGAAGTAGCGGCTATTATGAACCATGAAAAAAGCAGCTGGGGAAATAATGCCAGGAAAGTATCTGTGGAAGAAGTGAAAAAAATCATAGACTTTCTAGAAGCGCAATCTTCCGTGAAATAATGCCATTCACCATCTAATTTACCTACGATCATGCAAAAACTACTCTTTACTTCTATCTTATTTCTCCTGTCTGTGCCCCTGATGGCTTGCCCGGTCTGTGAAAAACAACAGCCTCAACTATTGAAAGGAATCACCCACGGGGCAGGTCCGGAAAGTAACTGGGATTACCTGATCATTTCCCTCATGGTATCCATTGTGCTTGTTTCTCTCTACTTTTCTATTAAGTGGTTAATCAAGCCGGGAGAAAGTAAGCGAACGCATATTAAACACACCATATTAAACTTTAAATAAAATGGAAGACAGAAGCACCTTGCTCATTTTTATAGATGACGAACCTACACCCTTAGGAGAATTTGCCGCCCCGATCAACTTTGAACTAGATACCACCAGGCTCGTTGATGGAAGCCATACCTTGAAAATTATAAGTAAAGATCCTTCAGGGAAGGAAGGAATCCGCAAAATACCTTTTGTCGTCCGTAATGGTCCGGCAATAGCCATCGAAGGACTCAAAGAAAATGAGGTGGTAGATGGGAAATTGCCCTTAATGATCAATGCCTACAGTAAAGGAGATCAGAAGAAATTTTTAATAGAGGGCAGTGAAACGCCCCGTAGTATTCCTTCTTTGTTTTGGGCAGCCTTTATCGTGTTTTTTGCCTGGGCAGCCTATTATTTTATTCAAAACTTATTCTTACCCTGATGCAGGGAAAACTACCAATTTATGAAACACTTAAAAGAAAGAGAAGATGTGCACCTGCTGGTGAACACCTTTTACTCCCAGGTTAGAAAAGACGAAATATTGGGGCCTGTTTTTAATACACTTATTAAAGAAGAAGATTGGCCGGCTCATTTGAACAGGATGGTAGACTTCTGGGAGTGCAATCTTTTCTTCCGGCCAACATTCAAGGGCAATCCAGTTCAAGCCCACCGCAAAGTAGATGCAGACTATGGCTACCATACAAATGAAACTCACTATATACGATGGGTAGAACTTTGGAGTCAAACAGTAGACCTGCACTTTAAGGGTGAAAAAGCGGAGCTGGCAAAATTACGTGCCTTAAAAATGGGCAAACAACTGCTCACTAAAGTAAATGAAGTAAAACCGGCTTATACGCTTACTACTTAAATTGCCTGGCTATGCAAAAAAGAGAAAAAGACATTACACTTTTCGTCCGGAAAGCTAGCAAGGACCACACGTTTTCTATCTTTCCTCATGAATACCGCAACCTAATGAAATTACTCAATGATAAGCTCTCTATAGACGATTTCGGAGAGTGTAGAGGCGTAGGAAGATGTGTTACTTGTATCATCAAGGTTGATTCAACAGATATTCAAATGGCAGAACCGGAAAGAAATGAACAAACTACCCTTGACCGATGCCATGTTACGACTACAGGGCTGCGTCTTGCTTGTCAGATACTACTTGATACTTCCCTAGATGGCCTACGGTTGGAGGTGATGGACGGCGATGCTCACCTGAAACCGACAACACTTCACTAATGCAGGCTTTGCAGAGGACTCAACTATGCTTATACAATGTATAATTTTAACACCTTAAATTTTTAATTATGAAAAAGATAGTTTTATTTTTTTGCAGTTTAATCTTTGTCCTAGCCATGGGCTGTAAGAAGGATGATGTAGGTATAGATGGAGATAGCCTTGAAGAGGATCTTTATAAAAACTCCCCAAGTAGTACTATACCAGTTGATTTGAAAGAGAGCACCTGGTTTTGGGGAAATTCTGGCCCCTTGTCTTATTATGACCATGATGGAAATGAAGTAGGCAGTGCTACAGAGGCAGGAAGGCAATATAAATTTATTGAAGTAAAGGGGCAAGGCCGTATTGAGTTTGAACAATATTTAGGTATGCGTAATGCTTCTAATTGTGTAACGGAAATTTATACCCGCAAGAATGGAACTGTAAAATTTGAGGGTGCAGACAGATTTACTTTTTATCCTTTAGCAGGCAGTTTTAAAACAGTAAAGAAAGGCACTTCAGCCTCTTGTGGCAATGAAACTACAGAAAGGAAAGCTGATAAAGAGGACCTAAGGCCAGTTACTTTTCTTTATCAGATCAAAGTTATAGAGGGAGAAAAGCTGTTATACGTTTTTAGTGAAGAGGATGTACAGTATACAAATCCCCTTTTTGTATATCAGGCAGTGTAGTAAGGTTGTTTCCATACAAGTGAACCTTTAATTTTCTGCATTAGGGAGTGTAAAATGAACGGTGTCAAGCTTCCTGTTTTTCATATAGTTGTAGGAAAGAATAATTAACTTCTTTGATGATGTTGCTTTAAGGCTTGTAGTTACCTGAAAAGGGGAATTAATTTAACCCCTTCCTTAAAGTAGCCATTAACACGGAATGGCGCAGAAGGTATTGCGATTCTAATTTCTTACCTACACATGTTATTTCCTACTTGGCTCCTCTATTCTTATATAGTTAGCCTGTAGTAAAGGAAGGCTATTTTATTAATCTATACCTGCAGGAGAACCATTTGTTTCTACAGAAATAAATACTACCTACCATCTCACTATTCTTCGTAGGCATACGAGCAAAGCCCAAAAGGAAAGATATATCGCCTGGTGTTATGCATTAAAGGCTGCTTAAACACATTACTTCGGCCTATAGGGTAACCCGTAGGGAATAAATCTACAAGTATTCTTTACTTGCTGGATAAGGATTCTTTTTATTCATTGCGCAAACTTTTTACCGGATTAGCCAGGGCTGCTTTAATCGACTGATAACTTACCGTTAGTAAAGCAATGGCTATGGCCAGAAATCCTGCCAGTAAAAATATCCAAATTGATATATCTATTTGGTAAGCAAAATTCTCAAGCCATTGATTCATCAGATACCAGGCCATAGGGGTTGCTATTATAAAAGCAATCATGACCAGTTTAAGAAAGTCTTTCGATAGTAGTAAGGTAATAGTACCTACCGAAGCGCCTAATACTTTCCGAATGCCAATTTCTTTGGTGCGTTGTTCGGCTGTATAGGTAGCCAGCCCAAATAATCCCAGACAGGAAATAATAATAGTAATGCCTGCAAAGTAGTTGAATAGTTTTCCTGTCCGCTGATCTGATTTGTACATCTGGTCGTAAGTTTCGTCCATAAATTTGTACTCGAAAGGAAAGGCAGGGTTATATTGCTTCCATAGCTTCTCTACTGCAGCAATAGCTTTAGGTGCATCTTTTCCGGTTGTTTTTATATACAATTGCCAGTGCCATTCTGGCCGGTAGAGAAATACAGCCGGTTCTATCTTATTATGAATCGAGCTAAAATGAAAATCCTTTACCACGCCAATAATGGTTCCTTCGGTCAACCATAGCTTAAACCGCTTGCCTATCGGATCTTGAATACCGGCTTGTTTAATAGCTGTTTCATTGAGGATGTAATGGGTAGAATCGGCTTTTGTGCCTGTAAAATTGTTGCCTTCTACCAGCTGCATATTGAACATCTCTAAAAAATCTTCTTCTATAGCCATGGCATGCACCATAAAAGTAGATCTTGAGGCTTTGCCATCCCAGTCTGTATCGCCAGTACTATTGCCAATCTGCAGCAAATTTCCGGCAGCAGAGGTAACCTCTACCACGCCTGGTTGTTTAAGCAATTCGTTCTTAATACTTTGATAGCGTTTGTTCATATCCCCCCGCATATCAATAGTAAACACGTTTTCTTTCGTGTAACCCAACTCTTTGCTGCGGATATACGCTAACTGGCTTCCTATAATAAAGGTGCTGATAATCAAAGTAACGGAGAAAGTAAACTGGGTAACTACTAGCATCTTGCGGAAAGAAGCATTACCACTGCCTAGTAATAGTTTTCCTTTCATTACCTGCAAAGGCTGGAAAGAGGACAGCAGCAGAGCCGGGTAAACACCTGCCACCAGTAAAGTAGCAAGTAAGGTAATTCCTACGGTAGTTAATAAAGTTGGGTCAGTTAGGCGAAGGACCATTTGTTTATCTGCCAGTTCATTATAAGCCGGAATAATTAATCCGATGAGTAGCAGTGCTAGCATAAGGGCACTAATGACTGTAAAGGCAGATTCGCCCAAAAACTGCGCAACTAATTGTGGCCGATTTGCCCCTATAATTTTCCGTATACTAATCTCTTTGGCCCGGTTAGTGGCTCTGGCTGTCGCTAAGTTTACATAATTAATGCAAGCAATTAATAAGATAACTACGGCTACCACAAAGAAAATCCGCACCATTTGGATTCGTCCATCGCTACCATCTGGATTATACAAGTGAATAGTAGAGAAGGCTTGCAAAGAATAAATTGATGAATGATCAAAAGAATTGTGTTTCCGCTGCAAGCCGGTTAACTTTTGCTCAATTGCTTGTAAAGAGGATTTAGGAGAAATTAAAAAATAGGTTTGATAACCAAAGTTTCCCCAATCTGTTTCCAGAGACTTCCAGTAAATATTGGGGGTATAGCTCTTCACCAGAATATCGAAAGGAAAAAAGATGTCAAACTTGATAGTGGAGTTGGCTGGTATATCCTCAATAATACCACTTACCATAAAGTCTTCTTTATCATTGGTGCGGATTACTTTGCCAATGGGATCATCATTCCCGAAGTACTTCTTGGCAATAGACTCGGTAATGATGATAGATTGATTGTTGGGGAAAGGTTGCTGAGGGTTTCCTTTTACAAAAGGGAAATTAAATAGGGTAAAAAAACTAGGGTCGGCATAGACACATGCACTTTCTTTAAATTTTTTGTCTTTGTAGGTAAAAAGCGATACGTTCCAGTTTGGAATAAACCGCACGGTTTGTTCTATCTCCGGAATTTCACGGGCAGCAAACGCGGCTAACGAAGCAGTAGAACTTGCCCATGTTTGTTTACTATCAGCTGTTCCAATGGATGTTACTACCCGGTAAAGCCGATCCGTATTCTGATGAAAGCTGTTGTAGCTTAACTCATCTTGTACCCACAATAACAATAAAATACTTGCCATCATACCTACTGCTAAGCCGCAAATATTGATTAGGGAGTACAATTTGTTTTTCCAAAAATTTCTGAAGGTGGTTTGTAAATAGTTCAGGAACATAGTAAGAGAGGATAGTTGATATTTTCTATCTCAATTTATTTGCCCATTTAATAATATATTGATATCCAATAGGTTATTCTTAGGTTGAGAGATGAAAGGTGTTCGAATATGGACACTTTTGTACGGTAGTGAACAAGTAGCCTAAAGCCAATGGAGTGGAGTAGTATACATAAACAGACTAGCCTATAAACCCTTCTTATGAGTAACTGATTTATTACTGAAAATATCTATTTCTTTCTAACTCTGCTCTCTTGAGTTTCAGGAAAGGGGAATAAATTAACTCCCTTTTCAGGTAATCACTCAAGGAATCATTCTCTAAGAAGCATTCACATGTTTTTCTTTAATCTATCTAACGAGCTACACCCCTAAAGTACCAGGTAAAACGCTCCATCTACAATCACAACCCCATCATTGGCATTTACCCGCAGGTTCTTCACCCTCTGTTTAATCCCTAGTTTTCTGAAGCAATAAACAGGTAAGATGATGCAAGTGAGTCTTCTCTACTTGAATACTTGGGATCAAGCGATCACCAAAAGCCCATAACTCTCCGCTAAAGACTTTATAATAAGTTTGCTCTATAATTTTAAATGAAGTCTGCGTAAGCCATTCATTGATTTGGGCTCTGGAGTATACTTGCGTGATGAAGTTTGCCTGCTGCTCTACTCGGGCAGCCGGATGTTTATAGATATCGCCATGATAGTGATGCTCATTGTAGGGAAAGGTTAAAATCAAATATCCGTCCTTTTCTAAAAGCTGATGCACATTTCTGACAGCCATCTGATGATCTTTGATGTGTTCTAACACACTTAAACAAGTAGCAACTTGAAATTTATCTTGCAGTTGAGGCTGGACAATGTCATCTTTGAGTATTTTATAATGCCTATTAAAGTAATGACTCCAATACAGATCTATTTTATCAATGGCTGTGATCTGATAACCACAATTGGATAGCAGATGCGGCCAGGAAGATTGACCTGAGCCAATATCAAGAATTTTTCCTGTACATAATCGCTGTAAACAAGTAAAGGCAAACGTATACTCAACGGGTCTTTCGTTAATGGTTTGAAAAGGTCTTTTGCGCTGTTCTAGCCTCAGTAAGGGTTCCAGATATAGTTTTCCAAAAAAGTTATAAGCATTTACAAAAATTTTCCTCATTTGTTAAAAGTTTATATACTACAATCTATTATTCATAGATACAGATGTCTTTGAAAACGAGGTCCTTCTTGTTTATAGTATATTTTATTAATAGTTCAATTCAAACCCTATCAGTGGGTTAGCAAGAGGTGTTTGGCTGCTGCAATTCTACGTCTTGCTTCTCTGTTTTAGATTTTTTTAGGGGGTTATGAAGCAAATCAGATACCGTATGAAACTAGTAGGGCAAAAGGGGAAAATTAATAGTTTGAAACTTTCTTTCCCCCGCTTGCCCATTTCTTAAAAGCCTCAGTAATGAAAGAAGGTTAAATTAATTCCCTGGTTGAATTAACGATAATTTACTAAAACCTCATGTATGGGCAAGAAGTGAATCAATTAGGGAAGTTTAATATGCAATACATTGATTCTATGAAGATCAACTTCAGGGTTAGCTTCTAGAATTTAATCATGACCTAGTTACGATCCATGCACCGGCTCAGCTTCTTGAGGTAGGTTCTCCTTTCTAAACGTACGATACATTCCTGCCCATAGGATTAATAGCACTGCTGGAATAACTGCCGAATAAGATAAATAGATAGAGGCTATACTTAGGATCATACAATTGAGTGGATCCTGTTGCTTATAGAGTATGGTAACCTTATCTCCTATTGAATAGTCCACATTCTGCATAGCGGCCATACGGATAACCTGTTGGTCTGCCTTAAATTCAATGATAGCGTAGGTTGAAAAGCTAGCATATTTTTTTGATTTCGAAGCAATCCATCTGTGATCTACTACTTCACCTTGTGTGGCTACACCTAATACTAACAGAGGTGACTTTGCCACAATAGGTAATAGGACAATTAATCCAAGTACCTGATAAAACAAACGGCTGCTGATGCTAAAATTCATAGAAGGCTACTTTGCCTATTTATCCCTTAAACCGTATTAGAAGTGAATACTTTGAATTAAAAACAACCACTCCAAAAAGCATCATAAGACAGGTAGTTAAAATAACTTCCCCTTCACTATTGCAGCTTGCACACTAAAAAAACGGGGCAAGAGGGGAATAAACATCATTTCCCCTCTTGCCCCATCTATGAAGTTTCAGCCTTGGGTAGTTACTTTTGCGGACAACAGCCTTCGCTGCAAAATAAAAGGGAGCTTACAGGCTCCCTAGTCATATATGCTGTTTATTGTTTTCATTGGAGAAATGAGTATTGCCAAAACATATAAAGAAAATACAATACTAATTTCAGTATCTTTTAACCTAAACCTTATAACCAGTATGAATCTGATTCTAACTTTAATGATAGAGTTTTCAAAAGGTAAACTAGCTATAAGGGAAATTTTTTACTAGCTCTATTAGCCTACTTTTTCCAACTAATTCTTGTGAAAATTCGTCGGTTTACAAGAAGTAGGGTGTATCCATCTAACACAACGGATACTCAGATTTATAAATGAACGCAGAAAAGAGAGTTCATTTAATTCCCCCTTTTGCTTTACTTCTAAAAGCAGCTTACTGAGGGTTTAAAAAATAAAGTGAAAAACTGTATCCCCTCTTTGTAACATTTATTTAATCATTGCGTATAAGTAATCATTAAGTTAATAATAGCTTAGAAATAAACTATTGAGACTTTTGTTAGGATTAAAGGAAAATCGGAAAGGAGCTTCGGCTAATAAAGATTTCTTTTAATCCTTTCTTTTTTACTTCTCTTTGTAAGCTACATGGCCTAGCTTATCTACTTTTCGCTACATGTAAGCATTATCTTTAAAAAGTGATAAAACTACCTTTCATTCTGACATTTTTATTCATTTTGTCTATTTATATTTATATTACAAAGAAACTCTTTTTGCTAAATATAGATAAACATGGAATTAATTACTTTAATCCTCCATCCGGCCTTAGTTATGGTGGGCTCATTTGCGCTTGTCACCCTAGGATTAAAAATCTTTACGATGACCAAAACCGTTGAACAGTAGCGTATATGACCCTTAATGGAAAAACTTTTGCCTAAGCTAGCCCTTCTTACCAACACATTACACCAAATGTTAATCGAAAAACTTATACACCCCTTCCGCAATAAACCTTTCTCCCAACAAAGAGACATAGTATTCACTATTATTGATCTTCTCTCTGAGGTTTCACCAGCTAATTTACAAGCAGATTTGCAGGATTTAAGAATCAATATGGATTTTTGGAAATCTGCTGTTTTTGTAACACTCGATAAAATGTATACGCGGGTACTGTGGTTCAATAAAGAGGGCCTCGACGCTGGAACCATGCATGAGATACTGAGTGCAAAAATTGAAAAGCTATCCACTCTCTGCCATCATGATACTTACTAATTTCTAAAGTCAAACTAGGCTTTTAGTTTTCTTGGAGATTGCAGGCTACGCTGCAATTTACTTACTTAAGGATTCGATATCAAAAGGGGCCAAGGAAGCAGAATCGATATACTTCTTTCTTCTGTAGTATCTATTGGCAACTAACCTCAAAGTTATAATTTTCAAGATTCTCCCTTTTCTTGTAACTGTTAATAAAAGGTTTAGTGAATAATATATATTGACATAGCTAGGCTTTAACATTATAGTCTACAATTTCTATGGAAGGCTATTTTAATATAAATCCGTATATGTGAAAGAGTGCTGAACGTATTCTAGCTATCCTAGCTAGTCAGCTTTTTAGCTTTGTTTTACGTATAAGGTAGTGCATTCAATTGCCCAAAATCTATAAGCTAGACATTGGGCAATCATTACGAACAAATACAGGATATATGAAAGCTAATCAATAAGCTTATGCTAGAAATTAAATCTTACAAATTACTCAGCGCAGAGTCTCTTTCTGCTTTAGAAAAGCAAGTGCAAGAACATATAGATTCAGGATGGCAGCCTTATGGCTTTCCTGTAGCTGATGGAAAGAATATCATTCAAGCTATGGTAGATTACATTAACACTGAAAACATTACCGATATTTAAAAGTCTTAAATTTGGTAAAAGTTAATGTTAGCCCCAATTTTCTTTCTACTCTAGTCTACATAGATGAGTTACTCTGTATTGAGCAGTAACGCTTATTACCCCTGGGTGTTGCACAACGTAGCAGAGCACAAAATAAAGGATATGAATTTGCTTTTGAGTAAGGATTTGAACATTGGCTATAGGATGAGTAGAGCAAGCGAGCAGTTTCTGCAGGTTGTAAGCGGTAGCTGCCCGAAGCCGATGCACACTCGTAGCAGGTTCAGCATAAACTTATAAGCGGCTTGTTTTCCCTTTGCATTGCTTCTCTTCATACCATAGTAGGTGAGTAAACTACCAAAAACAGGTTCTACCGTAGCCATCCTTCGCCCTATCATTTTTTTGCCTTCTTTGCTTTCTACTCTCTCCTGCATTCTTTGATGATAGTGGCGGTAGACACTAAAGGTGAGTGTTTGCCGCCTTTTATTGCCACAGCATGCTTTTTTTAGCGGACATACACTGCAATTGGACCTGATGCTTCGCAACATTGGTCCGTTTCACTCTGGCATGATAGTAATGAGTAGCAAAGCCTTTTTCCATTCTAATCCCATGGTAGTAAAGCAACTTTTCATTGCGACAGATATAGGCGTTTTGTGTTAGATCATAATGGAAACCTTCTCTTACCGGCTGATAACTACCCGGTAAAGAAATGAAGCCTTTAATATGGCGTGCCTCTAAAAAAGCATAATTCTCGCCTGATCTGAAGCCTGCATCAGCTAGCAGATATTGAAAGGGTAATCCATATTGCATAAGCTTTGCTGAAAGCTTGTCTACGATTGCCCTCAGATGGCGGGAATCTTTTTCATCTGCCATTGGAGCAAGACGCTCCATTTGCTTGCATGTGAGTAATCACATGGCGAACGGATGGCAAAGCACATCCGATGTATCGACAGCCATACTGGAAAGGTAGTATAAACGAGAAGGTTTACCTGTTTTTTGAGTAAGTTTTGCATCCGCATCACTCATACTGATATGAGTTCGATTATTTCTAGGGCAGCTTTTAGGCTTAGTGGTCTTTTCTATCGAGGGAAAAGGTGAAGCTTGCCCTGTAAGCTCAGCAGGTGTAATTAGGTTTGCTTCCCCCTGAAGCAGTTGCCATTCTAGCAATGCCTTTCGTTTGAGGCTATCTGATCTGAGCAAGAACGCTCAGTATGCATTGGCTTCCACTAAGGCCGCGTCCACTATTGACCGAGAATGGTCAAGTGAGTGTGCCCACTGACCATACCTGCCTCTACACAGGCTGTAAGAATAGACTGAAAGCAGGTCTCAAATACCTCTGCCGGTAAGCGCTTGCGTGTGCGGGATAGGGTACTGTGGCAAGGCAGGCGCTCACCTACATTATAGTTTAAAAAATGAAGGATATCTAAGCGTAATTGACTCATTTCAATAAGAGCCCGCTCTGAACAGATATTTTCAAAATGAGCTACTAGTTGTAGCTTGAAAAATACCACTGGATCTATTGATTTCTGCCCACACTTGCCATAATAAGGGGCTACTGCCTGATAGAGGAAGTCTAAATTGAGTAACGGCCTGATTTGGCGATAAAAATTGTTCTTGGGAACATAGGTTTCCACTATCAGTGAAGGGCAAGTGTTGGTGAACTGTTTTCTTTTGCCTACCATTCTTGAATTTATCAATCAGAAGGAAGATTTCAAACCAGCAGTTGTGCAACACCCAGACCCGTTTTCTGAAACTCAAAAGTATGTCAATGGACTTATTTTTTATGTTTGTATCAGACATAAAAATTGTCAACCTATTTCATGTGAAGACCAAAACAAGCATAGACTCTATATTTTTGACAAGGGCCATCAAGGCCAATTCAACGTATTATCATTAACCTATCGCTTAAAAAGAAGGTATACGGCCATAGCCAACAAGTGCTTTCTTAAAAAGCCTTTTCCTGACAGCTATGCAAAATCTAAGCTCAAAAATATTTGATAATGAATTTACTAGCACCTTTACTGGGGATGAAAGTGGGAACAGGGGCTCCCGGCAAACCCCTCGGGTTTTATATAGTAAGGCTATCCCTACCCCTGTTGCCCATCCTACACTTCTGGCATGGTCCCATGACCTGGCTAGTGAATTAGCTATACGACAGCCTGAAAATCAAGCTGACCTAGCTATACTGGCCGGAAACCTGATTACACCCTCTATGTATCCCTACGCGGCATGTTACGGAGGTCATCAGTTTGGTAGCTGGGCAGGTCAGCTGGGTGATGGCAGGGCAATCACACTTGGGGAATGGAAATCCCCTTCCCGCCATTCCTGGGAGTTGCAATTAAAAGGAGCCGGAGCTACCCCCTACTCTCGTAGAGCGGATGGAAGAGCTGTGCTACGTTCTTCGCTGCGGGAATACCTGATGAGTGAAGCCATGTTTCACCTTGGGGTGCCTACCACCAGAGCCTTAAGTCTTGTTTCTACAGGGGAGCAGGTCTTACGGGATATGTTTTACAACCGAAACCCTGCCTATGAGCCAGGCGCAATCGTGATGCGGGCAGCGCCAAGCTTTCTACGCTTTGGCAATTTCGAAATATTGAAAGCAAGAGCAGAGATTGCCAATTTAGAAAAGCTCACTGACTGGACCATCGATAAGTTTTACCCTCACCTTACAGCAAGGAAAGACAAGGTGACTGTTTGGTTTAGAGAAGTAATGGAGCGAACAATTAATCTGATTGTAGAATGGTTACGGGTAGGTTTTGTGCATGGCGTAATGAATACAGATAACATGTCTATTTTGGGTCTTACCCTTGATTATGGCCCTTTTTCATTTTTAGATGAGTACGATCCCGAGTTTACCCCTAATACCACTGATTTGCCAGGCCGCAGGTATGCTTTTGGCAAACAATATTTAATAGCCTACTGGAATTTGCGGTGCCTGGCAGGCGCTCTTTCCCCTTTGGTAGCCCATGCCCATGTATTAACAGCAGAGCTTGAAGCCTATGAAGATATGTATTTGAAGAAATACCATGCCATGATGGCTAACAAACTTGGCCTGGACAACTTAAGGCAAGAGGACATTTCGCTTATTACTCAAGGAGAGAACATACTCTCGGTTTTAAAACCGGATATGACCATCTTTTATCAGCGTCTGATGAGTTTACCTGACAAGCTAGACAATGAACAGGAAGTGGCAAGCCATTTTAAAGATAGTTTGTATAAAGAAGCAAGTAGAGATCAAGTTAACACACTCTATAATTTTATACAGGCTTACCAGCAAAGAGGTAGGCTTAATACTTGCAGCAGAGAAGCATCTTTAAAGCGTATGCAGGAAAACAATCCTCGCTTTATCCTACGCAACTATCTGTTGCATCAGGCTATTGAAGATTTACAACAGGGGAATCAGGAATTGTTTTTAAAACTACAGGAGGCAATCAGGGAACCTTACACAAAGAAAGGAGATGCGTTTTTTGCAAAAAGGCCAGCCTGGGCAAGCCAACAAGCAGGTTGCTTGATGCTCTCATGCAGTTCATAACTATAAGTGTTGAAAAAAAGTAAATATGCTTTTAATCGTCTGTGGACAAAGAAGTTTAATAAACTTACGAAAACGACCCATATATACCTAAGCAAGTGAAAGGGTCTTGTCCTGATATAGGTTGACTAAAAAAGCTTTCTTAGTTTTTATGGGAGTAAGTGTTAAAATTAAGTCGCAGTTACTTCCCCTTTAATGAAATTTTAAACTACGACGGAGGACCTTCTTCCAAAGACGGTTGTCTTGTTTGAATCTGTCTGAAAATTAGAGAGACGGACAGATTAGAGAGACTGATAGAGTAAGAGGTAGAAAGGGAAAACAAAAAAGCCTCCCTGTTGAGGGGAGGCTTGGAGTTGATGAGGTGGCGGGGACCTACTCTCCCACCTTGTGAGGGCAGTACCATCGGTGCTACAGGGCTTAACTTCTCTGTTCGGAATGGGAAGAGGTGA
>JAESGR010000242.1_pt1 | contig 68829 bp, 62 predicted proteins | sample 9269771 | NCBI WGS metagenome assembly JAESGR01 (sample SAMN15739572, study PRJNA653492) | algae metagenome | isolation source: Chroococcus sp. CMT-3BRIN-NPC107 and co-occurring heterotrophs from well... | place: USA: Clark Mountains Wilderness, California | collected 2010-04-18 | reverse complement strand
CAGGGGAGGGCGACGCGGCGAAGCCGCGCGGGGTGGGGTGTTGCGCGAAGCGCATCCGGCACGTCAGCGGCAGGAAGATCGCCTTCGGCGAACACCCCACCCCTGCCCCTCCCCTGAGGGGAGGGAGAAGGATCTGGCACCGCCGTGGCTCACGAGCGCGGCCCCTCTCCCGGCTCGCTCCGCTCGCCACCCTCCCCTGCAAAGGGGGGAGGGTTACGCGGTCCCGAACCCGGCGCGTTTCAGCCGCACGATGGCGAGGTCGAGGGCGGAGAGGAAGGCGGAGCGGTCCTTGGCCGAGAACGGCTTCGGCCCGCTGGTGATCTCGCCCGACGCCCGCAGGTTGTCCATGAGGTCCCGCGTCGCGAGCGCCATGCCGATGGAGGCCGTCGTGAAGGGGCGCCCGTTCGGGGCGATCACGTCGGCGCCCGCGGTCACGCAGCGGTGGGCGAGCGGCACGTCGGTGGTGACCACGACCGCGCCCCGGGCGGCGCGCTCGGCGATCCAGTCGTCGGCGGCGTCGAAGCCGGATCCGACGATCACCCGCTCGATCAGGGGATCGGCCGGGACCATGAGGAAGCTGTTGGCGACCACATAGGTCTTCGCCCCGTGGCGGCCGGCCACCCGATAGACCTCCGCCTTCACGGGGCAGGCGTCGGCATCGACGTAGACGGTGATGGGTGTCGCGCTCATGACGACGGCATGCCCTCCCCCGCGCCCGGCTGCAACCTCGGCCGAGGGATGCCGGGCAAAGAAAAAGCGCCCGCGAGGGGCGCTTTGAAGGGTCCGGCCCGTGGGGGCAGAAGTAGGCCGGGTATGCGGTCACAACGCGCGGGCCGGGGACGGGTTCCAGAGGTTCCGAACTTTTTTGGAATTTTTTTCGGCTGCGGGGAATGAAGGAGGCCCGCCATCCCCTCTCCCCGTGAGACGGGGAGAGGGGATGGCGGGTGGGGAAGAATGGTCGGCCCTCAGAACGTCTTCGCCCCGGTCACGGGCCCCATGAGGGAATAGAGCGAGGTGGTGCCGCAGATGTAGAGGCGGTTGCGCTTCGGGCCGCCGAAGCAGACGTTGGCGACCACCTCGGGCACCAGGATCTTGCCGATGAGCGTGCCGTCGGGCTCGTAGCAATGGACCCCGTCGCCAGCGCTGGTCCAGACCCGCCCTTCCGTGTCGAGGCGAAGCCCGTCGAAGAGCCCGGCCGTGCAGGTGGCGAAGACCTGCCCGCCGCCGAGCTTTCCCCCCTCCCCGACGTCGAAGACCCGGATGTGCTGCGGCCCGTTCTTTCGGTGGGTCGCGCCGGTGTCGGCGACGTAGAGGCGCCGCTCGTCGGGCGAGAAGGCGATGCCGTTCGGGCGCACGAAATCGTCAGCCACGACCCGGACCTCGCCCGAATGCGGATCGACCCGGTAGACGTGGCAGGCGCCGATCTCGCTCTCGGACTTGTGGCCCTCGTAATCCGAATCGATGCCGTAGGCCGGATCCGTGAACCAGATCGAGCCGTCGGACTTCACGACCGCGTCGTTGGGGGAGTTGAGGCGTTTGCCCTGGTAGCGGTCGGCGACCGTGGTGACGGTGCCGTCGAACTCGGTGCGGGAGACGCGACGCCCGCCGTGCTCGCAGGACACGAGCCGGCCCTGGCGGTCGACCGTGTTGCCGTTGGAATAGCCGGCCGGATGGCGGAAGACGCTGACCTGGCCCGAGGTCTCGTCGAAGCGCATCATGCGGTCGTTGGGGATGTCGCTCCAGATCAGGTAACGCCCGGCCGGAAAGTAGGCGGGTCCCTCCGCCCAGCGGCAGCCCTCGTAGAGCTTTTCCAGGCGCGCATTGGGGTTGAAGAGCGCGTTGAAGCGCTCGTCGAGAACGACCGCCACGTCCTTGAACATGATGCCTCCCTGATGCCGGCTGCGGCCTGTCCGCGCCGCTCCTGACCGTCCGGCGCGGAGCATCCCCGCGCGGGGGCCCGAATGCAAGGGTGGTCCGTGCGTCCGCACCGGGCGCACGACGCCGGGGCACCGACCGCCTTGCATGGCCGATCCGATCCGGTGCAGATGGTCGGCCCTCAATCACGAAACTTTCGACGGAGACGACCCGATGGCAGCGACCTACAGCGATTTGGCCGGCAAGACGGTGCTGATCACCGGGGGCGGCTCCGGCATCGGCGCCGCGATCGTGCGCCGCTTCGCCGAACAGAAGGCCAAGGTCGCCTTCATCGACATCGCCCGCGACGCGTCCGAGACGCTGACCCGCACGCTGACCGACGCGGGCCACAATGTCCGCTTCGAACACGCGGACCTCACCGACATCGCGGCTTTGCGTGCCGCCATCGCCCGCGTGCGCGAGGCCTTCGGGCCGATCCAGGTCCTCGTCAACAACGCCGCCCACGACGAACGCCACCCGACCCCCGACGTGACGCCGGAATACTGGGACGACCGCATCGCCGTGAACCTGAAGCACCAGTTCTTCGCCGCCCAGGCGGTGCTGCCAGACATGCAGGCCGCGAACGAGGGCGCGATCGTCAATTTCGGCTCGGTGTCCTGGATGGTGGGCCAGGGCGGCATGGCGGCCTACACGGCGGCGAAATCCGCGGTGCTGGGGCTCACCCGCTCGCTCGCCCGCGACTACGGCCCCTACAACATCCGGGTGAACGCCATCGCGCCGGGCTGGATCATGACCCAGCGCCAGATGGAGAAGTGGCTGACGCCCGAGGGCGAGGTCGAGCTGATGCAGCGCCAGTGCCTCAAGCGCAAGCTCCAGCCCGACGAGATCGCCAAGTTCACGGTCTTCCTGGCCTCGGAGGAGGCTTCCGCCTGCACGAACCAGCACTACGTGGTGGACGGCGGCTGGGTGTAGGGCGCGCTCTCCCCGCCGCACGCCCCCTCTCCCCGCAAGCGGGGAGAGGGAATCAGCGCCGCCCCCTCGTCCCGAGATAGACCCGCTCCGCATTGCCGCCGAGCACCGCGTCCCGCTCCGCCCCCGACAAGCCCCCGAGCAGCGTCAGCGCCGCCGCGCGCCAGCGCTCGAAGCCGCCGGCGAGGTTCACGACCGGCCAGTCGCTGCCCCAGAGCAGGCGCTCCGGCCCGAACACCGCGAGGAGATGGTCGACGTAGGGGCGCAGGTCCTCGATGCCCCAGGTTGCGCCGGCCTCCGTGACGAGCCCGGAGAGCTTGCAGACAGTCCTGGGCCGCGCCGCCACCGCCTCCATGTCGGCGCGCCAGGGGTCGAGGCGGCGCTCGGCGATGCGCGGCTTGGCGCCGTGGTCGACCACCACCGGCAGATCGGGGTGGCGGTCGAGCACCACGAGGAGCCGCGAGAGATGGCGCGGGAACACGAGCGCGTCGAAGACGAGGCCGTGCGCATGCAGGGCCCGGAAGGCGGGCGCGAGGTCGGGCCGCAGGAGCCAGTCGTCGTCGGCGATGTCCTGCACCATGGGGCGCAGGCCCACGAGCAGCGGGTTCGCGGCCAGCCGCGCGATGACGGCGGGCGCGTCCGGGTCGGTGAACTCCGCCCAGCCGACCACGCCGGCCACGAAGGGCGTGCGGGCCGCAACCTCGAGCATGTATTCCGTCTCGGCCACCGTCGCGGCCGCTTGGACCAGGATGGTGCGCCCGATGCCGTGGCGGGCGAGGAGCGGCGCCAGGTCCTCAGGGCCATAATCCCGGTAGAGCGGCGCCAGATCCGGCGACATCCAGTGATAGTCGCCGCGCTCCAGCTTCCAGACATGTTGATGCGAATCGATCACGACGGCGCCGCCCCCCAGATCGCGGCGAGCAGCCCGCCGTCGGCGTAGACCAAAGAACTCTCAGATCGCGGCGAGCAGCCCGCCGTCCACATAGACCACCTGCCCGTTGACGAAGTCGGAGGCCGCGGAGCTCAGGAACACCGCCGCGCCGACGAGTTCCTTCGGCACGCCCCAGCGCCCGGCCGGCGTGCGCCCCTTCACCCAGGAATCGAACGCCGCGTCGTTCATGAGGGCCTCGTTGAGCGGCGTCTCGAAATAGCCCGGGCCGATGGCATTGACCTGGATGTTGTGGGGCGCCCATTCCACGCACATGGACTTCGTGAGCTGCTTCACGGCGCCCTTGGCGGCCGTGTAGGGCGCGATGGTCTTGCGCGCGACTTCGCTCGTCAGCGAGGCGATGTTGACGATCTTGCCGCGCCGGCGCCGCACCATGCCGCGCGCCACCGCCTGGCCGACGAGAAAGACGCCGGTGAGGTTGGTGCGCACCACCTCCTCGAAGGTGGCGAGGTCCATCTCGAGGATCGGCGCGCGGCGCTGGATGCCCGCATTGTTGATCAGGATGTCGATCGGCCCGATCTCGGCCTCGATGCGCTCGATCTCGGGGGCGATCTCGGCCTCCGCCGTGACGTCGAAGCGCGAGCCGAAGGCCCGCAGCCCGTCCGCGCGGAACGCCTCGACCGCGCTGCCGATGCGGCCCGCGTCGCGCCCGTTCACCACCACGGCGGCGCCGGCCTCGGCGAGGCCGCGGGCGATGGCGTGGCCGAGGCCCGAGGTCGCCCCGGTCACGAGGGCGGTGCGGCCGGTGAGGTCGAAGAGGGCGGTCGACATGGGGCGTGGGCCTCGAAGGTTCGGGGGAGCGGCGGGCGCGCGATCCTAGCGGCTCCGGCGCGGGCGTCCAGACGCGGGCGCGGGGATGCGGCCTGTCCTAGGGGAAAGGGGCTTTACGGGCGCGTGCCGACCTGTAATCCTCGCCCGCAAGACGAGAGCGGGCTTTCAAGCCCGCCCGGCGACACGGGAGGATCGATGGCGCTCCTGGAGCTTCAGGGCATCGCCAAGCATTTCGGCGCGATCGAAGCGCTGAAAGGCGTGGACCTGTCGATCGGGGCCGGCGAGGTGGTCGGCCTCATGGGCGACAACGGCGCCGGCAAGTCGACGCTCGTGCGGGTCATCGCCGGCAACTTCCGCCCGTCCGAGGGCGAGATCCGCATCAACGGGCAGGCGAAGCACTTCCATAAGCCGGTCGACGCCCGATCCGAGGGCATCGAGGTCGTCTACCAGGACCTCGCGCTGTGCGACAACCTCACGGCGGCCGGCAACGTCTTCCTCGGGCGCGAGCTCAAGCGCTCGTTCGGGCCGCTCAGGATCCTCGACTATCCCGCGATGTACGCCCGCGCCGCCGCGATCTTCGCCGAGCTCAAATCCGAGACCCGCCCGCGCGATCTCGTCAAACAGATGTCCGGCGGCCAGCGGCAGGCGGTGGCGATCGCGCGCACGCGCCTCTCCGACGCCCGCATCGTGCTCATGGACGAGCCGACCGCCGCGATCAGCGTGCGCCAGGTCGCGGAGGTGCTCGACCTCATCCGGCGGCTTCGCGACCGCGGCATCGCGGTGGTGCTCATCAGCCACCGCATGCCCGACGTGTTCGCGGTCTGCGACCGGGTCGTGGTGATGCGCCGCGGCACCAAGGTCGCCGACAAGCCCGTCGCCGCGACCTCGCCCGAGGAGGTCACGGGGCTGATCACGGGGGCGATCCATGCGGCGTGAAGGGGGCGCCTTCACCCTCCCCTGGAGGGGGAGGGTCGACGCTGCGCCAGCAGCGGCGGGGTGGGGTGTTCGCCGCAGGCGATCATCCTGGCTCTGTCGTGCAGGATGCGCTTCGCGCAGCACCCCACCCCGGCCTCCGGCCGACCCTCCCCCTCCAGGGGAGGGTGAGAATGCCCCGCTCATCGATCGCGAGGCCGCATGACGAGCACCACGACTCCTCCGCTCCAGACCAGCGTCGCGATCGAGGACGTCACGGGGCTGAAAGAGCGCAGCCTCGCGCAGCGCCTGTTCGCGAGCCAGCCGTTCTGGGTCACGGTGGCGCTGATCGCGATGTGCGCGGTCATGAGCGTCTACCAGCCCGACGCCTTCGCGAGCTCCGACAATTTCTACAACATCACCCGCAACTTCGCCTTCATCGGCCTGATGGCGGTCGGGATGACGGCCGTGATCCTCACGGGCGGCATCGACCTCTCGGTCGGCTCCATCATGGGCGTGGTCGGCGTGGTCTGCGGCCTCGTGCTCCAGGCCGAGCAGCATTGGGCGCTCGCGATCCTGGCCGGCCTCGCCACGGGCGCGCTCGCGGGCGTCGTGAACGGGGTGCTCATCGCCTATGTCGGCCTGCCCAGCTTCGTGGTCACGCTCGGCATGCTGTCGATCGCGCGCTCGCTCGCGGTGGTCCTGTCCGAGAACCGGATGATCTACCAGTTCGGCCCCTACGGCGACGCCTTCATCGAGATCGGCGGCGGGGCGATCCTCGGCATCGCCAACCCGGTCTGGGCGCTCATCGTCCTCGCGCTCGTCTTCGGCTTCGTGTTCAACTTCACGGCCTGGGGCCAGTACCTCTACGCCATCGGCTCGAACGAGAACGCCGCGCGCCTCACCGGCGTGCCCGTGCGGAGGGTCAAGCTGCAGGCCTACGTGGTCTCGGGGCTGACCGCGGCGCTCGCCTCCGTGCTGATCGTCGGCTGGCAGGGCTCGGCCATCAACGCGCTCGGCCAGGGCTACGAACTGCGCGTGATCGCCTCGACGGTGATCGGCGGCGCGGACCTCATGGGCGGGGCCGGCGGCGCCTACGGCGCGGTGGTGGGCGCCGCCCTCATCGAGGTCATCCGCAACTCCCTTCTCATGGCCGGCGTCGACGCCAACTGGCAGGGCGCGTTCGTCGGCCTCTTCATCGTGTTGGCGGTTCTGCTCCAGCGGATCCGCGGCAGGCGTTCCGCGTGACGGCGGGGCGAGACGATGCGGCTCCGATCCAGCGGATCCGCTTCAGGCGCTCGGCCTGACTGGGCTGCGCACCAAGAAACGGCGCTGCTCCGGCAGCTCCGCGGGAGACACCCGGCTCTCGCCAATGGGAGCCGGGCGATAAACCAGGAGGAACTCTCATGAAAGCACTCACCTTCAGCGTCGCCGCCGCGGCGCTCCTCGGCCTCACGGCGGGCGCCGAGGCGCAGACGAAGAAATACACCTTCGCGCTCGTGCCGAAGAACATGAACAACCCGTTCTTCGACCAGGCCCGCGACGGCTGCAAGAAGGCCGAGAAGGAGTCGAACGGCACCATCGAGTGCATGTATATCGGCCCCGGCGAGCACGGCGGCGGCGACGAGCAGGTGCAGGTCGTCAACGACCTCATCGCCAAGAAGGTCGACGGCATCGCGGTGTCGCCCTCGAACGCCGCCGCCATGGGCCGGGCGCTCGAAGCCGCCAAGCGCGCCAACATCCCGGTCCTGACCTGGGATTCCGATCTCCTCGAGAAGGACAAGGGCCTGCGCCTCGCCTATGTCGGCACCTACAACTACGACATCGGCGTGAACCTCGCGAAGGTCGTGATGCAGCTGAAGCCGCAGGGCGGCACGATCTGCATCCAGTCCGGCGGCGCCGCGGCCGCGAACCACAACGAGCGCATGCAGGGCATCCGCGACACCCTGGCGGGCAAGAAGTCGGCCGCCGCCCCCGGCGACAAGCTCAACAACACCAACGGCTGGACGGAAGCCGCGGGCTGCCCGCTCTACACCGACGACGACTTCCCCCGCGCGGTGCAGCAGATGGAGGACATCCTCGGCAAGAACGCCAACCTCGACGCCTTCGTGCCCACGGGGGGCTTCCCGCAATTCATCCCGCAGGCCTACCGCCGCGTCGCCGAGAAGCACAAGGCCCGCATCGAGAGCGGCTCGCTCGCGCTCGTGGTCGCCGACACGCTTCCCGTGCAGATGGACCTCATGAAGGCCGGGCTCTCCAAGGGCCAGGTCGGGCAGCGCCCGTTCGAGATGGGCTACAAGACCATGCAGTTCCTGAAGGATATCAAGGACGGCAAGGCGGCCCCGAAGGACCCGACCTATACCGGCCTCGACGTCTGCACGCCGCAGAACGCCGCGACCTGCATCGGCGGCGCGGGCAGCTAGCACGTCTGCCCGCTGCCGAACGCCGCGACCTGCATCGGCGGCGCGGGCAGCGGGAACCCGGTCCCGAAAAGTTGCCGACCTTTCGGCGAAGCGCGCCTCCGGACACGTCCGGGGGCGTTTTCGTTTGCGTCGGAGCCCGCGGACTAATCCATCTGCCCGCGCGCCGCAGCCGATCGGCCGGATTTCCTGACGCAACGGGAAGCCTCGTAGGTTTCTCCTCGAGTCGGATCCGGCGGGTTCGTCCGCCCCGACCGTCGCGAGCAGGGGAACCGCCATGTCCTACGCCGTCCTCGAAGACCCGTCCGCCACCCCGGACGAGGAGCACCTCCTCATGCGCACCGGCGAGGCGTTGGCGCTGCTGTGGCGCCACCTGCCGGACGCGCTGCGCCTCGCGATCCTGAACCAGGCCGAGACGCTGTCCTACCGGCAGGAGATGGCGCAACTGCGCGCGCGGCTCGGCGCCTTCCTGGACGGTTACGCGGCGCAGCAGCGTTAGAAGGCCGCCCTCCCGCGTGCAGGCCGCAACGCGCCGCGGCAGCATCGAAGGGCCGCCCTCCGGCGTGCGGAGACTGCGCGGCCGTCACCGTCGGAGGAACGCCCTCCGGCGCCGCCGACGGCCGTGCGCACCCGCACCGCCGCGGCGCGGGAAATCGCGGAGGAAGGGAGCCTGTCGCCGGGCCCGCCCGGCTCGTCCCATCCTGCGAGAGCGTCCCATGCGACTCCGTCTTTCCCTTGCGGCCTGCACCCTCCTGACCGCGATCAGTGCCGCCGTCCCGCAACCCGCCCGCGCCGGCTTCGACGCCGCCGAGGCGCGCGCCGTCGCGGCTGCGATCAACCGGGACCGGCGCCTGACCCACATGCTGCGGCAATGCCCGGCCGACGTGTTCGGCAAGCGGCGGCCCAAGGCGTCCGCGACCCGCGCATCGGCGGGATCGCAGGCCTCCTGCGAGGCCCGTCCCGGCGCCTGCTTCCGGGCCTGCGTCCAGGCCGCGGACGGCGAGGCTTGCTTCCGCCTGGCCCAGACCTTCCAGAGCCACGAGGACGTGATCCGGCCGCTGCACGCCGAGACGCTGTTCACGCTCGCCTGCGCGAGCGGCGAGGGCTCGGGCTGCACCAACCGGGGCGCCGGCATCCGCAACGGCGACTACGCCGGCGATCCCTTCAAGCGCAAGCCCGAGCACGTGCAGGAGAGCTGCCAGTACCGCAGCTTCAAGATCGCCTGCGACGAGGACGATGCCTGGGGCTGCGCCATGCTCGGGCAATCCTACCAATACGGCGAGGGCACGCGGGGGAACCCCGCCCTGGCGCGCGCGGCCTACGAGAAATCGTGCCGGCTCGCGCCCGACTTCGAGGCCTGCGAGTTCATCCGCCCCCGGCTCGAGACTCTACGGAAGGGGCAGGACTGAGGCTTGCGAGTTCATCCGCCCCGGCTCGAGACCCTGAAGGACAGGACTGAGGAGGCCTGCGGGTTCATCCGCCTCCGGCTCGCGACCCTACGGAAGGGGCAGGACCGAGGAGGCCTGCGGGGTCGCGCCACCGCGGCTCGGGAATTCCGCGAAAGGGCGGGTCTGAACGGCCCCGCCCCGGCTCACCACACCAGCTTGTCGGTGACGGCCTGCGGCCGCACCGTCTGGCCCGCGAGCCAGTCCTGCACGTGCGAGGAGAGAAGCGGGCCCTCGTCGAGCTTGAGCTCCGCGGCGTGGATGCCGCGCGCGACGAGGAGCGCATCGATCCCGAGCAGGGCCGCGCCCGCGATGTCGGTCCGCATGGCGTCGCCGACCGCGAGCACCCGGTCGAGGGGGACCTCCCCGCCGCCGGCGATCCGCGCCGCGAGCCCGAGCGCGGCGTCGTAGATCGGCCGGTGCGGCTTGCCGGCGTAATAGACGTCCCCGCCCATCGCCTCGTAGAGGCCCGCGATCGCGCCCGCGCAGGGGATGAGGGTGTCGCCGCGCTCCACCACGAGGTCGGGATTGGCGCAGAGCATCCAGAGGCCCCGCTCGCGCAGGTGCGCGAGGCGGTCGCGGTAATCCTCGACCGATTCGTTGCCCTCGTCCTCCGCGTCGAAGCCGGAGCAGACCACGTAATCGGCTTCCCCCGCGGCGCCGAAGCGCACGGGCAGGCCCTCGAAGATTGGCTTGTCCCGCGGCGGGCCCATGTGGTGCACGACCCGGTCGATGCGCTCGACCACCTGCTCGCGGGTGATGTCGCCCGAGGTCACGACGGCGTCGTAGGCGGCGCGGGGCACGCCGAGCCGGTCGAGCTGGCGGCCGACCGAGGCGCCCGGCCGCGGCGCGTTCGAGACCAGCACCACCCGGCCGCCGCGCTGGCGGAACCGCATCAGCGCGTCGCTGGCGCCGGGATAGGCTACGATGCCGTTGTGGATCACGCCCCAGACGTCGGAGAGGATCACGTCGTAGCCGTCCGCGAGGGTGGACAGCCCCTCCACGAAGGCGGGATCGGCGGGTGCGGGCGCGGTCATGGGGTCTCGGGCTCGAGGTGGCGGGCAAGCCGCGCGGGTAGGCTCAGCGGACCTCCAAGTCAATCGCCCGGGGACAACGCCGCCCCTCCCCTTGCCGCGGGCATCCCGCCGGCCCTCAGATGCGAGCCCCGACCGGAAGGCGCCCCGATGCCCCGCTTCTTCAATCCCCCGACCGTGATCGCTCCCGCCTCCCGCTACAGCCAGGCCGCGGAGCACGGCACGCATGGGCGCCGCCTCGTGATCTCGGGCCAGCTCGGGATCCGCCCGGACGGCAGCCTCGCGGAGGGGCTCGAGGCCCAGATGGAGGTCGCCTGGGACAACCTCTTCGCGATCCTGCGCCACGCCGGCATGGAGGTGACCGATCTCGTCAAGGCGACCGTCTTCGTGACGGTGCCGGGCTCGGTCGGGCCGTATCGCGCGGTGCGGGACCGCAAGCTCTCTGGCCATGCGCCGGCCTGCACCTATCTGGAGATCGCAGGCCTCGCGCGGCCCGAATTCCTGGCCGAGATCGAGGGCGAGGCCGTCAAGGAGTAGACCCGCCCCGGCCCTGGAGGAGCGAACCGATGGACGAACCCCGCAAGGAACTCCTGATGCAGGTCGACGGCATGACCTGCGAGGGCTGCGTCAAGGCCGTGACCCGCACGGTCCAGCGCCTCGACCCGACCGCCCAGGTCGATGTCGACCTCGCCCACGGGCGCGCCCACATCGTGACCCGGGCCCAGGCCGTGGAGGTCTCGGACGCGCTGACGAAGGCGGGCTACGAGGCCCGGGCGATGACGGGCTGAGGCTAGATCGAGAACGCCGGGACACCCACAGTGTCATCCCCGGCCGGAGCGCGTGAGCGCGCAGGGGAAGGGGATGACACTGTGGGTGTCCCGCACCGCGAGGGTTCCGGCCGAGGACGACACGGTGCTCTTGCCCCCCGGGAATCCAGGCGGTAGACCGCGCCACCCCTTCCCGAACGGCTGTGTTTCGTCCCATGTCCAAGGCCGACAAGCTCAAGGCCCGCGTTCCGCGCGGCTTCATCGACCGCGGCCCCGCCGACCTCGCGGCGACCGAGCGCATGCTCGCGGCGATCCGCGAAACCTACGAGCTCTACGGCTTCGAGGCGGTCGAGACGCCGTTCGTCGAGTACACCGACGCGCTCGGCAAGTTCCTGCCCGACCAGGACCGGCCGAACGAGGGCGTGTTCTCGTTCCAGGACGACGACGAGCAGTGGCTGTCGCTCCGCTACGACCTCACCGCTCCCCTTGCCCGCTACGTGGCCGAGAACTTCGACGCGCTCCCCAAACCTTATCGCAGCTACCGGGCCGGCTGGGTGTTCCGCAACGAGAAGCCGGGCCCCGGGCGCTTCCGGCAGTTCATGCAGTTCGACGCCGACACGGTCGGCGCGGCGTCCGTCGCGGCCGACGCCGAGATCTGCATGATGGCCGCCGACACCCTGGAGCGGGTCGGCATCGGCCGCGGCGACTATGTCGTGAAGGTCAACAACCGCAAGGTGCTCGACGGGGTGCTCGAGACGATCGGGCTTGGCGGCGAGGACAAGGCCGGCCAGCGCCTCACCGTGCTGCGCGCCATCGACAAGCTCGACCGGCTGGGCCCCGAGGGCGTCGGGCAGTTGCTCGGCGCCGGGCGCCGCGACGAGAGCGGCGACTTCACCAAGGGCGCCGGTCTCGCGCCCGACGCCATCTCACGCGTCCTCGCCTTCACGGGCGCCAAGGGCGCGACCGGCGCCGAGACGATCGCGAACCTGCGGACCGTCGTGGCGGGCTCGGGCCGCGGCGAGGAGGGGGCGAGCGAGCTCGCCGAGATCGCGGCGCTCGTGGCGGCCTCCGGCTACGAGGACCGGGTGATCGTCGACCCCTCCGTGGTCCGCGGCCTCGAATACTACACCGGCCCGGTCTACGAGGCCGAGCTCACCTTCACGGTCACGAACGAGGACGGGCAGCCGGTGCGCTTCGGCTCGGTCGCGGGCGGCGGACGCTACGACGGGCTCGTGGGGCGCTTCCGGCCTGAGCCCGTGCCCGCGACGGGTTTCTCGATCGGCGTCTCGCGCCTGCTCTCGGCGCTCCAGGCGGTCAGGAGTCCGATCGTGTCGGGCGCGGCTGCCCCCGGTCCCGTGGTGGTGCTCGTCATGGACCGGGCCGAGGTCGCCGCCTACCAGCGCATGGTCTCGTCCCTGCGCCAGGCCGGCATCCGGGCCGAGCTCTATCTCGGCTCCTCCGGCATGAAGGCGCAGATGAAATACGCCGACCGGCGCGGCGCGCCGTGCGCGATCATCCAGGGCTCGGACGAGCGCGCGCGCGGCGAGGTCCAGGTCAAGGACCTCATCGAGGGCGCCAAGGCCTCGTCCGGCATCGCCTCGAACGAGGAATGGAAGGCCGCGCGGCCGGCGCAATTCTCGGTGCCGGAGGCGGGACTCGTCGATGCCGTGCGCGAGGTGCTGGGGCGGCATTTCGGGGGGTGACGCCTGGGCCGCCCGGTCGGGACAGCCACGGTGTCATCCCCGGCCGGAGCCGACGCAGTCGGCGAAGGGGAAGGGGATCCAGCAAAACAATGAGGCCGCGAAGCGGCTCCTTATGCTGAGTCCATAAAGCGCTGCTTCGCAGCAGCTTCGTTGCGCTGGATCCCCTTCCCCTCCAGCGGCTCCGCCGCTTCCGGCCGGGGACGACACCGGGGATCTTCTCTCCGCCCCGTCGCGCTCCGGCCCAGGATGACGATGGGGGCGGGCCGCCCCGGGAACCCCCCTCCCCTCTCGCCGGTTACCCCTCAAGCTTGTCCATAGGAGGTCTGGATGGCCAAGAAGGCGAAGTCCAAGAAGGCGCACAAGAGCGTGGCGGGCGTGAAGCTCCCGAAGGCGATGCGCAAGTCGAGCGTGCTCGGGAGCCTGTTCACGTCGGAGCTCGGGCGCGAGATCCTGGCCGATGCCCTCCTGGCCGCCGCCGGCGCCGCCGCGGCCGCCCTGACCCGGACCCGGCCGGCCCGCGCGGCCGGCGCCGCGATCGCGGATGCGGGCTCCGACGCGGCGGCCTCGGCGGGCACCGCCGCCACCGCCACCGGCGACCTCGTCCAGACCGCAGCCGGCGCGGTCGCGGGTGTCGTCACGGAAGCCGCCCGCACGTTCCTGCCCCCCTCGCTCCTCGGCGAGGAGGCGAAGCCCCGCTACGTCAACAAGGCGAGCAACACCGACAGCGCCAAGCGCTCCGGCAAGGCCGGCAAGGGCACGGGCAAAAAGCGCTCCAAGAAGGGCGCCTGACGCCGCAAGGCGCGCGGCCGGCCGGGATCCGCGCCCGGCCCGTTCACCCTCGCCCCCGAAAACCGTCGCCATTCCAGCCCGGCGTTGCTAGAGACACGCCGACCAAAGCTGCGGAGCCGGCCCGTTTCGGGCGCCGGCCCGCCGCCGGCAGGGAAAACGGACGGGTGTCGTGACGGGGGATGAGGCCAACAGCGCGCTGATCGCGCTCTTCGCGCGCGAGGGCTACCCGCGCGTCGAGCCGCCGGTGCTGCAGCCCGCGGACGCGTTCGTCGACCTCTCGGGCGAGGACATCCGCCGGCGCATGTTCGTGACCCAGGACGCGTCGGGCCGCGAATTGTGCCTGCGCCCGGAATACACCATTCCCGTCTGCCGCGAGCACCTCGCGAAGGGCGCCGAGGGCCCGGGAGCTTACGGCTATTGCGGGCCGGTGTTCCGCCTGCGCACCGGCGAGACCGGCGAGTTCCTCCAGGCCGGGATCGAATCGATCGGCCGCCCGGACGCCGCCGCGGCCGACGCCGAGATCCTGGCGATCGCCCTCGACGGGCTCGCGAGCCTCGGGCTCGGCGACGTCCGGGTCCAGCTCGGCGACATGGGGCTCCTGAACGCGCTCACCGACGCGCTCGGCCTCGCGCCCGCCGCCAAGCGCCGGGTGATCCGCTCGATCGTGAGCGGGCGCGGCCTGCCGCCCGCCGCCGAGCCGGAAGGACCGGACGAGCATGCGGGGCTGCTCGCCGCCATCGAGGGCCAGGCGCCCCAGGCCGCCAAGGCCTTCGTGGAGGACATCCTCTCGATCGCGGGCATCGCCCGGGTCGGCGGCCGCTCCGCCGGCGAGATCGCCGAGCGCTTCCTGGCGCGGGCCGCCAACCGCTCCGGCATGAGCGAGGAGGCGCGGGGCCTGCTCGAGCGCTACCTCGCGATCCAAGGCGATCCCGATGCGGCCGCGGCCGCGATCCGCTCCCTCGCCCGCGAGGCCGGGCTCGATCTCGGGCCGGCGCTGGGCGAGCTCGAGGACCGCATCGGCTTCATGGCGGCGCGCGGGCTCGACGTGGCGTCCTTCGCATTCACGGCGACCTTCGCGCGCAACCTCGACTACTACACCGGCTTCATCTTCGAGGTGCAGGACCCGCGCCGCGGCGACGGCCGACCGGTCGTGGGCGGCGGCCGCTACGACCGCCTGCTCCAGCATCTCGGCGCGCCCGGGCCGATTCCCGCGGTCGGGTGCTCGTTCTGGCTCGACCGGATTCAGCAGGGGAACCAGCCCCGATGACGGATTCCCCTCTTATCCTGGCGGTCCCCTCGAAGGGGCGCCTGCAGGAGAACGCCGCCGCCTTCTTCGCCCGCGCCGGGCTCGTCTTCGCCCAGTCGCGCGGGGCGCGGGATTACCGCGGCACCCTCAAGGGCGTCGCCGACGTGGAGGTGCTCTTCCTCTCGGCCTCCGAGATCGTGACCCAGCTCGCCTCGGGCGCCGCGCATCTCGGGATCACCGGCGAGGACCTCGTGCAGGAGCAGATCGCGGACGCGCAACGGTCGGTCGAGCTCCTCACCCCGCTGGGCTTCGGCCACGCCAACGTGGTCGTGGCGGTGCCGCAGGCCTGGATCGACGTGCGCACCATGGCCGACCTCGACGAGGTCGCCGCGGACCTGCGCGCCCGCCACGGGCACAAGATGCGGGTCGCGACCAAGTACGTGAACCTCACCCGCCGCTTCTTCGCCGAGGCCGGCATCGCCGATTACCGCATCGTCGAGAGCCTCGGGGCCACGGAAGGCGCGCCGGGGTCGGGCGCGGCCGAGCTCATCGTCGACATCACGACCACGGGCGCGACGCTCTCGGCCAACGCCCTGAAAATCCTCGACGACGGGGTGATCCTGCGCTCGGAGGCGAACCTCGTGGCCTCGCTCCAAGCCCCCTGGGGCGAGCGGGCGAGGGCCGCCGCCCGCACGGTGCTGACGCGGATCGCCGCCGAGGAGGAAGCCCGCACGAGCCGGGAGGTGAGGGCCGCGATCGAGCCCGGCCGCGCCGGCGGCTGGGAGGCCGCGCTCGCGGGCTTCGACGCCACCCTGCCCTACGGTGCGCCGCAGGGCGCGGAGCTCGTGGTGCAGTGCCGGGCGCCGGACGCCTTCGCGGTGGTCGAGGCGCTGCAGCGCGCCGGAGCGCGCGACATCTCGGTGCGCTCGTTCGACTATCTCTTCCGCGCCACGAACCCCCTGACCGAGCGCCTGTTCCAGCGCCTGGGCTGACCCGGGGCCTCGCTCGCCCGACCCGGGACCGTCCGCAAAAAGAAAGGAGGCCGCCTCGGGGGAAGGCGGCCTCCGATCGGGCACCCTGGCGGGTGCTCCTTGGGGGAAGGAAGTCTTTGGGGGACTTCAGGGCTGTTTACGGGAGGGGCGCGGCCCCGGATCACCGGCCTTCACGAAAAATTCAGCGGCGCGGCGCGATGGCTTGAGCGCGGGCTTTCGGAAGCGGGGCCGGGCTGCGGCGCTCGAGGCCCGGCGGCCGGCATTGCCTCGCTCCGGAAGCGCCCTTATGGTCCCGCCGTTTTTCGCCGCGAGCCCCGTGCTCCGCGTGCTCGAGGATGATCCATGACTGCCCTTCGCCTCGCTACGCTCCTGTCCGCCCTGGCCCTCGCGGCCTCGGCCACCGGCGTCGGGGCTCAGCAGCCCCCTTCCGGCCAGCGCGGCCAGGCGGCCCCTGCGGCCAAGCCCGCCAGTCAGCCCGCCAGTCCCGTGCCGCAGCCCCGGCGCGAGAAGATGTTCGACGTCGGCTCGACCTGGATCGCGGTCAGCCTCAACGGCAAGCCCTTCCCGGGCGAGCGGCCGAGCTTCACCCTCGACAAGCAGTACCAGGTCCGCGGCTTCGGGGGCTGCAACACCTTCTCGGCGGTGGCCTATCCGCTCAAGGAGCAGGGCATCGCCGTGAGCCCGATCCTGCCCCGGCGCCAGGCCTGCGACAGGGCCGTCATGTCCTCCGAGCAGGCCTTCTTCGCGGCCCTGCGCTACGCCGAGAAATGGGACCAGCAGGGCGCGACCCTGATCCTCAAGTCCCCGAACGGCGAACTGCGCTTCGAACGGGCGCTCTGAGGCCGCGAGGGGCGCCGGAGCGCTCCCTCGCCCGCTCCTGCTTCACCTCGACTCGGCCGGGGCCGGCGCCTTCGCATCCACCGGCGTGAAGAGCCCGCCCTCGCCGGGGCGCATGTCGATGCGCCGGTCGTGGAAGGCCGCGAGCGTCGAGCGGTGGCCGATCGACACCACCGTGGTGTCCGGGAGCCGCTCCTTCAGGAGCCGGTAGATCGCCTCCTCGGTCGGCTCGTCGAGGGCCGCCGTCGCCTCGTCGAGGAAGAGCCAGTCGGGCTTGGCCAGCAGCGCGCGGGCGACCGCGACGCGCTGCTGCTCGCCGAGCGAAAGGGTCTGGGCCCAGGAACGCTCCTCGTCGAGGCGGTCCACGAGATGGGGCAGCCGCGCCGCCGTGAGCGCGTCGCGGATCGCCGCGTCGTCGTAGGTGGCCTCGACGCCGGGATAGGCGACCGCGTCGCGCAAGGACCCGACCGGGATATAGGGGCGCTGCGGCAGCAGCATGGTGCTGGCGTCCGCCGGCATCGCGACCTGCCCCTCGCCGAAGGGCCAGATCCCGGCGATCGCCCGGAACAGCGTCGACTTGCCCGAGCCCGACGGCCCCGTGAGCAGGGTGGTCTCGCCGCCCCGGAACGACACGCCGTCGGCGTGCAGGAGCCGGCGCCCGTCGGGGAGCTTGAGGTCGAGGCCCTTCAGGGTCAGGTCGCGGTCCCGGCCCGGCGCCAGCGCGATCTTGCTCTCGCCGCCGACGCGCTGGGCCGAGGCGATGGCGTTCTCGAAGCTCGTCAGGCGGTCGAGCACCGCCTTGTAGTCCGCGAGCGTGGTGTAGATCGTGATGAAGTAGGTGAGCGCCGACTCGACCCGGCTGAAGGCGCCGACGACCTGCTGCATCTGGCCGAGCGAGATGCGGCCGACGAAGTAGTAGGGCGCGGTCAGGATGTAGGGCACCACCACGTTGGCCTGGAAATAGGCGAAGGTGAAGGTCCTGAGCTTCAGCAGCCGGATCACGATCCGCATGTAGTTGTCGACGATGCTGCCGAAGCGCCGGCTCAAGCCCTGCTCCTCCGCCCGCTCGCCCGAGAGCAGCGCCACCTGCTCGGTGTATTCGCGCAGCCGCGCCAGGGAGAAGCGGTAATCCGCCTCCACCCGCTCCTGCCGGAAGTTCAGGGCGATGAGGGGGCGCCCGATCAGGTGCGTGAGCCAGGTGCCGAGGATCGCATAGGCCGCGCAGATCCAGACGAGCAGGCCCGGCACCACGACGTCCGTGCCCGGGAAGGTGAAGCCGCTCGAGATCGTCCACAGGATCGCGATGAAGGACACGAGCGTCGCGGCCTGGTTGAGGAGGCCGATGGAGAGGGAATAGGTGCTCTCCACGAACTTGCGCAGGTCCTCGGAGATGCGCTGGTCCGGGTTGTCGGCCTCGCGGCCGAGGAGCTGCATCCGGTAATGCGCCCCGTCCCGCAGCCACTCGCCGACATAGTAGGTGTTGAGATAGGCGCGCCAGCGGATCTGGAGCACGTTCTGCATCAGCACTTCGGTGAGCGCCGTCACCACGAAGACGGCGGCGATCGGGGTGAAGATCACGAAGAGCTGGTACCAGAAGGCGCTCGCGTCCTTGGCCTCGAGGGCGTTGAACATGTCGCGCGAGAAGAAGTTGAGCCGCACGTTGAGCGCGACCTGGAACAGGTTGAGCGCGATCAGGAGCGCCACGAAGGCGGTCCCGATGGTGCCCTCCCGGGCGCGGACGAGGCCGAGGCCGGGGATGTGGATCAGGCTGTCGGCCTGGGATTCCAGGTAGCGGTCGGAGATCCGGCAGATCGTCCGGATCACGGGGACGTAGGAGAGCCCGTACATCAGCAGGGCGAACCCGGCCGCGCCCAACGCCGAGGACGGGGGCGGCACGTAGCCGACGTAATCGCCGGTGATCACGCCCAGGATCCGCCCCAGGATGAGGGCCACGAGGAGGACGTGGATCGCCGCCAGCATGGCGAGGAAGATGCGCAGGAACTTCGGGATGTCCCGGCCGATATAGACCACCGCGGCCAGGGCGAGGCTCGACAGGGGCAGGTAGACCGGGACGGCGAGCGCGCCCGAGAGGCTCGCCGCCAGGACGCCGAGCCCCACGAGGGCGACGGCGATGCTGACCTTGATCATGCGTGGGGTGTCCTCGTCGCGCAGCCGTCATCCCGGCCCGGCTCGTTCCTGTTGGGGTCTTAGAGCAGTTTCCCGTCCGGTGGAATCGCCTCTCCGGTCTGCGATCGTCGCGGCCGCCTCGAGCCGAGCGGGTCCGGCCGGCCCGACGGCGCGGACACCGTCGCGCTCGCGGCTTCGCGCATCGGGGGAGGCGCCGGGGCGGTCGCGACGTCGTGAACCTCGAGGCGTCAGACTTTCGGCGAGGCCCTCTTGCGCTCGCGCGCGAAAGGCTCTCAAGCTGCGGCACCGCCCGCAGGACACCAAGAACGCCCGCGTGAGGGAGGAGTAGCCATGACCGATACCACGAAGAACCGTGCCAAAGCATCTCGCCGCCAGTTCCTGAAGGTCGCAGGCCTCGGCGGCGCCGCCGCCGTGGCGGCCCCGGCCGTCGTGAAGGCGCAAGGGGCGACCAGCATGCGCTGGCAGAGCACCTGGCCCTCCAAGGACATCTTCCACGAATACGCCCTCGACTTCGCCAAGAAGGTCAACGACATGACCGGCGGCGACCTCAAGATCGAGGTGCTGCCCGCCGGCGCCGTCGTGCCGGCCTTCCAGCTCCTCGACGCGGTCTCGGCCGGCACCCTCGACGGCGGCCACGGCGTCGCGGTCTACCATTACGGCAAGGCGCCGGCGCTCGCGCTCTGGGGCTCGGGCCCGGGCTTCGGCATGGACGCCAACATGCTGCTCGCCTGGCACAAGTACGGCGGCGGCAAGGAGCTTCTCGACAAGATCTACAGCCAGGTCGGCGCCAACGTCCGCTCGTTCCTCTACGGCCCGATGCCGACCCAGCCGCTCGGCTGGTTCAAGAAGCCCGTCACCAAGGTCGACGACCTCAAGGGCGCGAAGTTCCGCACGGTCGGCATCTCGATCGACGTGTTCACCGCGCTCGGCCTCGCCGTCAACGCCCTGCCCGGCGGCGAGATCGTCTCCGCCATGGACCGCGGCCTCCTCGACGCGGCCGAGTTCAACAACGCCTCCTCGGACCGGGCGCTGGGCTTCGCCGACGTCTCCAAGATCTGCATGCTGCAGAGCTACCACCAGAACGCCGAGCAGTTCGAGATCCTGTTCAACAAGGCGAAGTACGACGCGCTCCCCGAGAAGATGCGCGCCATCATCGCCAACGCGGTGGAAGCCGCGAGCCAGGACATGTCCTGGAAGGCGATCGACCGCTACTCCAAGGACTACCTCGAACTGCAGCAGAAGGACGGCGTGCGCTTCTACAAGACGCCCGACGCCATCCTGAAGCGCCAGCTCGAGGTCTACGACGAGGTCGTGAAGAAGAAGGCGGCCGAGAACCCGCTCTTCAAGGAGATCATCCAGTCGCAGATCGCCTTCGCGGAGCGCGCCACGCGCTGGGAGCAGGACACGGTGGTCAACCGCCGCATGGCGTTCGACCACTATTTCGGCCAGAACGCGGCCGCCAAGAAGATCTGATGCCCGCCTAGCCGAGGGAGCACCATTCGGGCATTGTCCCGGATGGTGCTCTTCGCTTGCCTTCGGCCGTCTGCGCTCCCCTCCCCGGGCTCCCATGAACGTTCAGCGTTTCCTGCACACCATCGACGCCATCAGCACCTGGGCCGGCAAGGCGGCGGCGTGGCTCGTCATCGTGCTCACGGCGGTGGTCTGCGTCGAGGTCTTCAAGCGCTACGCGCTCAACGCGCCGACGGCCTGGATCTACGACTTCAACAACATGCTCTACGGCACGCTGTTCATGATGGCGGGGGCCTACGGCCTCGCCCAGAACGCCCACGTGCGCGGCGACTTCCTCTACGGGTCCTTCCGGCCGCGGACGCAGGCCGCGCTCGACCTCGTGCTCTACATCATCTTCTTCCTGCCCGGCATCCTGGCGCTGCTCTATGCCGGCTACCGCTTCGCGGCCCTGTCCTGGCGCATCGGCGAGCATTCGAGCGTCATGGCGGACGGCCCGCCGATCTACCCCTTCAAGACGATCATCCCGATCGCGGGCGCCCTCATCATCACGCAGGGGCTCGCCGAGATCGTGCGCTGCGTGATCTGCCTGCGCACCGGCGAGTGGCCGAGCCGCCTGCACGACGTCCGGGAGATGGACGTGCTAGAGGAGCAGCTCGCGCACAGCGAGCACGTGGACGACGAGGCGCGCCGGCGCGCCATCGAGGGCGCGCACAAGATCGACGAGGCGGCGCGCCAGCGCGGCATGGGCGGAGACCTGCAATCGTGACGGACGACGCGTCGATGCAGGATCGGGACCCCGCACTCATGACACGCGGTGCGTGGGTGCGGGATCGGGCCCCCGCCATAGCGGCGGGCGATGCGGCGCGGGGCCCCGACATGGCAGCCATCAAGCACGGCGGCACGTCCGTGCGGGACGAACGGGGATCGGTGACATGAGCGGCGGCGGGGCAGCGCATCGGCGCGGCGTGGGCGGAGACCGGCAGTCATGAGCGATCAGGCGCTCGGCCTCGTCATGCTGGGCCTCATCGTGATCACGATCATGATGGGGTTCCCGACCGCCTTCACCCTCATGGGTCTCGGCGTGTTCTTCGGCTTCTACGCCTTCTACGACCCGAGCCAGTACTGGTTCGACAACCGCGTCTTCGACCTGATGGTCCAGCGCACCTACGGGGCGATGACCAACGAGGTGCTGATCGCGATCCCGCTCTTCGTCCTCATGGGCTACGTGATGGAGCGCGGCGCCCTCGTGGACAAGATGTTCTACGCGGTGCAGCTCTCGTTCCGGAAGGTGCCGGCCTCGCTCGCCGTCGCGACCCTGGTGGTGTGCGCGTTCTGGGGCATGGCCACGGGCCTCGTCGGCGCCGTGGTGGTGCTCATGGGCGTCGTGGCCTTCCAGCCGATGCTGCGCGCCGGCTACGACACCCGCGTGGCCGCGGGCGTCATCACGGCCGGCGGCACGCTCGGCATCCTCATCCCGCCCTCGATCATGATCATCGTCTACGCGGCGGTCGCGGGGCAGTCGGTCGTGAAGCTCTACGCGGCCGCGATGTTCCCGGGCCTGTTCCTGGCCTTCCTCTACGTCGTCTACGTGATCGGCCGCGCCATGATCAACCCGGCGGTCGCGCCCGGCCTGCCCGAGGAGATGACCCGCGTTCCGGTGCCGGGCTGGATGCCGAAGTTCCAGGCCGCCTATTCGCGCAACATGTTCGGCGGCCTCGTCTCCGCCCTGTTCTCGCCCGCCAAGGCGGCGGCGATCGAGTCCGAGGACGGCCGCCTCACCTACGGCCGGATCGTCAGGAACTTCGTCGCCGCCCTCGTGCCCTTCCTGATCACCACGTCCATCCTCACCGTGCTGTGGTGGTACGTGACGATCTACCAGCAGCGCAAGGACGACGAGGTTCCCGAAGGACTGGAGCAGCTCGGCTCGGCGCCGGCGGCGCCGGATCCCGCCACGGTCGCGGATGCGGGGCCGGCGACGAGCTTCTACGTCACCTACGCGATCATCGCCGTGCTGGCGGCCTTCGTGCTCGTGCGCTTCTACCGGAACATGGGCCCCGAGCGCCTCCAGCTCGTGAAGCTCCTGACCTCCTCGGTGGTCCCGATGGCCACCCTGATCTTCCTGGTGCTCGGCGCGATCCTGTTCGGGATCACCACGGCGACGGAATCGGCCGCGGTCGGCTCGGCCGGCGCGTTCCTGCTCGCGCTGCAGGCACGGACGCTGACCTGGAAGAAGACCAAGGAGGCCGTCTTCCTGACCGCGAAGACCACCGCCATGGTGTGCTGGCTCTTCGTCGGCTCGGCGCTGTTCTCCGCCGTGTTCGCGATCCTCGGCGGCCAGGCCCTGGTCGAGCGCTGGGTGCTGGCCCTCGACCTGACGCCGGTGCAGTTCATGCTGCTGTCGCAGGCCATCATCTTCCTGCTCGGCTGGCCGCTGGAATGGACGGAGATCATCATCATCTTCGTGCCGATCTTCCTGCCGCTGCTGCAGCACTTCCAGATCGACCCGGTGCTGTGGGGCGTGCTCGTCTTCGTGAACCTGCAGGCCGCGTTCCTGTCGCCGCCGGTCGCCATGTCGGCCTTCTACCTCAAGGGGGTGGCGCCCCCGCACGTGACCATCAACCAGATCTTCGCCGGCATGATGCCCTACATGCTGATCGTGATCCTGTGCATGGTGATCCTCTACGTCTGGCCCGGCATGGCGCTGTGGCTGCCGGAGTACCTCTACGGGCGGTAAGGCGACCGGGCCGCGACGCGTGAACGAGGGGCGTGCCCGGGGCACGCCCCTTTTTCGTCGGCACGGTCGCGAGCCGCGGCGGCCCGATGCTTGACATCGAGCCGGCTCAACGCCTCACTCGAAGCCCGGGACCGGCGCGGCTGCGCCGGCCGAACACGGGGACCGGGCCGACGGCGCCCGGCCAAGGGAGGCCATCCATGATCCATCGCCGGCTCGCGCTCGCGGGCGCCGCTCTTCTCTGCCTCGCGGCGCCGGCCGCCCAGGCGCAAGGCATGCTCACCCTCTATTGCTCGATCCTCGAGGAGCAATGCCGGGTCGGCGTCGCGGCCTTCGAGAAGGAGACCGGCGCCAAGGTCACCATGGTGCGCAAGAGCACCGGCGAGACCTACGCCCAGATCAAGGCCGAGGCCCAGAACCCGCGCGCCGACGTGTGGTGGGGCGGCCCCGGCGATTCCCACCTCCAGGCCGCGGAAGAGGGCCTGCTCGACGCCTACAGATCCCCGAAGCTGCCCGAGCTCCACGACTGGGCCGCGCGGCACGCGGAGCAATCGGGCCACCGGACGTCGGGCATCTATCTCGGCGCGCTCGGGCTCGGCTACAACACCAAGGTTCTGGCGAGCCGCGGCCTGCCGGAGCCGAAATGCTGGGCCGACCTGCTCGACCCGAAGTTCCGGGACGAGGTGCAGGTCTCCGACCCGAATTCCTCGGGCACGGCCTACGTGATGCTGGCCTCGATCGTCCAGCTCATGGGCGAGGACAAGGGCTTCGACTACCTCAAGGCCCTGCACCGGAACGTCAACCAATACACCAAGTCCGGCGCCGCGCCCGTGAAGGCGGTGGCGCTCGGCGAGACCGGCGTCGCGATCGCGTTCATGCACGACATGGTGACCCAGATCGTCGAGGGCGCGCCGATCAAGACGGTCGCGCCGTGCGAGGGCACGGGCTACGAGACCGGCTCGGTCTCGCTCGTGAAGGGGTCGAAGAACCCGGACCTCGCCCGCCGCTTCGTCGACTGGACCCTCTCGGCCGAGGCCCAGAAGCTGGTCGGCGCCGACCTCAAGATCTACTCGATCCCCTCCAACAAGGCCGCCCCGGTCTCGCCCCAGGCCCCGAAGCTCGCCGAGATGAAGCTCATCGCCTACGACACCGCGAAATACGGCTCCGCGGCCGAGCGGGTGCGGCTCCTGCGCAAGTGGGACGCCGAGGTGAAGTCGGCACCGAAATAGGGCGCAGCTCCCCTCCCCAAGGGGATGCTGGCCTGCAGGGGCGGGCAGGATGGAGGCGCCCGGGCTGCCGGACGCAGCGCGTCTCCCTCCCCCCGCTTGCGGCGGGGAGGGATCAAGGGTGGGGGGGCGGTGCCGCTGCCCGAGTGCTGGGCGTGTTCGGAGAAACTCAGGTCGTCCCCGGCACCCCCCACCCTTACCCCTCCCCGCCGCAAGCGGGGGGAGGGACGTGGGCCTCCTGCGCACCCTCTCGCTCACGGGGAGGGACCGATCACACCCGCTCCTTCCACCACGCCACCTGCTCGGCGACGCGCTCGGGGGAGGTGCCGCCGAAGCTGCGGCGGGAGCGGACCGAGTTCTCGACGCCGAGCACCCCGTAGACCTCGTCGCTCCGGATGCGCGGCTCGATCGCCTGGAAGGCCTCGAGCGGCAGGTCCTCGAGATTGCAGCCGCGCCGCTCGGCCTCCGCGACCACCCGCCCCGTGATGTGGTGGGCGTCCCGGAACGGGATGCCGAGGCTGCGCACGAGCCAGTCGGCGAGGTCGGTCGCGGTCGAGAAGCCGGCGCCCGCGATCGCCGCCATGCGCTCCGGCACCGGCTCCAGGTCCTGGATCATGCCCGTCATGGCGGCGAGCACGATCTCGAGGGTGTCGGCGGCGTCGAAGAGCTGCTCCTTGTCCTCCTGCATGTCCTTGGAATAGGCGAGCGGCAGGCCCTTCATCATCGTGAGCAGCGCCGTAAGCGCGCCGAAGATCCGGCCCGACTTGCCGCGCACGAGCTCCGCGGCGTCCGGGTTGCGCTTCTGCGGCATGATGCTGGAGCCCGTGGTCCAGCGGTCGGGCAGGCGCACGAAGGAGAACGGCGCCGACATCCAGACGATGATCTCTTCGGCGAGCCGGGAGAGATGCACGGCGCAGATCGAGGCCGCCGCGACGAATTCGAGGAGCGAATCCCGGTCCGAGACCGAATCGAGCGAGTTGCGGGTGGGGCCCGAGAAGCCCAGCGCCTTCGCGACCGCCTCCCGGTCGAGGGGGAAGGAGGTGCCGGCGAGCGCCGCGGCCCCGAGCGGGCATTCGTTGAGGCGGACGCGGGAATCGCGGAAGCGGCCGCGGTCGCGGGCTAACATCTCCACATAGGCCATCATGTGATGCCCGAAGGTCACGGGCTGGGCGCTCTGGAGATGGGTGAAGCCCGGCATCACGGTGGCGGGATGGCGCTCGGCCTGCGCCAGCAGCGCCCGCATCAGCGCCGTGATCTGCTCGATGGTGCGGTCGTGGGCGTCGCGGACCCACAGGCGCACGTCGAGGGCCACCTGATCGTTGCGCGAGCGCGCGGTGTGGAGGCGGCCCGCGGGCTCGCCGACGATGTCCTTCAGCCGGCTCTCCACGTTCATGTGGATGTCCTCGAGCGCGGTCGAGAACGCGAACGAGCCGCCTTCGATCTCGGCCCGGACCTGCCGCAGGCCCGCGTGGATGGCATCCCGGTCCTGAGGGGTGATGATGCCCTGCGCGGCCAGCATGGTGCTGTGGGCGAGCGAGCCCTCGATGTCCTGGGCGGCCATGCGCCGGTCGAAGCCGATCGATGCGTTGATCGCCTCCATGAGGGCGGCGGGCTTGGCGGAGAAGCGCCCGCCCCACATGGCGTTGGCTTGGGGCTTGTCGGTGTCGTCGGCCACGGGTCTGGTCCTGGTTCTCGGGTCGGGTGAGCCTTTGCCACAGGGCCCGGGCGAGGCCAAGGGGCCGCCTGGCCCGGCCGGCGGACCGTGTTCCGGCGGCCCGGATCGCCCGCCCGCGCCGCAATTCGCGGCTTCCGGGCTCGACAGGGTGGCCCGGGATTTGCCAGTGTGGAGACTTCCCGCGCGAGGCCTCAAGGCGCCGGGCGCGTGACCAGAACAAGGGGAAGCCGAATGAAGATGCTCAAATCCGCCGCCCTGGCCGCCCTCGTGGCTGCCTCGATGGCGACCTCGTTCCACGCCGTGAAGGCCGCGACGCCGCCCGACACCCTGGTGATGGCCTGGCACATCGACGACATCATCTCCCTCGATCCGGCCGAGGTGTTCGAGTTCACCACCGCCGAGATCATGGGCAACACCTACGAGCGGCTCGTCACCTACGATCCGAAGGACGTCTCCAAGCTCACCGGCGAGGTCGCCGAGAGCTGGAAGGTCTCGGACGACGGCAAGACCTTCACGTTCAAGATCCGCGAGGGCAAGAAGTTCGCCTCCGGCAACCCGCTGACCGCCGAGGACGCGGTGTTCTCGCTCCAGCGCGCCGTGCTCCTCGACAAGTCCCCGGCCTTCATCCTCGGCCAGTTCGGCCTCACCAAGGACAACGTGAAGGACAAGATCAAGCAGACCGGCCCCATGGAATTCACCCTGGAGCTCGACAAGGCCTACGCCCCCACCTTCGTGCTCTACTGCATGACCTCCACGGTCGCCTCCGTGGTCGACAAGAAGGTCGCGCTGCAGAACGAGAAGGACGGCGACCTCGGCTACAACTACCTCAAGACGAAATACGCCGGCTCGGGCCCGTTCTCGATCCGCGACTGGAAGGCCAACGAGGTCGTGGTGCTGGAGCGCAACCCGCACTACGCGAAGCCGGCGCCGCTCGCGCGGGTGATCTACCGCCACCTCAAGGAGACCGCGACGCAGCGCCTGCTGCTCGAGAAGGGCGACGTGGACGTGGCCCGCAACCTCGGCCCGGAGGAGACCACCGCGGTCGAGAAGAACGCCGACATCAAGATCGATTCCGGCGTCAAGGGCTCGGTCTTCTATCTCGGCCTCAACCAGAAGAATCCCAACCTCGCCAAGCCCGAAGTCCGGGAGGCCCTGCGGTACCTCGTGGATTATTCCGCCATCGCCGACACGGTGATGAAGGGCAAGGTGCAGGTCCACCAGGCCTATCTTTCCAAGGGCCTGCTCGGCGCCGTCACCGACACCCCCTACAAGCTCGACGTCGCCAAGGCCAAGGAACTGCTCGCCAAGGCCGGGCTGCCGAACGGCTTCACGGTCACCATGGACACCCGCAACACCCCCGAGATCACCGGCATGGCGCAGGCGATCCAGAACACCTGGGCCCAGGCCGGCGTGAAGCTCGAGCTCATCCCGGGCGACGGCAAGCAGACCCTGACCAAGTACCGCGAGCGCCGTCACGACATCTATATCGGCCGCTGGGGCGCGGATTATCCGGATCCGAACACCAATGCCGACACCTTCGCGGCCAACGAGGACAATTCCGACAACGCGAAGGCCAAGCCCCTGGCGTGGCGCAACGCCTGGGACATCCCGGACCTCACCAAGCAGACCCGCGCGGCCGTGCTGGAGCGCGATTCCGTCAAGCGCGCCAGCCTCTACGACGACTCGCAGCGCAAGGTGATGAGCAACGGCGCCTACGTGATGATGTTCCAGGAGACCGACGTGTGGGCCCTGCGCAAGAACGTCAGCGGCTACATCATCGGCCCGACCTTCGACATGAACAGCCTCGCCCAGGCGCGCAAGTAGATCGCGCAAGTTCATCTCGATGGCCTCATCGGTCTTGACGCACGACGGAGGGCGCCTCGGTGCCCTCCCCTCTCACCTGTGGAAGGTTCTGCGCTTCCTCGGCATGGTGGCCGTGACCCTGTTCGGGCTCATCGCGGTCACCTTCTTCATCGGCCGCGTGGTGCCGATCGATCCGGTGCTCGCGATCGTGGGCGACCGGGCCTCGCCCCAGGTCTACGACCGGGTGTACCGGGAGCTCGGCCTCGACCTGCCGATCGTCCAGCAGTTCTGGATCTACGCCAAGCGGGCGCTCACGGGCGATTTCGGCAACTCGGTCCTGACCACCAACCCGGTCATGACCGACATCGCGCGCGCCTTTCCCGCCACCCTGGAACTCGCGACGCTCGGCACGATCTTCGGCACCCTGCTGGGCGTGCCGGCCGGCGTGCTCGCAGCGGTGCGGCGCGGCAGCATCATTGATCAGGTCGTGCGGCTCCTCGGGCTCGTCGGCTATTCCGTGCCGATCTTCTGGCTCGGGCTCATGGGGCTGCTGCTCTTCTACGCCAAGCTCGGCTGGGTCGAGGGTCCGGGCCGGCTCGACGTGACCTATTCCTACCTCTACACCGAGGTCACCGGCATCGTACTCCTCGACACCGCGATGCAGGGCCAGTGGGACGCGTTCCGGAACGCGGTCTCGCACATCGTCCTGCCGGCCTCGCTGCTGGGCTTCTTCTCGCTCGCCTACATCTCGCGCATGACGCGCTCCTTCATGCTGAACGAACTCTCGCAGGAATACGTCATCACGGCGCGGGTGAAGGGCCTCTCGGAAACCCGCGTGATCTGGCGCCATGCGCTGCGCAACGCCGCGGTGCCGCTCATCACGGTGATCGCGCTCTCCTACGCCAACCTGCTCGAAGGGTCGGTGCTCACGGAGACCGTCTTCGCCTGGCCGGGACTGGGCCAGTACATCACCAACTCGCTCCAGAACGCCGACATGAACGCGGTGCTCGGCGGCACCCTCGCGATCGGCGCGGTCTTCGTGGCCCTCAACCTGTTCTCCGACCTGCTCTACCGCCTGCTCGACCCGAGGACGCGGTGATGGGGCGTCGTCGTGTCGCAACGGCTCACGCGCTCCACCCTCCCCTGGAGGGGGAGGGTCGCCTGCGCAGCAGGCGGGGTGGGGTGAATCGCCCGAAGGGCGAGCCCCTGGCCCGGTGTCGTGGGATGCGCTTCGCGCACTCACCCCACCCCGGACCTGCGGTCCGACCCTCCCCCTCCAGGGGAGGATGGGCGCCCCGCGCCGAACCCGTCGAGGCATGACCATGTCGGGCGCCCCTCCCCTGCCCCAGCCCTCCGGCCTGCGGGCTTGGCTCCTCTCGGCCAAGCCGGGCTCGCGCGCGCAGGCGCGGCTCGGGCGCGCCTACCTGTCCTGGCGCGTGTTCTCGCGCAATCCGCTCGCCATGCTCGGGCTCGCGGTCGTGGTCGCGCTCGTGGTCCTCGCGGCTCTCGCCGACTGGATCGCGCCGTTCTCGCCGGTCTCCGGCGGCGACCTGCGCACCCAGCGCCTGCTGCCGCCGGGCGGCCCCTATCTCTTCGGCACCGACGACCAGGCGCGGGACATCTTCTCCCGCCTCGTCCACGGGGCGCGGATCACCCTGTTCGTCGTGGCGCTGGTGTCGATCATCGCCGCGCCGATCGGCCTCCTCGTCGGCACGGTCGCGGGCTATATGGGCGGCTGGGTCGACGCGGTGCTGATGCGGATCACCGACATCTTCCTCGCCTTCCCGCGCCTCGTGCTGGCGCTGGCCTTCGTGGCGGCGCTCGGGCCGGGAATCGAGAACGCGGTCATCGCGATCGCCATCACGACCTGGCCGCCTTACGCCCGCATCGCCCGCGCCGAGACGCTGACGATCCGCAATTCCGACTTCATCGCCGCCGTGAAGCTCCAGGGCGGCTCGACCGCGCGCATCATCTGGGGCCACGTGGTGCCGCTCTGCCTCTCCTCGGTGATCGTGCGCGTGACCCTCGACATGGCCGGCATCATCCTAACGGCCGCGGGCCTCGGCTTCCTCGGGCTGGGCGCCCAGCCCCCGATGCCGGAATGGGGCGCCATGGTCGCGACGGGCCGCAACTACCTCATCGACCAATGGTGGGTCGCCGCCGTGCCGGGGCTGGCGATCTGCGTCGTCAGCCTCGGCTTCAACCTGCTCGGCGACGGCCTGCGCGACGTGCTCGATCCGAAGGCGGCGAGGTAGGCGAATGGCGAATGGCGAAATGGCGAATGGTGAAGTGGAGGGCGGCACCGCCGGGGCGGGCTCGGCCGAATCCATTCGCCATTCGCCACTCGCCATTCGCCCTCTTCTCGAAGTCGAGGACCTGCACGTGCGCTTCCACCTGCGCACCGGCACCGTGCACGCGGTGCGCGGCCTCTCCTTCGCGCTCGGGCGCGAGCGGCTCGGAATCGTCGGGGAATCCGGCTCGGGCAAGTCGCAGACGGGGCGCGCGATCCTCGGCCTCACGCCGCCGCCCGGCGAGGTGACGGCGAAGCGCCTCGCCTTCGACGGCATCGACCTGCTGACCGCCTCGCGGCGCCAGCTCCGGGCCTTGCGCGGCGGGCGCATGACCATGGTGATGCAGGACCCGAAATTCTCCCTCAACCCCGTGATGACGATCGGCGAGCAGATCGTCGAGGCCTACCGCGCCCACAACCCGAAGGCCGGCCGAGCCGAGGCGAAGGCGAAGGCGCTCGCCATGCTCGAGGCCGTGCGCATGCGCGATCCGGGGCGCGTCTTCGCGCTCTATCCCCACGAGGTCTCGGGCGGCATGGGCCAGCGCGCCATGATCGCCATGATGCTCGTCACCGATCCCGACCTCCTCATCGCCGACGAGCCGACCTCGGCCCTCGACGTCACCGTGTCGACGGAGGTCCTGCGCATCCTCGACGATCTCGTCTCGGAGCGCGGCATGGGCCTGATCCTGATCTCGCACGATCTGAAGCTCGTCTCCTCCTTCTGCGACCGGGTGCTGGTGATGTATGCCGGGCGCGTCATGGAGGAGGTCCGCGCCGGCGCGCTCCACGAGGCGCGGCACCCCTACACGCAAGGGCTCATGCGCTGCCTGCCCACCCTCCAGGGCGGCACGCACCCGCTCCCCACCCTCGACCGCGATCCGGCCTGGGCCAGGTGACGGGGTGGCATGACATGATCGCTCCGTCTGCCCCGAACCCGATGCTCGAAGTCTCGGACCTTCACGTCGTCTTCGGCACCGGTCGCCTGCGCGTCGATGCCGTGAAGGGCGTCTCGTTCAGCGTGGAGGCCGGCGGCGCCTACGGGCTCGTGGGCGAGTCAGGCTCCGGCAAGTCGACCGTGCTGCGCGCGATCTGCGGGCTTGCCCCCGTCACGGGCGGCACGGTGCGGATCGACAGGCGCGAGGTCGAGACGCCGCGCGACAAGGGCTTCTACCGCACCGTCCAGATGGTGTTCCAGGATCCCTACGGCTCGCTCCACCCGCGCCACACCGTCGACCAGACTCTCGCCGAGCCGCTCGCGATCCACGGCGAGCGCGACGCGGAGGCGCGCATCCTCGGGGCGCTGCGCGAGGTCGGGCTGGGGCCCTCCTTCCGCTTCCGCTATCCGCACCAGCTCTCGGGCGGCCAGCGCCAGCGCGTCGCCATCGCCCGCGCCCTCATCCTGCGCCCCAAGGTGCTGCTCCTCGACGAGCCGACCTCGGCCCTCGACGCCTCCGTCCAGGCCGAGATCCTGAACCTCCTGGAGCAGTTGCGGCGCACCTTCGGCCTCACCTACGTGCTCGTGAGCCACGACCTCGCGGTGGTGGCGCATCTGTGCGACCGCCTCCTCGTGATGCAGCACGGCGAGGCCGTGGAGGAGACGAGCGCCGCGGCGCTCCGCACCGGCACCGTCGCGAGCGACTACACGCGCTCGCTCGTCGCGGCGAGCCGCGGCTACGCGCGCGAGCCCGCCGAGCGCGAGCCTGTCCTGCGCAGCTCAGGCTAGCCGGACGCGCGAACCCGCCGAAGGCGGGCCTGTCCTGCGCAGCTCGGTCTGGCGGGGCGCGCGAACCCGCCATGCGCCGGACAGGCTAGCGGGCCGCGCGACGGACCTCTATTCCATCGGTGAAGCAGCAACCCGGTCGATCCATGCCCTCTCCTCTCGTCCCCGTTTTCGACGGCCACAACGACGTCCTCCTGCGCCTCATGCGCCGCGGCGGCCGCAACCCGGAGCGCGCCTTCCTCGACGGCGAGGGCGTCGGCCATCTCGACTGGCCGCGCATGCGCGCGGGCGGCTTCGCGGGCGGGCTGTTCGCGATCTTCGTGCCGTCCGAGGAAATGCCCGGCGTCGACGATATCATGGCGCGCGCGCGCTACGACATCCCCCTCCCCGGCGTGCTCCCGCTCCCCGACGCCCAGCGGGTGACGCTCCACATGGCCGCGATCCTGTTCCGCATCGAGGCGGAGTCGAAGGGCCAGGTGAAGGTGTGCCGCTCGGCCGCCGAGATCCGGAGCTGCATCGACACGGGCGTGCTCGCGACCGTGCTGCACGTGGAGGGCGCGGAGGCGATCGACCCGGACCTCCACATGCTCGACGTGCTCCACCAGGCGGGGCTGCGCTCGCTCGGGCCGGTCTGGAGCCGGCCGACGATCTTCGGCCACGGGGTTCCGTTCCGCTATCCCGCCGATCCCGACATCGGCCCCGGTCTCACGGAGGCGGGCCGCGCCCTCGTGCGGGCCTGCAACCGGCTCCGGATCCTGATCGACCTCTCGCACCTCAACGAGAAGGGCTTCTGGGAGGTCGCGAAGCTCTCGGACGCGCCGCTCGTGGCCTCGCATTCCAACGTGCATGCGATCTGCCCGCATTCGCGCAACCTCACCGACCGCCAGCTCGCCGCGATCCGCGAGAGCAAGGGGCTGGTCGGGGTCAATTTCGCCACCGCCTTCATCCGCCCCGACGGGCGACGCGACGCCGACACGCCGCTCGGCGAGATGCTGCGCCACATGGACCACCTCATCGACGCGGTCGGCGTCGACGGGGTGGCGCTGGGTTCCGATTTCGACGGCGCCACGGTCCCGGCCGAGATCGGCGACGCGCGCGGCCTGCCCCGTCTCGTCGAGGCCATGCGCCGGCACGGCTACGACGAAGCCACGATCCGCAAGATCTGCTCCGAGAACTGGGTCAGCCTGCTGGAACGAACCTGGGGCGGGTGATCGCCGGCACGGCGAGGCGCTCCCTAAGACTGCGCCCGTAGCGCTCCGCCGCCCGCCGCAGCCGTGCGGCCTCCGCGGGACACCCGGCGAGCGCCTGAGCCGCGAGGGTCGCGGCGCCGAGCTGGAACGCCGGATAGGCGACCCGGCAGAACGCCAGGAGATCCGGATCGACCGGGTGCCCCGAGCCGCGCCCGACCGCGGCACGGAGCGCCGCGGTCTCGTCCTCGGACAGGTTCAATTCCACCGCGGCGCCCGCCACGTCCCAGGCGATGTCCTGGCAGCCCACGAGGTCGTGGGCGGCGCTGTGGTCGAGGGCGTCGGTCTTGAGGAAGGAGCCGTCGCGGCGCTGGAGCCACTCCTGGACGTGCAGGCGGTTGTCGGTGTCGACGCGGCGGATCGCAGCCTCGAGCGCCGGCACGCGCGCCTCCCAGGCGCCGAGGGCGGAGGCGGCCTCTTCCCCCAGCGCCTGCCCGGCATTGTGCCGGGCCATGGCCAGGAGGTCGCCCGCGCCCGCCCCCCGTGTCCGCGAGGCGGGCAGGTGCCGGGCCCGAAAGGCGAGGTAGCGCGCGATCCAGTCGAGGAAGGCGGGGCGGTCGAGGCGGGCGAGGTCGATCGGCGTTGCGTCCTCGACCCAGCGCTCCACCAGGAAGCCGTGGCGGAAGCCGGCCGTCTCCGGGGTGAAGCCGGCCTCGAAAAGCCGTCGCCCGCGCTCCGCCTTGGCGGCGCCCTCGCGTCCCAGGCCCGCGAACTTGAGGAGCCAGAGGCCGGAAGGGGTGCACAGGCGGACCTTGCGCCGCTCCTGCTGGATGTTCGCGGCCGGCCACTCCGCCTCGTCGCGATGGACCCGCTCGCGCCAGGCGCCGCCCGACAGGTCCTCCAGGGGCGCGAGCGCAGGGCCGACGAGGTCCGCGGCCCAGGATTCGAGCCGGTGCGCGGGCGCGCTTGCGCGCAGCACGAGATCCTCGAAATCGACCACATGGCGCGGCAGCGCGGCCCAGCGCTCCCGGTGCGCGGCGCTCGCCTGCGGCCCGAGATCGCCCCGGTGGCTCGGGAAGGCATGGATGCGCTCCCGCGCGACGCCGTTCGCCTCGAGCCAGTCCGCCACCGCCCCGAAGGAGCTGCCCGACAGGCCCGGGCCCTCGTCGACGATCGCGAAGGTCGCGCCCGCCTCCGCGCGGATCGCCGCCGCGCGTTCGGGCGAGACCGAGAGCCTGCGCTGGAAGGGATGCCCGACCGGCCGCACCGTGAGGGGCGCCGGCGCTCCGAGCGCCGCGGCGACCAGCGCGGCAAGCCCGACCCCGATGCTGCGGATCCCGATCACGCGGACGGGCGACACGCCCGCGAGGCCGCGCGCGGCTTCGAGATAGGCCTCCGGATACAGGGCGTAGAAGGCATAGCCCTCCGCCTGCTTGGCCCGGATCGCCGGCGGCAGGTCGAGCCGCCTCAGCCCGTCGAGGGGACCGCCCGGCAGCGCGCCCGGATCCGCGAACCCGCTCCGCCAGGACCGGTCGACCGCGCCCGCGAGCCCCATGAGGAGCCGCAGGCCCTCGTCCTCGGCCGCCGAGCCGGCGTCGCAGCCGCGCGCCGCGAAGGCGGCGTCCGCGAGGCCCTGGACGAGTTCGGCGGCAAGGATGAAGGCGGCGACGAGCGCGCCGTGCCGCTCGATCCCCGACGCCAGGCCGGAGCATCCGGCGAGCGCCCGTTCGAGATCGTCGATCCGCTCCCGGGTCCCCTCGATCCGCTCCGCGTCGCCATAGACCAGCATGCCGGCAATGCCCCGCGCAGATAGAAAACAGGGGCGGATCGTCTCCGCCCCTGCCGGCCGATGGGAGACGTGGTGCGGTTCAGGCCGTGGCGCGGTCGAGCACCGCCGGGGTGCGGTCGACCTCGACCTCGTTGCGGCGCATCTCGTCCGCGAACCAGGCGATGGTGGACCGGAGGCCGTGCTCGAGCGGGGTCTTGGGCGCCCAGCCGAGAACCTTGGCCGCGCGGGTGATGTCCGGGCGGCGGCGGCGCGGATCGTCCACGGGCAGCGGCCGGTTCACGATCGTGGAGGCGGAGCCCGTCATCGCCATGACGCGCTGCACGAGGTCGCCCACGGTGAGCTCGACCGGATTGCCGAGGTTCACCGGGCCCGGAAGCTGGCCCTCATGGGCCATGAGGCGCATGAAGCCGTCGATCAGGTCGCTCACGTAGCAGAAGGAGCGGGTCTGCGAGCCGTCGCCGTAGACCGTGATGTCGTCGCCCGCGAGCGCCTGGCAGATCACGTTGGAGACCACGCGGCCGTCGTCGGCGCGCATGCGCGGCCCGTAGGTGTTGAAGATCCGGGCGACGCGCACGTCGACGCGGCCGGCGCGCTCGAAGTCGAAGGAGAGGGTCTCGGCGGCGCGCTTGCCCTCGTCGTAGCAGGCGCGGGGCCCGGTGGAATTGACGTTGCCCCAGTAGGTCTCGGGCTGGGGATGCACCTCCGGGTCGCCGTAGATCTCGCTCGTGGAGGCGAGGAAGAAGCGGGCGCCGGCCTTTTCCGCGAAGGTCAGGAGGTTGTGGGTGCCGACCACGCTGGTCAGCATCGTGTGCTCGGGATTCGCCTGGTAATGTGGCGGGGAGGCCGCGCAGGCGAGGTTGAAGACCTGGTCGATCTTGGTGCGCCCCGAGCGCAGGCGGGCCGGCAGCGTCTGGATCACGTCTGCATCGATCACGTCGAACCGGGGCTCGCGTTCGAGGTGACGCAGGTTCTGCCGGCGACCGGTCTGGAAGTTGTCGAGGGCAATCACGCGGGCGCCTTCGGACAGAAGGGCGTCACACAAGTGCGAGCCGAGAAATCCGGCGCCGCCGGCCACCAGGACGACCTTGCTCTTCCCGTTCTTCATGCGACTGAATCCTTATACAACACGCTGAAACTGCTCGGGGCAGCGCGGCTGGTGGAGTGATCTTTTCCCTCAACGTGGCAATTTAAAATTTGTTCAATGACAAGCCTCCGAATCTCGGCGTTACTTAAGGTTAAGCTTCAGGCCGTCCGCCGCAGCGCCGCGGCGGACGCGCCGAGCCCTTTCCTGCGCAGGGCGTCCCGGATGGCGTCGTCGAGAGTCGCGGCCCTGTGGGCGGCGGTGTGCTCGCCCAGAACCCGGCGGCGGGCGCCGTCCGCGAGGCGCCGGCGGGCGTCCCCGGACGCGTCCGACAAGGCCGCGAGCACGTCCTCGGGCCCGTGGGCGAGGACGATCTCGCGGCCGGGGGCGAATAGGGTGCCGATGCCGTCCCAGACGTCGGAGATGATCGGGGTCCCGCAGGCGGCCGCCTCGAACAGGCGCACGCTCGGGGAGTAGCCCGCCCGGATCATGTCGGCCCGGGTGATGTTGAGGGTGTAGCGGCTCGCCGCGTAGAAGGCGGGGTGCCCGGCGGGCGGCACGTGGTCGATGCGCTCCACGTTGGCGGGCCAGGCGATGTCGGCGGGGTATTGCGGCCCTGCGACCACGAAGCGCAGGTGCGGGGCCCGCCGGGCCGGCTCGACGAGCAGGCGCTCCAGCGGCGGCTGCCGGTCCGGGCTGTAGGTGCCGAGGTAGGATAGGTCCCAGCGCGTCTCGCGGTCGAGCGCCGGATAGGCCTCCGGGTCGACCGAGCAATAGAGGGCGCGGGCCGCGGGCGAGCCGTAATGCCGCTCCAGATGGCCCAGCGTCGGGCCGCCCGTGAAGGAGAGATAGACGTCGTAGGCAGGGATGAGGTCGGGGGAGAGGTACTCGAAATCGCCCCGTTCGAGCTTCGCGAGGGTCACGGGGGTGTCGATGTCGTAGAAGGCCACGACCCCCCGCGCCGCGTCTTGCGCCCAGCGCCCGACCGCGACGCCCTCGGGGACGTAGGAGCCGACGATCACCGCGTCGGCCTCGGCGACCGCGGCGCGGTGGCGCTCCAGGTCGGCGAGGCCGTCGTAGAAGGCGAGCCGGCAGAAATCCGGGGCGACGAGGTCGCGGTGGGCGGCGTACCAAGGCACGTCGCGCTCCAGGAACAGGACGTCGTGGCCGCGGGCCGCGAAGGCCTTGAGCAGCGCCCGGAAGGTGGTGGCATGGCCGTTGCCCCAGGACGACGACAGGCTCAGGCCGAGCACCACGATGCGCAGGGGCTCCGGGCCCGCGCCGCCCTGCATCGGGGGCGTCCGCGTCATGCCGCATTCCTGGGGGGCGGACGCGCCGTCCCCGGCGACAGGCGTCCGCGTCATGCGGCGGTCCTTTCGCGCTTGCGGGCGGCTTCCTCGCGCAGGAGCGCGTCGACCTGCGCGCCCCGCAAGGCATAGGTGTGCTCGCGCAGGATGCGGGCGCGGGCCGCCTCGCCGATGCGTTTCGCGCGCTCCGGGTTCAGCGCGGCGACGTGCTCGGCGACGTCGCGGCCGTCGCGGGCGACGAGCACCTCCTCGCCCTCAGCCAGGAACATCTCGAGGCCGACCCAGGCGTCGGTGATCAGGCAGGCGCCGGCACCCGCCGCCTCGAACACGCGGGTTGCGGGCGAGAATCCCGTCGAGGCCATGGAATCGCGGGCGATGTTGAGCACCGCGAGCGGGCTCGTGTTGAAGGCGTTGTGATCGCGCGTGTAGACGTGCCCGATATGGCGCACGTTGGCGGGCAGGCCCTTCGACTCCCAGCCGTTGCCGCCGATCAGGAAGGAGCGCTGCGGGAGCTGCGCGGCCGGCTCCAGGAAGAACTGCTCCACGCGGGCCTCGCGGTCGGGCAGGCGGTTGCCGAGGAACGACAGGTCGGCGGCAAAGCGCGGATCGGCCGGGACGGGGTGATGCGTGGCCGGATCGAGCGCGTTGTAGACCGGCACGCAGCGGCGCGCGCCGAAGCCCTCGTAGGCTTCGACCACCGGCGGGCCGCCGCCATAGGTGCAGACGAGATCGAGCGATGGCAGCGCCCGGTGCAGCGGATGGTCCGGGTTGGCCCGCAGTTCGGCGAGCGTCGCGGGCGCGTCTACGTCCCAGAAGATGCGGATCGCATCCGGGCGCGAGGCCGCGACGAGCCCCTCGATGAGCTCGTCGTCGAACACGCCGACGCCCGAGGCCTTCACGACCACGTCGGCGAGGGCCGCTTCCGCGATCGCGGCGCGGCACGCCTCCGGGGTCGCCGCGTAGACCTTCACCTCGGCCCAGTCGGGCGGGTCGATGTCGCGGTGCTTCTGCCGGTCGAAGGCGTCGGGCTCGTAGAAGGTGACCCGGTAGCCCCGCCGCGCGAGGTCGGAGAGCAGGCCGCGGTAATAGGTGGCGGCGCCGTTCCAGTAGGAAGACAGGAGGCTCGATCCGTAAAAGGCGATCTTCATGCAAGGGTCTCCAATGGGATGCCTTCGCTCGCGCCGAGGCGCGGCGTGCCGCTCGTCAGGGTGGCCAGGATGGCGAGGAGCTGATCGACGCGGTGGGCGCAGGAATGGCGCGCCCGGATGGTCTCGAGCCCGCTTTCCACGAGCGAGCGGCGCAAGTCCGGATCGCTCCGGAGGGCGACGAGGTGGCGCTCCATCTCGGCCTCGTCCCGCGCGAAGAGGAAGTCGCGGCCGGAGCGAAAGAGGCCTTCCGCGTCGCTCCAGGGCGCGGAGACGAGCGGGATCCCGCAGGCGAGCGCCTCGAAGACCCGGATCGTCGGGATGCCGGGCAGCATCGTGACGTAGAAGCGCCGCGGCACGTGCACGGTCGCAAGATGGCGCGCGAAAATCTGCGGCGCGCGCGCATTCGGGAGCCAGCCCTTGTAGGCGATGCCATAGCGCTTCAGGGTCGCGAGCGCATGCTCGGGATAGCGCACGCCGTAGATGTCGAGCGGCAGGCCGACCGTCTGCGCCGGGCGGAAGAGATAGGTTTCGAGCTCGTTCGAGCGCTCCTCGTCGCCCCAGTTGCCGATCCAGACGAGGCCGCGGCGGTCCGTCTCCTGCGCGGGCGGATGGAACAGGCGCGTGTCGGCGGCCTCGTGCCAGGTCCAGACCCGGTCGCCCCAGCCCCAGCGGCGGTAGACCTCCGAGAGGGTTTCGCCGAAGGCGAGCACGCCGTCGTACCCATCGAGGTCGAAGGCGCGGATGGCATTCGGGTCGCTCACCGCGCGGTGATGGGTGTCGTGGAAGAGGAGCGTGAAGCGCGCGCCGTTGCGCCGCAGGCTCCCGATCGCCGCGACGAGAGCGGGCTCGTTCCACTCGTGCACGATCACGACGTCGGCGTCGTGCAGCGTCCCGGCCAGGTCGGCGCCGGGGTCGAACACGGTCGAGGACAGCTCGGGATAGAGGCTCCGGTAGGCGTCGAGGCCGGCCTCGCCGTGGTCCTTGAGGAGGTTGTCGAGGCTCCAGGCGCCGCGGGGCTCGTACGCGGTCACGTCGTGCCCGCGCCGGACGAGGTCGCGCAGCACGCCGCGTAGGAAATGCGCGTTGCCGTGGTTCCAGCACGAGGCCAGCGAATGAGTGAAGTAGGCGATCTTCATGCGGCTTCGATCTCCGCCGGGCGGCCGGCCAGGAGGGTGCGGTAGAGGGCGGCGAGTCCGGCGCTCATGGCCTCCACGGAATAGGCGCGCGAGCGCGCCTCCGCGGCGCGGCCGAGGCGCTCGCGCAAGCCGGGATCGCCCACGAGGCGCTGCACCGCCGCCGCGACAGCGCCGTCGTCCTCCGGCTCCACGAAGAGCGCCGCGCCGTCCCACAATTCGCGGAAGGTCGGGATGTCGGAGAGGACGAGGGCGCAGGCCGCCTGCGCGGCTTCCAGCACCGCGAGCCCGAACGGCTCGTAGCGCGCGACCGAGACCACGATCGGGCGTCGTGCGAGGCGCGCGGCGATCGCGGCGTCTTCGAGGCGGCCGATCGTCCGCACATGCGCGAGCGCGATGCGGGCGCCGTTCGGTCCTTCCGTTGGCCCTGCGGCTTCCACGGGGAGCGCGAGGCGCGCGGCGGCGCGGTCGAGGGTCGCGAGATTCTTGCCCTCGTCCCACAGGCGGCCGGCGGTGAACACGGCGGCCTCGGGATCCGCCGCAGGCGCCGCTGCGGCCGGCGCGCGCCGGCCGTTGCGCACCACGCGGGGGGCCTGCGCGAGGCCGTAGGCCCGGGCCGTCGCTTCGGCGAAGGCTTTCGTCGGAGCCGCGAGCGCGGCCGCGGCCGCGTAGCCCCGGCGCACGAGATCCGTGCGCCAGGCGAAGTCCGCGGGCAGCGGCTCGGCCCGCATGGCGGCCCACCAGGTCGCGACGCAGGAATGGCAGACCGCGACGACCGGCGCCGGGAAGCGGGCGACGCCGGCGAGGGCGGGGGAATTCAGGTGCACGATGTCGGGCCGATGCTCGGCCGCGAGGCGCGCCACCGCTTCGCCGGCGGCGCGCACCGCCTCGGGCGCGTCGGCCGTCCAGTCGAGGGGGAGATCGGTCTCGACGAGATCCGCGATCCCGGCCCGCCCTGCCGCCTCGCGCTGATCGGCGCTCGGGCGGGGCCCCAGGGTCGCGAGCACCGTCCCGACGCCGTGCGCCTTGAGCCCGTGCGCGGCGTCGAGCGCGTATTGCCACACGCCGCCGACCGCATCCGCGGTCATGAACACGCGCAAGGAATGACCGGGGATGGGGTTCGCCGTCACACGCTCACCGGGCGGAGACGGCCGGGACCGCGCCCGGGCTGCCGGCGCGATGCGGGGAAACGGGCGCGGCTGCGCCGCGCTCGTGCGTGCGGGGCGATGGTCAAGACCGCGCCTCGGCCGCACGGGCGCGGGCGACGGGGCGGCCGAGGCCGCGCTCCTCCTGGAGCCAATGGGCGAGCGCGGCAACGCCCTGGCGCCACGGCATCGGCGCGCGCAGGCCCAGGTCCCGCGTCGCCAGCCGCGTGTCGGAGACGTAGTAGCGCTGGTCGCCGGCGCGCCAGTCCGAATAGACGGTCTCGACCGGCCGGCCGATCAGGCTCTCGATGTGGAGGATGAGCTGCTTGAGGCTGATCGCGTTCGCGGGCCCGCCGCCGAGATTGTAGGCGCGGCCCTGCACGGCCTCGATCCGCCGCCAGGCCGCGCAATAGGCCTCGACCGCGTCCGCCACGTTGAGCACGTCGCGCACCTGGCAGCCGTCGCCGTAGATCGAGATCGGCTCGCCTTCGAGCGCGCGGATGAGGAAATGCGCGACCCAGCCCTGGTCCTCGGTGCCCATCTGGCGCGGCCCGTAGATGCAGCTCATGCGCAGCACGCAGGTGGGGATGTCGAAGGAGCGCGCGTAGTCGAGCACGTACTGGTCGGCCGCGCCTTTCGAGCAGCCGTATGGCGTGTGGAAGTCGAGCGGCCGGCTCTCGCCGATGCCCGTCGCGCGCACCGCGGGGTCGCGGGGCACGTACGAATCGTTGGTGTGGTCGAGCGTGATGTCGGCAAGGTCGCCGTAGACCTTGTTGGTCGAGGCGAAGACGAGCGGCACGCGCTCGGATCGCCCGCGCAGCGCTTCGAGCAGGGTGAGCGTGGCGCGCACGTTGATGTCGAAATCGCTGCGCGGGTCGACGAGGCTCGTGGTCACCGCGACCTGGGCGGCGAGGTGGAACACGGCCTGGGCCTCCCCTGCGGCCTGACCGAGCGCGTCGTCGTCGCGCACGTCCGCGATCACGGCCGAGATCTTGTCGGGGTGGCGCCTTTTCAGCCAGGCGAGGTTCGCCTCGACGCCGGGCCGCGCGAGCGCGTCGTAGATCAGAACGTCGTGGCCCTCGCGGGCCAGGCGGTCCGCGAGGTTCGAGCCGATGAAGCCGGCGCCGCCGGTGATCAGCACCGGGCGCCGTCCGACGAGCGTCGGCGCCCTGAAGGATTCGACCGGGCTCATCATGCCACCAGACCCCGGGCCTCGAGCTCCCGGCGCGCCTGGCCGACCCGATCCTCGGATTGCTGCTGGGCGACCCACGCGGACAGCTCCGCGAGGCCCTGCTCGAAGTCCATCTTCGGCGCGTAGCCGAGCTCGGTCCGGGCCTTGGTGATGTCGGGGATGTTGTGGCGCACGTCGCCCACGCGGGTCTTGCCCGCGATCTCGGGCTCGATGTCGGAGCGCCCCATGGCCTTGGCGAGGAGGCGGGCCACGTCGCGCACGGAGCGGTCCTCGCCCGAGGCGATGTTGAACACGCCGCCGGGCGCGCGCTCGTGCTCGAGCGCGAGCACGAAGGCCCGGGCGATGTCCTCCACGTGCACGAAGTCCCGGCGCTGGTGGCCGTCCTCGAAGATCACCGGCGGATTGCCGTTGAGGAGGCGCGAGGCGAAGATCGCGAGCACGCCCGTATAGGGGTTGGAGAGCGCCTGGCCGGGGCCGTAGACGTTCCACAGGCGAAGCGCGACGCCCTCCATGCCGTAGGTCTGCGCGAGGGTGAGGGTGAGGCGCTCCTGCACGTATTTCGTGATCGCGTAGACGGAGGCGAGCGCGGGCTTCTTCCATTCCGGCGTCGGCACGGGGATGAGCGGGCGCCCCTGCCCGTCGAGGGGATCCCAGGGGTCGGTCTCGCGAGCGCGCGGCACGCGCACCACGTCCTCGGCGAGATCCCCGTCGACGGTGCGGTAGAGCCCCTCGCCGTAGATGCTCATCGAGGAAGCGACCACGACGCGCTTCACGGGGTTGTCGATGAGCTTCTGGAACAGCACCGCGGTGCCGAGGTCGTTGACCGAGACGTAGCGGTCGATGGCGTACATGCTCTGCCCGACGCCGACCTCGGCCGCGAGGTGGACGACCTTGTCGACGCCCTTCAGGGCGAGGGCGAGCCGCGCCTCGTCGCGCACGTCGCCGACCACGACCTCGACTTCCGGATCGAGATGGTCCGCCGACGAGCTCGGGCCGTGGACCTGCTCGATGAAGCTGTCGAGCACGCGCACCCTTTGGCCGCGCTCCACGAGCGCACGGGCCACGTAACGGCCGATGAAGCCGGCCCCGCCGGTGATGAGGATGGTGTCGGTCACGGGATGTCTCCGGCTGGCGGTCAGGCGTGGAGGCGGGCGGCGATGCCGCGCCGGGGGCGGAGTGGGCGCCGATCGTCGGGGCATGCAGCGAAAAGCTGCCCGCGGCCCTCTTCCCTTGAGCTCCGGATCAGGCGAAGGTCTGCGGTCTGTCCGGCCGGTCTCATCGACACTCCACGCAAGCTTGGGCGCCGGTATGAACGTCGGCGCTTCTTCTTTGTTCCTTGAGCTTCTTCTTTGTACCTCCGAACCCTCTGCATCACTTAGGGAAGGGGCGTGGCGGGACGGGAGCCGGGCCGCCGGACCATTATTCCCAAGGCGCCGCAGGACATGCCGCCTTTAGGGAACAACATACCTTCCCGCGACGTTGACGGCCACGCTTGAGCGGTCGCTCGGGCTCCAGCCGTGTCGAGGCCCGCCGGCCCCATGGACCATCGGCCGAACCGGCACCTCCGGCCCGACCCCTCGGGCCGGGCGCGTGACCGGTCTGCGCCCAGGGCGTCCGCACGGCTTTCCGAAGGGAGTTGCGGTCATGAGTGTCGGGACGGTCGGTTCTGCAGCCGGGTCCAGGAAAGTGCGCGTCGGCATCGTCGGGGTGGGCAACTGCGCCTCCTCCTTCGTGCAGGGCCTGTCCTATTACCGCGACGCCAGCGGCAACGAGCCGGTGCCCGGGCTCATGAACGTGGAGCTCGGCGGCTACCATGTGGGCGACGTGGAGGTGTCGGCGGCCTTCGACGTCAACGCGTCGAAAGTCGGGCGCGACGTCTCGGAGGCGATCTTCGCGGCCCCGAACAACACCCAGCGCTTCGCCCTCGTGCCGCCGAGCGGCATCCAGGTGCATCGCGGCCCGACGCTGGACGGCCTCGGCAAGTACCTGCGCGACACGGTGCCCGAATCCGACGAGCCCGAGGCGGACGTCGCCGACGTGCTGCGCCGGTCCGGCACCGAGGTGCTCGTCTCCTACCTGCCCGTCGGCTCGCAGCGCGCGACCGAGTTCTACGCCGAGAAGGCGCTGGAGGCGGGCTGCGCCTTCGTGAACTGCATTCCCGTGTTCATCGCCTCGAACCCGGACTGGCGCCGGCGCTTCGAGGAGCGCGGCCTGCCGATCGTCGGCGACGACATCAAGAGCCAGGTGGGAGCCACGATCGTGCACCGGGTGCTCGCCAACCTGTTCCGCGAGCGCGGCGTGCGGCTGGATCGCACCTACCAGCTCAATTTCGGCGGCAACACCGACTTCCTGAACATGCTGGAGCGCGAGCGCCTGGAATCAAAGAAGATCTCCAAGACGCAGGCCGTGACGAGCCAGCTCGACATTCCGCTCCCCGCCGAGGACGTCCATGTGGGCCCGAGCGACCACGTTCCGTGGCTCACCGACCGCAAATGGGCCCATATCCGCCTGGAGGGCACTGCCTTCGGGGGCGTGCCGCTCAACATCGAGCTCAAGCTGGAAGTGTGGGACTCGCCCAATTCCGCCGGCATCGTGATCGACGCGGTCCGCTGCGCCAAGCTCGCCCTCGACCGCAAGATCGGCGGCGCGCTCACGGGCCCGTCGAGCTACTTCATGAAGTCGCCGCCGCAGCAATTCACCGACACGGAAGCGCGCGAGCGGACGATCCGCTTCGTCGACGGCGACGAGTGACTCATGCGGGCGCATCTGTGACCACCACGTTCCACCTCGTGCGCCACGCCGCCCACGACCGCGTCGGCGCGGTGCTGTGCGGGCGCATGCCGGGCGTGAGCCTGGGCGAGGTCGGCCGCGGGCAGGCGGAGCGCCTGGCAGCGCGCTTCGCGGCCGCGACCGTCGCGGCGATCCAGTCGAGCCCGCTGGAGCGGGCGCGGGAGACCGCGGCGCCGATCGCGGCGCGGCTCGGACAGGACGTCGCGATCAACGAGGGCCTCACGGAGATCGATTTCGGCGCCTGGTCGGGCCGGGCCTTCAAGGACCTCGACGGCGATCCCGCCTGGGCGGCCTGGAACGGAGCGCGGGGGTTCAACCGCCCGCCCGGCGGCGAGAGCATGCTGGAGGCTCAAGCGCGCATCGTGCGCGCCATGGAGGTGCTGCGCGAGGCCCATCGCGACGGCGCCGTCGTGCTCGTCTCCCACAGCGACGTCATCAAGGCCGCCCTGCTCTACCATCTCGGCCTCGGCCTCGACGCCTGGCCCCGCATAGAGGTCGAGCCCGCCTCGATCAGCACCCTGGTGGTGGGCGAATGGGGCGCCCGGATCGTGCGCCTCAACGAGGTGGTGGCCGCATGAAGCGCACCATCGCACCCGTCGCGGGGACCGCGTCATGACGATCGCGGTCTTCGGCAAACCTGCCATCGAACCCGTTGCGAGGACCGCATCATGACAATCGTGGTCTTCGGCCCCGGAGGCTCCCCGGCGTCCGCCGCCGGATCAAAGTCCGTCAGGACCGCGTCATGAAAATCGTGGTCTTCGGCCTGACGATCTCGTCCTCCTGGGGCAACGGCCACGCGACCTTGTGGCGGGGCCTGTGCCGGGCGCTGGCGCGGCGCGGGCACAGGGTCGTGTTCTTCGAGCATGACGCGCCCTACTACGCCGGCAACCGCGACCTCGCCGAGGTGCCGGGCGGCGAACTCGTGCTCTACGGCGACTGGGACGACGTCCGCGCCCGCGCCGCGCGCGAGGTCGCGGACGCGGAGGTCGCCTTGGTGACCTCCTATTGCCCCGACGGGATCGAGGCCACGGCGCTGGTGCTCGATGCGCCGGGCACCCGCGTGTTCTACGACCTCGACACGCCCGTGACGCTGGCGCGGCTGAAGGCCGGCGAGACGGTCTCCTATATCGGGCCGCAAGGCCTCGCCGGCTTCGACCTCGTGCTGAGCTATACCGGCGGCGCCGCGCTCGACATCCTGCGGGATGACCTCGGCGCTAGGCGGGTCGCGCCGCTCTATGGGCACGTGGATCCGGACGTGCACCGGCCGGTGGCGCCGGAAGCGCCCTTTGCCAGCGACCTCTCCTATCTCGGCACCTACGCCGAGGACCGGCAGGCGGCGCTCGAAGCGCTGCTCGTCGAGCCTGCGCGGCTGCGGCCCGAGCGGCGCTTCCTGATCGGGGGAGCGCAGTACCCGCAGGGCTTTCCCTGGGGGCCGAACATCTTCTTCGTCCGCCACCTGCCGCCGCCGGATCATCCGGCCTTCTTCTCGTCCTCGCGCCTCACCCTCAACGTGACCCGGCGCGCCATGGCCGACATGGGCTGGTGCCCCTCGGGACGCCTGTTCGAGGCCGCCGCCTGCGGCACGCCCCTCCTGAGCGATTCATGGGACGGTCTCGACGCCTTCTTCACGCCCGGCCGCGAGATCCTCGTCGCGCGCACCACGCAGGACGCGGTCGCGGCGCTCGACCTCTCCGACGCGGAGCTGCGGCGCATCGGCGAGGCCGGCCGCGCGCGGGTGCTGGGCCGGCACACCTCCGACCACCGCGCCGCGGAGCTGGAGGCGCTGCTCTCCGATGTGGCGGGTCCGGCCATTCGAACCCATCTCGAGGAGGCCTGAACCATGGGGGCGTCATTTCCGCCACACGATGCGATCGTGAGAAGGCCTGACATGGGGGGCCTCGTTCCCGCCGCACGATGCCATCGCAGGAAGGCCTGAACATGTGGGGCGTCATTCCCGCCGCCGGGCGCGGCAGCCGCATCCAGCCGCTCGCCTTCTCGAAGGAGCTTCTGCCCGTCGGCAGCCGGCTCGACCACGGCGTCGAGCGTCCCTGCGCGGTGAGCGAATACCTCGTGGAGCGCATGATCCGCGGCGGGGCCACGAAGATCTGCTTCGTGATCTCGCCCGGCAAATCCGACATCATGGAATATTACGGCGGCTCCTATGGCGGGGCCGCCATCGCCTACGTGGTGCAGCCGCAGGCCGCGGGCCTGTGCGACGCGATCTTCCGCGCCTCGCCGCTGATCGGGCCGGACGAGGGCGTGATCGTCGGCCTGCCCGACACGGTGTGGTTTCCGGAAGGAGCGCTCGCGGAGCTGCCCGACGACACCCTCTCGTTCCTGCTCTTTCCCGTCGATCACCCGGAGTTCTTCGACGCGGTCGTGCTCGACGGCGAACGGGTGCGCGAGATCCAGGTCAAGCGCGCGGACGCCGCCTCGCGCTGGATCTGGGGCGCCTTCAAGATGCCGGGCCGGGTGCTGGAGGACTTGCGCCGGCTCTGGGTCACGCGCGATCCGCCGGACGAGTACATCGGCACGCTCGTGAACGCCTGGCTCGCCGGCGGCGGCCATGCGGTCGGCGTGAAGGCGGGCGAGGCTTACGTCGACGTCGGCACGCTGCACGGCTACCGCGCCGCGATCCAGCTCCTCAGCGAGGCGGCGGCCGGCGAGGGCGAGCATGCGGCCGGCGCCCGCGTCGCGCTCGGCTGGCCGGCCGGGCGCGGCGCGCAGGGCCTGCACGAGGTCAATCGGGAATGAATGCGCACGGTCCGAGGGGGCAGGCGCGCGCAGGGCCTGCACCCGGTGAATCGGGAATGATCGGCGAGGCGCCGTTCCGGACGGCGCTCTCACGGGGGACCATGGAGGTGGGACAAGCCATGAACGCGATCGACTTCAGCTCCAGGGACGAGATCCAGCGCCGCGCGGACGCGCTCGGGCCCTGGTTCCACAACATCAACCTCAACGGCGCCTGGACCGCCCCGAACCACTTCCTCGGCAACTACCCCGCGATCAAGTGGCGCGGCTTCGCCGACGCGATCCCGCAGGACCTCACCGGCAAGACCGTGCTCGACATCGGCTGCAACGGCGGCTTCTACTCGATCGAGATGAAGAAGCGCGGCGCCGACCGCGTCCTCGGCGTCGATTTCGACGAGCGCTACCTCGCGCAGGCGCGCTTCGCGGCCGAGGTGACGGGGCAGGACATCGAGTTCCGTCAGCTCTCCGTCTACGACGTCGGCGCGCTGGGCGAGCGCTTCGACGTCGTGCTCTTCATGGGCGTCCTGTATCACCTGCGCCACCCGCTCCTCGCCCTCGACCTCATCCACGAGCACGTGGCGCGGGACCTTCTCGTGTTCCAGTCGATGCAGCGGGGGTCGAAGCAGGTCGACGCGGTCGAGGAGAACTACACCTTCTGGCAGGAGGAGCATTTCGACAGCCCCGGCTACCCGAAGATGCACTTCATCGAGCACCGCTACGCCGACGATCCCACCAACTGGTGGGCCCCGAACGCGGCCTGCGTCGAGGCGATGCTGCGCTCGGCCGGCTTCGAGATCCTCCGGCACCCCGAGGACGAGGTCTATGTCTGCCGCCGCAGCGGGCGCTCTGACGCAGGGCCCGTGTATCCGGCGCGGGGGAAGTGATCCCTCCCTGCCATGGGAGCGTGGAATGCACCGTCAGCGGAGGTCGGCTGGGGTGAGAGCACGAGCCGTGCAGGAGGCCCGCTTCCCTCCCCCCGCTTGCGGCGGGGAGGGGTCAGGGGTGAGGGGTGCCGGGGACGACCGCAATTTCTCCGAACCTGCCCGCCGCCCTGTACTCGGGAAGCGGCACCGCCCCCCACCCTTGATCCCTCCCCGCCGCAAGCGGGGGGAGGGAGACGCGCCCGGTTCGGAAGCACTGAGCTTCCATCCCACCCGCCCATGCGGGGCACCCTCCCTTGGCAGGGAGGGGTAGGGCCCTGCGCTCCCGCAAGATGTCCCGAGATCACCGTTCAGGAGAACCCCACCATGATCGAAGCCGCGATGATCTGGAACGAGCCCAACAACAAGTCCCACTGGGACCCCGAGATCGATCCGGGCTGGGCCCGCTTCGCCGAGATGGCGGTTGAGGCCGGCCGGGCCATCAAGGCCGCGAACCCGGCCGTCCCGCGCGTGCTCGGGGGCATCTCGCCGATCGACCCGGGCTTCATGACCAACATGAAGGAGCGCGGGGTGCTCGATCACGTCGACGTGGTCGCGGTGCACGGCTTCCCGCTCGACTGGAACCTGTGGCAGATCCACGAATGGCCCGCGAAGATCGACGAGATCCGCGCCGTCACCGACCTGCCGATCTGGGTCTCCGAGGTCGGGATCTCGACCTTCGGGGCCGAGGAGGTGCAGGTGTGGGGCCTGAACCGCACCGCCGAACTGCTCATCGGCAAGGCACCCAAGATCCACTGGTACTCGCTCTACGACCTGCCGCGCGCTTGGGGGGCGACGACCCGCCACCGGGAGGCCGAGGGCTCCTCCTATTACCGCCACTTCTACATGGGGCTGCTCCGCGAGGACGGGACCCCGAAGCCGGCGCTGGAGGCGTTCGCCCGGCACACGCCGCAGATGGGCCTGTGCCAGTGGTTCCACTACGAGGACCACCGGCTCGACGACGCGGTCGCCTGGATGAAGCGGCTCGGGGTGAAGTATCTCCGCACCGGCCTGTCCTGGGCCGACAGCTTCCGCCCCGACGCCCTCGGCTGGTTCGACCGCCAGATGGAGGCGCTCCAGGATTTCGACGTCACCGTGACCTTCTGCTTCACGCCCGAGCATCGCGGGATCGCGCCGCATCACACGAGCCCGCCCCAGGTCAAGGAGGAGTTCGCGGCGTTCTGCGCCCAGATGATCGAGCGCTACGCCCCCGCGCAGGCTGCCGTGCCGCCGCTGAGGCTGGCGGTCTGATGATCGGGCGCTATGCCCCCGCGGGCCGCCGCTCCGCCGCCGTGGCTTGCGGCCTGATGCGGCCGTTGCCGGCGGCCGCACCGGGAGCTTGCGCTCCGATGCGCCCGCACGCGATGGTGCTGCGTTGTGCCGGGCGGCATCCAGTCGCTGCCCGGATCTGACGGCGGAGCGCACGCGATGGCCACCGAGACGTTCAGCCCCCGCTACCTCGAACTCGACGCCTGGTCGAGCGCGGACGCGCTCGCCGCCCTCTACGAGGGGCAGCTTGCCGCCGTCGCGGCGGTCGGCCCGGCCTTGCCTGCGATCGCGGCCGCCGCGGAAGCGGCCGTGCCGGGGCTGCGGCGCGGCGGCCGGCTCGTCTATGCGGGCGCGGGCACCTCGGGCCGCATCGGCGTGCAGGACGGGGCCGAACTGCCCCCGACCTTCGACTGGCCGGACGAGAGCCTCGTCTTCGCCATGGCGGGCGGCGAGGCCGCCTTCCTGCGCGCGGTCGAGAATGCGGAGGATTCGGCCGACGCCGGCGCCGCCGCGATCCGGGACGCGGGGGTCGGCCCCGACGACGTGGTGATCGGCCTGGCGGCCAGCGGCACCACGCCCTTCACGATCGCGGCCCTGCGCGAGGCGACGGCGCGGGGCGCGGTGTCGATCGGGCTGTCCAACAACCGCGGCGCGCCGCTGCTGGACGCCTGCACCTACCCGATCCTGGTCGAGACTGGCGCGGAAGTGGTGGCGGGCTCCACGCGCATGAAGGCCGGCACCGCGCAGAAGATCGTGCTCAACCTGCTCTCGACCCTGATCATGATCCGGCTGGGACGCGTCTATCGCGGCCTGATGGTGCACATGCGGGCCACGAACGCGAAGCTGAGGCGCCGGGCCGAGATCATGGTGGCGCGCATCACGGGCTGCACGGAGGCGCAGGCCGCCGATGCGCTGGCGCGCGGCGACGGCAGCGTGAAGCTCGCGGCCCTGATGGTCTCCGGCACCGGCCGCGCCGAGGCCGAGGCCCTGCTCGAGCGCCACGGCGGCAACCTGCGCCCGGCGCTCGCGGAGCAGAACGGGCGCTGAGCCCGGCCCGGCCGCAGGCCCCTGTCGGCCGCGGGCGGAAGGGGCGCAAGCGGGACGGGGATTCCCTTCGGCCCGCACCCCCCTATTCTCATCCGAGCACGGCGCACGCGGCACCGGCCCCGACCGAGGCTCTGCAACCATGACCGAACCGACGATCCGCAAGGCCGGCATGCCCTGGTATGCGCGGGAGGACTACGCCGCGATCCTCGCCATGATGGAGGATCCGCACGTGCTGGCGCCGGCCTACGACCAGTGGCTCGCCGCCGCACAGAACAACGAACGCGAGGCGGAGCGCGCGGGCGTCCGGGTCGTGCGGGTCAGGATCGAGCCGGCGCCGTTCGCGCGCTGGTGCGCCGACCAGGAGATCGCCGCGGACAGCCGGGCGCGCATGCGCTTCGTCAACGAGGCCGTGCAGCGCGAAGGCTGAAGCGCTCCCGGCGCCTCCGCCTCCTGTTGCCTCAGGGCACCCACTCGCCCCGGCGCATCAGCGGCTCGGCGCGGCCGTCCGCCGCGAGCCCGTCCACGTCGACCTCCGCCGAGCCGATCATCCAGTCGATGTGGATGAGGCTCGCATTGGCGCCCCGGCGCGCGAGCTCGTCGGCGCCTATGCCGGTGCCGCCGCGGATGCAGGAGGCGTAGGACTGGCCGAGCGCGATGTGGCTCGCGGCGTTCTCGTCGAACAGGGTGTTGTAGAACAGGAGCCCGCTCTGCGAGATCGGCGAGGAATAGGGCACGAGCGCCACCTCGCCGAGGCGCCGCGCGCCCTCGTCGGTGTCGAGCACCTGGGCGAGCACCTCCTCGCCGCTCGAGGCCCGGACCTCGACGATGCGGCCGCCCTCGAAGCGCACCGCGATGTCCCGGATCAGGGTGCCGCTGTAGGAGAGCGGCTTGGTCGCCCGCACCGTGCCCTCGACCCGGTCCTTGTGGGGGGTCGTGAACACCTCCTCGGTCGGGATGTTGGGGTTGCAGGTGGCGCCGTTCTGCGCCGTGGTCGAGCCGCCGAGCCATTCGTGGCCGTCCGACAGGCCGACCGTGAGATCCGTGCCGGGCCCCCGGAAGCGCAGCGCCGCATAGGCCTTCCCGTTCATGAGGCGGGTGCGCACCTGGAGGCTGCGGTTGTGCTCCTCCCAGGCCGCCACCGGGTCCGGCGCGTCGACGCGCGAGGCCGCGAAGATCGCGTCCCACAGGCGTGTCACCGCCTCGGCCTCGGGGAGGCCGGGGAACACCGTGCGGGCCCAGGCCGGGGTCGCGTAGGACAGGATGGTCCAGTTGATGACGTATTGGGTGATGAGCTCGAGCGCGGGCCGGTAGGCGCGCGAGCGGGCGCGGTTGGCGCGCGAGACCTTGTCGGGGTCCTGGCCCGCCAGCAGCGCCGGGTCGTCGCCGCGGATCGCCAGCCGCGCCGCCCCGCCCCGGAACGCCGCCGCCATGCCGTCGAGGAGCCAGCCATGGGTGCGGTCGAAGCCCTCGGGCGCCGCATGGCGGTAGCGCAGGAGCGTGGCTTCGTCGTCGTCGAACAGGGTCGTGACGAGCGACGCGCCGGCCCGGTAGGCGTGCTCGGTGATCCGCCGCACGAGCGGCAGCGCCTCGAGGGGCGCGGTCATCACGAGTTCCTGCCCCGGCGCCAGTCCGAGGCCCACCTTCACGGCGACCTCGGCGAGCCGGTCGAGCCGCTCCTCGTGCGGGCGCAGGGCGGAGGCGGGGGCATGGACGTTCATCGCGATCTCTCTCCTCGCAGGCCGGAATCGGCCGGCACTTGGCCACGGTCCGGCCCTCGGCGCAACCGGGCCGGAATGGTCCGGTTTGGACCGGTTTGGACCGCCCGGACCACCCCGCGCGGGCGCCGCCCGGGCGTGGCGGGGGGACTCCCGGTTACGTTAATAATGGGATAATCCTCTCCGCAGGCGCGGTACGGCCCCGGACGGTTTGTATCCTGACCGGGGGCTCTATACTCTCGACCCCACCAGAAGAGGTTTGGAACCTGGGACTTCTTTCGTGTAAGCTGCCACTCCGGCAAGCATGAGGCGCCCAGGATCCGGACCAGCCCCTGCAAGAACCACTGCTCGTGAGGATTCATGGGTCTTGCCGACCACTCCCCCAAGACGGCGCCCCTCCCCAAGACTGCGCTCCGCGTCCTGCTCGCCCAGCCCCGCGGCTTCTGCGCCGGGGTCGAGCGCGCGATCGAGATCGTCGAGCGGGCTCTCGCGATCCATGGCGCTCCGGTCTACGTGCGGCACGAGATCGTGCACAACAAGCGCGTCGTCGAGAACCTGAAGGCCAAGGGCGCCCGCTTCGTCGAGGAGGTCGACGAGATTCCCGAGGGCGCCGTGACCGTGTTCAGCGCCCACGGGGTGTCCGAGGCCGTCGAGCGCCACGCCGAGGCGCGGGGCCTCTACACCATCGACGCCACCTGCCCCCTCGTCAGCAAGGTGCACGTGGAGGGCCGGCGCTACGCCGAGCGCGGCTACGAGGTGGTGCTGATCGGCCATGCGGGCCACCCCGAGGTGGTGGGCACCACCGGGCGGATTCCCGGGATCGTGCATCTCGTGGGTTCCCTTACGGAAGCAGAACGGCTCCAGCCGCGCGACCCGCGGCGGCTCGCCTACGTGACCCAGACGACCTTGAGCCTGGACGACACCCGCGACATCATCGCCCTCCTGAAGGCCCGATTCCCCGCAATCGTGGGTCCCGACACGCGCGATATCTGCTATGCGACACAAAATCGGCAAATAGCGGTGCGAAGCCTCGCCCGCTCCGTCGACGCGATCCTCGTGGTCGGCGCCAGAAACAGCTCTAATTCCAATCGCTTGCGCGAAATCGGCGAATCCTGCGGCGTGCCCTCCTATCTCATCGAAGATGCGGAAGAGCTTGACCCGGCCTGGCTTGAAGGCGCATCGACGGTGGGAATCAGTGCCGGCGCTTCGGCGCCCGAGGAACTGGTCGAGGAACTGCTTGACCGGTTGAGTATCCTTTTCGCCACGCAGGTGGAGACCTTGTTCGGGATCGAGGAGCGGGTTCAGTTCCGCCTCCCCGACGAGGTGGCCCGCGGCGTGAGCGAGACAACGTTTCAGGAGGTTAGTCCGTGAGTGTCCCCGTTCGTCAGCAGATCAAGGTCGGCGCCTACATCATGAAGCAGCGCCTCATGGGCAACACGCGCTACCCGCTCGTGCTCATGCTCGAGCCCCTGTTCCGGTGCAACCTGGCCTGCGCGGGCTGCGGCAAGATCGACTATCCGGACCATATCCTGAACCGGCGCCTCTCGGTCGAGGAATGCGTGCAGGCGGCCGAGGAGTGCGGCGCCCCCATCGTCTCGATCCCCGGCGGCGAGCCGCTCCTCCACAAGGAGATCGGCCAGATCGCGGCCGAGCTCGTCAAGCGCAAGAAATTCGTGGTTCTGTGCACGAACGCCCTGCTGCTCGAGAAGAAGCTGCATCTCTTCACCCCGAGCCCGTACCTCACCTTCAGCGTCCATCTCGACGGCCTGAAGGAGGAGCACGACCGGTCGGTGTGCCAGACGGGCGTGTTCGACAAGGCCGTTCAGGCCATCAAGGCCGCCAAGGCCAAGGGCTTCCGGGTCACCGTGAACGCCACCCTCTTCGGGGGCGTCGATCCCGACCGGGTGGCGTCCTATCTCGACTTCGTCACGGACGACCTCAAGGTCGACGGCGTCACCCTGTCGCCGGGCTACGCCTACGAGCGTGCGCCCGACCAGGAGCACTTCCTCAACCGCCAGACCTCGAAGAACCTGTTCCGGTCCATCTTCAAGCGCGGCGAGCACCGCAAGGGCAGCAAGAAGTGGCGCTTCGTCCAGTCCACGATGTTCCTGGACTTCCTGGCCGGCAACCAGGAGTACCGCTGCACCCCCTGGGGCACCCCGACCCGCAACGTCTTCGGCTGGCAGCGGCCCTGCTACCTGCTCAACGAGGGCTACACCAAGACCTTCAAGGAGCTGATGGAGACCACCCAGTGGGATTCCTACGGCACCGGCGTCTACGAGAAGTGCGCGGACTGCATGGTCCATTGCGGCTATGAGCCCACCGCGGTCACCGACACCGTGAAGCACCCGCTGAAGGCGCTGAAGACGGTGCTCACGGGCATCAGGACCTCCGGCCCGATGGCGCCCGAGATCTCGCTCGAGAACCAGCGTCCGGCCGAGTTCGTGTTCGACAAGATCGTCAAGGAGGTCACCGAGGCCTCCCCGCCCCCGGCGCGCAAGAGCGCCCGCTCGGGCCAGGCCGCCTGAACGAACGGCCGCACAGACGCCGCTTTGCCTCCGCCGCCCCCACGGGCGGCGGTTCCGTTTCCGGGTCCAGGCCAGGGGGTCCGGGGCGCCGAAGGCCGTGGGTCAGGCGGCCTGGAGGGCGATCTCGGCCTCGTCGGGAGCCAGCGCCTCGGCAAAGGCGGTGCCCGGGGGCAGCAGGGCGCCGGAGCGCACCGCCGCCCGCAGGGCCGCCATGGCGGCCCGGGTCTCGACCGCCAGCCGCGCCACCGCCGGCCACTCTCCGGGACGGGTGAACAGGGCATGGGCGATGCGGCCCACGCTGAGGCCGCCGTCCGGGCGCAGGGGCACGCGGGCGACGTGCGGCAGGGAGCGGGAGGCGCCGTCCGACACCGCCCGCACCACCAGGAACGGCACGCCGGCTTCGGCGGCCACCTCGGCGACGGCGCCGCTCTCCATGTCGCCGGCCAAGCCCCCGGAGCGCTCGCAGAGGAGGCGCTTCTCGGCGGGGGTGACGAGGAGCCGGTTCGAGCCCGCGACCGCGCCCACGACGGCACCGGCGAGGCGCGCCTGCGCGAGGCTGCGCCAGGCCGCATGGGTGGCGATGGCCCGACCCCCGGGCAGGACCACCCGGTCGGCCAGGACGAGGTCGCCGGCCCGCAGGCGCGGATCGAGACCGCCCGCCACGCCGAAGCTCACGAGGGCCGCCACGCCGGAGGCCACGAGGCGCTCGGCCTCGCGGCGGGCGATCACGGGATCGGCGCCCGTCCGGGCGACCGTGAGGCGCACGGCGCCCAAATTCGGGACCCCGTCGAGAAGCCGGGCTTCGGCCGCTAGGCCTGTGAGAACGCCCACGCGCATGGTCTGAACCCCCGCTCCCGCGGCTCTTCACGGCCGCGGGCCCCGTCACGACCCGGTTTCTTCATCCCCGCGGAGAGCCTTGCCCGCTTGGGGCGCGGCTCCTCGCAGGGCGGGCGGGTTACATCCCTACCCTGACGCGCCGGTCGTTTCCGCGCTTCAGACCTCTATAGCGCGCCAGCGCCCAGAGGGGGAAGTAGGCCGCATAGCCGTGGTACTTGAGGTAGAAGACCCGCGGAAAGCCGGTGCCGGACCACAGGTTCTCGTCCCAGCGCGCGCCCTCGCGGGGAGCGGCTTCGAGCCAGGCGACGCCGCGCCGCACCGCCTCGCCGTCGACCTCGCCCGCCGCCATGAGGCCGAGAACCGCCCAGGCGGTCTGGGAGGCCGTCGAGGACTTCACCTCGCCTTTGCGCTCGGTCCAGTAGGTGGCGCAATCCTCGCCCCAGCCCCCGTCCTCGCGTTGCCGGCTCTCCAGGAAGGCCACCGCCTTGCGGATCGCGGGATCGTCGAACTCCGCCCCGACGGCGTTCAGCGCGCACAGGGCCGACCAGGTGCCGTAGACGTAGTTCACGCCCCAGCGGCCGTACCAGGAGCCGTCGGGCTCCTGCTCGCGGCGGATGAACTCCACGGCCCGCCGCACGCCCTCGTGCTCGAGGCCGTAGCCCATCTGGGCGAGGAGGCTGACGCAGCGCGCCGTCACGTCCACGGTCGGCGGATCGAGGAGCGCGCCGTGGTCCGCGAAGGGGATCGCGTTGAGGTAGTGGTAGGTGTTGTCGACGTCGAAGGCGCCCCAGCCCCCGTTGGCGCTCTGGATGCCGAGGATCCAGTCCGCGGCGCGCTTGACGCAGTCGCGGTAGCGGTCCGGGTCGATTCGGTGCAGGGCCATGGCGACGACGGCGGTATCGTCCACGTCGGGATAGTAGTCGTTGCGGTACTGGAAGGCCCAGCCGCCGGGCTCCAGGTCCGGCCGCTTCCACGACCAGTCGCCCTTGACGCGGATCTCGCGCTCCAGGAGCCATTGCGCCGCCCCTTCGAGCGACTTGCTCTCGGGGCGCTCGCCGGCTTCCAGCAGGGCGTGCATGGCGAGCGAGGTGTCCCAGACGGGCGACAGGCAGGGTTGGCAATAGGTGCGCTCGCCGCGCACGAGCAGCTTGTCGATCGAGCGCTTGGCGATGACGACGGACGGGTGGTCCTTCGGGTAGCCGAGCGCGTCGAAGGCCATGACGGAATTCGCCATGGCGGGGAAGATGGCGCCCAGGCCGTCCTCGCCGTTGAGGCGCTCCTCGAAGAACTCCACGGCCTTCTGGATCGCCTTCTCGCGCGAGCCGCCGCGGAAGCGGGGCTCGACGACCCGCAGGACGCGGTCGATGGCGACGAAGATCTGGCCCATCCGGTCCTTCTCCGCGAAGGAGATGTAGTCGGGCTCCTCCTCGGGCGGCATGGTGAAGAGTTCGCGGATGTCGACCCTGCGCGGGTTGCGGGCCTGGGGCTTGAGCGCCATCAGGATCAGGAGCGGCACGATCACGGTGCGCGACCAGTAGGACACCTTCTCGATGTGGAAGGGGAACCAGCGCGGCAGGAGCATGATCTCGACCGGCATCACCGGGACCGCGTGCCAGGGCACCTGGCCGAACAGCGCGAGCGCGATGCGGGTGAAGACGTTGGCCCGTGCGGCGCCGCCGCGGGCGAGGATCGCCTCCCGGGCGCGACGCATGTGAGGGGCGTCGGGGGAGTCGCCCGCGAGCTTGAGGGCGAAATAGGCCTTCACGGTCGCCGAGATGTCGAGATCGCCGTCGTGGAACAGCGGCCAGCCGCCGTGCTCCGCCTGGATCCCGCGCAGATAGGCCGCGAGGCCCCGCTCGAGCTCGGGGTCGATCTCGTCGAGGAAGTGCTGGAGGAAGATGTGCTCGGCCGGAATCGTGGCGTCGGCTTCGAGCTCGAACAGCCAATGGCCGTCCTCGCGCTGGAGCGCCTTCAAGGCTTCGCGCGTGTCGACGACCGTCGCTTCGAGCCGGTCCCGGTGGGGCGCGATGAGGCCCGCATCGTCCATCGTGATCTCCTTGTGGGGAAGTGCATCATACATGGGGAAGACCGGGCTTATACATAAGCTTTTCCCGGCGGGCGACCCTTCAGGGTCCAGTTATGCGCAAGTCTCTCATGCATCGGCTCCGGGACGGTCGTGGCACAGGCGGTGCGGCCCCGCATCCTCGAACCTCCTCACGCGTGCTCCTCCGAACCGGCCGGCATGGCGGAGCCACTCTGCCCTCCGCCTCACCTGGGCTTCTTCGAACCGGCCTCCTCACGCGTGCTCCTCCGAAGCCGCGCCCTCCCGGCCGTCGCTCCGCTGCACCCTGCCCTTCCAGGCCCCGCCGCGGCCGCGGGCGTGGGCGAGCGCGGAATCCGCCGTCATGACGCTGTAGAACACCGCCACCACGGGCAGGAGCGGCGCGAACCACAGGGGCTGGCGGTAGAGCCGCAGGGTCGGCGCGATCGCGCCGCTCATGAGGACCCAGGCGAGCGCGCCGGCTGCGGCGGCGAGCCCGTCGCCGTGCCAGGGATAGGTCAGGAGCGCCGCCGGCCCGGCGAGGTAGGTCAGGACCATGCCGGCGAGCGTCCCGGCGAGGAGAAGCGGCGAATGGCGCAGCTGCGTGTAGGCGCTGCGCGCCACCATGGACCAGATGTCCTGCAGCCCCTCGTAGGGCCGGATGCTGCGCAGCCGCCGCGTGAGGCCGAGCCAGACCGGCGCTCCCCCGGGGCGGCCCCGCGCCTTGACGAGCTGGCCCAGGGCGCAGTCGTCGATGATGCGGCCCCGGATGGCGCCGAGCCCGCCGGCCCGCTCCAGCGCGGCCCGGCGCAGGAGCACGCAGCCGCCTGCGGCCGCGCCGAGGCGGCGACGGGGGTCGTTCACGTAAGGGAACGGATAGAGAAGGGAGAAGAAGAACACGAAGGGCGGGATCAGGAGGCGCTCGAGGAAGGCCTCGCAGGACAGGAGGACCATGAGCGAAACCAGGTCGCGCCCCTCCCGTTCCGCCTTGCCGACAAGACGCCGCAGGCTCGTGGGGTCGTGCGCGATGTCGGCATCGGTAAACCAGACGTAAGGGGCGTCGGGCTCCCGCGCCCCAGCCTCGCGCAGCCCCTCGGAGAGCGCCCAGAGCTTCCCGGTCCAGCCCTGTGGCAGAGGCCGGGAGCGCAGGACGGCGAGCCGCTCGGGCCGGCCGGCGGCTTGCGCGGCCGCGCGGGCGATGTCCGCGGTCCCGTCGGTGCTGTGGTCGTCGACGAGGATCACCGCGAGGGGCCCGGGATAGTCCTGGGTCACGACCGAGGCGACCGAGCGGGCGATCACCGCGGCCTCGTTGCGGGCGGGCATGACCGCGACCACGGCGGGCCAGGTCGGGAGTTCGGGGATCTCGCCGTCGAGCCGCTCGCGCATGCGCCAGAACCCGCCCCGCCCGAGGAGAAGCCCGAGCCAGATCAGGACGTTGAGGATCGCGGCGGCCGCAAGCGCCTGCTGCATGACGTGTTCCGGGCCTCCAGCCCAGTCTTGAGGGTAGCGGCAGGAGCCGCCCGGGCGTCAAGGGCCGCGCCGCCGTCTCCACAGGCCCCGATACGCCGGAGACCCTCCGCCACGGGTGACCCGCCTCCCGCCACCTCCCCGAGGGAATCCCTTTCGCGCCAGGCGGGAGGCGGGATCCGGCACACCGGCTTTGCCACGCCAATGACACGATCGGCCGCCAAGGCTGCCGCCGCACCGCGCAGGGGAGGCGCCGGAGCGCACGCGTCCCATGTGCGGCGAGCCCTTGCCGGCCGCCGCACCCCCTCCCATAAGGGCGCCGCGATCCGGCCGCCCGTCGCGGTCGCACCGCCCGGGCCCGGCCCGATCCTTTCCAGGCAAGCAGGTTCTTTCATGTGGACATTCAGCCGGTCGATCCTCTCCGCCTGCGCGATCGCGGCCTCCCGCGGGCGCTGGTGGGTGCTCGGCCTGACCCTGGTCCTGACCGTCCTGGCGGGCTGGCTCTCGGCGCGGCTCACGATCAACACCAACACCGATAACTTCCTCTCGGCGAGCCTCCCCTTCCGGCAGAACGAGATCGCCTATTCCAAGGCCTTCCCGCGCGAGCGGCCCGCCGTCGTCGTCGTCGACGCGACCTCGAGCGAGGAGGCCACCGCCGCTGCCCGGGCCCTGGCCGAGCGCCTGCGCGGGCGTCAGGCCCAGTTCACCAAGGTGCAGGTCGCCGGCGACAACGCCTTCTTCGAGGACAACGCGCTCCTGTTCCTGCCCGTCGAGCGCCTGCGCGCCCTCGCGACCCAGATCCAGGAGGCCGGCCCTCTCGTGACCGTGCTGCAGGGCGATCCCAGCCTGCGCGGGCTCGCCCGCATCGTCGGGCAGGTCGAAGCCGCGGGCGCCGCCGCCGCGCCGCCGCAGATTGCCCGACTCATCAACGAGATGGCGGCCACCACGGCGGCGCGGGCCGAGGGCCGGGCCGCGACGCTGAACTGGGGCGTTCTGTTCGACGTCGGCTCGGATCTGCGCGGCAAGCGCCGCCTGGTGCTGGCGACGCCCGTCCCCGACAACCACTCGATCGACCGCTTCGGTCCGGCCCTCGACGCCCTCCAGGCCGACATGCAGACGGTGCGCGGCGAGCATCCGAGCACGACGCTCCGGGTCACGGGCGATCCGGCGCTGCAGCAGCAGGAGCTCGACGACGCCTTCTCGGGCGCGCTCTACGCCAGCGGCCTGTCCTTCGTGCTGGTGGCCATGAGCCTGATCCTCGGCATCCGCTCGGGGCGCCTGATCTGGGCACTCCTCATCACGCTGGTCATCGGCTCGGTCTGGACCACCGGACTTGCGGCGATCACGATCGGCGAGCTCAACCTGATCTCGGTCGCCTTCATGGTGCTGTTCTTCGGCCTCGGGGTCGATTTCGGCACCCATCTCGGCCTGCGTTACCTCGAAGAGGTCGAGCAGGGCCACTCCGTCGAGCAGGCCCTCAAGACCGCCATGCTGGGCGAAGGCCCGGCGATCGCGCTCTCGGCGCTATGCGCGGCGCTCGCCTTCCTGTCCTTCGTGCCGACGTCCTACGTGGCGCTCGCCGATTTCGGCATCATCTCGGCGCTGGGCATGCTGGTCGCGGTGGTGATCACCTTCACGGTCCAGCCCGCCCTGATGGCCGTGATGCCGCCGCGCCCGCCGAGGAAGTCGGGCGTCGGCATTGGGATCGGCCTGTGGCTCCAGCGCCACTACAAGGCGGTGCTCGCCGTCGCGACCGTCGTGACCCTCGCGGCGGTCGCGGTGGCGCCGCAGGCCCGCATCGACGTGAACCCGCTCAACCTCCAGAACCCGAAGGCCGCTCCGGTCATGACCTACCGGGATCTCGCGAGCGATCCGCAGACCTCTCCCTACGCCCTCAACGTGCTGGCCCCGAACCTCGAGGCCGCCCGGGCGCTGGAGCCGCGGCTGCGCGCGGTCCCGGGCGTCGCCGGGGTGCGCTACATCGAGAACTTCATCCCCCGCGACCAGGAGCAGAAGATCGCGATCCTGTCCGAGCTCATGCAGAATCTGCAGAGCACGCGGCCGGCCGAGACCGCGCCGCGCCCGGACGACGCCGCGCTCGCCCGGGCCTTCGCGGACCTGCGCCGCTCCTCGGGCGCGCTCGCGGGCGGTCCGCCCTCCGAGGTCCAGAAGGCCGCGCAGGCGCTTAGCCTGGCGCTCGCGCGCTTTGCCGAGCGCCAGGGCACGGGGGGTTCGGCGCTCCAGAACCTGGAGGACGGTCTCGTGGGCGGCTTCGCCGAGCTCGCCTTCGGCCTCGGCGCGCAGCTCTCCGTCTCGGAGCCCGTCGCCCTGGAGAGCATTCCGGACGACCTGCGCCGGGACTGGATGACGCCGGAGGGCGCGGTGCGCCTCACCGTCATGCCGGCCGGCGACATCACCGGCCCCGACGCGCTCAACGCCTTCGCGGAGCGCGTCAAGGCGGTGGCTCCGCAGGCCGCCGGCGTGCCCGCGATCCTCACGGGCGCGGGCGACGCGATCCTGGATTCCTTCGTGGAGGCGATCGCCTACACGACCCTCGCGATCGCGGCCGTGGTGGCGTTCATGCGCCGGCGCCTCTCCGACGTGCTCCTCGTGCTCGCGCCCCTCGTGGTCGCATCCGTGTGGACCGTCGCGGCCTCGGCGCTGCTCGACCTGCCCTTCAACTTCGCCAACATCATCGTGGTGCCGCTCCTCATCGGGCTCGGGGTGGCGAGCAGCGTCCACATCGTGGCGCGGGCGCGGGAGCTCGCGCACGAGGCGGGCGCCTCCGGGGGCGGCGGGGTGATGGACACCTCGACCTCGCTCGCGGTGCTCGTCGCCCAGATCAACACGGTTGCGGCATTTGCGACGCTTGCGATCTCGGCCCATCGTGGGCTCTACAGCATGGGCATGCTGCTCGGCCTCGCCATCCTGTTCGTGCTGATCGCCTCTCTCGTGGTGCTGCCGGCCCTCATGATCGCCCTCGAACGCCGCGGAGCCGCGCGCGCCTCATGAGCCACGTTCCCGACACGCTCGGAATACCGCGGAGCCGCGGACCTATCATGAGCCACGTTCCCGACACGCTCGGCATGCCGCGGAGGCGCGTGCCCGTCATGAGCCGCGTTTCCGACACGCCTCGAACGCCTGCCTTCCAACGCCGCGGAGCCGCGCGCCCGTCATGACCTCACCTGTCACTCCCGACGCCCCTGTCCTCGTCACCGGCGGCTGCGGCTTCGTCGGCCGGCACCTCGTGCGCGCGCTCAGCGAACGCGGCGAGCGCGTGCGCGTGCTCGACCTCGCGGATCCCCGGCCCCTTCCCGCCGACGCCGAGTACGTGCGCGGCTCGATCCTCGACGAGGGCGACGTCCAGCGCGCCATGACAGGCGTGCGCCGCGTCTACCACCTGGCCGCGATCGCGCATCTGTGGCGGCGCGACAAGGCCGATTTCGCGCGGATCAACACGGAGGGCACCCGCACGGTCCTGGCCTGCGCCCGGACGATGCCGATCGAGCGGATGGTCTATTGCTCGACGGAATCGATCCTGCTGCCGCGCCCCGACCGCCGCAACGGCCCGATCGACGGCTCGGCGCCGCCGCCGCTCGAGGACATGCCGGGCCCCTACACCCGCTCGAAGCACCTCGCCGAACGTCTGGCCTTCGAGGCCGCGGAGGCGGGGCTCGACGTCGTGGTCGTCAACCCGACCGTGCCGGTCGGCCCGGGCGACGACAACATGACGCCGCCGGCCGCCATGATCGACATGTTCCTCAAAGGGCGCTCGCCGGCCTATCTCGACTGCCTGCTCAACCTCGTCGACGTGCGCGACGTGGCGGCCGGCATCGTGCTCGCCGGCGACCGGGGCCGCCCGGGCGTGCGCTACATCTTAGGGGGCGAGAACCTGCGCCTCGGGGACTTCCTGCGCCTGCTCGAGGAGGTCTCGGGCCGCCGCATGCCGCGGCGCGCGATTCCCGCGCCCGTGGCTCTCGCGGCCGCCGTGGTGAGCGAGTGGATCGCCGACCGGATCACGGGCCGGGCGCCCGCCGCCAATCTCGAGGGCGTGCGCCTCGCCCTGCGCTCGACGCCCTTCGACAGCCGGCGCGCGCGCGAGGAACTGGGCTACGCCCCGAAGCCGATCCGCGAGGCGCTTGCGGCCTCCGTGCGCTGGCTCGCCGCCGGGTCGGACGAGCGCGCGATCGACGCGCCCGCGACGCCCGCACAGGTTTGAGCGAAGCGCCGCAGCGATGCGGCGCTCCTCCCTGCCGACGCTAAATCCCCGCTTCGTAGAAGGCCTGCACCCACATGGCGCAGATGCCCGAGCGCACGATGTCGTCGCGGGTGAACTCCACGACCGGCACCGGCAGCCCCTGCTGCTCGATGAGCTGAAGGATCGTGCGCAGGCCCGAGGCCTCCTTGAGGTCGGTCTGGCTCACGTCGCCGTTGACCACCACGGTGCAGCCCTCGCCGACGCGGGTGAGGAACATCTTGATCTCGGCCGGCGTGGTGTTCTGGCCCTCGTCGAGAAGGATGAAGGCATTCTTCCACGAGCGCCCGCGCATGAACTCGAAGGGTACGAGCTCGATGTCGCCGTGCTTGAGCGCGATGTCGAAGGCCGCGCCGCCGATGCGCTCCTTGATGGCCTCGATGATCGGCATCGCCCACGGCCCGAACTTCTCCTCGAGCGTCCCGGGCAGGTAGCCGAGCGAGCGGCCGCAGGGCACGCTCGGGCGCGTCAGCACGATCTTGCGGATCTTGCAGGCGCGATAGAGGTCGGCCGCGTAGGACGCGGCGATCCAGGTCTTGCCCGTGCCCGCAGGTCCCAGCACCACCACCTGCGGACTCGTCTTGAGCGCGCGCAGGTATTCTTCCTGGGTCGGGTTGAGGGGCAGGATCGGTTTCGGCGAGCGCTCGTCGTCGAACTTGGAGCCATGGAGTTCGATGATCTCGGCACTCTCGAAGCTGCGACGGGTGCGGCGTCTCTGCTTGTCGTGGCGCTTGCTCATCGATGGGGCTCCCGCTCTAGAGATGACTCGTGACTGAACGCCCGGGCGGAGCGATGGCCCGCCCGGGCCGTGACACGCCGGGCCGTGCGCGGCGTGATCTGTTGGGCCGCCGCGTCACGATGCGACGCGCAGGGCACAATCCGATGACAGGGTGGGGACGAGACCGGCGCGGCGAGCGATGCGGCACGGCCTCGAGGATGGAATGAGCGATTCGCGAGCGAAGCGTCTGGGGCGGTCTTCCGCGATCCGAGAGACAGGGATCTGCCAGTGAGCCCATCAAGACCCGCTCTTTCCCGGCGACGTCCGGGAGGTTTCGAGACACCGGCCGGAGCGCCCGAGAGCGGCCCGGCTTGTGATTCGAATGCCAGTTTGCGGTGTTGGTTCCGGATGCGCGAGAGCTTTCCCCAATCGCCTGGGGAAAAGCCGCGCCGGATTCGACGAAGGTGGCGGTGACGCAGCGGCAGGCGGAAACACGAAAGCGGTGCCGCCTCCTGCGTCAGACGGGCGGGAAGCCGTAGCGCCGCCGCGCGATCGCGCAGGCCTCGTCGCCGGGCAGGCAGTCGCGGCATACGAGCGGGCGGATGTCGTAGATCCCGCACGCCGTGCCGACGCCGACTTCGCCCTGGAGCGCCGCGCAGCGGTCGCCCTCGCAGCGCATGCCGCCGAGGCCCGGATCCACGAAAGCCTCCGGGATCCGCTCGAGGTCCGCGTCGGATTCGAGGGTGAACCGGGGCCAGTCCGCGGAGGTCGCGCAGCACGCGCCGCAGGACTGGCACAGGTCCGAGTCGATGCTTTCGGGCCGCTCGTCGAGGAGGTCGGGCAAGGGTGCACCTCGGGACGCGGGTCGCGGCGTCGGCCGGAGCAGCCCCGGGGCCCCGCGCCAGGCCCGCGATATGGCAGCCCGCGGGGGCGCGGCGCAAGGCACCGAACGGGGACAGGTTGCCGCCGGCTGGCGGCCCCCGCCCTGCTGGCGGTGATGCGGCGCGCGGGCCGATCCGCTCAGCGGTTGGCGGTGGCGCTCGGGCCGGTGGCCTGGCCCAGCGAAACCCAGGCGGTGCCGTGCGTGCCCTCGCGCTTCACGAAGGTGTAGCCGGTCTGGTGCCAGGGCAGGACGCCGTTGTGCTTGTTGTCGAGGATGAAATCGCCCCGGTCGGTGCGGGCCATCAGCACCGCGTGGCCCTCGCCGGTCTCGTCCACCACCACGGTCATGCGCAGCGCCCGGGCGGGCAGGCCTGCCTCCACGAGGAGGCGACGCTTGAGGAGCTGGTAGTCCTCGCAATCGCCGGCCCCGTCCTGGGGCAGGTCCCAGCGGTCGCTCACGCCCCAATGATCCGTGTCGGTCATGGGCTCCAGCATCGCGTTCACCTGGCGGTTGACCGTGACGATCGCCTTCCAGGCTTGCGCGGTCAGGCGGATCACCTCCTGCTCCGAGACGTCGACGGCGCAGTCGCGGGCGTTCGTCTGGCAGAAGGTGGTCCAGCCGGGGATCGGGTTGGCGCTGCCGATGGCGGACAGGGGCTCGCTGCGCGCCGGGACCTTGAAGCTCTGGGCCGCGGCCGGAGCCACCTGCAGGAGCGTAAGGCCGGCCACGACGGCCGCCAGCCCGCCGAGGATCCCGCGGGCACGGCCCGCGCCCCGCTTCGCCCCTGCCTTCTTGCTCCGCAGAACCCGCATCACGACGCCGACCCGTTAAGCTTCGATTAAGCAAAGCTCGCACGGCCCGGAGTCGGGCTCAACGAAAGAGTAAATTTTGGGTTAACGGCCCTGGGGACGGCGCTCCGCACGGGCGGGCTGCAACGCAAAACGCCCCGGCCGGGGCTCCGGAGCGGGCCCGCCGAGGCGCAGAAAGGGTCGCAGAGACAGGCGCTTACTTGCGCGAGGCCATCATGTCGTGGGTCAGGACCGTCAGCTTGCCGATCAGCGAGGTGATGTCGCCGTGGGAGCACGACCATTGCGTGCCGATCGCAGAGCCGTCGGTCGAGACGGAGACCACGGCGAGCGAGCGGAGCTTGCCTTCGCGGGCGAGCTTCAGGTGTTCCTGAAGAATCTCGATCATCGAGGCCGTGTTCTCGTCGACGGGAGCGTTGCTCACCGGGCGAAGCATCGCAACACCGCGTCGTTCCATCATCGTCTCGCTCATGGCTACTATCCCCAATTCCCGCTCGAGCTTGGCTTTTGTTGTTCTGGAGCGGCGACTTCGTTGAGTCGATAGGCCTAACGAAGCACCAAAGCAACGAAATTGAAAGCTGAACCAGCAGCTTAACGACACAACTTGCGTCGAGATGCAGCGCTCTGTGGCGCCGGAACCACAATGGAGCCACGTCAAGTTTGCCACTTTGGGCGAATTCCGCTGCGTCACCCCGCAGCCATCGGACGCCGCCGCCGCGCCCGTCCGGCCCGACTCACCCTGGACCGGGCGGTCCATTCCGGACCATTCCGGACCACCCGGCCCATCCTTCAAGGCTTGATCGCCCGCGCGGCCGCGGCGTAGCCGCCCTGCGCCCCGTCGACGAAATGGACGTGGTCGCTGCGGGTCGCGGAGGGCACGAAGCAGGTCATCAGCGCAGCATTCTGGCGGTGGATCCCGGCCCGCGCGACGCCGTCGCGCTCGGCCCCCGCGAGCAGGGCCTCCAGGCGGTCGGCGAGCGCGGGCGTGCAGTCGAGGGTCATGCGCAGGGCGTCGTCGAACTTGCGGAAGTCGGTGTTCTCGACGAGCTCCCGGACGTAGCGGCGCGGATCGAACCCGCCGACCCGCAGCCCCGACCGGAACACGAGATAGGCCGCGGCCATGCGCAGCCGCAGCGACAGCCGCTCGAGGACCGGACTCCGGCCGGGCCGGCGCCGCGCCCGCGCCTCGATGTCGAAGCCCGCGGGCGCGAGACGCGGGGGCGGACCGCCGGCGGGCACCGGGCGCCCGGCCTCCGCCCCGCTTTCGGCGAGCGCGAGCACCGTGCGGATCAGCCGCCCGAACGCCGGCATGTCGGCGCCGGGCGCCGGGACCACGATGAGCGAGAGGATCACCCCGCGCTCGGATTCGATCTCCGCGAAGCGGCAGGACAGGCCCGTGAGGTCGGGCCGCGTGCCGGGCTCGGCCGGCGCGATCGCGAACGCCCCCTCCTTCAGCCGCGCTTCCGCCCAGGCGAGGCCGCCGCCCGTGAACATCGCATAGGACACGTCCCGCGAGGGCCCGTAGCGGGCGATGCGCACGTCGAGCCCGGCCGCCCGCACCGCCGCGACGGGAAGCATCGCGACCCGCAAGGCGAGGCCGAGCTCGTCGCGCACCCAGGCCGCGACGGCGGCAAGGGCGGCGCGCCCGCGCTCCGCCTGTTCGGGCGGCAGCGCGAAGCTCGCCCCGTCGCCGCCGAACACGAAGGGGAAGTCGCTCTCCGGCAGGGCGTTGGCGACCGCGGCGATCACACCGGCGGCGGCGGCGTTCACGGTCTTGTAGCGTCCGGCCTCGATCGCGGCGGTCGAGTGCACGATGTCGGAGAGGCCGAGCACCCAGCCGTCGGGCAGCGGCGTGTAGACGGCCGGGTCGGCGAGTTGCGCGAAGCTGTCGAGGACGGGCAGCGACTCGTAGAAGCCGGGATCCGGTGCCGGTTGCGGATCCAAGGAGGCCATCGCGCCGGCCGGGCCTAGAACTCGACCCGCAACGCGGCCGTGACACCCTGCGTCGCGAGGTCGGCCCGCGTGCCCGCGATGTCGAGGGCGCGCCGGAAGGCGGTGCGCGTGATCACGGCGCGGCCGGACTCGGTCCGGACCTCGCCGAGATCGGAATAGCGGTAGCCGATGTCGAGGACGAGGCGCTCGGAGAGACGGACTCCGCCGCCGGCCGTGAGCATCCAGGCGAAGCCCGTGCTCGTGCCGCCGCGGATCACCGTCGCGGCATCGGCGCCCAGCCCCGGGAACGCGAAGGCGACGCGGCCGAGAGCGTACCGCGCGACCCCGACGCCGCCGCCGAGATAGGGCTCGACCGGCCCGAGCTTCGGCAGGCCGAGGCCGACGAGGTCGAGGTATCCGACCGCCATGGCGCTCGTCGTATCGAGCTCGGCCGCGACGGGCTGCGGCCCCGGCGTCGCGAGGAAGTTCGCGCGGCCCTGGAAGGCGAAGCCGGGCCGATGGGTCACGAGCGCCTCGGCCCGGAGCGCCGGCAGGATTCGATAACCGACCCCGAGGTCGAAGGCGGCCGAGCGGCCGAAATCGCCGCGCGCCCCGAGCGGGCGGCCGTCGATGCCGGCGCCGCAGCCGAACAGGGCCGGGGGCCGCGTGCGCGCGCAGTCGAGGTCGCGCAGATGCGCGTCCCGCGACTCCTCGGCGCCGACGCCGCCGCGCAGGTAGACGCCCGTGCCTTGCGCCTGCGCGGCCGGCGCCGCGAGCAGGGCGGCGAGGACGAGGCCGGCGCGGAGGTGCGGGCGAAGCGCGGAAGCGGGCAAGGCGGGGCTCCTCGAAGGTCTCGGGCGCGAGCTTTCCGGGAGCCGGCCCGGCCTGTCAACGCCGGGCGGGTTGCACCGTCGGCAGTCCCGTCGCCCCTGCCCCGACCCGTCCCCGGAAACCGCCCGGCCCTACAGGGCCTCGCGGAGCAGCCCTTCGAACTCGGCCTCGCTCACGGGGCGCGGGTTGGTGGCGGTGGAGTGGTCGGCCTTGGCGGCGGCCGCCATGGCGGGGATGACCTGCGTGGGCAGCCCCATGGCGCTCAAGGAGGCCGGCATGCCGAGC
>JAESGR010000241.1_pt1 | contig 69118 bp, 68 predicted proteins | sample 9269771 | NCBI WGS metagenome assembly JAESGR01 (sample SAMN15739572, study PRJNA653492) | algae metagenome | isolation source: Chroococcus sp. CMT-3BRIN-NPC107 and co-occurring heterotrophs from well... | place: USA: Clark Mountains Wilderness, California | collected 2010-04-18 | reverse complement strand
TGGCAGTACTTTCTCCACGTCCGCCTGCCGCTCCTGGCTCCCGCCCTCCTGATCGCGGCGCTGCTGCGGGCGCTGGATGCCTTCCGGATCTTCGACTTGGTCTACGTGCTTACCGGCGGTGGTCCCGCCGACGCCACCGAGACCCTGTCGACCCTGACCTACAAGACGTTGTTCTCCACCCTGCAGTTCGGCTACGGCTCGGCAATGGCGACCGCCATGTTCCTCACCGAGGCGATCATCGCGCTCGGCTTCGGCATCTGGCTGGTCCGGCGCATGCGGCGGAGCCAGGGCTGATGACCGACATGCGCCGCCGCCGCTTCGTCCGCGAGCGCTTCCTGCAGCTGGCGGGCCTCCTGATCGTACTCTGGTCGGTCGGACCCTTCCTCTGGCAGGTCAGCACCTCATTGCAGCCGGACCGGCTGCTCATGGAAACCCCGCCCAGCCTCCTGCCGATCCCGCCGACCTTTGAGCACTTCCGCAACGTGTTCGTGATCAAGGAATTCCACTGGTACATCCTGAATTCCGTGATCATCGCGGGCGCCACAACGCTGTTCTGCCTCCTGTTCGGCACGCTCGGCGCGTTCGCGCTGGCCCGTTTCGACATCCGTGGCCGCTACGGCATCCTGGGCGTCATCCTGTCGATCTCGATGTTTCCGCAGATCGCGATCGTGGCCCCGCTCTACCTGACCATGTCCAGCCTGAACCTGCTGGACACCTATACCAGCCTGATCGTGATCGATCTGGCGCTGGGACTGCCGCTCGTGATCTGGGTCCTGTTCGGCTACTTCCACGCCATCCCCCGCGAGATCGACGAGGCCGCCACCATCGACGGTGCCGGGCCGTTGCGCACGCTCTGGCTGATCATCCTGCCCATGGCGCTGCCGGGCATCGTGACTACCGGCCTCCTGGTCTTCATCGCCACCTGGAACGAGTTCATGTTTGCCTTGGCCTTCACCTCGACCATCGACCGCCAGCCAATTCCCGTCGGCATCGCGAACTTCCAGAATCTCTACTACGTGCCCTGGGGCGACTTGGCAGCCGCCTCCGTGGTGGTCACGCTGCCGCTGGTCGCCATGGTGCTGGTGTTTCAGCGCCGCATCATTGCGGGCCTCACCCAGGGAGCGGTCAAGGAATGAGCGTCGTGCTCGCGGACGTGCAGGCGCTGGCTGCTTCGGGCTGGCGCGACGCCTATGGCGAACTGGTGGAACGCCTGCCCGGGCTGGCCGGCCGGGCCCGCCTGACCATGTGCGGCATGAGCACCTGCGTGGACGCCTATCTGCGCCTGGAAGAGGCGGCCGCGCTTTTGGCCGCCGACCCTGCGACGCCGCAAGGTGCCTTTGGTGCGCGTCTGCTCGACCGCGCCCGTCGTGGGGTGGGCGGCGAGATCAGCGTGGACTGGCCGGACGGGCCCGGCTGGGTCGAAGCGAACCTGCCGTTGAGCTGGGGCCTGGGCGGCACCGGCGCGCAGGCGGCCCAGATGCTGGCCCATCTGGGTGCACCGACCCTGGTCGCCGTGGCCGACCGGACCTCAAGGCAGCTGGACCGCTTCCACCCGGGCGTCGGCCTCGCCACGGCCGAAGGGCTCCAGTCCGTTGGGGCCATCACCGGCCTGCCGGGCATTGGCAAGCTGCCCCACTACATCGTCGAGTTCAGTGCCGGTGCCACAGTGGGACCCTATACCCTGCCCCGTTCCTCCCGGGTCATCTGCCGCTTCGGCGACGATCCCCTGGAAGACGATCCCTTGTTCGACCGGCTGAGCATCGCGATGGCCGCAAGCGCGGGTTCCGCCATCCTGTCCGGCTACAACGAGGTGCCGTCGGAACTGATGGAAGCGAGCCTCCAGCGCACCGCCGCCCTGGCCCGTGCCTGGCGCGACGCCGGCCTGCCGCTCGTTCATCTGGAACTCGGCGACTTCCACGACATGGCCGAGGCCTGGCCGGTCCTGGACGGGCTGGCCGGGCCGGTCAACTCGCTTGGCCTGAGCCTGTCGGAGCTGAACCGCCTGGTGCCGGACAGCAGCCCCGCCGCGGACCGCGCTGCCGCGCTGGGGGACCGGCTGAAGCTGGACCGCGTCGCCGTGCACTACGATACCTTCGCGCTGGCCGTGACCACGGGCGACCCCGCCCGCGAACTGGAAGCCCTGATGACCGGCTCCCTCGTGGCTGCCACGCGCGCCCGGCATGGCCATGTCATCGTGCCTGATCGCGTCCCCGATGGCGCCGTCTTCGAGCCCCCGTCCTTCCCCCGCATCGGCCGGATCGGCAGCTGGAACCTCGTCACATGCGCCACGCCCTGGCTGAAGCACCCGGCTGCCACGATCGGCCTGGGCGACACCTTCCTGGCCGGCACGCTGCTGGCACTGGGCAGGGCATAGGCCCGAACCCAAGGGCGGGTATCGCCCCACAAGTCGCGGCTAGGCGACGCCGTCGGAGGGTTGCGAGGTATCCGTCGCGTTCATCGGACGGGTATACTACACTGTGAACAGTGGGTAACAGGACCAGGGGCCGTTGGTTCGGATCGATGCTCTCCACGATGCGCATCCAGGTGATGAATGCGTTTGCGAGAGTGGACTTTCGTGATGGAAGCTATCGTCAGAACATATACCGGCAAGGGTGCGAGCGAGTTGTTCGACCTGCTGGAGAAGCATAAGGCAGACGTCGAGAAGGCCATAACCTCCGTCAAGGGCGTCGAAAGCTATACGCTGGTCCGAAGCAGTGACGGCGACGGCGGGATGTCGGTCACCGTAGGCCAGGACAAGACGTCCATCGAAGAGAGCGCCCGCACGGCCAAGGAATGGATTGCGCACAATGCAGGAAGCATTGGCGCGGGCGCGCCAAAGGTCTTTGCAGGAACAGTCATCATTCACGCCACGAAGCGTTAGGCTCCAGCCGCAAGCCCGGCCGGGCAGTTGCTCGGCCGGGTATGTTCGCTCCGTGCCGGGCTTTGTGACTGACCGGGCTTCCAGCCTGTCCGGCAGCCGCACGGCAGAGGTGTGCCTGCGCAGCGCAGGTCCCTCGAAGTCAGGGCACGAATTTCACAGTCGATAGTTGGGTGACTCCCGCGCAAGCAGACCCTAAGAACGGCTCGAAGTTCTGATCAAGAACATCCGGTGGAGCTGCGCAGCGTACTTGCGGGGGGAGCGGATCGTGAAGACATGGATGATCGTCCTGCTGGGGAGCGCCTGCCTCTCGGCCGCCGGCCTGCCGGCCCAGGCCGAGGAGGATGTGTTCACGCCGCTGGCGGCGGTGCCGTTCAACCCGACCACGACCCCCGTCCCCGGCACCGATGGCAAGTGGCATTTCGTCTATGAGCTGGAGTTCGCCAACACGCGGCCGGTCCCGGCAACGCTCGAGGAGGTGAAGGTCGTCGGGCTGCCGGCGGAGGACAAGGACGGCAAGCAGCAGCGCAAAGAAAGCCGCACCGTGCGTAGCCTCGCCACCTTCGATCCGTCATCGTTCCCGACCAGGCTCAACCAGCTGAACAACCAGCCGGCCGAGGATGCGACGATCGAGTTGAACTCGACGCGGCTGTTCCTGATCGATCTGGCGGTGGCACAGCAGGAGATCCCGGCCAGGCTCGGCCATGTGCTGCGGCTCACCGGGAAGGGGACGAAGGCCAGCAACCAGACCCCGGTCGAGCAGAGCTACCCGGCCGCGACCTTGAAGGTGGCCCGCGACCTTCCCAAGATCCACCCGCCGCTCACAGGCAAGGGCTGGGTGGCGGTCAACGGATGCTGCGAGCCAGGCGCACACCGGTCGACGGCCGTGCCGGTCAACGGGCAGCTCCACTATGCCCAGCGGTTCGCGATCGATTGGGTGCGCCTGGACAGCCAGGGTCGGCTACGCAACGGCCCCGCGGACGAGGTCGAGAGCTACACTGCTTACGGGGCGAAGCTCTACGCGGTCGCCGACGCAACCGTCGTCTCGACACTGGACGGGCTTCCCAACCAGACACCGCCCAACGGGCCCGACCCCGACACCATCACGATCGACAATGTCGACGGCAACCATGTCGTCCTGGACCTGGGACACGGCTACTATGCCTTCTATGCCCATATGAAGCCCGGTTCGGTGCGCGTCCGCGTCGGCCAGAAGGTGCGGGCCGGTGACGTGCTGGGCCTGCTCGGCAACAGCGGGAACTCCACCGCCCCCCACCTGCACTTCCACATCATGAGCGGCCCCTCGGTCCTCGGCTCCGAGGGCGTGCCCTACGTGATCGACCGGTTCAAGTTCGCGGGCAAGATCCCCGAATCCGCCCTTACCGAGGACATGGGTGGCAATTTCCGCCGCTACCTGTTGCCGACGTCCCAGTTCCGCACGGAGCAGTTCCGCACGGAGCAGTTCCCGCTCGACCTGGACATCATCGACTTCTGGCAGTGACGGGTCGACCGCCCTCAGGATGGCATGCGCATCGCCGCACCCTTCCTGAGGGCGATGCCGGTGGCCGGGCGGGGATTGCCTACTTCTTCCCGCCGAACAGTTCCGCCAGGTAGTCCACCATCTCCGGCACCATCCGGTCGCCCCAGCCCTCGGCGGTCGCCAGCGACAGCGCCTGCTTGGCCCCCACCGACATCACGCTCGGCACGCCCAGGTCGTCTGCCATCCGGACGTAATAGCCCACGTCCTTGCGCGCATTGGCGATCGAGAAGGCCAGCATGGCTGGATTGCCATCGATGGCGTTCGCCTTGACGAAGTCCATCATGCCCGAGCGCAGCGGCCCTGCCGACATCACCCCATAGAGCTGGTCGCGCGCGATCCCCGCCTTGTCGGCCATGGCGAACGCTTCCGACATGGCGCAGGCCGTGGTCATCGCGAAGAAGTTGTTGATCAGCTTGAGCGTGTGGCCGGCGCCCAGCGGCCCGACATGAAAGACGTTCTCGCCGAGGTCAGCGAAGATCGGCTTGGCCCGCTCGAAGGCCGCGGGGTCGCCGGCCGCCATGATGTTGAGCTTGCCCTCCTTGGCATGGGAGGGCGTGCGGCCAAGCGGCGCGTCCATGTAGGTCGCTCCCTTGGCGGCCACCATCGGCGCCAGGCGCTTGGTCGAATCCGGCAAGGACGTGCCGAAGTCGATAACCAGCGCTCCGGACTTTACGCCCTCGATGATGCCATCCGGCCCCAGCATGCGTGCCTCGACCGAGGCGGAAGTGTCCATGCAGAGCATCACGACGTCGCTGTGCGCCGCCACCTCGCGGGCCGTCTTGACCTCGGTGGCACCACGGCCGACCGCCGCGTCCACCGCGGTGCGGCTGCGGTTGGCGACGACGGTCATGGGATAGCCCAGACCCTGAAGGCGCTCGACCATGGCCGAACCCATCAATCCCAGGCCGATGAATCCGATCGCGGGCTTCTCGTTCATCCGGCGTCACCTTTCCCGTTCTAGCTGGACCTCCCCTTCCCGCCGGGAGGACGGGGCGTCAAGGGATCCGGTCGACCAGGGCAGCCGCCACGTCGATGGCCGCCGCCTGGTGCGGCTGCAACTCATGGCCGGCCCAGGCGTCCATCGGCGCCTGCCAGGGATCGACCACCCCGGTGCGCTGTCCCGTCAGCGTCTCGAGGACGGCCAGACCGCAATAGGGCACGTGCATCTCCGAGTAGCCGCCCTCGTGACTGAACACGAGCCGGCCCCCACAGACATCGCGGGCCACCTCCATCAACAGCCGGGTCAGCGTCCGGTAGCCGTCGGACGTCATCATCATGCGTCCCAGCGGATCGGCACCGCTCGCATCGAAGCCCGAGGGCACCAGGATCATCTCCGGCCGAAAGCGCCGCAGCGCCGGCACCACCACCCGCTCGAAGGCCGCCACATAGGCTCCGACCCCGGACCCGGCGGGCAGGGGGATGTTCAGGTTGGCGCCCTCCCCGGCTCCCGTCCCGGTCTCGCTGACGAGGCCGCTGTCCGGCGGGAACAGCCGGTCCTGGTGGATCGAGATGGTGAGCACGTCGCGCTCGCCATCAAAGGCCGCCTGGGTGCCGTTGCCGTGATGGACGTCCCAATCGACCGTCGCGACCCGGCCCACCCCATGCACGGCGCGCGCATGCATCACCGCCACCGCCACGTTGCCGAACAGGCAGAAGCCCATCCCCTGGTCCGCCACCGCATGATGCCCTGGCGGGCGGACCAGCGCGTAGGCGTTCGCCACCTGGCCCTTGAGCACCCCCTCCATGGCCGCGATCGTCCCGCCCGCTGCCAGGCAGGCGATCTCGAACGAACCGTGGCCGTAGGGGGTAAGGCCCTCGTCGTCGCCCTTGAGTCTGGACGAGCCCGCCTTGACCCGTGCGATATGCTCGCGCGTGTGGAAGCGTGCGAGTTCGTCCTCCGTGGCCAGCCTGGGCTTGATCGGGGTCAGCCGGTCGAGCAGGCCGCTCACTTCGACCAGGTTGCGGAAGCGCCGCTTGGTCTGCGGGTTCTCGGCATGGACTCCTGGCTCCACCGTAAGCCCCGCCGGGAACACGGAGGCGTAGCGCCCCGTGTCGTGCCAGAAGAACAGTTCGTGACACACCCAGCCGGTCGACATCCGCACACTCCGCTTGCCGTTTTGCGTGGTGCGACACACGCGGCCGGCAAAGAAAAGGTCAAGACCAACATTGCGGGCGGAGGCAAATGATTCCGTCGTCAGGATGCACCACAAGACGCATGTTCTCGCGGCCGTGATTGCGAGATACGGAGCACGCGGCTAGGGATCGTGGCATTGGACTGGGTTGCGATTCGTTGCGACAGACCACAATTCACGATCCAAGTTTGTTTTTGGCGGAAGCGCCGGGGTAGCAGAATGGCACCGATCAACGTTCTCTGGCTCATCGACCATGTCTGCTATGACGGCAGTCTGCATGGCGGTGGCCGGCTGTTCATGAATCTGGCGCCGATGTTCGATCCCGAGGAAGTCCGGATCTTCCCTTACTTCCTGCGTGCCAGCGACGAGGTCGTGGAACTGTTCAAGACCGCGCCCATGAAGGTCGTGAACCTGAACAAGGGCAAGTACGACCCCACCACGCTCTCGACCATCGCTGCCTTGTGCAAGAAGCACGACATCGATGTCATGCACCTGTTCTGCTATGCCGCGTCCACGTTCGGCCGGATCGCCGGCAAGATGAACGGCGTGCCGACCGTCGTGCACGACTTCGACACCCAGATCTATTTTCCCTACCCGACCTATCTGAAGGTCGCCGACCGCATGCTGGCCTCCTCGACCGGCCATGCGCTGGCCGCCTCGCCCATGTGCCGCGACTATATGCGCGACGTGCGCAAGCTCCCGGCCGACCGGCTGTCGGTGATGCCGCACGCCATCCCGGAATCGCGCTTCGAGGCGGCCCGCAAGACCGACCGCGCCAGCGCCCGTGCCGAACTGGGCTGGGGCGACGACCAGAAGGTCTTCGTCTGCGCCACCAAGCTCGGGCCGGAGCGCGGCAACGAGTACCTGCTGGAGGCGTTCGCCAAGGTCGTCCAGCAGCGCCCGAACGCGCGCCTGGCCCTGATCTACAAGCCGACCTACTACCATCGCACGCCGAAGGAGTACGAGAACATCCCGTGGATCCGGGATACCGAGTACATGGTCAACGAGCTGAAGAAGATCGTGGCGGACCTGAAGATCGGCGACCATGTCGACCTGATCGAGCAGCTGGACCATCCCACCCCGGCCCTGGCCGGCGCGGATGCCATGGTGCTGCCGTTCCTCAACGAGCGCTTCAGCTCGGTCTACCTGCTGGAAGGCTTCGCGCATGGCTTGCCTGCCATCGCGACCGATCTCGGCGAGCAGAAGGAACTGCTGGGCCATACCGGTGCCGGTGTGCTGGTGAAGCCCGGCGATGCGGACGTGCTGGCCGCTGCCATGGTCGACCTGATCGACCATCCCGAGAAGCAGGCGCAGATGTCGGCGGCCGCCAGGCAGGTGGCCGAGCGGCACAGCGTGCGCGCCAACGCCGCCGGACTTGCCCGCATGTACCGTCAGCTGGCCCAGCCGCAGGGCGTAGGTGCGGCCGCGGTCACCGGGAGCCACTGACCATGCTGCTTGGCGCCTCCGGGGCGCTCTCGCGACGCCAGGACCAGCCTTGGTCCACCGGCGCGGCGGAGGGCGTCGTTCTCCAGGCAGACCAGCTCGCCCTGGCAGTCCTGCCCTGGCAGGTGGGCTCGCTCGATGCCTTGGCCCAGAGCGCGAAGGATGCCGCCACCGGCTCCTGGCTTGCCTTCTCCGGTCGGCCGATCCTGCAGAACGCGAAGGATGACGAGGCCGGGGGGCAGCTCGCCGAGCTGATCCTGGCCAGGCTGATCGAGCGCGGCGAGGCAGCCCTTCACGACATCGACGGCGTGTTCGCGCTTGCCTGGTACGATGCGCCCAAGCGCCGCCTCGTCCTGGTCCGCGACCGGTTCGGCTCCGAGCCCCTGTTCTATGCCGAGCGCCCGGAAGGCGTGCTGTTCGCCTCGCGCATCCGCGACCTGCGCCCGACCGGGCTTATGGCTGGCGGCATCGACGGCCTCGGTCTCGCCGAGTTCCTGACCTATTGCTACGTCCCCGGCACCGCCACGCTCGACAAGGGCGTGCGCCGCGTCCCGCCCGGCGACATGGCGGTCATCGACCTCGCGACGAACCGGCTCGAGCTCAAGACCTGGTACCGCGTCTCCTTCGCCAACCCGCACGCCCCCGACGAGGCCGAGCTGGCCCGCAACTTCCGCGAACGCCTGGAAGCGGCCGTGGTCAAGCGGATGACCACGACGCCCATCGGCATCATGCTCTCGGGCGGCATGGACTCCAGCGCGACCGCGACCTTCCTGCGCAAGCATGAGAAGGGCACGATCCGCTCCTTCGCCTTCTCCTGTGCCGGGGCCGGATTCGACGAATCCCACTACGCCGCCGAGCTGGCCAAGATCCTCGGCACCGAGCACGAGACGATCCGCTACGGCGAGCAGGAGGCCTTGAGCGTCGGCGACGTGTCCGCCGAGATGGAGGTGCCGTTCACCGATGTCGGCATCAACGAGGGCACCTGGATCGTGGCGCGCGCCGCGTCGGGCAAGGTCCCGTTCGTGTTCACGGGCGACGGCGGCGACGAGCTCTGGGCCAGCCATCCGGTCTACGCGGCGCAGAAGCTCCTGGCCCCCTACGACGCCCTGCCGGTGCCGCAGTTCGTCCACAAGGCGCTGACCGGTGCCTTCAACCTGTTCTCCGACAGCGACCAGAAGCGCGACCTCAAGGTCAAGCTGAAGCGCATCCTGCCGGCGGCAGGATTGCCCAAGGCGATCGGCCCGTTCCGCTGGCGCTCCTACTACACGCCCGACGACTTCCCGAGCCTGCTGACCCCCTCCGCCCAGGGCCTCGTGCGCGGCCAGGACCCGTTCGCCAGCGTCGTCGCCTCCTATGACGGCTATGACGGCCCGGACGACGGCCTCTCGCCGCACCTCTATTCGGACTACACGACCACCTCGACCTTCTATTTCAGCCGCCTGATGCTGCTCCGCCGCTTCGGCATCGAGCACCGCCTGCCCTTCTACGACCGCGACCTGGTCGAGTACGGCGCCCGCATCCCGGCCCGGCTGAAGCTGGAAGGCGTGGAGCGGACCAAGCGCCTGTTCCGCGTGGCGATGCAGGGCGTGATGCCCGAGGTCATCAACGGCCGGAAAGACAAGCTCGGCCACTCCGTGCCGATGAAGAACTGGCTGCGCGAGACCGGTCCCTTGTGGCAGTGGGTCTCCTCGCACCTCTCTCCCGAATCCGTTCGCCAGCGTGGCCTGTTCCAGCCGGCCGCCGTCCAGCGCCTGATCGAGGAGCACCGCAACAAGCGCCACAACCATTCCCACCGCCTCTGGGCGATGGCGGTGCTGGAAGCGTGGCTGCGTTTTCACCATGATGGGGTGGAGAAGGACCAGGAGCGGAAGGCCGCCGCGTGAGCAGCCGCAAAATCGAGCAAGCCGAACTGGTCGAGCCCTTGAACGACCGGTCGATCGCTTCACGCGCCGAACCACCCGCCAAGCCATCCGACGGCCCGACCGGCGGACCAGCAGTCATCAGCACGAACGAACCCGACGCCGGAGCGGATACCGCACCGGCATCGGCAAATTGCATGAACGAACCCAAGCCCGTCGGCACCTATTACACGAACGAACCCGAGGGCCGCCCCGACAGCGCCATGCTGACCAGCACGCTGTCGACGCGGATGGATGGCGGCGGCGCCATCGGCCTCTACCAGGACATGATGGTCGGCCGCCGGTCCTGGCTGAAGCTAATCCAGCATGAGCTGCTGGTGAGCCTGGGCGGGGCGCTTCCCGGGGCCGTAGGCCTGGCCTTCCGCAAGATCTTCTGGAAAAGCCTGTTCGCGCAGTGCGGCGGCAGCGCCGTGTTCGGGCGTGGCGTGGTGCTGCGCCAGCCCCTGAAGATGAAGCTGGGCGCCCGCCTCCTCGTCGACGACGACACCCTGCTCGACGCGAAGGTTGCACCGGTCGGCGGGTTCGAGATCGGCGACGACGTCCTGATCAGCCGCGGCTGCACGATCGTCGCGGCCGAAGGCCCGCTGCGCCTGGGCAATCATGTCAATATCGGCAATGGCTGCACGCTGATGGCAGGTAGCGGCCTGGAGATCGGCGACGACACGCTGCTGGCTGCCCACTGCTATGTCGGCGGCGGCACCTACCAGGTCGACGGCGACCTGAACGTGCCGATGCGCCTGCAGCCTGGCCTGGCCGGCAAGGTCGTCATCGGCCCGGGCTGCTGGCTGGGTGCGGGCGTCACCGTGATTTCCGGCGTCACCATCGGCCGGGGGGCCGTGGTCGCCGCCGGCGCCCTCGTCAACCGCGACGTGCCTGACTATGCGATCGTGGCCGGCGTGCCTGCCAAGGTTCGCCGCTTCCGCAAGGGCGTTACCCCGCCGGCGCCGGCTGCCTGATGGCGGGTGAGCGCCTGACGGTGGCCGGGACGCACGACCAGGTGCTTCCCGAGCCACTGGTCGAACAGTCCGAAACTTCCTCCAGGCGGGGCGGCTTCAAGGCTCTCGCCGGCAAGGTCCTGCGCTGGGTCCGCATCCCGCTCAGCGTGCTGATGCTGGCCTACCTGCTCTACCTGGTGGAGCCGGCGCAGGCCCTGGCGGTGCTGGCGCAGGCCGATGGCCTCCTGGTGCTGGCGGTCGCCGCCATGGCGGTGGTTGACCGGATGCTGGCCGCCATTCGCTGGTACATGCTGCTCAGGGGCAAGCATGTCGATGTCGGCTTCTGGCCGGTGGCCCGCCTGACCTTCGTGAGCAACTTCATCGGCAGCTTCCTGCCTGCCGGCGTCGGCATCGAGGCCGTGCGCATCTATGGCCTGTCCAGGCGTACCGCCGACCTGGCATTGGCCCTGTCCTCGGTGATCGTCGAGCGCGTCCTGGCGCTCGGTGCCTTGGTCCTCCTGGTGGTGCTGGGCCTCCTCTTCTCTGACGCCGGCTTCCCGCCCTGGATCGCCAGGATCGCCTGGGCGGCCCTGGCGGCCATCGTGCTGGGCAGCGTGGGCCTCATGGCGGGTCCGACCCGCCGGCTCTCGCTCCTGCTCCTGCCGGGCAAGCTCCTGGCCCCGGTCCGCGCCAAGCTGCAGGAACTCTACGACCGCCTGGACGAGTACCGGTCCCAGCCCGTCATGCTCGCCGGCGCAGTGGTGATGGCGCTGGCTTTCCAGGTGTTCCGCGTGGCCACCTACGTGGTCGCCGGTGCCGCCATCGGCATCGACGCCTCGTTCCACACCTACATGATCGTCGTCCCGATCGTGTCGCTCGTGATGATGATCCCGATCTCGTTCGGGGGCTTGGGCGTCGGCGAGGCGACCTTCATCTACCTCCTGGGCTTGGTCGGCATCCCGCCCGAGCAATCCTTCACCCTGTCGATCATGGTGCTGGTGCTCTCCCTGGTCGGCACCCTGCCCGGTGCCTGGTTCTACCTGAAGGGTGGCGTCGCCGACGATCGTGGCTAGCCGCGACGCCGTCAGCCCCTGAACGGGAAGCGCGCCGTCATCCTGAACGGCGCGTCCGGCGCTGGCTGCTTGAACACGGATAGCGCATCGATCCGCAGGGGCTGCATGCAGAAGGCGGCCGTATCGGCCTGCAGCCTGGCCTTCAGCGCCCGCGTGTCCTGGAGGCGGTCCGTCAGCGTCAGGTGGAAGCGGAAGCGGTCCAGGACATAAGGGTAGCCCCAGGCGCGCAGGTTCGCCTCCTCGATCGGGTCCAGCCTGTCCTCCCGCCGCTTGGCGAGCTCGGCCTCGTCTGGCAGGTCGCGAAAGCTGTCGAACAGCCGCACGCAGTCGGCTGCCAGCCAGTCCATCCGGGGGCTGGGCCCGGACAGGACCAGGGTCAGAAAGCCACGATGGTCCACCAGCTCCAAAGGCGGTGCCGTGAACGGCTCCCGCGCCGCCGCAAACTCCTCCACCGCCTCGATGAAGCTGCGCGGATCCTTGTCGGAACGCATCCGGAAGGGCGGCTTCAGCGTCGCGTGGAAGCCGTAGCGACGCGGGTTCTCCACCAGCGGCCTGAGCAGCGGGTCAACGGGATATTCTGCACCCGTGGAAGGATCCCGCCCGAGCCAGCGACACGCCCACCGCGAGAAGGTCGAGGCCGGATCGGGCGTCCAGTAGAGCGCGTGACGTACGGTCACGCCGCTCCCCGCCGTTGTGCGCGGTCCAGCAGGGTCCACATCCTCAAAGCCAGCCTTTCCGCTTGAAGTAGAGGTAGGGCATGATCGCGGAGAGCACCATCAGCCCGAGTGCCATCGGGTAGCCTAAGGCAAAGTGCAGTTCCGGCATCACGTCGAAGTTCATCCCGTAGATGCTAGCCACCAGCGTGGGCGGCAGGAACACCACGGCGGCCACCGAGAAGATCTTGATGATGCCGTTCTGCTCGATCGAGACCAAGCCCAGGATCGCGTCCAACGAGAACGTTACCTTGTTGGTCAGGAAGGACGAATGGTCCGACAGCGACAGTACGTCCCGGCTGACCGTCTTGATGCGGGTCTGCAGGTTCTTGCGGTCCTTCGCCTTGAAGGCCACCGTGACGAATGCCGCCAGCCGACCGAGGCTGACCAGGCTTTCCCGGGACTTGCCGATCAGGTCGCCGGCCCGACCGACCCTCGCCAGGAGTTGCCGATAGTCCTTGGCCCGCCGCGCCGCCTCCTTGGCGTCGGTGGTGAACACCTCGCGGCTGACGACGTCGAGGTCGGTGCCGATCGCTTCCAGGATGTCGGCGACCCGGTCGACGATGGCTTCCAACAGTCCCACGAACACGACCTCGCCGGAGTTCCAGGCCAGCGGGTTGCGCTGGATCTGGGATGCGGCGGTGCGGAAGGGCAGCGGATCGGCATAGCGCAGGGTCACCAGCCGCTGCCCGACCAGGATGAACGTCACCGCCGCCAGCTCCGGCGTGGCACTTTCGGCGCGGCAGACCATGGTCGCGGTCATGAAGAACGCGTCGTTCTCCTCATAGAGCCTGGACGACGCCTCGATCTCGAGGATCTCTTCCCGGGTCGGCACGTCGATCTGCAGCATGTCCTCGACGAACCGGATCTCCTGGGGAGTGGGCTCGTGCAGGTCGACCCAGATCACCCTGCTGCGGACGCCTTCGTCGCACATGCCCTGCATGACTTCGACGGAGGAACCAGTGGAGATGTAGAGGCGCATCATGAAAGGGACGGCCTCCCGGCGCGAACGTTGGCCGAGCCCCTGTCGGCCTGCGGATCGAGCCTTGTCAAGCGGCACCGACGCAGGATGGTACGAGCGGTTCCAAGGCGGGCGGCCGACCGCTATAGGAGTGCGACGGATCGGTCATCGGCAAGGCATTCCCATTGCAGCGCTATCTGTTTGTACTGATCCTGACGGCCGCCTTCTTCGCTTCCGCGGCACATGCCCAGAGCCTGTCGCTTCAGGAAGTACCGGAGGGCGTCCGGTTGGACGTCGAGGACGTCCCGGTCGAGCAGGCCCTCGACGCGTTGAGCCGTCAGTTCGACTTCACCGTCAAGATCGTGCGGCCGAGTGGCGCACAGGTGACCGGCAGCCGCACGGGCGATGCAGTCGAGATCCTGAACTGGGTCCTGAACGGGCACAACCGTGCGATCTTCGTCTCGAAGCTGGGTGGACAGGACAAGGTGACGCGCGTGGTGGTGTACGGCCCCGCAGGAAACGCGCCGCCTCCCCAGCCGCGCCAACCGGCCGAAACCGGTATGGACCCCGAATATCCAGGCGAGGCTCCGATCGAGGACATCCCGCCGGAGCCAGTCCCCTCGGAGGAGGAGATCAGGGATCCGCCGCTGGATGGCGGGGTTGGCCACTATGATACGGAGCCGCTACCTGACCTGCCGGCTCAGTAGCGGGCCAGCACCAGCACCGCGAACCCGGCACCGCCGAGCCACGGGCCGAACCGGATGGCATGGCTTGGCTCGAAGCGGCCACGGGCTGCGATCAGGCTCGCCACGAGAGCGCTGGCCGCAGCCACGAGCACGACCCAAGCCAAGCCGGTCAGCCCGACCCAGATACCCAAGGCTCCCATGAGCTTGATGTCCCCGCCGCCAAGGCCGCTCCGTCCGCGCACGGCCTGGTAGCCCAGAGCCAGCGCAGCGAAGCCGGCGGCCCCGAGCAGGCCACCGGCCAGACCATCCATCGCTGACGGAGCCATCGGGTCGAACAGCAGCGCGAGTAGGCCAGCCAGGAGTAGCGTGCCGTTCAGGAGGTCGGGAAGGAGGCCATGAAAGTGGTCGATCGCGGCCAGGAGCACGAGCAGCCAGCCGGCCAGCATGACCCAGGCGATGCTGGCTGGTGTCGCCAGGACGGCAACGACAGCGACCAGACCGCTCGCAGCCTCGATCCACGTCTCGTCCAACGGTATCGGTGCGCGGCAATGGCGGCACCGCCCATGCAGGACGATGCGGCTGAGAATCGGGACCAGGTCGAGCGGCCCGAGCACGGTGCCGCAGGAATCGCAGGACGACCGTCCCGTGAGAGCCGCTGCCGGCCCCTCACCCCAGCGACGGGCCACCGTCGCCAGGAAGCTGCCGACACAGGCACCCGCCAGCGCGGCGACGATGGCGGATACCAGCTGCGCCGTCAGCCCTGGGCGGCGGTGTCGGACACCGCCGGGGCCAGGGACGCCCCGGGACCGCCCAGTCCACGGATCGTACCGCGCTCGACCGGGCCGGGCACGATCGGGGTCGAGTTGAACCCACCCGTGATCCCGCGCATCCGGTCGCGGATCTCGCGGCCGATCGCACCGGCATCCTCCGCGTTGCGGATCACCCTGGGGGTGATGAACACGAGCAGCTCGGTCCGAAGGCCCGTACGGTTGTTGTTGGCGAACAGGTCGCCGATGGCGGGGATGTCGGAGAGCAGCGGGATGCCTGAACGCTGGCGGCCCTCGCTGTCCTGGATCAAGCCGCCAAGGACGACCGTCTGGCCGGAGCGCACGGAGACGACGCTCTGCACCTTGCGCTGGTTGATGGTCGGCGTGAGCGAGTCCTCGGTCTCGCTCTGTACCACGCTGGACACTTCCTGGCTGATCTCCAGCGTAACGGTGCTGTTGCCACCGATCCGTGGCTTGACGGTCAGGATGACGCCGGTCTCGCGGTACTGGATGGTGTTCACCGTCCGGGCAGTGTCGTCATCAGCTGTGGCGGAGCGAACCGTGATGGGGACTTCATTGCCGACGTTCAGCGTGGCCTCGCGATTGTCCTGCACCACCAGCGTCGGAGCGCTCATCACCCGTACGTCCGTGACGGATGAAAGCGCATCGAGCGCGATGATCTGGTTGTTGCCGCTGTTGAACAGGAAACTGAAGCCGGGAAAGCCATTGGAGATCGGATCGGCACCGTTCGCCCCTCTCGCTCCGTTCAGGAAGCCGAAGGTGAAGTCGCCGCTGTCGAAGAAGTACTGCACGCCATAGCGCAGCCGGTCGTTCAGCGTCACTTCGGCGATCGTGGCGTCGATCACGACTTGGCCCGGCGGCGTGTCCAGCCGCCGAGCGGTCGCCTCGATCATCCGGTAGAGGTCAGGCGTCGCCCGGATGACCAGCGTGTTGTTGATCTCGTTCGGCACGATCTTCACCTGCCGAAGCGCGTCGCCGTTGCCCAGGCTGGCGCCGCCACCACCGCCGAAATCAAGCTGGGCCGCCTGGGCCAGCCCCACATCGGGAGGGACTTGTCCTGTATCTGCAAGCTGTGCGCCGTCGACGGCGGCGGCTGGCGCCGCTGTGGGCGGAGCGACGCCTGCCAATGCACCGCCACCATCGGCAATCACGGCCGCCAGCGTCGCCGCCATTGCCGCGGCCGGCGTGTAGCGCAGCTGGTAGATGTTGAGCTGCGTGCCGACCGAATTGCCGGCGTCCAGCCGCTCGACCCATTCCCTGGCGCGCTGCACACCCTCCAGGTCACTGGAGACGACCAGCACCGCGTTCAGCCGCTGCATCGGGATGAAGCGCATGCCCTCGTAGGCCGTAAAGTCCTGTGCCGCGGCAGCACCACGCACGCCGAAGATCGCCTCCAGCTCTGGAATGACTGCCTCCGGCGTGGTCGCCTGGAGCGGGAAGATGCCGACTGAGCGGCCGGCCAGCCAGTCGACGTCGACATCCGCGATCGTATCGACCACCGTCTGGCGTTCCTGCGCAGTGCCGCTCACCAGCAGGAGGTTGCGCTGCATGTCGATGCGCAGGTCATCCGGATTGGCGATGAGCGGACGCGCGAACTCCTGGGCAGTGATGGCCGGCACGTGCTGGAGCGGGATCACCGTGACGCCATAGCCCGGCTCGATCCGCTGCGGCGAATCCCCGAGTTGCGCCACCCCTGCGCGGCCGATCGCATTGCGCATCTGGACGACCGCGTAGCCGCCAGCTTCCTGCACCAGCGCCGCCTCGTTCTGTCGGAGCACGGTTTCGAGGGTCGCCAGCAGGTCGTTGCGGCTCATCGCCGCCGAGGTCGACAGCGTCACCGTTCCGTTGACCGCAGGATCGAGCGTGTAGTTGACCTGGAGCACATCGCCCAGGATGGTGCGCACCACCTCGCGCAGGTCGGCGTTCTCGAAGTTCAGCTGGACGCCCGCACCATCCTCGGTGACCACCGCGCCTTGCCGGGCATTGCGCGCACTCGTCTGGCCGGAGGTGTAGATCCTTGCTCCAGGCGTGCCGGATCCATCTCTGACGGGAACACCGGTCGACGGATCGAACAGCTGAGCCGGCTCCGGCGGCGGCTCGAAATCGAGGTCGCGGATCCCATCTGTGATCGACGGCTGTCCAACGCCACTTTGTGCACAACCCGCAAGTAGTGCAACAAATCCAATATGCATGAGGTTCTTCGCGAACGCACGGCCTGCAGGGCTGGTCGCCTTGAACAGCATCATCGTATTTATGGGATCACCGACTGTGTCATGGGTGCAAATACGACGCTCGGCCCCTACCCCCCGGTTTCCTCCGAGCATCCGCTTATGCGTAGTGCCGCTCGCCTTCTCCTACGTCAAGTGAAGCGGGGCAACGTGACGACTTTGACACGCCGGTGCCCGATCGGGCAAATCATGGTGCCGATGAACCAGGCATGCTTTTTCGGGATGTGCATTTCCTGCGCTGGCCCCGTGCGAAAGAACTTGAGATGGATCTGATCCTTACCAGGCTCGTCGAGGCCGGCCGTCTTGGCGTTGCGGACGTGGCGCGTGTCCGCGAGCAGGCTTCCATGTCGGCGGAGCCGCTGCCGGCCCTGCTGGCCAAGAGCGGTCTGATGACCCCGTCCAGCTTCGCGCGAGCGATGGCGGACCTCTACGACATCGAGATGGTTTCTGCCGACGCGCTGCCGAAGGAGCCGGTCTTCCCGGGCCAGCTCGCGGGCCGCTTCCTCGAAGCCAATCGGGCCCTGCCGATCCGCTACGACGATCACACGGTCTGGCTCGCCATGGCCGATCCGACCAACAGCGCTGCCATGCGCGCAGTGACGATCGCCACCAAGCGCCGGGTGGTGCCGGTCGTCGTCCCCTATGACGAGTTGGACCGCGCCATCGCCAAGGCGATCCGCGCGGACGCGCCATCCCTGGACCAGATCGGCCGCGATGCGGCTGGCGGCGAGGTGCTCGACCAGCTGCCGGACGACAAGGAAAGCCTGGAACACCAGGCCGAGGCGGCGCCGGTGATCCGCTTCGTGAACCAGATGCTGTCGGATGCCGCCCGGATGTCGGCGTCCGACATTCATGTGGAGCCGGCGCGTGACCGCCTGCGGGTACGATTCCGAGTTCATGGCCGGCTGCGGGAGATCGGCGCCCCACCGGCTCGCCTCGCCGCGGCCGTGATCTCGCGCATCAAGATCATGGCGCGGCTGGACATCGCCGAGCGCCGCCTGCCCCAGGACGGCCGTGCCCGGGTGCTGGTCGACCAGCGCCGCTTCGACCTACGTGTAGCCACGGCACCGTCCGTCCATGGCGAGAGCGTGGTGATCCGCCTGCTCGAGACCGACAAGGACGCGCCGAGCTTCGTCGAGCTGGGCATGCCACCGGCGATCGAGGCCGCCATCCGCCGCCAGCTCGCTGCACCCCACGGCATGTTCCTGGTGACCGGCCCCACCGGTAGCGGCAAGACCACGACGCTGTACACGTCCCTGCGCCAGCTGGATGCCGTCAGCGACAAGATCATCTCGATCGAGGACCCGGTGGAGTACCAGGTCGAGGGCGTGACGCAGATCCAGGTGCGCCCGGAGATCGACCTCGGCTTTGCCAGGATCCTGCGCAGCGTCGTCCGCCACGACCCGGACGTGATCATGGTCGGCGAGACGCGCGACGGCGAAACCGCCGACATCGCCGTGAACGCCGCCCTGACGGGGCATCTTCTCCTCTCTACCCTGCACACCAACAGTGCTGCCGGCGCGATCGGCCGTCTGCTCGACATGGGCGTGGAGCCGTTCCTTTTGGCTTCCGTGCTGCGCGGGGTGCTCGGCCAGCGGCTGGTGGCGGAACTCTGCCCGCACTGCCGGCGGCCGCATTCCCCGACCGCGGAGGAAGAGGCCCTCCTGCATCGCTTCGGCGGCAAGGACCTGCCGCCGACCCTGTTCGCGTCGGACGGCTGCGACAAGTGCAACGGCATCGGCATTGTCGGCCGCGTCGGCATCTTCGAGATGCTGGAGGTGGACGAGGAGATCCGCCACCTGATCCGGGAGCGGGCCCCCTCCCAGGCCGTGCAGTCGCACGCCATGTCCAAGGGAATGACCACCATGTTCCAGGACGGCATCGCCAAGGCCAGGGCCGGCGTGACGACGCTCGACGAAGTCCTGCGCGCCACCGAGGAGTTCTGAGCGGATGGCTTCGTTCCGCTACCGGGCGCTGACGGCCGCCGGCCAGATGACGACGGGCGACGTCGAGGGAGCGAACCGTGCCGCGGCGGTGCGTGCCCTGGAGGCGATGGGTCTGGTACCGGTCGACATCACGGAGGGGCGGGCCGGCGGCCAGCGCTCCGGCGAGGCACGGGCTTCCGAGCGGCCCTCGGGCGGCACGTCCGTGTTCGGCGTCAGCGCCGCCATGGTCACCCAGTTCACCCGGGAGCTGGCGACGCTCGTCTCGGCTGGGCAGACCCTGGCCTGGTCGCTGGAAACTCTGGCCCAGGACGAGACCATGGGCCGGCTCGGCGGGATCATCAACCAGCTCCTGGGCGAGGTGAAGAGCGGCAAGAGCTTCACCGATGCCCTTTCCCAGCATCCCAAGCTGTTTCCCCGCTCCTATCTCGGCATGGTCCGGGCCGGCGAAGCGACTGGCGCCCTCGATTCGGCGCTGCTCGAGCTGGCGGCCCTGCGGGAGCGCGAGGAGCGCACGCGCGCGAAGCTGATCGGCGCCATGACCTACCCGATCCTCCTGGCGGTGGTCGCCATCGGCTCGCTCCTGGTCCTGCTGACCGTCGTGGTGCCCCAGTTCGAGCCGCTGTTCGCCGATGCCGGTGCCAGCCTGCCTGCATCGACCCAGGTGACGCTCGCCGTAGCGAGGTTCGTCGAGGTCTATGGCATCCCGATGGTCGTGGGCCTGGGGATCCTCATCGTCCTCCTGGTGGCGGCCACCCGACAGGAATCGTCGGCTCGTGTCTTCCATCGCATCTTGCTGCGCCTGCCGCTGATCGGCGGCATCGCTCGGGCAAGGGCGACGGCGCAAACGACCAGGGTCATGGGATCGCTGCTCGCTGGCGGCGTCGAGCTGCCGCAGGCCCTGCAGCTCACCAGGGACGTGGTCGGCAACCGTGCGGTCGGTGTCAGCCTGGACCGCGCCCTGTCCGGGGTGCGGCAGGGCCGGCCCTTGTGGATGTGCCTGAACGATGGCGGCCTCCTGGCACCGCAGGCGATCCGCCTGTGCCGGATCGGCGAGGAGACCGGCCGCCTGGGCATGACCCTGCAGCAGGCCGCCAGCTGGTTCGAGACCCGGCTCGAGGAGCGCATCCAGCGCATCCTCTCGATCATGGAGCCCCTGATCGTGGTGACGCTGGGCGTGACCGTGGCCGGCGTCGTGCTCTCTATCCTGGCCGCCGTCCTCGCCGTGAACGATCTGGCTGGAGTCCGCTGACCAGCCGGATCCAGGCGGACGACCGGCCCCTGGCTCAGGCGGACGCATCGATGATGTGGAAGCTGACCCGCTCGCTTCCCATGCGTCGCTCCAGCTTCAGCGTGCCGGCCAGCTGGATCGGCCGCTGGGTCGTGCGCAGCAGATCGCCGAGCGGGCGCTCGAGGGCGCGGAAGGCGATTCCGTCGAGCCTTGCGCCATCGCGCCCCTCCAGTCGGACGGCGACATGGCCGGTCCCGACCGAGCGGGCATCGGCGACCTTCGCGTCGACCAGATGGATACGAGGTTCGTCGTTGCCGGCACCGAACGGCTGCAATTGCTCCAGGGCAAGTGCCAGGTCGCGTCCACAGGCCCCGACCGAGACGGATGCGTCGAGGTCGAGCGGCCGGCGAGGACGACTCGCCCCGGGGCCCGCCGTGATCGCTGCACGCAGATGGGCGATGAATGTCGCGAGGCTGTCGGCATGGATGGTGACCCCCGCTGCCATGGGATGGCCACCGCCCTTGAGCAGGATGCCGCGCTGGCGCGCGTCGATGACGGAACGGCCGAGGTCGACGCCTGGCACCGAGCGGGCTGAGCCCTTGCCGACACCATGCTCGTCGAAGCCGATCACGAAGACCGGCCGGTCGTACTTCTCCACCAACCGGCTGGCGACGATCCCGATGACGCCGACATGCCATCCCTGGCCGGACGCCACCAGCACGGGAGCCTCCTCGTCGACCTGTGCGCGCACGGCCCGATCCGCCAGGTCGAGGATCTCCCGTTCGATCTGGCGCCGCCGGCTGTTCAGCTGGTCCAGCCGGGCGGCCAGTGCACTGGCCTCGCGGGCATCCGTTTCGGTCAGAAGGCGAACGCCCAGGTCCGACTGGTCGATCCGCCCCCCCGCATTGATGCGAGGTCCAAGCAGATAACCCAGATGCCAGGCCTCCAGGGCTTCCGGCGCTCGCGCTTCCAGGGAAAGCTGGGCTAGGCCCGTGTTCTGGCGCTTGGCCATCACCCGCAGACCCTGGCGGACGAAGGCGCGGTTGAGGCCCTGTAGCGGGACGACGTCGCAAACCGTCCCGAGCGCCACCAGGTCCAGCATCGCCATCAGGTCAGGCTCGGCACGCCCGCACCTGCGCAGTTCGCGATTGGCCGCGACCAGCAGGAGGAAGGTGACCCCCACCGCGGCCAGATGCCCGTATGGGCTCACCTGGTCGTTCCGGTTCGGGTTGACCACCGCGTAGGCTGCCGGAAGCGTGGCCTCGGCGACGTGGTGGTCGACCACGATCACCTCCTGGCCGATGCCCGCCGCGTGGGACAAGGGCTCGAACGCGGTCGTGCCGCTGTCCAGCGACAGCACCAGCCGGCAACCACCCGCCGAGAGACGATCCAGGGCCGCAGCGTTGGGACCGTAGCCGTCCAGCAGTCGGTCCGGAATCTCGATGATCACCTCGTTGCCGCAGGCGCGCAGCCAGCGGCTCAGGAGCGCGGCCGACGTGGCCCCATCCACGTCGTAGTCGCCGATGATCCCGACCCGCTCGCCCTTCTCGACTGCATCGGCCAGCCGTGTCGCCGCACGATCCATGTCGAGCAGGTGCGACGGGTCGACCAGGAAATCCCGCAGCCTCGGCTCGAGAAAGCCATCGACCTGGTCCAGGCCGATTCCGCGCCCGGCCAGCACGCGGGCGACCACGTCCGCCAGTCCCTTGCGCTGGACGAGCGCAGTGACGAGATCCGGATCGGTGGGGCGCTCGCGCCAGGGTCTGCCGGAAACAGGGCTCAGTCGGTCGAGCAACCGCCCGTCAGCGGCCGAAATGCGGGACGACACCGCGCTTCTGTCCCATGTTGTGCTCGGCCAGGACGGTGCGGACGGTGCCGGTCTTCGAGCGCATCACGATGGAGTGGGTGGTCACCCGCGTGCCAACCCGGCGGATGCCCTGCAGCATGGTGCCATCGGTGACGCCGGTGGCGCAGAAGGTCACGTCGCCCTTCGCCAGCTCCTCCAGGTCATAGATCCGGTCGAAGTCGGTGACCCCGAGCTTGCGGGCACGCGACTTCTCCTCCTCGTTGCGGAACAGGAGCTTGCCCTGGAACTGGCCACCGATGCAGCGCAGCGCCGCCGAGGCGAGCACACCCTCGGGTGCCCCGCCGCTGCCCATGTAGATGTCGACCCCCGTATCGGAGCGCGAGGTCGCGATCACGCCGGCCACATCGCCATCGCCGATCAGGCGGATCCGTGCCCCGGCCTTGCGCACGTCGGCGATCAGGTCGGCATGCCGGGGGCGGTCCAGGATCATGACGACTAGGTCGTTCACATGGACACCCTTGGCGTCCGCCACCCGACCAAGGTTCGCCTGCACCGGGTCGCCGAGCTTGATCACGCCATCGGGCAGGCCGCCGCCTACGGCGATCTTGTCCATGTAGACGTCGGGCGCGTTCAGGAAGCCACCCTTGGCCGCCATCGCCAGGCAGGCCAGGGCATTGGCACCGCCCTTGGCACAGATCGTGGTACCTTCCAGGGGATCCAGGGCGATATCGACGGCAGGCCCGCGGCCGGTGCCGACCTTCTCGCCGATATAGAGCATCGGCGCTTCGTCGCGCTCGCCCTCGCCGATGACGACCTCGCCCTCGATGTCCAGGACATTGAGCGCCGACCGCATGGCATCGACGGCCGCCTGATCAGCGGCCTTCTCGTCGCCCAGGCCCATGAGGCGGGACGCAGCCAAGGCCGCCGCCTCGGTCACGCGGACAGCGTCCATGGCGAGATTGCGGTCTTCACTCTGGTAGTCGCTCATGTTCGGCCCTCTTGAAGCGTCCAGGATTCTAAATCTGTCATGCCTGCTCGATCCGGATCATCGTCGGCGCCTCCAGCACGACCGGCAGGCCGGCGATCGTCGCAAGCGCCCGGCTCATCGCCCCTTCGGTGGCATCGTGCGTCGTGATGACCAGCGTCACCGGCTGCTCCGGATCGCGCCCGCGCTGGATCAGGCTCTCGATGGACACGTGCTGGTCGCGCAGCACCGCGGCAACGTCGGCCAGCACGCCGGGACGGTCGACGACCTCCAGCCGCAGGTAATAGCTGCCGATCAGGTCCTCGACCGGCGCCATCGGCCGGTCGGCCAATTCGCTTGCCGGCACGCCGAAGGTCGGCAGGCGCAGGCCGCGGGCGATGTCGATGATGTCGGCCACGACGGCCGAGGCCGTAGGGCCGGCACCGGCCCCACGTCCCTCGAAGACCGCGACCCCGACCCGGTCGCCCTCGACGGTGATGCCGTTGAACACGCCTTCCACCGCCGCGATCGGCGCACTCAGCGGCACCATGGCCGGATGCATGCGCAGCACCAGACCGGCTTCGGTCAGCCTGGCACTTCCCAGCAGCTTGATCCGGAAGCCCAACTGTCCGGCGAAGGCGATGTCGACCGGCTTGATGCCGCGAATGCCCTCGGGCCGCATGGCATCGAACCGCGGCAGGCAGCCGTAGGCCAGGCTGGCCAGCAGGCAGAGCTTGTGCGCCGCATCCACCCCATCCACGTCGAACGACGGGTCCGCTTCCGCGTAGCCCTTCTCCTGCGCCTCGGCCAGGACCGAAGCGAAGTCGCGGCCGGTCTCGCGCATGGTCGTCAGGATATAGTTGGACGTGCCGTTCAGGATGCCGGTGATCCGGCGGATCCGGTTGGCGGCCAGCCCTTCCCGCAGCGCCTTGACGATGGGAATGCCGCCGGCGACCGCGGCCTCGAAGGCAAGCGATACGCCCTGCTGTTCGGCCAGCCCGGCGAGCGTGGCACCTTGATGGGCGAGCAGGGCCTTGTTGGCGGTGACGACATGCTTGCCGGCGGCAAGAGCCGTGCGCACCACCTCCAGCGCCACCCCGTCCGATCCGCCGATCAGCTCGCAGACTAGGTCGATCTCGGGATCCACCGCCAGCTCGGCGGCGTTCTCGTACCAGCGGTAGCGGTCGAGCGGGATCCCGCGATCCTTGCGGCGCTCGCGCGCCGACACCGCGACGACCTCGAGTGTCCTGCCGGTCCGGCGGGCGATGACCGAGGCGTTCTCCTCGATGACGGCGGCGGTCGCCGCACCGACCGTCCCGAGCCCGGCAATGCCGATCTTCAGGGAGCTCATGCCGCCTCCAGCACCTGCGACGCCTTCGGCCCAAGGCCGCGACGCTGGAAGAACAGCCGGATGTTGCGGACCGCCTGGCGGAGACGCTGCTTGTTCTCGACCAGAGCCAGCCGGACATGGCCGTCGCCATACTCGCCAAAGCCGATACCGGGCGAGACGGCGACGTCTGCTTCCTCGATGAGCAGCTTGGCGAAGGCCAGCGAGCCCATTTCACGGAACGGCTCCGGGATGGGAGCCCAGGCGAACATGGTGGCGGGCGGGACCGGCACGTTCCAGCCGGCCTTGGCCAGGCCGTCGATCAGCACGTCCCGCCGTTCCTTGTACATCAGGCGGATCTTCTCGACGCAGTCCTGCGGGCCGTCCAGTGCGGCCGTGGCGGCCACCTGGATCGGCGTGAACGCGCCATAGTCGAGATAGGACTTGATCCTGGTCAGTGCTGCGATGAGCCGCTGGTTGCCGGCCGCGAAGCCGATCCGCCAGCCGGGCATGGAGTAGGTCTTCGACAGGGAGGAGAACTCCACGGCCAGGTCGAAGGCCCCATCCACCTCCAGGATGGACGGCGGCGGCGTGTCGAACCAGATCTCCGAATAGGCGATGTCGGACAAGATGAACATGTCCCGCGCCTTGGCGAACTTCACCGCCTCCTCGTAGAACTTCCGGTCCACCACCTTCGCGGTCGGATTCGATGGAAAGTTGAGCACCATCATGGTCGGCGCCGGCACCGAATGCTCCGCCGCATGCGCGATCTCACGCAGCAGGTCCGGCCCATCGCCCATCGGCACATGCCGGATCGCGGCACCGGCAATGATGAAGCCATAGGGATGGATGGGATAGGAAGGGTTCGGCACCAGGATCGTGTCGCCCGGCGCGGTGATCGCCTGGGCCAGGTTCGCCAGGCCTTCCTTCGATCCGAGCGTGACGCAGACTTCCCGTTCCGGATCGACCTTCACCCCAAAACGGCGCCCGTAATAGTTGGTCAGCGAGCGGCGCAGGCCAGGGATCCCGCGCGAGGTGGAATAGCGGTGGGTGCGGCCGTCGCGAACGGTCTCCACCAGCTTTTCCACGATATGCTTGGGTGTCGGCATGTCCGGATTGCCCATGCCGAGATCGATCACATCGCGCCCGGCAGCCCGCGCATCGGCCTTCAAGCGGTTCACCTCGGCGAACACGTAGGGAGGCAGGCGGCGTATGCGGTGGAAAGGCTGCTGCATCGAAGACGTCCCGGCAATCCCACAAGTGACCTGGTCGATCAGGCCCGCGGCCGTCTAGCACGAACGGCCCGGCCGCGACATGCGTTCGTCAACCGCTGGTAGGCAAGACCGATACGACGACCGCATCGTCCGGCCCCTGCGGGTCCGACCGGGCTTCGATGGCCTCCCTCGCCACGCCATGGTCGACGAGGTCGGCCACGACGGCACGGACGCGCTCGCTCGCCACCAGGGAACTGGCTGCGTGGGCCGCCACGGCAAGACGCCGGTCGCGCAACGCTCCCGGTGCGGTGACCTCGGCCAGCATCGATGCCAGGGCGTCATCGCTGGGTGCCGTGGCGGCGGGATCGAGCGGGAACGTCCAGCGCCGGCCGGCGGGAAGGGCTTCGCCGGCAAGTTGCGCGGCACCATCGCCCGCCTGGTCGGGCGTCACCACCACGGTCTCGTCCGTCGCACCACCGAACACGCCGGCCATGGCGCTGAAGAAGCCGGGCTCGGTGTCAGGCGCCGGCGTGCCGCCGATAGCCTCGACCACGTCGCCCCCGGTCAGGCCATCGGTCAGGGCCGGCCCGGGAGTCGGCGTCTGCCCGGTGCCTGGTGCCACCCTCACCTGCCCCTGGGCCGAATCCACCTCCGTCTCCAGACCTACCACGTCGTTCAGGAAGGAAGAGAAGTCGCCGCTGGTGTCACGTCGCTCGATGAGCACAACCTTCGATGGTGGCCGCACCGGCGCGGTGGCGGCCTCGGCGGCCGGTGGCTCGCCCGGCACGACGGCCGGCGAGGAGGGCGGCGGCGGGGGTGTGGCGCCATCGGTCGTACGGACGAGGTCGGAGGTGCGTTGCGCATATTCCATGTCGGCGACCAGACCCTGCTGGATCCGGCGCCGCTGCTCCACGGTGTAGCCAAGGGTCGGACGCGGCGGCACGTCGCGCAGGTCAGGATAGTTGTTCTCGGAAGGCTGTGCCGCGGCGGCCTTGGCGGCGTCCTCGGCGATCAGCCGGTCGACCGGGTCGTCCGGCTGATCCATGGGCGGTGAGGCGCAGGCACCGAGCAGGAACAGGACGACAGCCGCCGCCAGGCTCGACGCCATCGGTGCCGGGATGGTCGAGGCATCGCGTTCGATGGGGCTGACCGACATGTGACGCTCTTGGCGAGTGGGGACCCGATTCCAGCGCGGCAGCGTTGGCAGGCGCGGGCGCACTCGTCTACACGAGGCTTGGCGGTGGAGGCAAAGGTGCAAAGGTCGAATCCGGCATGAGCGACGAAGCGAAGACGGCTGTGAGCGATGAAGAACACATCGCCGCCATCCTGAGCGAGATCAACCAGCGCAGCCAGACGCTGGTCCAGGGCTTCCTGGAGCGTCAGAACCTGCTCGATCGGTCCCATCAGCCGAGCATGGACCCGGTCGGGCTGGGCAACGCCATGATGGCGCTGGGCACCAGGCTCTGGGCCAGTCCTGCTGAGGTGATGAGCGCGCAGTTCTCGCTCTGGCAGGACTATCTGCGCCTTTGGAACGCCACCACGTCGCGCATGCTGGGCGGCGACAATGACCCGGTGGTCGTGCCGGACCGTGCCGACCGCCGCTTCAGGGACGCGGCCTGGGAAGAGAACCCGCTGTTCGACTTCATCAAGCAGTCCTACCTCCTGACGTCCCGGTTCCTGCTCAAGACCGTCGCCGACACGGAAGGACTGGACGAGAAGACCCAGTCCAAGCTCGCCTTCTATACCCGCCAGTTCGTCGATGCGCTCGCACCGTCCAATTTCGTCGCGACCAATCCCCAGGTCTTGCGGGAGACCGTCGAATCCAAGGGCGAGAACCTGCTGAAGGGCCTAGCTCACATGCTGGAGGACCTGGAGCGGGGCAAAGGCCGGCTGTCGATTAGGATGACCGACCTGGACGCCTTCGTGATCGGCAAGAACATCGCGACCTCGAAGGGAAAGATCATCTACCAGAACGAGCTGATGCAGCTCATTCAGTACGATCCGACCACTCCCCAGCAATACAAGCGGCCGCTCCTGATCGTTCCGCCATGGATCAACAAGTTCTACATCCTCGACCTGCAGGCCAAGAACAGCTTCATCCGCTATGCCTGCGACCAGGGCTTCACCACCTTCGTGGTCTCCTGGGTCAACCCCGATGCGACGCTCGCGCACAAGGGGTTCGAGGACTATATGCAGGAGGGAATCCTGGCTCCGCTCGACGCGATCACCCAGGCCACGGGTGAAGAGGAAGTCAACGCCATCGGCTACTGCCTGGGCGGCACGCTGATGGCGGCTACCCTCGCCTACATGGCGACCAGAAAGGACAGCCGGATCAAGGCGGTCACCTTCTTCACGACCCTGGTGGACTTCTCGGAGCCCGGCGAACTGGGCGTGTTCATCGACGAGGAACAGCTCAAGGCCATCGAGGCCCAGATGGCCAAGACCGGCTATCTCGAAGGCTCGGAGATGGCGGCGACCTTCAACATGCTCCGGGCCAACGACCTGATCTGGTCGTTCGTGGTGAACAACTACCTCCTGGGCAAGGAGCCGTTTCCGTTCGATCTGCTTTACTGGAACAGCGACAGCACGCGCATGCCGGCCGCCATGCACAGCTTCTACCTGCGCAAGTTCTACCACGAGAACAAGCTGGTGGAGCCCGGCGGGATCTCGCTGTGCGGCGTGCCCATCGACCTGCGTCGGCTCAAGCTGCCGGTCTACATGGTGAGCACGCGCGAGGATCATATCGCGCCATGGAAGAGCACCTATGCCGCAACGCAGATCTACAAGGGCCCCAAGCGCTTTGTGCTGGCCGGCTCGGGGCACATCGCAGGCGTGGTGAATCCGCCGAATGCCGGCAAGTACAGCCACTGGGTGAACGACAAGCTTCCGGCCGATGCCGAAGAGTGGCTTGCAGGCGCCGAACACCGCCCCGGCAGCTGGTGGGACGACTGGTCCACCTGGAACGCCGCCAGGTCCGGCCCGCGCGTGGCAGCACGGATCCCCGGCACAGGCGGGCTTGCGCCGATCGAGGAAGCGCCAGGCAGCTACGTCAAGGCGCGGTCGGAGTAACCGGAGGATCGGCAGCTTGCCCCGGCTCCACATGGGTTGGCTCGATCGCATGTCGAGCCGACCTCGCCGCCACGCGAGGCCCATCGGGTTCGGGAAGGCGTTGGACTGTTCCTCCATCCGGCAGTGGATCAAGAAGCGGGTCCGGCCGGGGAACGGGCGGGCCGGCATGGGCCGAGACGTTGGGGCCGTCTTGCGCTTCGTGGGACCAGATGCTTTCCGCTCCCTCGGCAGAAGCGTCGCAAAGAGCTGCGTGGCCGGGCGCATCATCAAGCCGAGGTGCGGCCGGCACCTCACTTCTCCAGACCCAGCTCCAAGGAGTTGCTACGCGCCAACGGGTCGGCCGACCAAGCGCGGCCGGGCCGGGCCCAGTCGGGTATGGATCAAGGCATCGAGTTCCTTACCGTCGATCGCCCGTGAATAGATGAAGCCCTGGGCGGACTTGCAGCCCTCGCGAGCGAGCAGCGCCACCTGTTCCGGCGCCTCACCCCTTCGGCGGTGACAGCCAGCCCCTGCCCGAGCGCGATCACCGCCTTCACGATCGCTTCGGAACCAGGGTCCTGGGTGACGCGGGCGATGAACGACCGGTCGATCTTGATCCGGTCAAACGGGTAGCGCTGCAGAATGTAAAGGCTGGAATAGCCAGTCCCGAAATCATCCATCGCGATCCGCACGCCCAGCTTCTTCAGGCGCCGAATCACATCCAGAGCGCCGTCGGCATCGTCCAGCAGCGTGCTCTCGGTGATCTCCAGCTCGAGCCGCTCGGGCGGCAGACGGGCGCTGGACAACGCTTCCTCGACCATGATGGCCAGCCCCGGACGCCTGAACTGGACAGCCGACAGGTTCACCGCGACCGTGATGTCCGGCCATCTGGCGACATGGCGGCACGCCGTGAACAGGACGGTCCGCCCGATCGCGTCGATCAGCCCGGACTGTTCAGCCAGCGGAATGAACTCGCTGGGAGATATCGGGCCTCTGAGGGGATGGTCCCATCGCGCCAGCGCCTCGACACCTGTCACCATTCCCGTCTCGATGTCGACCTGCGGCTGGAACTGGACGCCGATGGCCTCCTGCTCGATGGCGCAGCGCAGTTCATGCTCCAGTTGCTTGCGAGCCTGCAGCCTCTCGTCCATCTCGGGCGCGAAGAAGCAGAACGTCCCGCGGCCTTCGGCCTTGGCCCTGTAGAGAGCGATGTCAGCATTCTTCAATAGCTGGCTGGGTGTCGTGCCGTCGGCGGGTGCGATCGCCCCGCCGATCGACAGGCCGATATGCACGGTGTGCCCATGCACGTCGAAGGCCGATGCCATGGTGGTCAGGAGCCGACGACAGATGGCTTCCACCTCGACGATGTCGTCGATCCTGCCCAGCAGGACGGCGAACTCGTCTCCGCCGGTCCGGCCGACGATGTCGGATCCGCGAACTGCCCGCAGCAGGCGGCCGGCCGCCTGGCGGAGGAGCTCGTCACCGGCATCATGCCCCCAGCTGTCGTTAACCTCCTTGAACCGGTCCAGGTCCAGGCAAAGCAGGACGGTCGCACGCCCGGGCTGGCTGCGCGAGAGCGCGCGCTCCAGTTCGCGCTGGACGAACACACGGTTGGGCATGCCGGTCAGCATGTCGTGCATCGCGTGATGCTGGAGCAGCGCGATCCCCTTGCGGTACGCCTTGCGCAGGATGAGGAAGCAGCAGCCGGTTGCCACCAGCAGCGCGGCCACCAGGAGCGGCATGGCGGCCGATACGATCTGCCAGCCATCCCTCTCCTGCCGCCAGGTGAGCAGGCCCAGCACCGTGCCGTCGACCGCCGTGAGCGGCACCATGTTGTCGGTCGGTGCCGCACCGGCGGCAAGGACAAGGTCGTCGATCAGGTAGTTCTGACCGATCCCGTCCAGCGCCTGCGGCGTGAGATAGCGGACGAACAGGATCACCGCCGGACGGCCATCCGCAGGAATGGACGTTCCTGCGCCCGACGTGACCGCGGCTGCGGCGGTCAGCGCGATCTGGCCGGACGCGCGCAGCAGACCGCTTACCGCCTGCGATGGTATCGAGGGGCTTTGCCTCGCCTGGTCAAGAGCTGTTCCAGACCGCTGTCAAGATCGATCGGGCTGCCCGGCGCCATGAGCTTGCCATTCACGAACGCGAAGCCGAGCCTGTCATCCGGCATCAGCAGATACTGGGCGTCGATCGCAAGGTTCTGGCTGACGCTCAGGCCGAGATTGTCCGCCAGCCACTGCGAGTTCGGAGGGTTCTGGCTGTTCTCGTAGAGTTCGCCCCAGTTCGCGTAGTCGCGGGCGTTGCGAGCCAATTCTCCCTCGCTGACGTCGATGGCGGTACGCAGAAGGGACTGCGAATCCCGGAGGTCCCCCTGGTCGTCGGCCTGCGCAATGATGGCCAGGCCGCCGAAGACGGCAAGGCAGGTGCATACGAGCATTGCCAGCAACTGACAGGCGGCAGGCCAGGCATTCGTCGATGCAAATCTGTTGTCCGAGACCTTGTCCGCCACCATGACCAGCTGCCCACCACCCTACCTGCGCATCCGCGCCAGTCTGGCTCCGTCACGTAAAGATAACGTTACCGGCTGCAGGACCGTTCGGCAGCTCAGGCGCGGGGCGATCGCTCCCTGTCCGCAGGAGACGAGGCGCCCAGCAGGGCAGCCTGCCCGACTTCGCTCAAGCCGTAGACGCCACGGCCGACACGCAGGAACCAGCCATAGACGTTCCGGCGCAGGATCGCGGATGCATCCGAGACCGTAGCTTTGAGGTCACGGAGACGCCCCGGTCCTTCCGCCAGGGCGGCTGCGCAGGTGAGCGCGCGCTGGCGGTAAGCGGTCATCACCGGCCCCCTGCTAACCCCGCCGGCCATCGGATCACCCCGACGGCGGCGATGCTCCTCGACCAGCCGGGATCGCCTTTTTGGATCCTTGCGCGGGAACGCGGCAGCGGGATCAACGAGAAGGTGGACCGATCCATCCAGGCCGATCCCGAGCATGCCGAACCCGAGACGGCGACAGAGCTGGCGGAAGCGCCGGTCGGCTTCCCGTCCCCGGCCGCGCACGGACAGGCGGGCGGCCAGCCAGATCTCGTCGCCGGCCACAGCTCGGTCCACACCCTGCAGGACGAGTTCCAGGTTGAAGCTGAGCTTGAGCTCGCCGATCACGACGACCGGCGGATCTTCACCCTTGATCGCGACCAGGTCACAGCCGCCGATCTCGCCCTTGACCGTGAAGCCGAGCCCTTCGAGGAACTGCTTGACCGGCCGGTAGAGCGAGGTCTCCAGGATTGCCTCCGATCGGGCCTCACCTCCGCCACCTTTCCAGCAGGCAAGCACGGACAACGATCAGACAGCATGAAGCCGTCAGCACCCTTTGGGGTGCACGTTCGCTTGCAGACTTTATCGGTGAAAGAAGATGATGGAGCGGGCGAAGGGATTCGAACCCTCGACCCCAACCTTGGCAAGGTTGTGCTCTACCCCTGAGCTACGCCCGCGTCCTTGGGTGGCCGGGTGATTAGACAAAAAACTAGGGGGCCGCAAGCCCCCTGCTCGGCAAGCTGCAGGGCTCTTGTATCGGCATGATGCCGCCGCCATCTTCGGTAAACGTACGGCGGAGGGGGCTCTGCCGATCTGTACATCTTCTTCCCTGGTGAGGCGTCATGGCGTTGTTCGGTACCGGCACGGCTCCGGCTCCGGCACAGGCGAACGGCGACGGCTGGATCGTCGACGGCAGTCTGGAGACCTTCTCCAGGGACGTGATCCAGTCCAAGGTCCCGGTCCTGGTCGACTTCTGGGCTACCTGGTGCGGCCCGTGCAAGCAGCTCACCCCTCTCCTCGAGAAGGTGGTGAAGAATGCGCGTGGCAAGATCAGGCTCGTCAAGATCGACATCGACAAGAATCCGGAGATCGCGCAGCAGTTCCGGATCCAGTCGGTCCCGACGGTCTATGCGTTCGTCAACGGCCAGCCGGTCACCGGCTTCCAGGGTGCCCAGCCGGAAAGCCAGATCAAGGCGCTGGTGGACCAGCTCCTGAAGATGGCCAGCGGGGCCGGTGGTGCGGGCGGTCCCGATGAGATCGAAGCGGCCATGGCCGAGGCCAAGGCCATGGCCGAAGCGGGCGATGTTCAGGGTGCCGCCGCCATCTATGGCGAGGTGCTGCAACTGGAGGCCGAGAATCCTGCAGCGCTGGGCGGCATGGCACGCTCGCTGGTGGCGCTCGGCGACATCGAGAGCGCCGAGCAGGTGCTGGCGCAGGCCCCCGCCACGCTCGCCAACAACGCGGAGATCACGGGTGCCAAGGCCGCCCTGGCGCTGGCCAAGGAATCTGGCGATCTGGGCGATCCCATGTCGCTGATGGCCCGCGTGCAGGCGGATCCCACCGACTTCGACGCGCGCTGCAAGCTCGCGACCCTCATGTTCCTGCGCGGCCAGGTCGAAGCGGCCATGAACGAGCTGCTCGACATCATCCGGCGTGAGCGGAGCTGGGAGGACGATCGGGCACGCAAGCAGCTCGTGAAATTCTTCGATGCCCTGGGCGCCAAGCATCCGGCCACGCTTAAGGGCCGTCGTCAGCTGAGCTCGGTACTGTTCTCCTGATGGGCACCTCGGTCGAGAGCCTGCCGGTCCATTTCCCGATCTTCCCGCTCGCGGGTGCCCTGCTGCTGCCGGGCGGCAACCTGCCGCTCAACATCTTCGAGCCGCGCTACCTGGCAATGGTCCGGGACGCGATGCAGACCCACAAGATCATCGGGATGGTGCAGCCGCGGCCCGAGCAGGAGAATGAGCGTTCCCCCAAGGTCTACGATGTCGGCTGTGCCGGCCGGATCACCCATTTCGAGGAAACCGACGACGGCCGGTTCCAGATCGCTCTGACCGGCGTGTGCCGGTTCGACATCGTCCAGGAGCTGGACTGTGGGACGCTCTACCGGCAGATCCATGCCGACTTTCGCCGTTGGCTGGGCGACCTGGAGCCGTCCGAGCCGGCGATCGAACTGCGGGCGGCACTCCTGGACGCGCTCAAGCAGTTCCTGGATGCCCATGAGCTGGCCGCCGAGTGGTCAGGCATCGAGCAGGCGCCCATGTCCGGCCTGGTCACGTCGCTCGCGATGATCTGCCCGTTCGAGCCCTCCGAGAAACAGGCGCTGCTGGAAGCGGAAAACCTCGACCGGCAGACCGACATCCTCACCGCGCTGATGCGGATGGATGCGCTGACCACACCCGGCGGCACGCCCACGCAGATGCATTGATCGTCCATCGCCTCCGTCCGAGTTCAAGATGCCCCTCTCGCAGGTTCCTCCCTCACCGCCGCAGGGCGCCCCGGTCGATCCCCACCTGCTGGCGATTCTGGTCTGTCCGTTGACCAAGACCCCGCTGCGCTACGAGCGGGCGACCAATGAGCTGGTCAGCGACAAGGCCGGCCTGGCCTTTCCCATCCGCGACGGCATCCCGATCATGCTGGTCGACGAGGCACGCCGGATCGACGAGGATCCCTATCCGCCGATCCCCGCCGAGTTGCGCCCGTGAACGCCAAACCCGATTCCTGGCCACGTCAGATCAGGATCACGCCTGGCGCACGTGCGCTGGAGATCGACTTCGACGATGGCGCCAGCTTCTTTCTGCCGGCGGAATATCTGCGGGTCGAAAGTCCGTCCGCAGAGGTGCAGGGTCACGGGCCCAGCCAGAAGGTCATCGTGGCCGGCAAGCGCGACGTGACCATCACCGGCGTCGACCCGGTCGGCAACTATGCCGTCCGCATCATCTTCTCCGACGGCCATACGACCGGCATCTATGCCTGGCCGACCCTCTACAGGCTGGGCCGCGAGCATGACCGGCTCTGGCCGGCCTATCTGGAAGCGCTGGCGGCCCGCAGGCTGGCCCGCTGAGCACGCCAGCAGTCGAGCCCGGCCTTGCCAGAGCCGTTCTCTGGCAGACCTTCATCGTCCAGATCCTGGCGGCCATCGCCATCTTCACGGTGCCGGTGCTGGCAACCGAAATTGCGCGCGACCTCGACCTCGACCCGGTGCTGGCCGGCCTCTACACGGCGACCCTGTTCGGCGGCGCCATCCTTGGTTCGGCCGCGGCCGGCCGGATCGCCCGGGCCGTCGGGGCATTCGCCGGCAGCCTCGGTTCCCTGCTGATCATCGGCATCGGCATCGCCCTCCTCTCGAGCGGCTGGATGACCATGCTGGCCCCCGCCGTGATGCTGGCCGGCTTCGGCTACGGTCTCGTCAATCCCACCGCCTCCGCCCTGCTGGTCCGCGTCACCCCGCCGGAGCGGCGCGGCTGGGTATTCTCCGTCAAGCAGACCGGGATCCCGCTGGGCAGCGCCGTGGGCGGCTTCCTGGCTCCACCGGTCGCCCACCTGATCGGTTGGCAGGCGACGCTCTTCGGCATTGCGGTCGCCTGCGTTCTGGCGGTGTTCCCGTTCATCGCCAGCGCCAGGAGGAGCCTGCAACTGGAGCGGCAGCCGGCGGGCGTCCGCTCGGCCGGCGGCATTCAGCTGCTGCGGACCCATCGATCGCTGCTGGTCCTGGCGATCGGCTCCTGCGCGTTGGGTGCCCTGCAGCTCTGCCTGGCCACCTTCCTCACCGCCCATCTCGTCCTGAGCGGGCAACTCGACCTCGTGACGGCGGGTCGCGTGTTCGCCTGCTCGCAGATCGCCGGCGCGGTGGCGCGGCCGCTTTGGGGCAAGGTCTCCGATCTCTCCGGCTCGGCCGGCGGCACGCTCTGCCTGATCGGCATCCTGGGGTCGGCAGCCGGATTTCTGACGGCTGGTCTCGCACCGGCATGGCCGCTTTCTGCGATGGTCGCCCTGGCCACCTTCTTCGGTGCCACGTCGCTGGCCTGGAACGGCGTGTTCTTCGCCGAAATCGTGCGGATCGTCCGTCCCGAGGAGGCGGCGGCGGCCACGGGCGGCGCACAGTTGTTCACCTATACGGGGATCATGAGCGGACCTCTTCTGTTCGCGGCGATAGCCTCGCTTGCGGGCACATTCGGCCCTGCCTACGCTGTGCTCGCGGCCGTGGCACTACCTGGTGCGATCGCCATCGGATGGATGGCCGGCCCGAGCAGGCGGTTTCGATGACGGACGAGGTGAGGCAGGAGGGCTATCTGACCGAGGTGCAGGGCGCGGAGAGCCCGGCCACGTCGCCCGTCATCCTCGTCCAGTTCCCGCCGGTCTGGGGCCGCAACTTCAGCCCGTTCACCTTGAAGCTGGAGACCTGGCTGCGCCTGGCGCGGGTCCCCTACACGGTCCGCTTCCAGCGCAACCCGTCCTTCTCGCCGAAGGGGAAGCTGCCCTACATCATCGACCGGGGCCGCCGCGTCGGCGACAGCGGCCTGATCATCGAGCATCTCAAGCGCAGCCGGCTGATCGACCCTGACGCTTGGCTGAACGCGAGGCAGCTCGCCGAGAGCCTGACCCTGCAGCGGACCTTCGAGGATCACCTATACCATGCGCTGGTCTATGCCCGCTGGGTCGACCCCGAAGGCTGGCTCTCGATGACCAAGGTCGTCTCGGCGACCTTCCCGGCTCCCTTCGACCGGGTCGTGGGGCCCCTCCTGCGCCGCAAGATCACGAGCAGGCTGCGCGAGCAGGGTCATGCCCGGCACAGCGCTCGCGAGATCTATGCCATGGCCAGGGAGGATCTGGCCGCCGCCTCGATCATGCTGGGCAGCCGGCGCTTCTTCATGGGCGAGCAGACCTCGACGATCGACGCCGTCGCGTTCGGCTTCCTGTCCAACATCCTGCTCGTCCCGATGGAAACGGAGCTGCGCCGGATCGCCGACGACTTCCCGAACCTGCGGCGCTTTTGCGAGCAGATGGATCTGGGCCTGGAGCGCGCCTCCTTGCATGCCGAGGCGAACCCGGTCCATACCCCCGTCGGCGCCTGACCGGAAAGCCTGCATGACGAATGTTCCACGACGGCCCATGATCGGGCTTACCCTTGACGCCGAGCCGGCGGGCGGCTGGTCGAAGCTGCCCTGGTACGCGCTGCGCCAGAACTATTTCGAGGCGGTGACCGCGGCCGGCGGCCTGCCCGTGGCGCTTCCCCATGAGCCGGAGCTTGCGGCGTCCTATGCCGACTCGCTGGACGGGCTGATCGTCACCGGTGGCGCATTCGATGTGGATCCCTCCCTGTATGGTGCCACGGAGAAGCATGCGACGGTCACGACCAAGGACCGGCGCACCCGCTTCGAGTGGGCGATCACCCGGGAAGCGCTGGCGCGCGACCTGCCGATCCTGGGCATCTGCGGCGGCCAGCAATTGCTGAATGTCGTCATGGGCGGCACGCTGATCCAGCACATCCCCGACAGCGTGCAGGACGCCCTTGCCCACGAGCAGCCGAACCCGCGGACGGAGCCTGGCCACGACGTCGTCGTGGAGCCCGGCAGCCTCCTGCACGACATCACGGGTGCCGGCATGCTGCCGGTGAACAGTGCGCACCATCAGGCGGTGGACCGGCCAGCACCGGGCCTGGCCGTGACGGGCCGGGCGGCCGACGGGGTGATCGAGGCGATCGAGGACCCGGGCCGGCGCTTCCTGCTGGGTGTCCAGTGGCACCCTGAATACGCCATCTCCGAAGGCGACCGGGCGATCTTCCAGGCATTCGTGGCGGCCGCGCGCGAGCACAGGCCATGAAGAAGGCGGGCCGCGAGCGGGTCGCCAAGCGTATCGCCAGGGCCGGCGTCTGCTCCAGGCGGGATGCCGAGCGGCTGATTGCCGAGGGCCGGGTGTCGGTGGATGGCAAGGTGCTCCAGTCGCCGGCCTTCGATGTCGGCCCCGAATCGTGGATTGTGGTGGACGGTAAGCCGCTGCCGGTCGCCGAGCCGACCCGGCTGTTCCGTTACCACAAGCCGAGGGGCGTGCTGACCGCGGCGCGCGACCCGGAGGGCAGGCCCACCATCTACGACCGGCTGCCGCCCGACCTGCCCAGGCTGGTCCCGGTGGGCCGGCTTGACATCGGCTCGGAAGGATTGCTGCTCCTCACCAATGACGGCGAGCTGAAGCGCAAGCTGGAGCTTCCTTCGACCGGGTGGACGCGCCGCTATCGCGCTCGGGTCCATCGCCTGCCCGAGCCCGAGCAGCTGGCCCGGCTGTTGGCGGGCATCACCGTCGACGGGATCACCTATGGCCCGATCCAGGTCACCGTCGACCGTAGCCAGGGCGACAATGCCTGGGTGATGGTGGCGTTGAAGGAAGGCAAGAACCGTGAAGTCCGAAGGGTGATGGAGTATATCGGCCACCCCGTGAGCCGATTGATCCGGATCGCCTACGGGCCATTTCAGCTGGGCCAGTTGCCCAGAGGCGAGGTCGACGAAGTGAATCCGAAGGTCGTTCGAGAACAGATGGGCGCAGCCGCCCCCAAGGCGGTCCGCCGCGATCCGAACCGCCGCGCATGAGGATCATTGCCGGAACCCATCGCGGCCGCAGGCTCGAGACCTTCGAGGGCGACGATGTTCGGCCCACGGCCGACCGCGCGCGCGAGGCCCTGTTCAGCATCCTGACCTCCCGCCAGGCGATCCTGGACGCGGCCGTCCTCGACCTGTTCTGCGGCACCGGTGCGCTGGGGCTGGAGGCGCTGTCCCGAGGTGCCGCCGAGGCGACCTTCGTGGACAACGATCCCGCCGCCATCGCGCTCGTGCGCAAGAATATTGCCACCTGCAAGGAATCGGGCCGGACGCGGGTGATCCGCTCGGACGCCACGAAGCTCGGCGCCTCGGACCGGCAGTTCAACCTGGTCCTGCTCGACCCGCCCTATGGCAAGGAACTGGTCCGGCCGACGATCGAGCGGCTGATGGCGGGCGACTGGCTTGCCGTGGGCGCCCTGATCGTGGCCGAGATCGGGCGCAAGGAGGATCCGCCGGAGATCGAGGGGCTGCACCTTTCCGACCTGCGCCGCTATGGAGCCGCCAAGTTCGCGTTCTACGAGCCGGGTGCAGCCCCTGGATGATCCGTCGGCTCCTCGCCCTCTGCCTGCTCGCGCCCCTGCCCGCGAGTGCCTTCGAGCTAGGCTTCCCCGTCGCCTGCACCCCCGGGACGGATTGCTGGATCATCCACTACGTGGACCACGACAGAGGTCCAGGCATTGCCGACAGCTTCTGCGGCCCGATGACCTATGACGGGCATGACGGCACCGATATCGGCCTGCGTGACGAGGCGGCCATGCGTGCCGGCGTCGAGGTGGTGGCCTCCGCGCCGGGCGTGGTGAAGGCGGTACGCGATGGCGTGCCGGACGTGACCGTCGAGGAGGGCGGCCTGGAAGCGGTGAAGGGGATCGACTGCGGCAATGGCGTCGTCCTCCAGCACGACGAAGGCTGGGAGACCCAGTACTGCCACATGCGCAAGGGCAGCATCGCCGTACGTCCGGGCGACAGCGTGGCCGCGGGCGATCGGCTGGGCCTGGTAGGCCTGTCCGGCATGACTAGTTTCCCCCACCTCCACCTCACCGTCCGCCGGGACGGCAACGAGCTGGATCCCTTCCATGGAACGGGGCTCGCCGATGCCTGCAGCGCGGCCGGATCGCCGTTGTGGCGACCGGAACTCGCAGCAGCGCTCACCTACCAGCCCTTGGCCATGCCTGTCCTGGGGGTGGCGGATGGCCCGGTGAGCGGCGAGGCCGTATGGGAAGGCGACGCGGCGGCGGCCCGGCTCTCGGCCGGCTCGCCTGCCCTTGTCGTGTTCATGGGCGCCTATGCGCTTCGCGAGAACGACCGGATCGAACTGTCGCTGGTGTCGCCGGACGGTCAGGTCGTAGCGGACCGCCAGGAGATCCAGGAGCGGGACCAGGCCAGGACGATGCGGTTTGCCGGCAGGAAGCGCCCGCCCGAAGGCTGGCTGCCTGGGAGCTGGAAAGCCAGGGCGGCCGTCACGCGGAACGGCAAGACCTATGTCCAGGTGCAGGGCTTCGAGGTGCTGCCCTAGCCGGCCGGCTCAGTAGAGGCGCCCGCCATTGGGCACCGCCCGCTCCACCGCCGCCAGCACAACCCGTCCTTCCGCGTCCGGAAAACCCAGCACCAGGACCTCGGACACGACCCTGGCGATCTGGCGCGGCTTGAAATTGACCACGGCCGCCACCTGCCGCCCGACCAGATCTTCCGGCTGGTAGAGGTCGACCAGCTGTGCCGAGCTTGTCTTGGTGCCGATTTCCGGGCCGAAATCGACGCGCAGCTTGTAGGACGGCTTGCGTGCCGCCTCGTTGGGCTCGCACCCGACGATCGTGCCGACGCGGATGTCGATCTTCAGGAAGTCGTCGAACTCGACCGTCACCCGCGTGCCTTTCCTAGACCGCCAACAAAGAACGGCGGCCGGTTGGCCGGCCGCCGTTCAGCAGTTCGATCAGGAAGGAAGGAGGGTCAAGCAGCCTTTTCGTAGGCAGCCTTCATCTCTTCGATCTGCTCGACCGCGCGGTCGTTGAGCAGGCGGAAGGCCTCGCCCTGCGACTTCGAGACGACGTCGCCCAGCTCCTTGGCCTCCGAGATGATCTTCTCGAACGCCTTCTTGGACGCATCGACCTGCTTTTCCATGCCGGCCTTGCCGTCACGCTCCGCCAGCAGCGATTGCATGAGGCTGGTCGCCTCCGACATGGTCTGCTGGAACAGGGTGACCTGGCGCTGGTAGACGGTCTGGACACCGTCCACGAGCGCGGCCTGGGCCTTGAAGAAGGTCTCCATGTTCTTCTGCTGCTGCGCGAACAGCAGGTCGAACTTCGGCATGTTGCCGCCAAAGGCCTTCGGGTCGAAGCCGAGCTTGGCCGGATCAAAGCTGAACTTGCTCGGATCGAAGCCGAACTTGGCCGGGCTGAACGCGAAGGTCTTGGGGTCGAAGCCCATCTTCTGGGCGAACTCGGCCTGCGCCTTCGTGAACTGGTCGAATGCGTCCATCATCGGGCGGCCGGCCTTCTCAGCGGTGGCAGTGGCGGTGGCGGCAGGGGTAGCGGCGGGCGCCGCGGCCTGCGCTGCATCGGCGGCAGCCTTTGGGGCTTCAGCCGGCGCCGCCAGCGTCTTCAGCACCGCAGCCTCGACACCGGGGGCCGCCTTGTCGGCACCCTTGGTCGCCTTCGGAGGGCTGATCTCGCTCATCACTTCACCTTCCGCAAAAAGCGCTTCATCGTCGTGCCGATGTCGCGCTACAGCGTCTCTACGTCAAGTTTTATTGTGCACCGCAGCATGAACAGTCCTGCATCATCCTGCCGCAGGTGCAGGCGCCGCTGCCTTTCGCTTGGGCATGAAACGACGCAGGCTCTGCGCCGTCCGCTCCATCCGCGCCAGGCCCTTGTCGAGCTCCGATAGCGTACGGCCCTGCTCGGGATCGTCGTCGCGCATCCATACGCGCAAGACCCGGACGTAGAGCAGCCCGACCGCATGCCTGGCGAGCAGCGTGCCTGGACCATGAACACCGGCCGCATCGACGAGTTCCATGACCGCCCGGCTCAGATTGCCGAAGCCTACCATCGCCGTCTCGAGATCACCTCGCGAATCGCGCCCGATCTTCCGCAGCGCCACCTTGTAAGGCTTCATCGCATCCAGGCGCCGCATGATCAGCTCGAACAGCCGCTCGCGCGGGTTCAGCTCTTCCAGCTCCTGTCCGGACAGGTCCAGCATCTGGGAATCGAGACGTCTGCCCAGCGCGTTCAGCACGGCGGCCCGCGACGGAAACTGCTTGTACACCTCCGACACCGACACGTTCAGCTCCCGGGCCAGACCCGGCAGGGTGAAGCTCGACCAGCCATCCGCCTCGATCATCGCCATGGCCGTGTCGAGCAGATCGCGGGCGCTGGTGTCAGGCTCCGGTGCGACGGGCTCCGGCGCAGGCTGCTGCTCGATCAGGGTCGCCTGCTCGTCGTTCGGCTGCTGCGGAACGCTGTTCGCACCGCTCTTCGACCGCCTCGCCATTTCCGTTCCCTCCGGATCGGACGGCTCAGCCCAGCTCCACCGAGCGCTTGGCTGCCGCCGCGATCGCCTTGTCGAACAATTGCTGAATGCCGTCCTCGCCCATCAGCACCGCCAGGGCTTCCTGGGTCGTCCCGTTCGGGCTGGTGACGTTCTGGCGCAACTGGGCAGCCGGCTCGGGCGACAGCCGTGCCAGCTCGCCGCTTCCCGACACAGTAGTACGTGCGAGCCGCATGGCCAGATCTTCGGGCAGACCGAGTTTGGCAGCGGCCGCCGCCATCACCTCGATCAACAGGAACACATAGGCGGGACCGCCACCCGACATGGCGGTGACCACGTGCATCAGGTCCTCGTCGTCGATCCAGTCCGTGGTGCCGACCGCCGCCATCAGCCGCTCGGCCAGCTCGCGTTGCTCCGGGCGGACGTTGGCATTCGCCACCAGCACACTGGCACCACGTCCGACGGCGGCCGGCGTGTTCGGCATTGCCCGGACAACCGGCGTGTCGGACCCGAAATAGCCCTCGTAGGCGGCGATCCGCTTGCCGGCGGCGACCGACAGGACGAGGCCGCCCTTTGCCACGAAGGGACGAAAGCCGGGCGCTGCCGCGTCCATCATCTGCGGCTTGACGGCGAGCACGGTGACGTCGGGCACGAAGTCGGCCGGCAGCTTGTCAGCCGAGAACACCCAGGTGACGCCACGCGGAACGCCGGCCGTGGCGCCGGGCTCCACCACCATTGCATTGGCCGGGTCCACCCCGGCCACCATCCAGCCATTGAGCATGGCGGAGCCCATCTTGCCGCACCCGACCAGCAGGACCCTGGCGCTGCCGAGGCCCCCCTGCTGGTCGATGCTCAAGCCTCGCCCTCCGTCTCGAGCAGCGCCGCCAGCATGGCATCAGCCGGCTTCTTGCCGCCCCAGACCACGAACTGGAACGCCGGGAAGAAGCGATCGCATTCCCCAAGCGAGATATCGATCACGTCCTCGATGACCTCCATCGAAGGCAAGGCACTTTCGCGCACCAGCACGCCGTGACGAAACACCGGCAGGTCCTCGTCCGACCACAGGTCGAAATGCCCGAGCCACAGCTTCTCGTTGGCGAGTGCCAGCAGCTGCCGAATCTGCTCGCGTTTCTTCGCCGGCACCTTGAGGTCGAGCGCCGTCGTGAAATGCAGGATCCACAGTTCGGGATTCCAGGTCACCATCACCTGATAGCGACACCAGGAGCCCGGCACCTCGATCGTCAGCTCGTCATCGTCCTTGCGGGCGCAGGCCCATTCGCGGACCTGGGCCAAGTGTTCGATCATTTCGAGTGGATTGGAAGCAAGCTCGTCGTCGTCTTCCGCCACTTCAGAGCGCATCATCGTCAATGGCTTCTCCTGACGAATGGATCCGATAACGGATCCGAGAACAACAAAAGGCGTCGGGCGCGCTCCGGCCCGAACATGCCTCAGGCGTTGCAGGCTCGCAACGCGTCAGCCATGACTATCCGTTGGATCAGGCGATTTCGGATGCAGGGTTCTCCAGGGCCGCCACGCGTGCTTCCAGCGCAGCGATCCGCTCCATGAGGCGATCCTGCTCGTCGCGTGACTTTTGTGCCATCGCGCGCACGGCTGCCACTTCGTCGGCGGTGGGCAGGTCCATCTCGGCCATCAGCCGCTCGACACGCTCCTTCACGCGCGTCTCGACCTCTTCCTTCACGGCCCCGAACGTGCTCACCGCTCCGCTCGCCACCTTGGCCAGATCGTCGAACAACCGGCTCGTGGTCTGCATCTCGTCCTCCATCAGCGACGGCTACGTTCATTCCGCTATATGGGTCTTTCTCGCCTGCCGCAAAGGCCACGATGTCCGGCCGGTTCCATCCGCACCGCTTGAAGCGCTGGGCTTGAAGGGGCATGACCAGCCGTGACCCGGCTTGCTGGAATGCCCTTTGCCCCCGATCCTCGCCCTGCCATTCCCGTCCATCGACCCCGTCATCGTCCAGGTCGGCCCGTTCGCGCTGCGCTGGTACGCGCTGGCCTACGTGGCGGGGCTGCTGCTCGGCTGGTTCCTGACCAAGCGTCTGGTGACGCGGCCTGGCTGGCGGATCACGCCGGAGGACGTGGACGACCTCCTCTTCTACATCACGCTGGGCGTGATCCTGGGCGGACGGCTGGGCTATGTGCTGTTCTACAACCTGCCGAGCTACCTAGAGGACCCGGCCCAGATCCTGATGGTCTGGCAGGGCGGCATGTCGTTCCATGGCGGGCTGATCGGCGTCCTGATCGCGATGGGCTGGTTCGCCCGCTCGCGTAGGGTGCCGTTCCTCGACGTGGCCGATGCCGTGGCGGCGGTGACGCCGGTGGGGCTGCTGTTCGGCCGCATCGCCAACTTCATCAACGGCGAGCTGTTCGGCCGGGTGACCGACCTGCCGTTCGGCGTCGTCTTTCCCCATGGCGGCCCCGAGCCGCGCCATCCGAGCCAGCTCTACGAGGCGTTCCTGGAAGGCCTGGTGCTCCTGGTCATCGTGCAGTGGATCGCGAGGTGGCCGCGCACGCCGCAGAACGCCGGCCTGATCGGCGGCGTCTTCCTGTTCGGCTATGCCGTGGCGCGATTCACGGTCGAGTTTGCCCGCGAGCCCGACGCGCAGCTGGGCTACCTGCTGGGCGGCCTGACCATGGGCCAGCTGCTCTGCCTGCCCATGGCGGCGTTGGGCCTCTGGCTGATCCTGCGGACCCGGGCGGTGGCCAGGGCGGCATGAGCGAGCAGCTCCTCCAGCTGCTGCGGCGCAAGGTCGAGGCCGATGGGCCGATCCGCCAGGACGAATGGTGGCAGATCTGCCTCTACCATCCCGGCCATGGCTACTACGCGACGAAGATCCCGCTGGGTGCAGACTTCATCACCGCACCGGACATCTCCCAGCTCTTCGGTGAGCTGATCGGTCTGGCCCTGGCGCAGTGCTGGCTCGATGGCGGAGCGAAGCAACCTGCGACGCTGGCCGAGATCGGCCCCGGCAAGGGCACCTTGATGGCGGATGCCTGGCGCGCCCTCGGAGTCGTGCCGAATGCGCGCGAGGCGCTGGCGCCGCTGGCCCTGGTCGAGGTCAGCGCGTCGCTGCGCGCCTTCCAGACCAACCGGCTGCGCGGGCTGCCCGTGCGCTGGTTCGACGCGCTGGATCAGGTTCCCATGGCCGGCCCGACCTACCTCGTGGCCAACGAGCTGTTCGACGCCCTGCCGGTGCGCCAGTTGGTACGCCTGTCCGGCCGCTGGTTCGAGCGCAAGGTGGGTGTGAGCGGCAGCGGCCATCTGGGCCTGCTGCTGGATCCCCGCCCCTCGCCGCTCACCTCCTCCCTGCCGGATTCGCCGGATGGGGCCGTACACGAGATCTCGCCGGCCAGGGAACGGATGGCCGCTTCGGTCGGTCAGCGGCTGGTGGCCAGCGGCGGCGCTGCTCTCCTGATCGATTATGGCGAGATGTACGATGGAGCCACCGGCGACACGATCCAGGCAGTGCGCGGCCATCGCAAGGTCTCGGACCCCTTCGAGTTGCCCGGCGAGATCGACCTTACCAGCCGGGTCGACTTCAACCCGATCGTCCGTGCCCTGCAGGCAGCCGGCTGCACCGTGGCTGGCCCGATCACGCAGGGCGAGTTCCTGCGCAACCTCGGCATCGAGGTCAGGACCGAGGCGCTGGCCAATGGCCTCGACGCCGCGCAGGCGGCTGACCTCCGCAACCGCACGAACCGCCTGATCGACCCGCGCCGCATGGGCCGTCTCTTCAAGGTCCTGGGAGTGGCGCCCGCCGGCCAGCCCCTGCCCCCTGGCTTCCCGGCCGAGGAACGCCCTGCATGAGAACCACGACCGTGCTCCTCGACGCCTGCCAGGGCATCCGGCACGGCTTCTTCGGCCGCCAGGGCGGCACCAGCGCTGCACCCTATGACAGCCTGAACATGGCCCTGCGCACCGGTGACCAGCGCGAGCACGTCCTGGCCAACCGCCGGATCGTCGCGGAATCCCTGGGGGCGGAGCACCTGGTCGTCGCCCGCCAAGTCCACGGCACCACCACCGTCCGCGTCGCCGAGCCCTGGGCCGCCGACGACGCGCCCGAAGCCGACGCGCTGGTCACCACGGTGCCCGGCCTCGCCATCGCTGTCACCACCGCCGACTGCGCGCCCATCCTCCTCTGCGACCCCCACGCCCGCGTCGTCGGCGCCGCCCATGCCGGATGGAAGGGTGCGCTGGACGGGATCGTCGAGAGCGTGGTCGCCGCCATGGCCGAGGCCGGCGCCGATCCGGGCCGCATCGCGGCTGCCGTCGGCCCCTGCATCCAGCGCCGCTCCTATCAGGTCGGCCCGGAGTTCGAGGCGCGCTTCCTGGAAGCCGACCCGGCCTCGGAGAGCTTCTTCACCGTTGGCCGCGGTGGCCGGCCCTATTTCGACCTGGAGTCCTATGTCTGCCTGCGCCTGAGCCGGGCGGGCGTGACAATGGTCCAGGCGAGTGGATTGGACACGGTGGCAGAGCCGGGCCGCTTCTTCAGCTACCGGCGGGCGACACTGGCAGGTGGGGGACCATTCGGGACTCAGGCGAGCGGGATTGTCATCGCCTGAACAAAATGCCTCGCATTCAGACAAGCTTCGATTTGTCTGAAGCAGTTCAAACTTTATTTTCTCGACCCATTTGCGCAAGCATGCCGTTATAAATCTCGATAGCGTCGTTGTATTTTCCTGCTATCTCGACTGAAGCTCTTTTGTTACTTATGATATTATCTATCTCATAAAGCAGAGTTTGTTCAACGACTTGAATCAGAGATGTAAGGCGGCTTATGTCTTTCTGCTCAAAACTCTCGATTTGTTCCTTGGCAAGAATATTTTCAAGCATGCTCTTTATTCCTGGATCTTTATGTAGTGGCTGAATTTCATTTTTTACTTTTGACTCCCATAGCAAATAATGCACTCGATAGATAATAGCTCTAGCAATAAAGAATAAAAACCATAGTCTCTCAGAGAGAAAAGGCCGAAGAGACTCGACTTGAACAATTTCATCAGAAGAAATTCTTTTGTGATTTATTGGCTCAACGTCTTTTATCCCATCAAAAATGAACTTATGTTCCATAGCGGAATCTAGTTCAACATCCCCCATTATATCATATACTATAGATATTGACGGCATGCTGCTTTTTATTCTGAGATAGGCGTTCCATAATTTCCCTGCTGCTTCCGCCTTCCTTTCATACAAAGCAGAATGAGAAGAACCCAGATGGCTTACCATCGACTGCAGCAATAATATCTGGTTATTAAGATCCGCTTTTGCGTTCTCAAGCTTAGTAGCCGTAAGCAGTTTATCTTTTTCATGGATACGATTTATCCAAATCTTACTTAAAAACAAAAACAAGCCCTGCAGAACTACTTGCATACTGCCAATGCTTCTATTATTGACATATTGTTCCTGCCCCAATATCGGGTCTACTTGGTTACACTCCATATGTAAATTTTTTATCCTAATGAAGTAGTTCCGCATCCGAATGAGGGCTATTCCCCCGACTGGAGCAGCAATCCCCGCCGTCGCACGGACTGGAACAGCAGCGTGTACACACCCGCCGCGATCGCCAGCCACACCGCGAGCATGGCGAGCGCCCAGAAAAACAGCCCGGTATCGAACCGTCCGTCGACGACCACGGCTCGCATGCCCTCGAACACCGCCCCCGTCGGCAGGCACCAGGCGATCGTCTGGAGCCATTGGGGCAGGGTCTCGATCGGGTAGAACACGCCCGAGATCGGCTGGATCAGGAAGATCGCGGCCCAGGCCAGGCTCTCCGCCCCCATGCCCAGGCGCATGACCGTGCCCGAGATCATCAGGCCGATCGCCCAGCCGAAGCCCATCAGCACCGCCATGAACGCGATCGTCGACCAGCCGAGCGCGCCGCCGATCCAAAAGCCGTGGATGGGGATCGCCAGCAGTGCAGCACCACCCACGCCCAGCATCACGCGGATGAGCGCGATGAGGAAAACCGCGATCACGTGCTCGTAGGGGCGCAGCGGGCTTGTGAAGAGATGGCCGAAATGGCGGGCATACATCTCCTCCAGGAAGCCCAGGCTGACGCCCAGCTGGCCGCGGAACAGGACATCCCAGAGCAGCACGGCCGACAGGAAGATCCCGGCCGCATTGGCGACCAGCGAGCTCTCGGTGGCAAGGAATCGTGTGATGAACCCCCACAGGATCACCTGCACGGTCGGCCAGTAGACCAGGTCCAGGAGGCGCGGCCACGACGCGGTCAGGAGGTACCAGTGACGGCGGAACACGCCGCGGATCCGGCGCAGCGACAAGGTGAGCGCGCTCAAGCTTCCTCCATCGCCCGCGAGCGCCCGCGGGCGATGTCCAGGAAGACCTCCTCCATGTCCTCGCGGCCGTAGCGCTCCAGCAATTGTGCCGGCGAGCCCTCCGCCACCAGCTTGCCGGCCTTCATCATCACGACATGGTGCGCCAGCCGCTCGACCTCGTTCATGTTGTGCGAGGCCAGCAGCACCGCCGCCCCCCGCTCCTGCTGGTACGCGGCCAGCATTCCGCGCAGCCGGTCCGCCGTGTCGGGATCGAGCGAGGCCGTGGGCTCGTCCAGCAGGAGAAGGTCCGGCCGGTTGATCAGCGCCTTGGCCAGCACGACCCGGGTCTTCTGACCGGCCGAGAGCCGCCCGGTCGGCCGGTCGATGAAGGAGCCAAGGTCCAGCCGCTGGGTCAGCTCGTCGATCCGCTGCCCCGTGTGCGGGATCCCATAGAGGTCGGCGTAGACCTTCAGGTTCTGCCGCACGGTCAGCCGAAGCGGCAGGTCCACATAGGGTGAGGAGAAGTTCATCCGCGGCAAGAGGCGGTTGCGTGCCTTGGGCATGGGCAGGCCGAAGATCTCGATCCGGCCGGCAGACGGCGCCAGCAGACCCAGCAGCATCGCGATCGTCGTGGTCTTGCCGGCGCCGTTCGCGCCCAGCAGGGCGGTGGTGCGCCCGGCCGGGATCGTGAAGCTCAGCCCGTCCACCGCCACGACCTGGCCATAGCGCTTGACCAGGTCCTGCACGCGAACCGCAATGGCTTGCATCACTGCGCGAGCCCTTCGGCGCGGTAGAACTCGGCAGCACCCGGATGGACCGGCACGTTCATGCTGTCGAGCGCGTGCTCCAGGCTGAGGTCCGCCAGCCTTGGATGGACATCGCGCAGGAAGGCCTGGGACTGCGGGTGCCAGAAGGCGGCGGTGATGCCACGGACGAGGTCGCCCGGCACGTCGGCCGAGACCAGCCAGAGCGCGCGGAGCGCCACGGTGGGGCTTGCATAGGTGCCTGCATAGGTGCCGGCCGGGATGGTGGTGCGGCGGAAGAACGGGTGGTTGTCGAGGAGGCGGTCCAGAGGACCGCCATCGATGCGCACGAGCTGCGCGTCCAGCGACGTGACCGCCTCGGTGACCACCTCGACCGGTGCGCCGGCCACCAGGAACATGGCTTCAAGCGTGCCGACCCGCATCCGGCCGAGCGCTTCGACCGCATCGATCTCGACCAGCAGCACGTCCTTCTCGGTCAGGTCGAACGCCTTCAGCAGCTCCCGCACACTGACCGCCGTGCCGGATCCCTTGGACCCGATCGCCACCCGCTTGCCGCGCAGGTCCTCCAGGCGTGCGATGCCTGACGTCGGCGCCACCACCAGATGCAACGCCTCATCGAACAGCGAGCAGATGCCGCGCAGCTTCTGGAAGGCCGGCCGATTCGCGAACGGCCCTGCTGCATTGGCGGCGTAGTAGGCGATGTCGGCCTGCGCGAACCCGCTCTCCACCTCGCCGCTCTCGATCGCGTCGACATTCTCGACGGAGCCGCGTGACGACTGCACCAGGGCGACAAGGCCTTCCACGCCGCAGCCCCCGCCTTCCACGCAGGGGCGCCCGCCGGTCGGCGCGCCGATCACCCCCGCAATCGCGGTGCCGATTGGGTAGTAGGTGCTCGTCGGGGCACCGGTGCGGATCCGGAAGAAACCCTGTGCCTGCCCAGGCGACGGCAGATGGGTGAGCCCGGCGACCGCACCGAGCGAACCCAACACCATGCGGCGGGACAGGAACATCGCGTCCCTCGGAACTACGTGTGACGGCTAGGAGATAGTTCCCGGCCCCCACCCTGCCAAGGCGAAACGCCCGATATCGGGGTGGTTGCTGCCGGGCTGTGACCGCCCCTGGCAGCTGGACCGGGTTCCTGGAAGGCCAGCCCTCAGGATGCAGGCGCGGCTCTAGAGCCAGTTCGGCCTACCCGATGGGCCCAGAGGCTGGCGCCGGCATGGCCAAGCTTCTACGGTCAAGCACGTGGACAAGGCCAGTCCTCGGGAGAACGGGACCATGCGCGTCGGTGTGCCGAAGGAAATCAAGACCCATGAATACCGGGTGGGCCTCGTCCCCTCCAGCGTCCGCGAGCTGGTCCATCACGGTCACGAGGTGACCGTCGAGACGCAGGCGGGACTGGGCATCGGCTATGACGACGAGGCCTACCGCAAGGCTGGCGCCACCATCGCCGGATCGGCGGCCGAGATCTTCGCCGGCGCCGACATGATCGTGAAGGTCAAGGAGCCGCAGTTCCACGAATGCGCCATGCTGCGCGAGGACCAGGTCCTGTTCACCTACCTGCATTTGGCCGCCGACCGGCCGCAGACCGAGGCCCTCTTGAAGTCGGGCGCCATCTGCATCGCCTACGAGACGGTCACCGACCGCCGCGGCCGCCTTCCCCTGCTCACACCCATGTCCGAGGTCGCCGGCCGGATGTCGATCCAGGTGGGTGCCCACTGCCTGGAGAAGGCGCAGGGCGGCTCCGGCGTCCTGCTGGGCGGCGTGCCGGGCGTGCCGGCCGGCAAGGTCGTCATCATCGGCGGCGGCGTGTCCGGCACCAATGCCGCGCGCATGGCCATGGGCATGGAAGCGGCCGTCACCGTGATCGACCGCTCGATCGACCGCCTCTACGAGCTGGACCTCCAGTTCGGCCCGACCCTGAACACGATCTTCTCGACCATCGACGCCATCGAGCAGCACGTGACCGGCGCCGACCTCGTCATCGGCGCGGTGCTGATTCCCGGTGCCGCCGCGCCCAAGCTCATCACCCGGCAGATGATCGCCGCGATGAAGCCCGGCTCCGTCTTCGTCGACATCGCGATCGACCAGGGCGGCTGCGCGGAAACCTCGCGGCCCACCACCCATGCCGAACCCACCTATGTCGTCGACGGCGTGACCCATTACTGCGTCACCAACATGCCGGGCGCAGTCGCCCGCACCTCGACCCATGCACTGAACAACGCCACCCTGCCCTATGCGCTGGCACTCGCCGACAAGGGCTGGAGCCGGGCCATCAGCGCGGACCCGGGCCTGGCCGATGGCCTGAACATCGCCCGCGGCAAGCTCACCTACCAGGCCGTGGCTGAGTCGCTGGACCTGCCCTTCACCCCCCGCGGCGATATCGGATGAGCGTGAGCGGGGCATGAGCATACGGATCGGCTCGAACAGGGAGCGTCCCTCGGCCGTGCCCTGGGCGCTCCTGTTCGCCCGGATCCCCGGCCAGGGGCGGTCCCTGCAGAGCCGCATCCGCCAGATGATCACCGGGGCGGTGCTGGATGGTCACCTGCCCTCGGGCGCCGCCATCCCCTCGTCCCGTGCCCTGGCCGAAGCCCTGGATGTCGCCCGCAACACCGTGGTCCTGGCCTACCAGCAGCTCGTGGCCGAAGGCTTCCTGGAGCCCCGCCCCCGCTCCGGCTTCGTGGTGGCGCCGCGCATCGCGACCACGCCCGCAAGGCCAGTGCTCCCTGGCGGCTCCACCGTCGCCTGGAGCCGCCGGCTGATCGCGACCCCTTCCGGCCAGCGCAACATCACCAAGCCGGACGACTGGCAGAACCGCCGCTATCCCTTCCTCTACGGCCAGTACGACCCGACCCTGTTCCCCCGGGCCGAGTGGCGCGACTGTGTGCGGCAAGCCATGTCGGTCCTGGAAGTGCGGGACTGGGCCAAGGACCTGATCGACGGCGACGACCCAGAGCTGATCGAGCAGTTGCGCACCCGCGTCCTGCCAAGGCGCGGCATCTGGGCCGGCGCGGACGAGATCGTCATCACGCTGGGCGCCCAGCAGGCGCTCTACCTCATCTCCTCGCTGCTGGTCGGCCCCGACACCACGGTCGGCATCGAGAACCCGGGTTACCCCGATGCCCGCAACATCCTGGCGCTGCGGACAAGCCGGCTGCGCCCGCTGCCAGTGGACCATGCCGGCCTGATGGTCGACAACCGCCTCGCCGGCTGCGACCTGGTGCTGCTCACGCCGGGCCACCAGTGCCCGACCACCGTGACCATGCCCCACCACCGCCGCGAAGCCCTGCTGGCGGATGCCAGGGCCGGCGACCGGATCATCGTCGAGGACGACTACGACACGGTCGACGGCCTTGCCGACGAGCCCGTTCCAGCCCTCAAGTCGATGGACCGGGATGGACGCGTCATCCATGTCGGCTCGCTGTCCAAGACCCTGGCCCCCGGCCTGCGCCTGGGCTTCGTGGTGGCCCCGGCACCGGTCATCAAGGAAGCGCGGGCCCTGCGCCGCCTGATGCTCCGTCACCCGCCGGCCAACAACCAGCGCGCGCTGGCGCTGTTCCTGGCCCACGGCCACCACGAGACGGTGCTGCGCCGCATGCGTAAGGCCTTCGCCGAACGTGCGCGCGTCCTGGAGGAGAGCCTGCGCCAGCACTTGCCGCGCCTGCGCTGGACGATGCGGCCGGGCAGCGGCGGCGCCTGGGTGGAGGGCCCACCAGACCTGAACGCGACCCACCTGGCGGAGCGTGCCCTGGGCCATGGGCTGCTCATCGAGCCGGGCCTGCCCTTCTTTGCGGATTTGCAGCCGCCCGAGCACTACTTCCGGCTCGGCCTCAGTTCGATCCCGACAGAAAGGATCCAGCCCGGCATCCAGCTGTTGGGAAGACTGATGCGGGAATGATCGACGTCGGACAGCATTCATGCCACCGGAATTCCAGTCGAAACTACAGGAGTTCCTGGTAGAGCGCCTTCTGGACTATGCCGGACGGCCGACAAGGCCCCTGTATCATTACACCGGTGGCAATGGCCTGATTAAGATCATCAATACCGGCACCTTGCTGGCCAGCCAGATCGGCACACTGAACGACAGCATGGAGTTGGCCTACGCGACCATGCTCCTGCAGCAGCGGATGGCCGATGCGGTGAAGAATGACGAATGCGCCCGCTCGCATGCCGCATTCGCCCGGATCGCCGACCAGCTGACACGCATCAAGCCTGAGGCCACTGGCGTGTATGTGACTTCCTTTACCGAGGACGGCGATTCATTGAGCCAGTGGCGCGGCTATGCCGATGGCGAGGCCGGCTTCGCCATCGAGTTCGATCCGGCTGTCCTTAGCGGCGCCAGCTGCTTTCAGCCCAGCTACCTCCTGAAGGTCGAGTATCACCCGGACCGTCAGAACGACCTGCTCGGCCGCATCGTCCGCTGGACGGACGAGGCTTTTGCCAAGGGGCTGGCCGACCGCACGGCCGGTTCCGTCGACGCCTGGGCGGAAGAGTTCGCGCCGAGCTGGATCGTGACCCTGGCCCCGCTCACCGCCTGCCTGAAGCACCCGAAGTTCGAGGCGGAGCGCGAGTGGCGGATCGTCTACTACTTCCGCGACGGCGACCTCCAGCGCATGCAGTTCGTCCAGCGCCGCGCCACGATCTCCCGGCACATCCCGCTCACCTACGGAGCCACCCCCTCCGATACGAGGCTGCCAGTGACCGGGGTCGTCATGGGGCCGTGCCGCTATCCCGATTCGACCCGCTACGCGGTTGCCGATCTGCTGCGGGCGAGAGGATACGGGACGGATGTGGGCGCAGTAGCGGAATCGAAGATCCCGTACCGGCTGATCTAGGGGCGGGTTCGCGCAGCGTCGAATATGCACGGTGGTTGGCCGCCCGGCGTCCCTTGGCAGACGCTGCGCCCGGGGCACCTATTGGCTCCTGGTGGGATCGTCGGCCGGGTTGGCATAGGTGATGCCGAACGGTCCTTCCGTGGTGATCTGGATGACGGTGTCGACCTCCGCGAAGGCATAGTGATTCACGCCCGCGGGCAACTCCACATAGCCTCCCGGGCCGAGCCTCTCGGCCGCAGCTTCATCAAGCTTGTCGCCGCTACCGAAGAACAACTCTCCGGAGATGACGGTCACCGGCTCGCTGTGCGGGTGCAGGTGTGGCGGGATCTTGTAGCCGGCCGGGAGCTTCAGGCGGAGCGTGAACGTCTCTGCTGCGCCGGGGTCGCCGGAGAGGACGGCGATCTCTGCACCTTTCGGCAAGGCGGGAGGAGCAGGTCCCCACTGGATCGCATCGACATCCATCGGAAGGACCTTCTGCTCCTGCGCCATCGCGCCTGCGCAGCAGGCACAAGTAATCGTCGTGGCAAAAAGGAAAGCGCGCATGATTGCCTCCTGGGGTCGATGAACAACGGCGAGCCGGCCGCCGAAGCGTCGAACCGCCAACGGACACCTTAGCGACCCGACATTGGTGAAAGCGTGGTAGCCGGCGTGGGAAGGCCCGTGGAATATGCGCCATGGCTCCCGTGGAGAGCGGTCGGAGGCCATGCCGGCTGGCCCGGGACATGGTTCTGGCCCAGATCCACCATTTCCGCTGGTCCTATTGGCTACCCTGGATCCCCGTTACCCTTTCCCCACCGAACAGGAGGCACGAAGCGACGATGACCCGGATGACCCCCAGCGAGGCGATGGTCGAGACGCTCGCCGCCCAAGGCGTGACGCATGTCTTCGGCATCGTCGGCTCTGCCTACATGGATGCGCTCGACCTGTTCGAGCCGGCGGGCATCCGGTTCATCTCGGTGGCCCACGAGCAAGGGGCCGGCCACATGGCCGACGGCTTCTCGCGCGCCTCGGGCCGGCACGGCGTCTGCATCGCGCAGAACGGGCCGGGCATCACCAACTTCGTGACGGCGGTCGCCGCCGCCTACTGGGCGCACAGCCCGGTCGTCGTCATCACCCCGGAGACCGGCTCGAACACCCAGGGCCTGGGCGGCTTCCAGGAAGCCGAGCAGATGCCGTTCTTCGAGAAGATCACGAAGTACCAGGTGCATTGCGGCCACCAGGGCCGCATGGCCGAGTTGCTCTCGCGCTGCTTCGACTATGCCATGATGGAGCGCGGTCCCACCCAGTTCAACATCCCGCGCGACCTGTTCTACGGCGAGGCCGACTACGCCATCCCGCAGCCGATCAGGGTCGAGCGCGGGGCTGGCGGCCCCTCGTCGCTCGAAGCCGCCGCGGAGGCCCTGGCCGGTGCCAGGTTCCCGGTGATCCTGTCCGGCGGCGGCGTGGTCATGTCGGACGGAGTCGACGAGGTGGTGAAGCTCGCCGAGCACCTCTCGGCCCCGGTCGTGAACACCTACCTGCACAATGACAGCTTCCCGAAGTCCCACCCGCTCTGGGTCGGCCCGATCGGCTATCAGGGCTCCAAGGCCGCGATGAAGCTGCTGGCCCAGGCCGACGTGGTCCTGGCACTTGGCACACGGCTTGGACCCTTCGGCACGCTGCCCCAGCACGGCATCGACTACTGGCCGAAGAACGCGAAGTTGGTCCAGGTCGAGATCAACCCGCGCAAGCTTGGCTTGGTCAAGCAGGCCTCGGTGGCGGTCTGCGGCGACGCCAGGGCCGCCACCACCGCGATCCTCGAGAAGCTCCAGGCCGAGAACCGCCAGATCGTGGCCCATGGCACGCGCGAGGCTCGCCTGTCGGAGATCCAGAAGCAGAAGGACGAGTGGGAGGCCGAGCTCAACCAGTGGGGCCAGGCCGACGGCAGCCCGATCTCGCCCCGCCGCATCCTGCGCGAGCTGGAAAAGGCCATGCCGGACAACGCCATGGTCACCACCGACATCGGCAATATCTGCTCGGTGTCGAACTCCTACCTGCGCTTCGAGAAGCCCCACTCCTTCTTCGCCGCCATGAGCTTCGGCAATTGCGGCTACGCCTATCCCACGGCGATCGGTGCCAAGGTTGCCCGGCCCGACCGGCCGGCCATCGCCTATGTAGGCGACGGCGCCTGGGGCATGAGCCTGCAGGAGACGCTGACTGCCGTGCGCGAGAACATCCCGGCCATCGCCGTCGTCTTCAACAACGGCCAGTGGGGTGCCGAGAAGAAGAACCAGATCGACTACTATGCCGATCGCTTCATCGGCACCAACCTGAAGAACCCGAGCTTCGCCGCCATTGCCGATTCCATGGGGGCCAAGGGCATCAAGGTCGACCATCCCGGCCAGATCGGCGACGCGCTGCGCGAGGCGGTGGCCTCCGGCCGTCCGTGCGTGCTGGAGATCATGGCCACCGAGGAGCTGGGCGATCCCTTCCGCCGCGACGCGTTGAAGAAACCGCACCGCCTCCTGCCGAAATACGCCGACTACACGGTGGCCTGAGCGGGCGGGGATGCCGTGCTTTGAGGGCTGACGGACCGGGCCGTTCCTCGTAGAAGGAAGGCTCCGGCCCAGCCACGCCCCAACGACAGGCACCCTTATGCCCGAACCGACCGCGCCGCCCACGCGCACCACCACCGCCCTCGATCTGCAACTGGCCGGGGTCTACTTTCCGATCCTGGTGGAGTTGGCCAAGGACAAGCGCACGATCAGCCAGGGTGACCTGATCGAGCGCGCCAAGGCGCTCCACCCGCAGCGCAAGAGCGTTCAGAAAGTGATCGCCGTCAGCCTAGCCCGCCGGCTCGAGGTCGTGCGCTCCTTCTGCCAGGAGCGTGGCCTGCCGGACCTGTCCAGCCTGGTGGCGAGCAACGCCGCTGGCGAGGATGGTGCCACCCCTTCGCCGGACGCCGACCCGATCGAGCTCAGGCGGCAGGTCTTCTCGTTCGACTGGTCCACCGTCGCCACCGACTTCGCCGATCATGTCCGGGAGGGCGAGACGTCGCCCACGCCGAAGACGAAGATCAACGAGAAGCAGGCGATCCAGATCATGTGGGACCACTACAAGTCCAACATGACCTCGATCCCGAAATCGGTGACTGCCTCCAGGACGCAGATCATCGCCGACATCCTGGCCGGCTCGACCGTCGAAGACGCCTTTTCCAAGGCGATCCTGGCCAACCCGCCCGTGGTCACGAAGAAGCGCTCCTCGTAGCGGCGGCTTGATCCGGCGCCACCGCCGGATCGGTCCGGCCTGCCTGCTGGTTCATCTCGCTGCGCCTGGCGGCCAGTTCCATCACCTTCGAGCGCAGTTGCGGGTAGCGGGTCAGGAACGACCGGAAGTCACGCTTTTCGAGCGTCTGGAACTGGCAGAAATCGACGGCGGTGACGTCCGCCGAGCGTCGCCGGCCGCTCAGCAGCGCCATCTCGCCGAAGAACTGACCGGCTTCCAGCCTGATCCTGCGGTCGCCCACCTTCACCTGCACGGCGCCCGACGAGATGAAATAGGCGGCATCGGCCCGATCGCCGGTCCGGATGATCCGCTCGCCCGGTGCTGCCGTCCGCGGCCGGAACAGCATGAGCAGGTCTTCGCGCGCCTGCTGGTCGAGTTCGGCGAAGATCGGGAAGCGGTCGATGATGTTCTGGATCTGCAGCGACCGGTTGGTCTCGCGCGCCTCCATGCGCTTGCGCAGCACGTCGAGCTGCCCCTGGAGCAGGCTCAAGGAATGCTGCCCGTAGCTTCCGATCCGCTTGGAGAAAAAGGGGCTGAACGACTTGGTCGTCAGCAGCCAGTCGGAGGCGGCGAAGACGATGGGATTGAGCGTCACCGACAGGAGGGCCCCGGCCAGGATCAGGTCGCGTCCCTCCGGCGGCAACTGCCCGGTCGCCACGCCCAGGCCCGCCAGGATGAAGGAGAACTCGCCGATCTGCGCGAGGCTGGCCGCCACGGTCAGCGCCGTGGCCACCGGATAGCCCAGGGCCAGCACGATCGCGAACGTCACGAGCAGCTTGCCGACGATGATCGTGGTCAGCACGGCGGCCACGGCCAGAGGCTCGCGCAAGAGGATGCTCGGGTCGAACAGCATGCCGACCGACACGAAGAACAGGATGGCGAACGCATCCTGCATCGGCAGCGATTCGGCAGCGGCTCGATGGCTGAAGTCCGATTCGCTCAAGATCAGCCCGGCGAAGAATGCGCCGAGCGCGAACGACACGCCGAACAGCTCGGCCGAGCCGTAGGCGATGCCCAGCGCCAGCGCCAGGACCGACAGGGTGAACAGTTCGCGCGAACCGGTGCGGGCCACCTGCTTGAGCAGCCACGGCACCACTTTCGGGCCCAGGAGCATGGCGAGCGCCATGAACGCGCCGACCTTGCCGAGCGTGATCAGCACCGAGAGCAGGATGTCGTCGCCCGCGGCCGGATGCGCCAGCCCTGTCGCACTGCCGACGAAGGCCGGCAGGAGCACGAGGGTCAGGACCATCGCCAGGTCCTCGACGATCAGCCAGCCGATCGCGATCCGGCCGTCCACGGTGGCGAGGCCGTTGCGGTCCTCCAGCGCTTTCAGCACCACGGCCGTGCTGGCGACCGCCAGGCTGATGCCCAGCACCACGCCCGCTCCCAGGCCCCAGCCCCAGAACGCAGCGAGCCCGATCCCGATCGGGGTCATCAGCACGATCCGGCCAAGCGCTCCCGGCACCGCCACCCTGGAGACCGCCATCAGGTCGGCGACCGAGAGGTGCAGACCCACACCGAACATCAGCAGGATGACGCCCATTTCGGCCAGCTGGTTGGCGATGCTCGGATCGGCGACGAAGCCCGGCGAGAATGGGCCGACCACGATCCCCGCGACCAGGTAGCCGACGAGCGGAGGCAGGTTGATGCGGTTCGCCAGGAAGCCGAACACGAAGGCGATGACGAAGCTCATCGCCACTGTCGCGATCAGCGGAACCTCGTGGTCCAAGAACCCGCCTCCGCCGGCCGTCTTCCTCGCCCCGATTGTCAGGCGGGGCCGGGCCGACTGCAACCGCGCAGACGGCCCTTTGTCCAACCTTGCGGGCTGGGCAGCGTCACTGGCTCCGCGTGCAGGAGATGATCGGCGGATCCTCGACCCCGACCGGTCGGACGACCAGCTTCGCGTCCGTCAGTTCCAGCACGTCGCTGGTGGAAGGCTCGGACTGGTCGATGAAGGTCGAGGAGACCAGCTGTGCAATCGGAGCCAGGATCGTCGATCCGGCGCTGTCGTCGGCCGCCGTGATGCTCGAATCGATGTTCGAGATCACGAGCCGCTCACCTTCGACCGACCAATCATAGGCAAACTCGGTCTTGAGCTTGGCAGGAATGCCCGCAGGCTTTCCCTCGGTATCGGCCGCCGCAACGACCTTTCCCTTGCCGTCCGCGCCATAGGTCGTGGTGTTGGCCACGTCCGGCATGTCGGGAATGGGGTTCAGCTGGCGGCAGGTCCAGTTGCCGACGATCCGGTCGGCATCGACCGCGCCCACCTTGTCCGTCACGTTCACGACGGGGCGCGTCGGTGCGGAGCTGGTCCCGCCACCGGTGGCACATGCCGCCAGAGGAAGACCGGCGGCGATGGCGACAAGCAGGCGTTTCATGCGTCGTTCGGTCCATGTCGTTGACCTGTGCCGCATCTGAACCCGCATCGAAGCCGAGACCAATGGTCCTCCGGCAACAATGCGAGCCAAATCGGCAGGCGAAGGCCGCCGTGTGCCGGCCCGACACGGCGACTGGCTCGCCTAGGGTGCGAACGGGATCTTCTTGTGGAGCTGGAAGCTGCTGGGCAGCGCATCGTCAGTAAGCCCGCCCTTGTCCATCTGTTCCCAGAGATGCTGGTCGTACGGGCCGCGATAGATGTTGTAGTGCTGGATGAACAGGCCGGCTCCACCTTCCCGACAGACACGTTCCAGCTCTTCGTCGACATTCTGGCTCGACCGGTACTGCCGCCAGAAGTCCTTGTCGGTGAAGATCACGTAGTGGTCGGTGAACTCGGCCATGGTAGGCGTCTCCAATCGCGTTTGTACTGTCCTGCCTGTGTCAACGGCCGAGCGCGGCAAAGGTTGTGCTCCCGCGTCCCGTTCTCCCGCAGTCCAAACCGCCAGGTGTTCTCGAAGCGGCCCGCTCCCCTGGTGCGGGAACGCCGCCACAGGACCGCCCTGCATCCTCCCTCGGATTTGTAGCGCCGTTGCGGCGGCTTGGCCGTGGATGTTAAATCTGCACTCAAGTTCATGGCCGCCAATCGAAGTCGTCACACCGATGCCCTTGTCCCGCCTAGACAGCCTCGGCGAGTTTCCGTTCCGCCGGCTGGCCGGTCTGTTGGCGGACCTCTCGCCGCCATCCGCCCGCCCGGTGCTGGACCTCGGGATCGGCGAGCCGCAGCATCCGGTCCCGCCGATCCTCGCTGAGACGCTTGCCAGGCATGCCGGCAGCTGGAACCGCTACCCGCCGCCCACCGGTACGCCCTCCTTCCGGCGGACGGTCCTGCGCTGGCTGTCCCGGCGCAACCGGCTCCCGGAGGACGCGCTCGACCCCGACCGGCACGTGCTGGCGGTCGCCGGAACCAAGGAGGCGTTGTTCCTGGCAGCGCTGCTCGCCGTCGACCGGGTCCGCCGGAGCAGGCCGGTGGTGCTGATGCCCACGCCGTTCTATGCGGTCTATCTCGGGGCGGCAGTCATGGCCGGGGCGGAGCCGGTGCTCCTGCCCAGCACCGCCGCGCACGGCTTCCTGCCCGATCTCGACGCGATCCCCACAGACGTGCTGGAGCGGGCTGCGGCCTTCTATCTCTGCACGCCGTCCAACCCGCAGGGCGCCGTGGCGGACCGTGCCTATCTCGCCCGGGCCATCGCCCTGGCCCGCCGGCATGGCTTCGTCCTCATCCTCGACGAGTGCTATGCCGAGCTCTGGGACAGAGAGCCCCCGCCCGGCGGCGTGGACGTCGCGATCAACGAGACCGGCAGCATCGAGCAGGTCCTCGTGTTCCATTCGCTGAGCAAGCGGTCGAATGCGGCAGGCCTGCGCTCCGGCTTCGTCGCCGGCGATCCGCGCCTCGTCCAGGCCTTCGCGAAGCTGCGGGCCTATGCGGCGGCCACACAGCCCGTGCCGGTCATGGAAGCTGCCGAGGCCTTGTGGAACGACGAGGCGCATGTCGAGGAGAACCGCCGCCTCTACCGGCAGAAGTTCGATGTGGCCGAACAGCGCCTTGCCGGCCGTTTCGGCTTCTTCCGGCCTCCTGCCGGATTCTTCCTGTGGCTTGATGTCGGTGACGGGGTGGCGGCCACAGCCAGGCTCTGGCACCAGGCTGGATTGAAGGTCCTGCCCGGTGCCTATCTCGACGGCCCCGAACCCACCTCCAGTGCCTATGTCCGTCTGGCGCTGGTCCACGATCTCGGGACGATCGCCGATGCGCTCGACCGCTTCGCCACCACGCTTGCCCCAACAGATCGAGTGGCTCGATCGGGAGGATCCTGACTTGGCAACGACGGTCGATCATCTCCGCGGCGAGCGGCCGTTCGCCGGCCTGGTCGCCACCATGCGCCGGCTGGTGGTGGGCCTGGGCTGGCTGGCGGTGGCCGGCCTGCTGGCCATCGCGGTCTGGGGCTTCGATCCGGCCGATCCGTCCTTCAACACCGCCACCAGTGCCGCCCCCGCCAACCCGCTGGACCTGTTCGGCGCCTATGCCGCGGACCTCGTGCTGCAGCTGTTCGGCGTGGCGGTGTGGCTGCCGATCGCCGTGTTCGCGGTCTGGGGGATCCGTCTCGTCGCGGACAAGCCCTTCTACAGCGTGCTGCTCCCGCCCACGGCCCTGCCGATGGCGCTGTTGGGTCTGTGCGCCTTCCTGGCGACCCAGCCCCAGCCAGACGCGGCGAGCTGGCCGCTGCGGGTAGGCCTTGGCGGCTTTGTCGGGCGCTTCCTCCACGAGACCCTGCACCCGATGGTGGGCGGCGTGCTCTACGGCTGGGGGGCCGTTCTGCTCACCCTGGCAGCCGGCATCCTGGCCTTCGGCATTCCGCTGACCGATGGTCGCTGGAAGCTGTTCGGCCTGGCGCGGCCAAGGAGCCGGCGGCATCATCTCGAGCGCAAGCAGCAGCCCGGGCCCTCGTTCCTCGCCAGGCTGTCCCTGCCGCGCCTGCCCGCCATCGGCGGCAGGACAATCGCAGGTGCGAACGTCGTCTGCGGCCTAATCGCTCAGGTTCGGGGGCGGGTTGCGGCCCTGTTTCGCACGAACGAACCCGAGAAGCCGGTGCGCCCCCGCCGCCCGGGCGTCCGCCGTCCCGAGCCCGACAGCTACGACGACGACACGAACGAACCCGAGCAGGAACTGGCGAAGCCCACCCGTGGCCGTGGCCGGACCGCCAGTGCTCCGCCCGAGCCGGTGCAACCGGATCCACGCGATTACATGAACGAACCCGAGGATGACGACGAGGACGAGGATGACCTCATCCCGTTCCCGCCCCCCGCCAAGGGTGGTGGTGGCCGTGCGTCCATCCCGGCGCCCGCCGCCAAGACGACGGTGGCGGTGCTGCGGCCATCCGATCCTGCGCGCACCGCCGCGTCGGACGACGGCTTCGAGCTTCCCGACCTGGAGTTTCTGACGCCGCCCAAGCACAAGCCGAACGCGGCAATCACCAAGGAGAAGCTGCACGAGACCAGCCGCCAGCTGGAAACCGTGCTGGACGATTTCGGCGTGCGCGGCGAGATCACCGATGCCAAGCCCGGCCCGGTTGTCACCCTCTACGAGCTGGAGCCTGCCCCCGGCACCCGGGCGGCGCGCGTCATCAGCCTTGCCGACGACATCGCCCGCTCGCTCTGCGCCCTTTCGGTCCGCGTCGCCACTGTGCCCGGCCGCAACGTGATCGGCGTCGAGCTGCCGAACGATGTCCGTGAGACGGTGTTCCTGAAGGAGCTGCTGGACAGCCCGCAGTTCACGGAGACCTCGGCCCGCCTGGCCCTGGCACTCGGCAAGGACATCTCCGGCAAGCCGATCATGGTCGACCTTGCCCGGATGCCGCATCTCCTGATCGCCGGCACCACCGGTGCCGGCAAGTCGGTTGCCATCAACGCCATGATCCTCTCGCTGCTCTACCGGCTGACGCCCAAGCAGTGCCGGATCATCATGATCGACCCCAAGGTCATCGAGCTCTCGGTCTACGACCACATCCCGCACCTCCTGGCCCCGGTCGTCACCGAGCCCGGCAAGGCGGTGGTGGCGCTCAAATGGGTCGTCAGGCAGATGGACGAGCGCTACCGGCTCATGTCGCACCTGGGTGTCCGCGACATCTTCGCCTTCAACCGGCGGATCGAGGCGGCCAAGGCGCAGGGCGAGACACTGAACCGGCGCGTACGCACCGGCTTCGAACCCAACACCGGGGCGCCGACCTTCGAGGACCAGCCGATCGAGATGAAGTCGCTGCCGCTGATCGTCGTCATCGTCGACGAGGTGGCCGACCTCATGCTCACCGCCGGCAAGGAGATCGAGAACGCGATCCAGCGCCTCTCGCAAAAGGCCCGCGCCGCCGGCATCCACCTGATCGTCGCAACGCAGCGCCCCTCGGTCGACGTGCTGACCGGTGTCATCAAGGCGAACCTGCCGTCCCGGATCTCCTTCCGGGTGTCGTCCAAGATCGACAGCCGCACCATCCTGAGCGAGCCGGGTGCCGAGCAGTTGCTGGGCCAGGGCGACATGCTGTTCATGATGCCGGGGGACCGGATCCTGCGCATCCATGGCCCGCTCGTGACCGACGACGACGTTGCGCGGGTGGTGACCCACCTGAAGGCGCAGGGCGAGCCCGATTATGTCGATGCGGTGACCGACGACGTGGCCGCCGAGGAGGGCGGCAGCGGTGGCGACGGGAACGGCCCGCAGGGTGCCATGTTCGGTTCAGGCGGCGAGGCCGGCGGCGACGCCATGTACCAGGAAGCGATCAAGGTCGTTGCGCGCGACGGGAAGGCCTCCACATCTTATCTGCAGCGCAAGCTCAACATCGGCTACAACACGGCTGCCAAGCTGATCGAGCGGATGGAGCAGGATCGACTGATCACGCCCGCCGACCATGTCGGGCGCCGCCAGGTCCTGATGGGCCGTGGCGGGGTGGATGGCGACGAGCCTACGGAATTCTGATCCCCCTGGCAGGGTCCGGGAGGGGTCGTGCAGGAAGGATGAACGTTGACGTCACGACGTCTGTTTCTTTCGACGGTGCTGGCAGGTCTGGCGGTACCGGTCCTCGCTGAAGCGGCGCTCACGGCGGCCGAGCAGGCAGCGGTGGATTCGGTCACCAGATGGATGCGCGGCCTGAAGACGCTGACCGCGACCTTCGTCCAGATCGCCCCTGACGGCGCGTTCACGACCGGGCGCCTCTGGATCCAGCGGCCGGGCCAGATGCGGATGCAGTACGATCCGCCCGCCGATATCCTCCTGGTGACCACGGACTGGCGGCTCGTCTTCTACGACGCCAAGGTCAAGCAGGTGAACTACATCCCGGTGGGTGAGACCCCCATCGGCTTCCTCCTGTCGGAGAATCCCGACTTCGGCAAGGAGGTGCTGATCCGCAAGGTCCGCGTGGCCGGCGGCGAGATCGCGATTACCGCCTATCGCAAGGGCAACGAGGGCCAGGGCTCGGTGGAACTGGTCTTTGCCCAAAAGCCGGTCGAGCTGCGTCGCTGGACGGTCCTCGACCCGGGCGGTACCAAGACCGTGGTGACGCTCTCGGACGTGCAGACCGACCGGCGGATCGACCAGGCCCTGTTCACCTGGCGCGACCCGCAGCTGTTCGGCTATCCCGAGCTGAACTGACGCACGCGCCCCGATGAACGACCTGCTCCTTCTCTTTGGCCTGTTCGCCAGCGCGTTCAGTTCCGCCACCATCCTGCCCGGCAGCTCCGAGGTCGTGATGCTGGGCCTGATGACCCAGGGCCTCAGCGTGCTGTCGCTCTGGGTGGTGGCGACCATCGGCAACCTGGCAGGATCGGTCCTGTCCTGGTGGATGGGTACCGCGCTCCTGCGCTTTCAGGACCGTCGCTGGTTCCCGGTGGGTCCGGACAAGCTGGAGCGCGCGCAGCACTGGTTCGCCCGCTGGGGCAAGCCGGCCCTGCTGTTGACCTGGCTGCCTGGCGTGGGCGACGCGCTCTCGATCGCGGCCGGCACGCTGCGCGTTCATCTGGCGACCTTCGTGCTGCTGGTCGGCTTCGCCAAGGGGGCACGCTATGCCCTCGTGCTGGGCGGTGCTGACTGGCTGGGCGTCGACCAGATCTTCAACTGACCGGTGTGCCGTGGCATCAGGGAGCCCCCGCTCCAGGAGACATCCTCATGCAGCTGATCACCCTGCCGCTCAGCCCCTTCGGGCGGAAGGCTCATATCGTCGCCCTGGAGAAGGGGCTGGACCTGGAGATCGTGGCGCCTCCGTCCGGACTGGATCCGAGCGTGGCTGCGAAGAACCCGCTCGCGAAAGTGCCTGTCCTGGCACTCGCGACCGGTGACGCACTCTACGACAGCCCGGTGATCTGCGAATATTTCGACACGATCGGCAATGGGGCGCTGCTGATCCCCACCGGCGACGAGCGCTGGCCGGTGTTGCGTCGCATGGCCCTGGCCGACGGGATCATGGACGCGGCCGTGGCAGCGCGGCAGGAGAGCATCAGGCCGGACGGCGAGCGGTCACAGGCTTTCATGGATAAGCAGCGCCAGTCGATCGTCCGTTCGGTGGATGCGGCTGCCGGCGAGCTGCAGAGCTTTGCAGGACAGTTGCGGCTGGACTCGATCGCGATGGCGGTGGCCCTGACCTATCTGGACGTCCGCCATCCCGGCATCGACTGGCGATCGAGGGCGCCCGAGCTCGACCGCTGGCATGCGGAGATGGAAAAGCGGCCCTCGTTCGCGGCCACCAAGCCCGCGGCCTGAACCTCAGCTCTCCTGGCGTCGGCCGAGCAGGTCGCCCGACGCCAGGAGCGAGCCCCCCACGATCAACAGGGCGGCGAGCAACAGCCGCCATGACGGTTCGGCCCGACCCATGACGAGGAGCAGGAGCGTGCCGATCAGCGGGCCTGCATAGGCCGCTGCACCGAGCACGCGGATGTCACCGCTCTTGGTGCCCCGATCCCACAGCAGAAATGCCAGGCCGACCGGCCCCAGGCCCAACAGGACCAGCATCGCCCATCCGTGGCCTTGCGGGAGGACCGGCTGTTCCACGAGCAAGGAAGCGGCCAGCGAAAGGACTGCCGTGGCCAGGCAGAAGCCAATCACCGCGTCCGACGACGTGGCCGCCGCAAAACGTCGGTTCAGGATGGAGTAGCCGGACCAGATCAGGGCGGCCGCGAGCGCACACAGCCAGCCGGCCAAGCTTCCCCCGCCTCCGATCTCGCCCCTGCCGAGCACGATCAGGCTGGTGCCGCCCAGCCCGAGCAGCGCCCCGACGACATGCCTTGGCAGGAGTCGCTCGCCCGGAAGCAGGGCAGAGAACAGTACGATCAGGAGTGGCCAGAGGTTGATGACCAGCAGGGCATCGACCGGCGGAAGCAGCTTCAGCGCCGTGAAATAGACGGCATGGTACCCGAAGAAGCCGCCGACGCCGATCGCCCAGGCGAGCGGCGTGGCCTGGAAGCCCCGCGTCGCCGGCTGCCCGCGCACGAGCAGCGCTCCCATCAGGAACACCCCGCCAATCAGGAACGCGGCGCCCGTCAGGAGAAATGGCGGCACGCCGTCGAGGGCCACCCCGAGCGGCGCCAGCGTCGCCCACAACAGGATGGCGCCCATGCCGATCAGCGTGCCAGGGCGGCGGTCGGGCATTTCGCCATGGTGACGTGTGGTACTGCCAGCGCCTATGGTTGACGCAGATGGACCCGCCTCGGAGACCGACATGCTCTTCATCATCCGTGCCGAAGACAAGCCCGGCGCCCTCGCGCGCCGCATGGAAGTCCGGCCTACTCACCTCGCCTACTTGCAGTCCAGGATGGAGGTGATCAAGGTCGCCGGCGCCACGCTGGACGAGAAGGGCGATCCAATGGGCAGCGTGCTCATCGTGGACGTGGCCGACAAGGCAGAAGCGGAAGCCTTTGCCAAGGCCGACCCATTCTCGGTCGAAGGCGTGTTTGCTTCCTTCACGGTCACTCCCTATCGCGCCGCACTGGGCGCCTGGATGGCCTGATCGACGTCATGGCACACTGGCTGATGAAGACGGAGCCGGAGGACTATTCCTGGGAGCGGCTGGTTGCGGACGGCGAGACAATCTGGTCCGGCGTGCGCAACCATCAGGCCGCCCGCAACATGCGGTCGATGGCGCTGGGCGAGGAGGTCTTCTTCTATCGCTCGGTCGTCCAGCCGGCGGTGCTCGGGATCATGAGGGTATCGCAGACCTGGTACGACGACCCGGACAACCCGCCATGGTGCCTGGTGAAGCTGCAGCCGGTCCGCAGGCTGCCGAACGAGGTGCTTCTCTCGGCGATCAAGGCAGAGGCTGCCCTGGCGGACATCGCCCTCATCCGGCAGTCCCGCCTCTCGGTGACGCCGGTCAGCGACGAGCACTGGCAACTGATCCTGGAGCTGAGCGACGGGTCAAGGTGACCTGCGCCGACATCCCTCGCCCTACCACGCGATGAGAAGCCTGCACCCCTGGTTCGTCACCGTCCTGCCAGCCTTGGTGGTTGGCGGCATTGGGGGAGGCCTGTTCGCCATCGCGCACGTTCCGCTCGCCTGGATGCTGGGTGCCCTGTTCGCGACGACGCTGGCCGCGTTGGCCGGCTACCGCATGGTCGTCCCGGCATCGCTGCGTTCGCCGTTCGTGGTCGTGCTGGGTGTGCTGGTCGGATCCTGGTTCGCACCCGACATGATGGGGCATGTGGTGCGATGGTGGCCGAGCCTCCTGGCACTCCTGCCCTACATCGCCCTCGTGACCCTGGTGACGACGCTCTGCTTCGTGCGGATCAGCCGCTACGACCCGGTCACGGCGTTCTTCTGCTCCGCTCCGGGCGGGTTCTCGGAGATGGTGGTGGCAGGCGAACGGGCCGGCGGCGACTTGCGGCGGATCGCCCTGATCCACGCCATCCGTGTGCTGATCGTGGTGAGCGTCCTGCCGGTCTTCGCCTGGCTGGTGGAGGCGGAAACGGCGGGTGTCACCGGTCCAGCCCTGCCGTCGGCTGGTCTTCGCGATCTGGTCCTGCTCGCGGGTTGCGGTACGGTCGGCGGCGTGGCCGGCGCCATCCTGCGACTACCGGCAGGCCCCCTCCTTGGCGCCATGGTGGCGAGCGGTGCCGCCCACATGGCGGGGCTAGTGCAGGGTGCCCCACCCGACTGGAGCGTGGCAGCGGCGCAGGTGGTCATCGGCGCGGCGGCAGGTTGCCGCTTCACCGGCACCGACCCACGCATGATCCTGCGCACCCTGGGGGAAAGCGTCCTGTCGACGACCCTCATGCTGCTGTTGGCAGCTGCCGCGGCTCTCCTGCTCCATCTGGCCACCGGGCTGCCGTTCGCGGCGCTGCTCCTGGCCTTCATTCCCGGTGGCCTCGCCGAGACCAGCCTCATCGCCATCGTGCTCGCCGTCGATCCGGCCTTCGTGGCTACCCACCACGTACTACGGATCGCGGTCATCGTGCTGGCCGTCCCGTGGGCATGGCGGATCTATCGGCGCCTTGCCTGGGGCGGGGCGCCGCCAGTCTAGCTGTACAATCCCGGGATGTGGTGTGCCGGTTCGAGCCTGAACCCATCCGGCTCTTTGGCCCAGGTCTGACAGATGAACTCGCAGGGTGTGAGGCCGCGCAGGGTCGTCAGGCGCCGGGCGTGGCAGCAGGCGGCAACGAAGAATTGCAGGTATGCCCTTGGCTGGTCGTGGCAGCGCTTGACCGTCGCGTCCTTGATCGGGCGGTTCATTGGCAGGGCCTGCCAGTTGGTCCACCATCCAGCATCAGCCGGATGATCCGCATCTCGAAGATGACCGGTTCAGCAGAGTCGGGAGGGGATGGTCCACCTTGGTCAGCCGGTGGTCGATGCCGTCGCACAGCGCTCATCGAAGACGTGCTGGATTTCCCAGATGTCCTGCGGCAAGGCGTGAACTGGACTCCGTTGCCGGTCAGCGGATCTGGGCCTTTGTCGGGCATGCCGGCGGATCGCTGCGCGATGGTGTGGATGCGCCCGAGCACGGCCAGGATCAGGTCGCGCGGGAACGGAGCGGCCTCCATCTTGCCCGTACGCTCCACGAGTTGGGCAAAGGCGAGCTTCTCGTCTTGCCGCCGCCAGGGCCTGCTGGCGGCTGATCGCCACGAACAGGCTCAGCTTGTCCACTTCAGTTCAGATCGCGGCCAGTTCGATGTGGACTTAGAGCCCTTAACAAAACCACCTCGTCACGACCTTGAGGCAGATCAGGCTGGCGGCGAGCAGGTGGAAGCCCTGGAGAATGTCGAGGCGCCGCTCGTAGCGGACGGTGAGCCTGCGAAAGCGGCTGAACCAGGCCAAGGTCCGCTCGATCACCCACCG
>JAESGR010000240.1_pt1 | contig 69298 bp, 72 predicted proteins | sample 9269771 | NCBI WGS metagenome assembly JAESGR01 (sample SAMN15739572, study PRJNA653492) | algae metagenome | isolation source: Chroococcus sp. CMT-3BRIN-NPC107 and co-occurring heterotrophs from well... | place: USA: Clark Mountains Wilderness, California | collected 2010-04-18 | reverse complement strand
GTGGGGGTCCGTTTGGATCAGAAGCCATGACCTTATCCATAGGCGTATGCCTATGCCTTATCGGCTATCGACCCTGTCCGGTTCAAATGGGGTGCAGTCCAGCTTGCTTGCGGCCGGATATGGAATCATAAGAACGCAGAGAAGTAGAAGAGAAAGTCTAAAGAACGACTTAGTAGGGTCCTGGACCAACGAAGGAGATATCCACAGCACTGAAACCAACTTCGTTGACCTCGAACTGACCCTTGATGATGGAGTGCTGTCAGGCACACTTACAGCAAGTGGTTACGAAAGTACCCTCGATGCACACGTCGAGGTAGGATGGCGAAGCGCTCGACTTCGACTGTCTCACTTCAAGGGTAAAACGGCATTTCCATTTGCTGAGGTCGAGCTACAGCTGCGCAGAAATCCAAGGAACATACATTGGAAAGTGCTTAGCGGCGACGGAGGAGTGTGGCTTCCGCATAAGACGGTCCTCTGGTTGAAATCCTAGTAGCCGAGCAAAAGAATGCCCCGCTCGGTGGCGGGGCTTAGGAAGCTTTAGGCGTTAATGGATCGTTTCACAGATACCATCTATGACGCGATGGAGCCGTGTCGTTACTGATGGATTCTCCGCGACCTTGCCCTTCAGGGCGAAGGTGGTGGCGTTGAAGCGCCTCCAAGCGTTGTGCCGCTCGGCGATCTCCTCGAAGGTGGGTTTCTCCCACTCGTTCCAGACGTCGGCGATGCGCTGCACGTTGAGCACGCCGTCTCGGTACATCTGCATGATGGCGTGATCGACCTGGCGCTCTGTCAGATCGGTCTCGCGGTACACCTGCGGCTTCTGAGCCTGAGCTTGCCGCTGCACGGCGATAGGCTCGATCAGCTCGCCTACCAGACCTGGCAGTCTGAACTTGAGCTTGGCCGTGTGTTTGGTCCGGCGGAGGCAGAGGACGTTGAAGAGTCGGTTTCTTTCAAGCGTGACCCCATAGTGCGCTTCGCGGATTTCACGTCCGTGATACGCGACCCCGTGCCTTACGAGATCCGACGGCATTTTATGAGCAAATGGCACGTGGGGCATGGGAGGTCAGGTCTTGCACTTCCACCAGCCATGCCGCGGCACAGTCGCTACCCAGTGCTGACAATCCTGATACTCCAGGACCAAGGCATCACCCCCAGGCGATCAACGCCCCCATCACCGCCAACCTGCTTCTTGCCCCTGGCATCGCATCGTTTCCTCTCCTAAGGGTTCATGCGGGGGCACTTGCCGGGCGACAAAAAACACCAACGAAGCGCACCAATCGACGCCCATGGCTTTTCCGCATTCACGGGCAAAGGAAGCAAAAAAATGACACGGATGTTCTTGGCCGTCCTGACGGCACTCGGGGTGACGGTGGCCGCTGGTGCGGTGTCGGCCGGTGAGACGCTGGATCGCGTCACGTCGAGCGGTGCGCTCAAGGTCGCGACCAACAGCGGCTGGCCGCCGCAGAGCTTCCTCGACGACAACAACGAGATGGTCGGCTTCGACATCGACGTCGCCAACGAGATCGCCAAGCGGCTGGGTGCCGAGGCGAGCTTCGAGACCCCCGAATGGGCGGTCATGACCGGCGGCCATTGGCATGGGCGCTGGGACCTGGCCGTCGGCTCGATCACGCCGACCAAGGCCCGGGCCGGGGTGATCGATTTCGCCGGGATCTACTACTACAGCCCCTATGTCTTCGCCGTTCACGAGGACAGCACGGCCGCTTCGACCGCCGACCTCAACGGGAAGAAGATCGGCGTCGAGACCGGCACGACGTCCGAGGACTATATCCGGCGCCAGCTGCAGATCGATGCGCCGGACGCTCCTGAAGTGACCTACACGCTCGAGCCCGGCGAGGTCCTCACTTACGCCGATTCGATGCTGCCGTTCGACGACCTCCGCCTGGGCGACGGCGTGCGTGTCGATGCGGTCATCGCACCGGAGCAGACCGTCATGGGTGCAATCAAGAACGGCTACCCGATCAAGGTCCTTCCCGGCGACTATGCCTTCAAGGAGCCGCTGGTCGTCGTCGCCGACAAGGGCGATCCGGAATGGACCGCCAAGCTCGGCGGCATCATCCAGGACATGAGCAAGGACGGCACGCTGAGTGCGCTGACCACGAAATGGTACGGCAAGGACTACAGCCACTGATCCGGCGGGGACGGCGCTGGCCGCCGTCCCCATCTGCTCCCTGTTCCGCCGGATCCCCGTGATGTCTTACGTCGATACCTATTACCGGCCCGGCGCGGCCGGCGATGTGCAACGTCCTGCGCTCACCGGCCGCTCAGATGCCGATGTCTGCATCGTCGGCGGCGGCCTGTCCGGGCTGACCGCAGCGTTGGAGCTGGCCCGCCGCGGGCGAAGCGTCTGCGTGCTCGAAGCCGAGCGGATCGCCTGGGGAGCGTCCGGGCGAAATGGCGGCTTCGTCGGCCCAGGCTATGCGGCAGGCTACCGTCACATCGAACGACTGGCCGGACCGGACGACGCCAAGGCCCTGCACAGGCTGTCGATCGAAGGTGCCAGGGCGGTCGCCGACACCGTCCAGACCCTGGCCATTCCCGATGCCGACCTGATGCCCGGCATCCTCGCCACGGTGCGTCGTGAAGCTGCCGACGAGCTGCGCGCGCATCGCGACTGGCTCGAGCGGGAGTTCGGCTACCGCGTGGAGTTCAAGGACCGGGCCCAGGTCCGAGACCTGCTCATTTCGCCGCGCTACCATCAGGCGCTCTTCGATCCCAACGCGTTCCACTTCCACCCGCTGAACTATGCGCGGGCCCTGGGCCGGGAGATCGAGCGGCTGGGCGGCCGCATCTTCGAGGGATCGGCCGTTCTCGACATCGCGATCGACCAGCCGGCAAAGGCGGTCCGCACCAGCCATGGCGAGGTTCGCGCAGGCGACGTCGTGATCGCATCGGGGGGGTACACGGGCGGGCTGCTGCCCTCCCTGCAGCGCAGCTACCTGCCGATCGCCACCTACGTGATGCTCACCAAGCCGGCGAAGGACCTGATCGCCACCGCCATCCGGACACGGTTTGCCATCGGCGACGACCGGCGGGCGGGCGACTACTACCGCCTCGTCGATGGCGGGGAGCGGATCCTCTGGGGCGGCAAGATCACGACGCGGACGACGGAGCCCCGCCGGCTGGGCAGGCTCCTGCACCAGACCATGGTCTCCACCTATCCGCAGCTCAAGGACCTGCCGGTCGACATCGTCTGGTCCGGGCTGATGTCCTACGCCCGCCACCTGATGCCGCAGATCGGCCGCTATCGGCCAGGCGTCTGGTACTGCACGGCGTTCGGAGGCCACGGCCTGAACACGACCGCCATCGGCGGCCGGTTGATCGCCGAGGCCATCACCGGCGAGACCGACCGCTACCGGCTGTTCGCTCCCTTCGGCCTGGTGTGGAACGGCGGCTTTGCCGGCAGGATCGCGGCCCAGCTCACCTATTGGAGCTATCAGGCGATGGACCTTTATCGGGAACGGCGATCGGCCTGACGCGGCACCGCATTCGCTAACGGAAACGGCACATGCAGTTTGCAGACAATGTCGATTATCCTCCCCTGCTGACGCGGCCGATCGTCTTCGTCCCGGCCCTTCTGGGCATTCTCGTCGTGCTTCAGTACTGGCACGTGGGCGCCAGCCAAGTCGGGCAGGAGGTCCTGGGGTCGCTGGGCCTGGCAACGCTGTCGCCGGCTCTGGGAAACTTCGTCGTCGCCGCTGCCATCACCATGATCATCGGCTTCAATGTCGGCGTGGTCCTGCGCTTGCCGCTGCGGTGGCAGGTCTATGTCGTCTGGCTGGAGCTGGCCGCGCTCATTCTTCTGTTCTTCTATTCGTTCGACCTGAGCTTCGACTTCATCCGCCGCAAGATCTGGTTCCTGCTCAGGCAGGGCCTCCTGATGACCCTCTACATCTCGGCCGTCTCGATCGTCATCGCCTCGGTCCTGGCGTTGATGGGTGCCATCGCGAAGCTGTCGTCCAATGGAATCGCGCTCGGCATCGCGAATTTCTACACCTCGCTGTTCCGGGGGCTGCCCCTGCTCATGCAGATCTACATGATCTACCTGGGCCTGCCGCAACTCGGTTACGTCATCGATGCCGTTCCGGCCGGCATCGCGGCCCTCTCGCTCTGCTACGGCGCGTACATGACCGAGATCTTCCGGGCCGGCATCGAGAGCATTTCGAAGGGCCAGTGGGAGGCCTCGCGCGCCCTGGGCTTGCAGCCCGCCAGCACGATGACGCGGATCATCCTGCCCCAGGCAATGCGGGTGATCATTCCCCCCACCGGCAACCAGTTCATCGCGATGCTCAAGGACAGTTCGCTCGTCTCGGTCGTCGGCGTGTGGGAACTGATGTACCTGGCGCGCACGCAGGGGCAGACCGAGTTCCGCCACATCGAGATGATGATCACCGCCTCGATGATCTACTGGATCCTTTCCATCGTCCTGGAACTCGTCCAGGCGCGGATCGAGCGCCACTACAACCGGGCAAGTGCACGATGAAACCCGCTGGCGCCAGGTGGACGTCATGATCGGACGGAACCGGAACCCCCACGCCGGCGAGCCGCAGCCCTTGGCCGGGGCGCCCGCCGTGGAGATCCGCGGGCTCGGCAAGTGGTTCGGCGCGTTCAAGGTGCTGGACGGCATCGACCTCTTGATCGGCCGGGGCGAGCGGCTGGTCATCTGCGGGCCGTCCGGATCGGGCAAGTCCACGCTGATCCGCTCGATCAACGGCCTGGAGGGCTTCCAGGAAGGCGAGGTCCTGGTCGACGGCATCAGGCTCACGCGGGAGTCGAAGACGGTCCAGGCGGTACGTCGGCGGGTGGGGATGGTGTTCCAGCAGTTCAACCTGTTCCCGCACCTGACGGTGCTGGAGAACTGCTCGATCGCCCTTCGCCTAGTCCAGGGCATGGCGGCCAAGGACGCCGACGAGCGCTCCCTGCACTACCTGCGCAAGGTGCATATCCCCGAACAGGCCGGCAAGTTCGCTTCCCAGCTCTCCGGCGGCCAGCAGCAGCGTGTCGCCGTCGCCCGGGCCCTCGCGATGGAGCCGGACATCATGCTGTTCGACGAGCCGACCTCCTCGCTCGACCCGGAGATGGTCAAGGAAGTGCTGGATACCATGGTCCAGCTGGCTGGGGAGGGCATGACGATGGCGGTGGTGACCCATGAGATGGGCTTCGCCCGGCAGGTCGCCGATCGCGTCATCTTCATGGACCGGGGCAAGATCGTCGAACAGGCGACGCCCCAGGCCTTCTTCTCCAACCCGCAGGCCGAGCGGGCGCGAGCCTTCCTGCAGCAGATCCTGCACTGAACGCCGCGGATGGCTGATCCCGGGTGCCCGGCACGATCGTCGGGACGGTGAAGGCCATGCGGTGACTGGACGCCGCCGCTAGTTTCCTCAAGCGTGGCGGCGAGACCGGCCATGACATGGGAGCGCTCGGACATGGTCTTGCTTTGCACCGCCTGCGGCACCTCGTATGAGGCGTCCTCGCCGCCCGAGGCCTGCCCGATCTGCCAGGACGAGCGACAGTACGTGCCGGCGTCCGGCCAGTCCTGGATCAGCCGGGACGCCCTGGCCCAGGCGCATCGCAACGCATGGCGCCGTCACGAGCAGGGCCTGTTCAGCCTGCAGACCGTGCCGGCCTTCGCCATCAACCAGCGGGCCTTCCTGCTCGTGACGCCACAGGGCAACATCCTCTGGGATTGCATCGCCCTGCTCGATCCGGCGACGGAGGCCCTGGTCCAGGCGATGGGTGGCCTCCAAGCCATCGCGATCTCCCATCCGCACTACTACACGACCATGCAGGACTGGGCCGCCGCCTTCGGGGCTCCTGTCTACCTGCACGAGGCCGACCGTGCCTGGATCATGCGCCCGTCGCCGTCGATCCGGCCCTGGGCGGGCGACACGCTGGAGATTGCACCCGGGACAACCCTGATCCGAGCCGGTGGGCATTTTGCGGGCGGGACCGTGCTGCACTGGGCAGGTGCCGCCGACGGCCAGGGCGTCCTGCTGGCCGGCGACATCGTGCAGGTCACGCCTGGGGCAAGGCGCGTGTCGTTCATGTGGAGCTATCCGAACATGATGCCGCTGGCGGCCGGCGAGGTGCGCCGGGTTGCGGCACGGCTCGCGCCATGGTCGTACGAGCGGATCTATGGGGCGTTCTTGGGGCAGGAGGTGTTGCAGGATGGGCCGGCGATCGTCGCTCGGTCGGCCGAACGGTATGTCGAACTGGTCGAGGGGAGGCCGTAGGGCGCCATCGGCCGGGCTGGCGAGGAAGCCGACGAGGGACTGTCGGGATTTCGTGCGGTGGCGGGCATGATGGGCGCAAAGGAGGCCCTGCATGGCGAGGCGCAAGGTGCCGCCAATCCCGATGCTATCCTGGTCACTGGCGACCGCAGACGCTGGATCACCCGCACCACCGGCCAGGGCTTCCAACTGCTCGTCGCTCAAGTCCTGGTTCGCCTGGCTGCGCAGATGCGCCTTCACCTCATCCACGTTGACGTCATAGCCATGGCGCCTGGCGATATCGACGATTGATGCGAGACCGGAAGCGCTGTTCTTGATCTCGTTGCGCAACTGCTCGTTGCTCTGAAGGTCGCGCGTGAAGCGCTCGACATCTGCCTGGCTCATTTCAATCCTCCCATGTAATGGCACATGAACGACGCTGCCCCAGCAAGGACAGGCCGTCAATCGGTCCATCCTGCCTTGCCTCCAGATGGAACGCATCAGCCGGCAGGCATGTCGTGCAGGCTGAGGGGCGGTCCCAGGAACTCGACGCCCCACTTGGCGCCGAAGGCATTCAGGGCCATGCGATCCGGCAGGCCGTCCCGCATCACGGCGGCCAGCTCCGTGAAGAACGCCCTGGCATCCAGGGCTGGCGCGATGAGGATATACTGACGGGCCGGAGCCTTCGTGATGTTGACGAAGCCATGGGCAACGCCGCCCGGGATGCTGACCACGTCCCCCGCCTCGGCGAAGAAGCGTCGCTCGCCCACCTGATAGAGATAGCGCCCCTCGATCACGCGGAAGATCTCCGCTTCCCGATGCCGATGCAAGGGTGGGCCGGCACCCGGCGCGTTGATCGTCTCGATGAAGCAGAACTCGCCGTCGCTTGCGGCAGGTGGCAGGCGGACGAACAGGTCGAGCCCGATGGCTGGCACCTTGATGGGTGGCTCGAACACGCTGGAATGGACGAAGGAGATGTTCATCGGCAGGCTTCCGTGACGGTGGGCAGGGCTGGCTGCAGCCACGCGCCGCCGCTACCCGCCGAAGCGCGCGCCGCCCTCAGCCCAGCCGATTGACCCTAAGCAAGCCGGCGTGCTCTTGGAAGTCGCCACCGAGTTGGCCCTGGTACTCGAGCTGCAGCTGCCTGGTTGCGGTCGACCCCAGGTTGAGGCGGACCTGGGCGAGCGTCGTTGGCAGGTCGTAGGTGGCGGTGAAGCTGCCGACACTGTCGGGCGCATCGACGAAGCGGGCCGTGTCCCCCGACGTTCCTCACGATGGAGACCAGCATGTCCGACCCCTTCGCGTCCACCCGACCAGCCGAGATCGCCGCCTTTGTCGGCAAGCACTACATCTACACCTACGACAATGGCTGGCAGTACGAGACCTACATCAAGAACGAGCGCCATCTGGAGTACCGCGTGCATAGCGGCATCGTCGGCGGCCGCTGGGTGAAGAACCAGGAAGCGCATATCGTCAGGCTGGCCGACAACGTCTTCAGGGCCTCCTGGGTCGAGCCGACCGGGACCGGTGTCAGCGTTGCTGTCAATCTCGTCGAGCGGCGCCTTCACGGGACCATCTTCTTCCCTCGTTGGGTGGTAGAGGCGCCGCAGAAGATCGTCGGCTTCCAGAACCCGCAGATCGACCGGATGCTCGCCTACCGCGATGCCGGGCCGACCTATCCGATCGAGCTGGTCGATACGTTCGCCGAGATCACCTTCGTGGAGGATCGTGCCCGCGACGACGAGACGGTGATCGCGTGCGGGCCCGAGGAACTGCCGGCTGGCTATGCGGCGAGACGCAACTGAGGTCCCGCTTTCATCGAACCGGGACGCTGGCCGGGACTGGCGGGCATTCCATGTATGGCGGGCGGTTGCCATGATTTGGTCATGGCCTTCGGTGACGCGCTCGCCGAACAGGACCGCGGCCTCGCCCCTTGGCCATCGGGCAAAGCCCGATCCCACGGAGTGACGACCAGCAAAGCTGACAGGATCCACTCGCAAAGCGGTACCTTCCACGTCCCCTGGATGCGGTTCAAGGCCTCGATGGCGAGCGTGGTACCACGCTCGGCGACAGCTATCGGCTTTTGTGCAAACGCATGAACGTCACCTCGCGATCTGGAGGGTGATGTGCGCTGCAGACCATGATGGTTCGCTGGACGGCTGGCGGCAAAGCCCTGTGGCGCTCGATCGGCTGGGGCCGGGCGGCGGCAGACAGCGCGTGGTTCGCCGCGATCGACGGGGTGAAGCGAGCGTGCCATCGGGCGATCGTCGCCAGGTCGGCGGCGCGCTGCATCGAGCTTGCCGGCAGAGCGCCGTCGCGCCGCTCTTGCCGTGCCTGCTCGTTCCTGGCCGGGTTGATGGGAATCGATGCGCTGCCAGGCCAGGAAAGGTTCGCCCTCCTTCCATCGACGAGGGCGGCGACGTGTGGGCGCAGGGGACGACGGCCCGATCGGCTGCGGGTGCATCAACCGATGGTGATGGACATCGCGTGTCCGGCAAGCCCGCCTATGCCCATGGCGAGCCGAATGGACTGGTGCCCAGGCCATGTCGCCAGATGCCGGCCGGCGGGGTGATCCGGCCTGCTAGCGCAGCCGGTGGTCGTGCGCGAGGAAGTCCAGGAAGGTCCTGACCTTGGCGGAGAGATATTTTCGGCTCGAGTAGACGCCGAACAGGCAGCCATGCAACGCCAAGGCCCCATGGAGCACCGATTCCAGGCGCCCCTCGGCGAGGTCCTGCCGGATCATCCACTCGGGCAGGAAGGCGAGGCCCATGCCCTCCAGCGCGGCGAGGTGCAGCAGGGTTTCGTTGACGCTCAGCAGCACCGGGTCGAACCGCACGGTCCGGTGCCCGTCGAGGCCGTCCAAGGTCACGCTGCCGTCCGGCCAGTGCAGGCTGTTGGAGAGCAGGGCGCGCCCGTCCAGGTCGGCGACGGCCTTGGGACGACCGGTCCGGTCGAGGTGGCTGGGTGCGGCGACGAGACGGAAGGTGATGTCGGCAAGCCGGCGCGCGATCAGGCCGGGATCGGGTGACGCCGTCGCGCGAAGCGCCAGGTCGATGCCCTCCTCGACAAGGTTGACCATGCGGCCGCTCAGGTCGACGTCGAGCCGCACCTCCGGATAGCGGGCGCGGTAGTCCGCCAGCAGGCCGGCAAAGACCGGATCGGCGATCCACACCGGCGCGCTCAGCCGCAAGGTGCCACGCGGTGTTACCGTCGTCCTGCTGACAGCGGCTTCGACTTCGTCGAGCCCATCCAGCATCTGCCGCGCCTGGTCGAGGTAGAGCAGGCCGGCTTCGGTGAGGCTGACGTGCCGGCTGGTCCGGTTGAGCAGGCGCGTGGCGAGCCGCCGCTCCAGGTGCATGACGTGCTTGCTGACCATGGCGGGCGAGAGGCCCAGGCGCTTTGCGGCGGCCGTGAAGCTTCTCAGCTCGGCGACGGTCCGGAAGACGCGCAGGCTCACCAGGGTATCCATGGATCATCAACATACAAGAATGTCTGCATCTACATAAGGCGTGATGATCAAATATCGGGAAACGTTCATAAGGCTGCGCCATCCAACGGAGCACAACCCATGTCCATCTTGCCATCCGCAGCCCAGGAACCCGGCGTCACGGGAAGCGACGACGTCCAGTGGTTTGACGGCATTCCCGGCGAGCGCACGGCTGTCCGCGTCCGCGGCACGCAGGTGCAAGGCCGCTTCTCCGTGATCGAGTCCGTCGCGGCCCCCGGCTGTGCCGCCCCGCTGCATACCCATGTCGAGGAGGAGACCTTCTACATCGTGGCAGGCCACCCGACGTTCCGGCTCGGTGACCAGATCCTCGAGACGTCACCCGGCGACCTCGTCCTCATCCCGGCGGGCACGCCGCATGCCTGGATCAACCGCACGACGACGCCCAGCCGCATGATCGCCACCTTCGCGCCGGGCGGCATCGAGGAGTTGTTCACCCGACTGAACGGGCTCGCCCCAGAGGGGATAGCCGCCTTGGCTGCCTCCTACGGCACGGTCGTGCTGGGCCCCCCGATGTCCGCCGGCCCGGATGGGACGCAAAGGGCATGGTCATGACGGCTCTTGCTGCGCTGCGCCTCTTCGATGCCAGGCAGGTTGCCGAGGAGCCAGTCCAGCTTGTGCACCCATGGGCGGGCTTGGCGCGCTTGGTGACCTCGATCCGGCGCATGTACCGGGCGCAGCGCGCGATCCGGGAACTCGCAGCTCTCGACGATCACCTGCTCCGCGATCTTGGCCTGACCCGAAACGACATCGAGCGCATGGCGTGGAGCGGACGCGATCCAGCCTGATCACGGTCAGGCTGGGGCGCGTTCGTCAGCACGGTGGATCTCATCACCCCGACCAAACGCGGCCAGACCAGCCCCACCCTTTGACGACATGCCTTCGGCCCTTTGTCGTACGGCTCGGTGTGACGAGGTCGACGCCTTGACCGCCATCGAAGATGCCCTGGAGCCGCAGCGAATGAGAAGTTATCCGAACAGTCAACATTAAGTCATGTAGAAAAGTAAATGTTAGCTGCTCGCTCAGGTCCATTAATAATAAATGAACTGGTCATGCAAAATGATACACAGACCATAGTTGCAGGAACTGAGCTGCGCGCGGGCCTGTTTGCGAGATGCAACTAATCTGAAGAAGACGGGCCGACCGTCACTCAGGAGGCTAATTCATGGAACGCCGTACTGTACTTTCATCGGGACCTTGGCTGCCGCCAGTGGACTTCTGTCGATGGTGGGTGCCGACACAGCACAGGCACGACCCAAAGGTGGGCTCCTGCTCAAGGGCGCGACCGGCACATTCAGGAGCGTCTCTGCCAGCGGCGATGTCACGGCGGATGTCCTGATCCAGTCGCTCAAGGTCGATCCGAAGACTCGCGGCCTTTCGGTGAGCGGCGTGATCACGCCGGTGAGCGGCGCCATCGCGGGTGCCAAACCGCAGCAGTTCAGCGCGCCCGCGACGTTGACCCAAGGGGCCGCCGGGGACGCCGTCTCGGCCCAGGCCGTATGTTCCATCCTCGATCTCGATATCGGGGCGATCCACCTCGACCTGCTGGGCCTGGTGATCGACCTGAGCCCGATCAACCTCGACATCGAGGCCGTGCCTGGCGGCGGGCTCCTGGGCGACCTGCTCTGCGGGCTGGCGAACCTGCTGAACGGTCCCGGCCTGCTCCAGAATCTCCTGGGCGTGGTGAACCGGATCAACCAGATCCTGCGGGGCCTGGGGCTCTAGCCGCCGGATCCGCCGGCCCGGTCGGCCACAAACGGACCAGCCAGGCAAGCTGGCGAACAGCGCACGGTCCTCGTGGCCGTGCGCTGTTCTGCCTGGGCCTGCGCGCAGGTTCGGTTGTGCAACCGTCCGCCGGAAGCCTTCCAACGGAGGCCAAGACGGGCAGGCGGTGCTAGCCGTAGGGGCTGGACGCCGGATGGCCCTGTCCATCGGTCCAGCGGTCGTCCGGCTGCGAGCGGTCGCGGTGGCAGATGCGGTCGTGGTCCGGGTAGGTGATCGTATCGACAGGCGCGCGAGTGCCCATCACGAGGCAGCGGGTCGGCGCCTGGCTGTGGTTCTCCAGGTAGTGGCCGACCGCCTCGCCGGCGCGGAAGGTCGCGGCGTCGCCTGGGTGCAGCCGTGTTTCGGTGTCACCCTCGATGAGCGTGATCTCGCCCTCCAGGACATAGACCATCTCGTCCTCCGAGCTGTGCCAGTGCCTGATCGAGGAGCGGGAGCCGGGCGGCAGGATCTCGATGAAGGCGCCGAACTGGGTGAGGCCGCCGGCCTCGCTGATCCACAAGCTCCGGCTGGGGCCGCAGGGGCTTTCCGGCGAATTCTCCTCCACGACCATCTGGCCTGGGGTGATGACGGTCACACTTTTCTCCTTTCGGCAGTCCCGGATGGTGCCCAGGTCCGGAGCCCGCATCCCGCCGCTCGTTGCCGCCTGCATTTTCGCCAAGCAGTTCAAGGCGCTGCGATGGCGAACACCGTTCCAGCCGTCCGTGATGCCTGAAAGGCCGATCCATCCATCTCCAAGATCAACCCGCGCCACCTCCTCCCGGAACCATGCAGCTATCGACTGTGGACCAAGACCACCGTTTTCAGCCAGTCTCACATCCCGAAATACTGGCATAGCAGCTTGTCCGGCGGCGGTTGCAGCGTCTCAACATCGAGGTTCTGCCGCGCGTAGATGGCGATCCCATGCGGATAGGTTCCACCGCAACGTCGCCGCCATGCCTGGGATAGACGGCCGATGTAAGCCAGCAGCTCAGGATCGCCGCTGTCCAATCGCTTGTCGAATGCTTTCGGCTTCGTGCCTGCCACCGCTGAGCATAGCCATGTCAGGCATGCCGCGTCGTTGATGGCTTCAATGATCTCGTCGCTCATGGCAGCTTTATCTCGTCTTCCGCTAGATATCGCAGATCAATTTGAAATCTATTTACTCCCTTGTGCGTGAAATACTTGTGCTGAACTGGTCCGGAGGCATCCGGCTCAAGCGGATCTTTGCCGGCAGAAGGTCTGCGGCCGATTTGATCACTCAGCTTGTCAGAGGCGCATGTCGACCGAATGCATGTCTTGAGCGTTATCGCTCAAGACGCCAACTGGACCGAAACTCGTACTGATCGCGCTTTGAAGCTGCGCGCATCACGATGGCATGTGCTGGCCATCGCAGAAGGATCTCGCAGCACAGGCAAGCATCGCAGATGCGTCCCGTCCGCCAGCACATTCAGGGCCCTGGGGCCGACCGCTACGCCACAAGAAAAGACGGCGGCGGGCCGACAGTTCCTACGCGTAGAGCAACTTCACCATCCATCGGCGAATCGGCCGGCAGCAGAACCTGCCAGGCATAAACCGTCGATAGCTGGCAAAGCGCTTCTTGCAGGCCTGCCGCCCTCGACCTTGCAGACGGCTGATGCCATCGGGCTTCGCGTGTAGAGGCAGTCGTTCAGCGGCAGCAGGCTACGCCGGCGGAAGATGACGATGATCGTCTCTTCCCGCAACGTCAACACAGTGGCTTGGATTTCTTTTTGCTTCCGTGCGCGCGCCCGTCGTCGTCTGCCGCACGGCACCACCCCTGTATCGGGTTGGGCTGACGCCATAGCCCTTGGCCAGCGCCGTCATGCTCTCCTGGTGCAACCGGATCGCAAGGGGATGCATGTCGATCAGTGGAACTGCCGCCATCGGACCGGAGCGAACGGCCCCGCCGGGTCAGTTCACGAACTGCGGCATCATCAGGCGAGGCAGGCCCAGCGAGATGACCGGAAAGAAGACCACGAGCGCCAGGATCGCCAACATCGGCAGGAGGATGAGCGCCACGTCGCGCATGGCCGCCTTCACCGAGATGCCGCCGATCGAGCAGGAGATGAGAAGGCAGAGCCCGTAGGGTGGAGTCATCAGGCCGAAGGCCAGGCTGATGATGCCGATCATCGCGAAATGATCGGATGCATGCCGACTTCCTGGGTCACCGGGAACAGCACGGTGCCGAGGATGATGATGGCCGGAATCGCGTCGATGAAGCAGCCGATGATCAGGAACGCGATGGCCACGGCCAAGCCCATTTCGGTCACGCCGAGATCCATGACCTGCACATAGGCGACCAGGGCGGCCGGGATCTTGAAATAGGCGAGCGTCCAGCCGAACGCGCTCGCGGTGCCGATGCAGAACAGGGCGATCGCTGCGAACCGGCCGGTGTCGTAGAAGACGTTCGCCAGCTCTCGGGGCCTCACTGTCCGATAGACGACCAGACCGAGCACCAGCGCATAGAGCGCCGCCACCACCGAGGCCTCCGTCGGCGTGAAGAACCCGCCCACGATCCCGCCCACGATGATCACGGGCGTCAGCAGCGCCAAGACGGCGCTGAGCAGAGCCGACCCGAACTCGCGCGGCGTGGCGCGGTCGTGCAGCCCCATGCCGTGGCGGCGTGCATAGACGTAGACCGCGACCATCTGCGCCAGCCCGATCAGGATGCCGGGAATGATGCCGGCGATGAACAGCCCGCCGATGGAGATCGACATCAGGCCGCCCCAGACGACCATGAGAATGGAGGGCGGGATGATGACGCCCATGACGGAGGAACAGGCCGTCACCGCCACCGAGAACGAGGAGGAGAAGCCTTCCTTCTTCATCTGCGGGATCAGCAGGGAGCCGATGCCGGCGGCATCGGCCGTGGAGCTGCCCGAGATACCGGCAAAGAACATCGACACCACGACGTTCACGTGGCCCAGGCCGCCCGGCAGATGGCCGACCATGGCGCGCGACAGGCGGATCAGCCGGTCGGTGATGCCGGCCGCATTCATCAGGTTGGCGGCGAGAAGAAAGAAGGGCACGGCCAGCAGCACAAAGGAATTGTAGGAGCGGAACATCTCCTGCAGGACCAGGATGGGCGTCAGGCGCGGCTCCAGGAAGAAGATCGGCATGCATGCCAGGATGAGGGCGAAGGCGACGGGGACGCGCAGCACGATGAGCACGAACAGAAGGCCGAACAGGATGGCCGCGACGAGACCAGGCGTCATTCTGCTGCACCTTTGAAGATGGCCGACTCCTTCATGATCTTCTCGACCAGGAACAGCACGGTGACGACGCCGGTCAACGGCCAGGCGACGAAGATCCAGTTCATCGGCAGCTCGGCGATCTCCGAGGTCTGGTGCCAGCCGAACAGAAGGAACTGCCAGCCGTACCAGATGAAGATCATCGCGACGATGAACATCATCAGGTGGACGAAGATCCGCTTGGCCGCCTCGACCTTGGGGTTGGCCGATTCCGGCAGCACCTCGAGGTCGAAATGCGTGCCGTCGCGCACGGCACACATGGCCCCGACCATGATCATCCAGACAAAGCAGAACCGGGCGATCTCCTCGGTCCAGATATAGCGCGGTACGACGTCGATGAAGCGGGCCAGGACCTGCATTGTCACCGGGACGAGCAGGCCGGCGATGAGCAGCCCCAGCGCCAGCTTCAGCGCGAAATGGACGGCGTCGAGCACGCGGGTCATGACTGCTCCCGTGGGCTGAAGGAAAGGCGGGATCTGGCGGGGAAGCGACCGGGCGAGGACTGGGCCGGCCCCGCCGGTCTCAGCGGTGCCGGCTCAGTTGATGCCCTGCACCGCCTTCAGCACGTCGGTAGCACCGAGCTCCTCGGCATAGGTTTCCAGCACGGGGGTGGCGAGTTCCAGCATCTTGTCGCGCTCGGTGAACTCGTGGGTCGTGAGCCATCCCTTCTCCACCATGGCCTGCACCTTGGCCGCGTCCTCCTTGCTCTCTGCCTCACGGCCGAACTTGCCGGCCTCGGGGCCTGCCTGGTCGACGCATTGCTGCAGCTTCTCCGGCAGGCGCTGATAGGTCTTGTTGGAGATGAACAGCGGTCGAATGGTGATGGCGTGCTTGGTGAGGGCAAGATGCGGCCCCACCTCGTAGAACTTCATCTGCTCGACCCCGGCCGCCTCGTTCTCGCCGGCCTTGATGACGCCCGTCTGGATGCCGTTATACACCTCGTTATAGGCGATCACCGTGGGTGCCGCGCCCAGCGCGTCGAACACGCTGGTCCAGATCGGCGCGCCCTGCATGCGGATCGGCAGGCCCTTCAGGTCCTCCATGGTCGTCAGCGGTTCGGTCGCGAAGATGTTGCGCGTCCCGCCGCCGGCATAGCCGAGAAGGCGGATGTCGGCCTTTTCCAGGATGTCGTCGGCAACGGGCTTCAACGCGTCGGCGTCCAGCACCTTGCGCCAATGATCCTCGTCGCGGAACAGGAAGGGCATGTCCATCAACGGCGCCATCTTCGAGAAGGTGGACATGTGCGCGGGCGAGGCCACCGCATAGTCCACCGACAGCCCCTGGTTCATGAAGGCGACATAGTCCTTCTCGAGGCCGAGCTCCGAGTTGAGGTGCATTTCCCAGACGATCGGCTCGTCGGTATAGCAGGCGTTCACCAGCTCCTCGAACTTGCGCATCGTCCTGGTGAAGGCGTGGTTTTCGTCGAACTGGCTGGCACCGACGAGCGTGATGTCGGCGGACGCCGTGCTGGCAACCATGCCGTTGACCGCGAAGCCGGCGACGCCGGCCAGACAGGCCAAACTCATCCTGGCCAGTGTCCTGGTCATCTTCATCATTGCTCTCCCTGTCTGATCGTTCTTGGCCACCGGCACTTCTGCAAGACATTCGCGCCGCGGTGCGGCAGACCATGGTGCCGTGCTATTGGCAGTTGACTATATCTTGCGGCTTCACGAGGTCAACGGCGGGTACCGATCGTCAGGCAGGCTGCCAGCGCCATCCGCTCTGCGGCCTTGGCGGCACGAGCAAGGCCCTGGGCCTGTCATTCCGGGATGAGGTGCAGGCTTCTTCCTTGATCGTTCGATTGTTCGTCGTCACGCGACCGTCAGTGCGATCTTGCCCTGGATGTGCCCGCGGGCAGCCCGCTCGTGCGCCCTTCGAGCATCCGCGAGCGGATAGGTGCTGTCGATGGCGACGCGGACCGTGCCTGCATCGAGCAAGCGCCCAAGTTCCGTGAGCTGCGCGCCATTCGAGCGCACCTGGGTCATCGAGACGGTGATGCCCAGCTTCGCCGCCTCCTCAGCATCGGAGAAGCCCAAGAACACCGGGAACAAGGCGCCGCCACGCTTGAGCGTGCGCAGGAAACGACCGGTGGTGGGGCCGCCGAGGGTATCGAGGACGAGATCAACGTCATGCGCCACGTCCTCGGGAGGGCTCCTGGTGTAGTCGATGAACGCGTCGGCGCCGATCTCGCGCAGGAAGGCTTCCTGCGCGCCGGATGCCACGGCGATGACGTGTGCACCCTTCCACTTCGCCAGCTGGACCGCGACGTGCCCGAGGCCGCCCGCGGCACCGTTGACGAGCACCGTCCTGCCGTCGAGCGGCACCGGACGATGCGACTCCGATTGAAACGGGTTCGGTTCGTTGTGCCCAAGCTCGATCAGGAACTGCCACGCAGTGAGACCTGACATCGGCGCGCCTGCGGCGTGCACGTGATCGATGCCGGCCGGCTTGCGTGCCAGGTCCGACGCAGGTGCGGCGACGTACTCGGCATAGGCAGCGCTGTCCCCGAAGCTGGGAAAGCGAACCATGCCGAAGACCTCATCGCCGGCGACGAAGCTCTGCACATCCTCCGCGACAGCCTCGACGACGCCCGACACGTCCGATCCCGGGATGACGGGCAAGGTGACCGGCGGCTTGAACCCGGGAACTGCCTTGTACCCGTCGCGCAGGTACCAGTCGGGAGGATTGATGCCGACGGCGTGAACGCGGACCAATACCTCGCCCGGCCTCAGCTCGGGAAGCGGCACCTCCTCGTAACGCAGCACCTCGGGGCCACCGAACGCGTGGAGCCGGATCGCGTTCATCGTGTTCGTCGGCATCGCTTTCTCCTTCAAGGCAAATCCACTATCATAAGCGGAGCGCTATTCCGGATATTCGGATCACCGCTCCGTTTGTCAAGTTGGGCCGATGCGAGCCGACGCGAAAAAGAACCATGACCAGCTACTCGCGGCCGCGCGCGAGGTCGTGGCCGAACAAGGCGCCGACGCATCGCTGCGCGATGTCGCCCGCAGAGCCGGCGTCGGCCTCGGCACGTTGTACCGTCACTTCCCGACGCGGGAGGCGTTGCTCGAGGCCTTGCTCCGCGCGAGCTTCGACGAGCTGACGGCAAGGGCGAGCGAACTCGAAATGTCGGGCTCGCCCGACCAGGCTCTGGTGTCGTGGCTACGCGAGGCAGTCGCCGTCGCACATGCCTACAGTGGTGCCATTGCCTCGATGGTGGCTGCCATCGCTGATCCAGAGTCCGCCCTCCATGCATCCTGCGTCACGATGCGCGCGGCCGGCACGCGGCTCCTGTCCCGTGCGCAGGCCGAGAGCATGGCGCGGACCGACATCGATGGCGTCGACCTGTTCGCACTAGTCGGAGCACTTGCATGGCTCAACGACCAACCGTCGCTCGCGCCGCGCGCCAATCGTCTCTTCGATGTCATCGCAAGCGCCATCCTGTCAGATCGGCAGAGCCGCGAGCACAGGGGGCATGCCGCCGCCAAGGACCAGGACCCATGATCAGCGCCAGTCGGCGACGTCGCCTTTGTCGGCCAGAAAGCCCCTGGCCGGCGGCAGGTGCGACGGCGTCAGGCGGGTGATGCGATGGTCGCCCGGCAGGCCTTCGGTGAGCACTCGACTTCCGCTCGACAAGAACAGACGGGCCATCAGAACCTCCTCCGATAGCAAACCAACCACCCCCTCGCATCAAATGAACAGGTCCTGATCCTGGTCGATGGCGGCCGCTGTCCGTTCCTTGGGAACGAGATAGCTGGCGAGATGCGCGTCCAGCGCCGCCAGACCGAGGCCATCGGCCGGGCTTGCGCGAAAGCCGATCATGCCGTCCGGGCGGATCAGCACGGCCCCACCATCGGAAACGCCGGCGCGGGTGGCGTCGAAGCCTGACGCCGCGCCGTCCAGGATCTCCACCAATCCGGACCAGCGCCGGCGCAGCGGCTCCAGGTCGGCCGTGCCGAACACCAGGAGATGGTGACGGGTGCCCGCGAGCCTGGCCCGGTCGGGGAAGCGGGAACCTGGTGCGGGCTCGGCCGACCGGGCACCCGGCGGGTGGTCGCCCACTAGGGGGCTGCCGGCATAGGAGACGTCGAGCATGGCGCGGGTGCGCTGGCCGGCGAGATCACGGGCAGCGTCCGGCGCGTCGGGCTCGGGCACCTGGCCCTGGGCCAGCATCGCCAGGAGATCCATGACGTGCCGGTGGGTCCGGTCCGAGACGTCGAGCACGTGATGGTCGGCGAGGCTGCGCTCGATGGCATAGCTGTCGAGCAGGATCGGGCGGGCCGAACCTTGGAGGACGAGCGCCAGCTTCCAGGCGATGTCGGCGGCATCCATGAGCGCGCTGTTGAGCCCTTCGCCGGCGAGCGGGCTGGACAGGTGGCCGGCATCACCCAGGAGGAAGCGGCGGCCCTCCGAAAGCCGAGGAGCGATGCGGTTGTGCATCCTGAAATAGTTGATCCAGCGCGCGTCATGGATGCCCGCCTCGTGGCCGAGGCGCTGGTTCACCAGGGCAGCGAGCTGCGCTTCGTCCGGCGGGGTGTCGGCGACCTCGCCCACCCCGACGAACATGATCCAGCGATGGTCGGGAAGCGGGGCCAGCAGCACCAGGCCCTGCGGGCCCAGGAAGAGCCGCGCTTCCTCGGGCGGGATCGGCAGGTCCGTGCGCACGTCGGCGGCGACAAACTCGCCGATATAGGTGGCACCTTCCAGCGTGCCATGGATCGACGTCCGCGTGATGCTGTGCGCCCCGCCGGCACCCAGGACATACTGCGCTGGGACCTGCTCGGTCCGACCGTCGGCATGGAGCAGGGTCACGGTCAGGCCAACCTCGGCGTCCTCCACGGCGAGCACCTCCACGCCGCGCTCGACCCTGCCGCCAAGCTTCTCCAGATGGTCGTTCAGGATCTGCTCGGTGCGCCATTGCGGGAGGCTGCACTGGTGCTCGTGCAGGCAGCCGATCCCGTCGAACGTGCTGGCGGCGATCTCCTCGCCGTTGGGACCTATGACCCGCACGCGCCGGACGGGCACGCCGGCATCCAGGAACGGCTGCAGCACGCCCGCCCGGCCCAGCACCTCCAGCACGGCCGGCTGGATCGCGGTGGCACGCGCCTCTCGGTGCGGGTCGACGCGGCGCTCCACGAGGCGGGTGGGGATGCCATGGCGGGCAAGCTCGCACGCGGCGAACAGGCCGGCCGGGCCGGCGCCCACGATCAGGACGCGTTCAGCCGACGATGTGACGACCATGGACCTGCCCGCTCCGGATGACGTGTGAGGCCAGGGAATCATGAGTGGATGCCGTGGACCGAGCAATTCTACAATGTGAGGCATGTATGGTCGAGAAGGCGGCAGGGCAGGGCATCCGTCCAGGCCGTGCTGACCGGGCCAGGCCGCGGCAGCAGCATCGCCGGGTCTCAATCCGTGGCGGCAATCATCGCCACGGGACTGGAGACGCGCCATGTCAGCGCATGGTCCGGCCTGCGCCGGGCCCGGCCGGATAGCCAGGATCCTGGCATAGCGCACCCCATGATGAGGCGGCCGCGGCAGGCCTGGCAGCGAGCGATCATCCGCTGCCATGTCGGCAGGTCGTCCAGGCGGCCGCCCTTGAGAAACTTCCGCCGACCCTATTTGTTCAGGACGCGCCACGCACAGATCGAGTGAGGGAGTGGAATGACGCAGGATGCTGCGCCAAGGCGGTTCAACGCAGATCCGCAACATGGCGCCAAGGACCTGCGCCTGGTTCGTGTCGACACCTACAATGCCGAGTTGGAAGATCCGACCGGCAAGGGCTTCCTTGGCGATCGCGCCAGCAATCGATCCTTCATCGCGATGCTGGAAGATTGGCGGGTACGTGTTCGCCGCGGCAACAATGGCGTGGATCCGTTGGAAGGTACGGTGGGCGAGGGCACACCGACCCACCAGATCGATCGGGGCGAACTGGACGATCTGCTGCAAGCAGCGGATGAGGACCCGGAAGCAGCCGGCCTTGTGCATTCGGCCATCGAGGAATTTGCCCACGAGATGGCTGGCGTCGTGCGCCGCTTCCTGCGCCTGCCCGCCTGGCAAGGTACCGAACGGATTGCAGTGGGTGGCGGCTTTCTGGAGGCGCGGGTCGGCCTGATGGCGATCGGCCGTGTCGGCATCCTGCTCAAGGCACAAGGGGAGCCGATCCAGATAACCCCGGTGTCCCGTCATCCAGACGAGGCAGGACTGTGCGGGGCGGTCCATCTGGCCCCGCCAGCTGTCCTGGAGGGGCGCAACGCCATCCTCGCCGTCGACATCGGCGGCACCAACATGCGTGTAGGCCTGATAGGCCTGGGGCCGGCCCAGGATGGGTCTGGCGCGCGGGTGCTCGCCTCAGAACGCTGGCGCCACGCCGACGAGCACCCCGACCGGAACGATGCCGTCGCCCGACTGGCAGAGATGCTGCGTGGCCTTGCTGGGCAGGCAGACCAGGAGAGGCTGCGCTTGGCTCCGTTTGTCGGCATCGGCTGCCCGGGCGTCATCTCGGCAGATGGAACGATCGAGCGTGGCGGCCAGAACCTGCCAGGCGGCGGATGGGAAGGAGCTGGGTTCAACCTGCCGGCGCGGCTGCAAGAGGCGCTGCCCGACATTGCAGGTCGCCGGCCCCACATCGTCGTCCACAATGACGCCGTGGTGCAGGGCCTGAGCGAGGCGCATCGCATGCGGGATGTCCGCCATTGGGGAGCGCTGACGGTCGGTACAGGCCTTGGCAATGCGCGCTTCAGCAACCGTGTGCAGCAGGCAGCCTGAAGCGGGCCTTGCCAGTATTCCTAGAAACGGCCTTCGACATGTCCGAGCCGGCCAACGCTCGACGGGGCGGGCGGGGATGCCATGGCGGGCAAACTCGCAGGCGGCAACCGGGCCGGCTCCCGGACAAGATCACGTGAGGCCAGTGGTCACGCCTGCGGCTCCTCCCCGACGCATCGGCGCGAAATGATCGTAAATACAGTTGTTTCGTGTGATTCCTGTCACCCGCGGCCGAGCGAGAAGCCGCTAGTCCTCTGCTGTCCGGGCTGGGCACGGGCTCCAGCAGAGGTGAACGTCGATGGATATCTACCATTCATTCTGCCGTAGCCTGCATTCGACCTTGCTGGTCGCAACCCTTGTCGGCACCGGTGCTGCCTGCGCGTTCGCGGCCGGTCCGACGGTCGGGCGGTCAGGCCAAACCGAAGGTCTGCGCCTTTGCGCGGAACTGCTGCACCGCGCGAGCGGCGTGGGCAGCGACCAATCCTCTGCCCAGGCGGGGCCGAAGACCTGCGCCCGCGCAGGGGGATCCGCCAAGCAGCAGGTGAGGCCCCCGGCCGCGGCGCTGTAGCGGCATGACGATGGCAGGAGCGGGGCGAAGGAACCAAGTGCCCGCGAACGGAGATGACCTGCCAGCGGCTATCATTGTTCTCGATGCCATCCTGGTGTCCGGTGCTGCGGCCGGGCGGCATCTCCTATTGCCCGCTGTTCGGCTGCCGGACGATCCTCGCCCGGCAGCCCAGTTGCCAGAGCAACGGGCCGCTTCCGGCGAGGCCGGTCCCTGCCGATCTCCATCCAATCCCGACCGGACCGCGCATGATCCTGAACCATGGCGACGCCTTCAGGGCCCGCAGGACCCCTGAGCCTAGAGTAGCGAATGGTAGAGATCGACCGTGCGCTGCGCGATGGCGTCCCAGCTGAACTGCTCGACCGCGCGGCGGCGGCCATTGGCACCAAAGCGTGCCCGCAGATCCGGGTCGCGGGCCAGCCGGTTGATCGCGGCGGCAAGGCCGGCCGAGAATTCCACGGGATTGGCCGGCTCGAAGCTGCCGGCCCGGATCCTCGGGTTGACGAGCAGGCCGGTCTCCTCCGGCACGACCACCTCCGGAATGCCGCCCACGGCCGAGGCGACGACGGCCGTCTCGCAGGCCATGGCCTCGAGGTTGATGATGCCGAACGGCTCGTAGACCGAGGGGCAGCAGAAGATGGCGGCATGATTGTAGAACTGGATGACCTCGGCCCGCGGCAGCATCTCGCGCACCCAGATCACGCCCGGGCGCTTGGCGCTGACCTCGGCCACGCGGGCCTCCATCTCGCGGCCGATCTCGGGCGTATCAGGCGCGCCCGCGCACAGGACGATCTGCAGGGAAGGATCGATCTCCGGGATCGCGTTGACGAGGTGGATGATCCCCTTTTGCCGCGTGATCCGGCCGACGAAGAGCAGATAGGGCCTTGCCGGATCGACGCCGTAGCGCGTCAGCGCGTCGTCCGCCTCGGTCCGGCGGTACTCCTCGGGATCGATGCCGTTATGGATGACATGCACCCGGGCCGGCTGGACATCGAACAGGCGGAGCACGTCCTCGCGGGTCTCCTTCGAGACGGCGATGATCGCGTCGGCATGCTCCATCGCCGTGCGCTCCATCCAGGTACTCAGGTGGTAGGCGTTGCCGAGCTGCTCGACCTTCCAGGGGCGCAGCGGCTCCAGCGAGTGGACGGTCAGGACGAAGGGCACGTCCCAGAGCCGGCTCGCGATCATGCCGGCCATGTCGGTGTACCAGGTGTGGCAGTGCGCCACGTCGGCATCCAGCGTGTCCTTGGCCATTGCGAGCGAGCGGGCATAGGCGTCGATGGCGCTGCCAAAGCGCGGATCGGTGCCCTGCTTCGCTTCCGTCCAGGCCGGATAGCCGCGCACGACCGGGTTGCCGCCCTCGCTCTTCTGGTTGCCGAAGCAGCGCACCTCGACGGCGAGGAGCTTGGCCATGGCCCTTGACAGGTACTCCACGTGCACGCCGGCACCGCCATAGACGTTGGGCGGGTACTCGTTGGTGAACAGTGCAACCTTCCCGACCTTCGACACGTGGCTTCCTCCCGATCTCTTTTGCCGGCCGCTCATCGTAGATGGCAGCCAGTCGATGAGGAAACAGGCGGTGCCGCAAGACGGCTCCACGATGGCGGCGGATCATCCGCAGGAGGGTGTGCTCTGAAGGATGCCTCCATGACGACGAGCCTGGAGTGAGACCGCTAAAGCGTCACCGCGTCGGCAGAGCCCTTCTAGCCGGCGATGCTGGCCAGATTGCGGCAGAGCTTCTTGGTGGGGATATCCGGCTCCACTGCCTCGACCGCAAGCGGCCGCAACAGGACGGTCCGCGAAAGCAGCTGGTGCAACAAGGAGAAGGTCTGGAGGGCGCCTTGCTCGACCCGATCGCCCCTGGCGGACAGGGGGTCGATGTCCGCCAGTTCATCGAGAAAAGCCTGCCAGATCGTGCGGGTCCTTCGCCCGTCCCCGCGGAAGTATCGCGCGCCTGACCGTGGGCTCAGGCCAAGCCCGATACAAACGCGCCCAAGTATGATCTGGCCGCCCAGGGCCGATCCGTTCAGGACGTATAAAGCCCCAAGCAGATGATCCGACGACGCCAGGCTCCACTCCATTTCCGGCGGGGGAGGCGACGCCGCGCCAAGGGCAGCGAGATCGATATCCATCCATGCCAGCCGCATCGCCAGCCGGCCTGAACCCGTCTGCCGATCCAGGCGCTCGGCCTCCCAGCGGATCAGTTCATGGGCCTGCCGCAGGCAACGGATCGTCCAGATGTAATGGTCCAGGTCCCGCACGACCCTCTTCAGGTCGAAGGCGCGTTCGACCCGGGCGTGCCAAGCCGACGTGCGGGTCTTCAGTCGGGCGTGCATGCCAGACATTGCGACACAACCTTCCTGGTGACCACACATTGAGCATGTACAAGCAATCCGAGGCCATTTAAAGCACATTTGCGCTATTGGAGGGGTGCGGTGGCGATGGCCGAAAGCCTGATCATGGACGTGCCGAACCATCAGGGCGAGGTGCCGCTACGATTGTCACTGGGTTGGGGAGGATTTGCCGCCGAGCACATCGTTGTCGATGGCAAGACCGGTTATTCGTACAAGTTCACGGGCCAAAGCCATTACCTGGCACTTCATGATATCTGGCACGAAGATGGCGAGATCATGGTAGATGGAATGGCGCGGGATCGCTGTGGCGACATTCGCAATACCATCACGTATCTTCCGCAGGGCTGTTCCGTATCAGGATGGGCCAAGCCCAAGCCACGCATCAATTCGGTCACGCTGCTGTATTTCGATCCGCATGCCCTGCGCGCAGTTCTGGGTCAGCGATACCTCTCGATCAACCCCAGGCCTTTTGTCCATGTCCGCAACTGGTCGCTGCAGTCTACGCTGCAGAAATTGCAGACCTTGATCAAGTCGCCTGATCCGGATGATCTTCAGGCCGAGAGCCTGTGCCTGCTCGCGGCGATCGAGGTATTGAACGTCGTCATCGGCTCGGAGAACGGTCGTCTTTCCGAACGGCAGTTCCGAAGGGTATTTGACTTTATTGCTGCGAACCTGCACAAGAATATCGGCGTGACCGAGCTGGCGGACGTTGCCGGCTTGACCCGGTTCCATTTCTCGCGAGCGTTCAAGAACGTGACCGGGCGATCGCCATACAGCTTCGTTCTCGCCTACCGGGTCGAACAATCGATTCCGCTCCTGGATGATCCGCGGCTTTCCCTGGAAGCAGTCGCACGCGCTGTTGGATTCCGGTCAGCGGTCCAGTTCAGCCGCGCCTTTCGAGAGGTGAAGGGGTTGTCCCCGGCCGCCTATCGACGTTCGATCACGTAGCTGCGTCTTGGAGCACGACATGTCACGCAGCCTCAACGACAACCTGGAACTGACGCAATGTGACAACGAGCCGATCACCCGGCTGGAGCATGTCCAGCATTTCGGCTTCCTGATCGCCCTGTCCAACGACTGGATCGTCGCCAGGGTGTCGGCCAACGTCGAAGCCTTCCTGGGCGTAGAGCCCCAAGCCATGATCGGAACGTATTTCGACCGGTGGATCACGGCGGCAGCACAGCACGATATCCGCAATACGATGGCGGCGCTCTATTCGACCGGCAACGAGCGCCTCTTCCATGTCGGCCTGGTCGCCGACAAGCCACCACTCGACCTGAGCCTGCATTTCCAGGGCGAGCTACTGGTCCTGGAGGGGGAACTCTCCCAAGCACCCGATCGCCTGGAGGCGGTGACGATGGTGCGCGCGATGATCGCCCGCCTCAATGGCGCGAAGAGCCTTGAAGCCTTTCACAGGGATGCGGCCCGTCAGGTGCGTGCCATCACCGGCTTCGACCGGGTGATGATCTACCGGTTCGGTCATGACGGTGCGGGCGAGGTGATCGCGGAATCGACGCGAGGAGGCATGGAGAGCCTGCTCGGCCTGCACTACCCGGCGTCCGACATCCCCAAGCAGGCCCGCGCGCTGTACCTGCGCAACCCGTTCCGCATCATCGCCGACATTCATGCGCCGGTCGTTCCGCTGCTGCCGGCAGCAGGTGAGATGGTCGAGCTGCTCGACCTGTCCTTGTCCGTCACCCGCGCCGTGTCACCCATCCATCTCGAGTATCTCGGGAACATGGGGGTGCGGGCCTCGCTCTCCATCTCGATCATCGTGAATGGCGCCTTATGGGGCCTGATCGCATGCCATCACCAGTCCCCGCGTCTTCCCAGCTTCGTCATGCGCACGGCGGCCGAGCTGTTCGGGAACATGTATTCCCTGACCCTGCAAGGAAGGGTCCACGACCAGCAAGGCGAAGACGAGCAACGGGCGCGCAGCATCTCCGATCGCCTGATCACCGCCATCGCAGGGGACGAGAGCCTGCTGTCCGAACCGGAATGGATCCAGGACATGTCGCGCGGCATGATCGACTGCGACGGCGTAGGCGTCTACCGGGCGGGCGAGGTCTTCCGCAGCGGCGCCACGCCGAGCAGGGACAACATTGTCGGCCTTGCCGCTCATCTCAACGTGACGTCGCCCAGCCGCGTCTTCGCGACATCGTCCCTGCAGGACGTTCATCCGGCCAGTGCCGAGACGGCCTCGTTGGCTGCCGGCATGCTGGCCATTCCGATATCGCGGGTGCCGCGCGACTATATCATGCTGTTCCGTCGGGAGCGGATGCACCAGATCAACTGGGGCGGGGACCCGGCAAAGGTCGTGGAACGCAGCGACGATGGCATGCGCCTTTCCCCGCGCAAGAGCTTCGAGGCGTTCGCGCAACTGGTCCGGGGCCGTTCCACGCCGTTCTCCCACGCGGACCTGCGCATCGCAGAATCCATGCGGCTGGCCTTCATCGAGGTGATCCTGCGATATTCCGACAGCGCCACGGAGGAGCGGCGCCGGGCGGACCAGCGGCAGGAACTGCTGATCGCCGAATTGAACCACCGCGTGCGCAATCTCCTCAGCCTCATCCGCAGCCTGATCAAGCAGACCAGCTACGCCCAGTTGGACACGGCACAATATGTCGATGCGTTAAGCGAACGCATCCAGTCGCTCGCGCGTGCCCATGACCGCATCACGCAGCAGAACTGGGGGCCAACGCCGCTGAAGGCGCTGTTCGTGGACGAGATCGCGGCGCGCGGGGAGTCCGCGCGCACGCGCCTGCAGGTCGAGGGTTCCGACGTCCTGCTGCAGCCGCTGGCGATCTCGACGATGGCGCTGGTCGTCCATGAACTGATCACCAACTCCTGCAAGTACGGGGCCCTGTCCGAACAGGGAACAGTAACGGTCACGATGGAATCGAAGAAGGGCCAAGGGCTCTTCATCAAATGGCGGGAGCGTGGTGGCCCACCGGTCAAGGCGCCGATCCGCAGGGGATTCGGCTCGGTCATCATCGAGCGCACCGTTCCGTTCGAGCTCAATGGCTCGGCGGAGGTCCGCTATGTGCTGTCAGGGCTGGAAGTGGATTTCTTCATTCCGCAGCAGCATCTGGTCGACGCACCCGGCCTGCCTGCCGGAGCGGGCTTCCATGCGGCTCATGACCGGCCGACCGCCAGCCCCGCTTCATCCGGCTCGTGTGCCCAGCCCCTGGATGGACTGCGCGTCCTGCTGGTCGAGGACAACATGCTGATCGCCCTGGAAGCCGAAGACATGCTGAAGGAGTTGGGTGCGGCACAGGTCGACACGGCGTCGAGCATCGATCAGGCCAACAGGTTCCTGGCGGGCGGCCGATACGATTTCGCTCTGCTCGACGTCAGCGTCGGGACGGGAACGACGTTCGAGTTGGCCTCCGAGCTGCGAAAGATCGGAACGCCCTATATCCTGGCCTCCGGCTATGGCGACCGCCTGCCGCTGGACAACCAGCCAGCCGTGCCCGTCATCGTTCAGAAACCCTATGAAACCTCCCACCTGCTGCATGCGATCGAATCGGCGGGACTGAGCTGCAGCCAGGAGGCCCGGCAGGCCTGAAGGCAGCGACCCAGGATAACGATATGGGACAGTCGGGCTGACCCACTGCTGCCATGCTGCGGACGATGGCTGCAGTTCTTGTCGTTCGCTGCCACGCCATCGGTAGGGCGATCGTCCTGGCTAACGGCAGGCTCGGCGGATCTCCGGCTCCCTCCTACAACCTGTGATCGTCATCACATTCGCCGCGCCATGTGATAAGCTAGTGCCGTCCCATCATTCATTCGGGGCGTTGGTGCCTGGGGATACTGGAGATGGCCATGAAGCGTGCATGCCGAATGAGCGGCTACCTGTTGCGGTCGATGCTGATGGCATCGGCCTGCGCGATGACGGTGGGTTTTGCGGCGGAGGCAGCAGCGCCTGCAGGGTGGCAGCCGCTGCCGGGGCTGTCGGCAGGCTTGTGCCTGGGCAAACCGTGGCATCGGGTGAGTGTCGCGGCGGCGGGGCTGCCCGAGTTCAAGACGGAGGGGTTCAAGCCGGGCTATGGGCTCCTGGAGGCCGCCGCCGCAGTGGCGGACGAGGGGCCCAAGGGGCTGCCGCTGGGCGAGGGGTATGGCAACTCCACGATCAAGCTCTCGACCGACAGCGCCGACGCGCAACGCTGGTTCGACCAGGGACTGCGGCTGTCCTGGGGCTTCAACCATGAAGACGCGATTGCGGCGTTCCGGCAGGCGCAGAAGGCCGATCCTTCCTGCGCGCTCTGCTACTGGGGCGAGGCTTTCGCCTGGGGGCCGAACATCAATGCGCCGATGATGCCGGAGGCGGTCGCACCGGCGTTTGCGGCGCTGGCCCAGGCGAAGCTGCTGGCCGACGGGGCGAGCGAGGTGGAGCAGGGGCTGATCGATGCGCTGGCGAAGCGCTATGCGGCCGATCCCGACGCCGATCGCAAGGCGATGGATGCGGCTTATGCGGATGCGATGGGGAAGCTGGCGGGGCGCTTCCAGGACCATGACGAGGTCCAGGTCCTGTTCGCCGACGCGCTGATGAACCTGCAGCCCTGGGACTACTGGTCAGCCGACAAGGTGACGCCGAAGGGGCGGACGGCCGAGCAGGTGGTGGCCCTGGAGCGGGTGCTTCAGCGCAACCCGAACCATGCGGCGGCGATCCACCTTTACATCCACACGGTGGAGGCCTCGACCACGCCGGAGCGGGCGGAGCCCTATGCCGACCGCCTGGCAGCACAGGCCCCCTCGGCCGGGCACCTCGTCCACATGCCGGCGCACATCTACTACCGGATCGGCCGCTACCTGGATTCGCTGGAAGCGAACAAGGCGGCGGTGCTGGTGGACGAGCAGCTGTTCGCGCAGGCACCGTCGCAGGGCATGTACCGGTACGTGTACTACCCGCACAACGTCCACTTCGTGCTGGTCTCGGCGGCGCGCGCGGGCGACGGGCAGACGGCGCTGGCGGCGGCCGACAAGCTCGGCACGGTGCTTTCCGACGATATGGCCCGGCAGTTCGGCGTGGTGCAGGCGATCAAGCAGGCGCCCTACTACGCGCAGGCCGAGTTCGGCGATCCGGACGCGGTGCTGGCGATGGCGAAGCCCAGCGGCGACATGCCATGGGTGGACGGAGCTTGGCACTTTGCGCGGGGTGCGGCGGCGGTGCGCAAGGGTGACCTCGAGCAGGCAAAGAAGGAGGTCCAGGCGATCGCCGCCATCGATGCCGCCAACGACTTCGCGGCGATCGAGGCGCAGATGGTGCCGGCCAAGGCGGTGACGCAGATCAAGCAGCTCGTGCTGGACGCGCGGATCGCACGGGCGGAAGGGCGGCCGGACGATGCGGCCACCGCGCTGCAAAAGGCGGCCACGCTGCAGGACACGCTCGCCTACATGGAGCCGCCCTACTGGTACTACCCGGTGCGGCAGTCGCTGGGGGCGGCGCTGCTGGAGGCGGGGCGGCCCAAGGAGGCGATCGACGCGCTGGAGATGGCGCTGAAGGAGGCGCCGAACAACGCCTATGCCCTGCAGGCGCTCGTCCGCGCGAATGCGGCGGTCGGCGACGATGCTGCTGCCAACGAGGCGAAGGCGCGATTTGATGGTGCCTGGGCAGGCGGCGAGACACCGACGCTCGACCGGATCTGATGGGCCTGCATGCAAGGGGACGGCGCTGCCACGCCGTCCCCTTGTCGTACGAGCCTATGTCGACCGTGCTCAGCCGTGCTGGTACTCGTCGTGGCGGCGGAACCAGGCGCCCGTCTCGTTGCGGCCCTTGGGCGTACGGTCCAGCCACTGGTACATGCCCCACAGGCCATCCAGGCCGCGCGTATAGGTGGAGTAGGTGTGGTAGACGACGCCGTCCTCCAGCGCGAACGCGCTGAGGCCCGGCCGGTCACGCGCAAAGGTGGGCGCGTCGGTTCCGCACATGCCGGCTAGCTGGACGATCGGCTCGGGCGCCGGGTTCATGTCCAGCGCATGGCCGGCACGCCGGTAGTTGTAGTCGATGTCGCCGGTGCGCTGCTGCTCCTCGGTGAACGCGACGTTGAAGTCGAAGGCGAACGCGCCGTCGGGCGAGGACGCCCAGGGAAACGTCCAGCCCATCCGCTGCCGGTAGGCCAGCAGCTTGTCGAGCGGTGCCCGTGATACCGCCATGAGCGTGACGTCGTGATTCGCCAGGTGGACGACGAGGCCGTCGAACCCATCCGCAAGCGCCGAGCAGGACGGGCAGCCCGCCTTGTAGTCCGGCCCGAACATGAAATGGTAGACCAGGAGCTGCGAGCGCCCACCGAACAGGTCCGCCAGCGAAGCTTCGCCCTGTTCGGTGTCGAACCGGTACGCCTTGTCGATCCGGACCCAGGGAAGGGCCTGGCGCCGCCGCGCGAGCTCGTCGCTGCGGCGCGTAAGCTCCTTTTCCGCCTGAAGCAGGTCGAGCCTGGCTGCCAGCCACTCCTCGCGCGTCGCGGTCACGTGTTCTGTCATCGCCTTCTCCCTTCGCCCATCGTTGCCTGACCGGCGCGACGTGGCGGTTGGTGGTCGAAGGCGAGACTGGTACCGGATGGCTGGACGGCGGGAGTGACAAGTGTGGCGGGATTTGCGTGGACTCGCTGATCACGGCGGCGGCACGGGCCCTTGCCGCCGGCGATCCGCTGGGTGCGTTGAACCGGGTGGCCCTGCGCAGCGACCCGCCGGCCCTGGCACTTCGTGGCATCGCGATGGCGCAACTCGGCGACCTCGTCCGGGCCAAGGCCCTGGTGCGCAGTGCGGTACGCGGCTTCGGCCCGCGCGAGGCTGCCGCCCGTGCCAGGTGCATCGTGGCGCTTGCCGAGATCGCCCTGGCCGCGCGCGACCTCAACTGGCCGGGCAAGGCGCTCGACCAGGCGCGCGCGACGCTGGAACAGCATGGCGACAAGCTGAACGCCGCGCATGCGCGCTACCTGGAGGTCCGCCGGCTGCTCCTGATCGGCCATCTCGACCTTGCCGAGCGTGCGCTGGCAGAGCTGGATCCGACACCTTTTCCGCCGGCGTCGAGAACCGCCCACGAGCTGGTGGTGGCGGGGATCGCGATGCGCCGCCTCCAGGCCAAGGCCGCACGCGATGCGCTGTCCAGGGCAGAGCGTGCCGCACGCCAGGCCGGCATTCCCGCGCTCACGGCGGAGGTCGAGAGCCTCTCGGTCATGCTGGACATGCCGGCGGCACGCCTGATCGCGCGCGGCCAAGTCCGGCCCCTCCTGCTCGACGAGGTCGAAGCGCTGCAGGGCTCGCCGGTGCTGGTCGTGGACGGGTGCCGCCATGTCGTCCGCGAGGCGGGCCAGGCGGTCTCGCTGGCCAGCCGTCCCGTGCTGTTCGCGCTGGCCCGGGCCCTGGGCGAGGCCTGGCCTGGCGACGTGCCGAGGGACGTGCTGGTGGCGCGGGCGTTCGGGGCCAGGCATGCCGACGAATCGCATCGGGCACGGCTGCGGGTCGAGGTCGGGCGGCTGCGCGCGATGCTGCGGCCGCTGGCCGGCATCCGCGCCACCAAGCGCGGCTTCGCCCTGGTGCCGCGCCCAAGCGGCGAGGTCATCGTGCTGGCACGGCCCGTCGACGAGCGGCACGCGGCCCTGCTTGCCTTGCTTGCCGATGGCGAATCCTGGTCGAGCTCCGCCCTGGCGCTGGCCCTCGGCATGAGCCAGCGGAGTGTGCAGCGGGCCCTCGATGGGCTGGCGGAAGGGGGCAAGGTGCAATCGTTCGGCCGGGGCCGGGCACAGCGCTGGATGACCACGCCCCTGCCGGGTATCACGACGACCTTGTTACTCTCCGCTGCCCTGCCCGGTGACTAGGATGGCCTCCACTGCCCAGCAACGAGGAGGCAAGCAGATGCAGCGACCAGCCGAGATCATCCGCGAGTATGGACCTTTTGAAGGGGTCGACCAGGTGCACGGGGTCACCTTCGATGGCCAGCATGTCTGGTTCGCGTCGGGCGACAAGCTGAATGCCCTCGACCCTGAAAGCGGCGAGCCCGTGCGCTCGATCGAGGTTCCCGCACATGCGGGATCGGCCTTCGACGGCCGGCATTTGTTCCAGCTCGCCGAGAGCCACATCCAGAAGATCGACCCGGTGAGCGGCCAAGTGCTCGCCACCATTCCCGCACCCGATGGCGGTGGCTCGGGCCTGGCCTGGGCCGACGGGACCCTCTGGATGGGGCAGTACCGGAACCGGAAGATCCTCCAGATCGATCCGGAGACGGGGGCGATCCTGCGCACCATCGAATCCAGGCGCTTCGTCACCGGGGTCACCTGGGTGGATGGCGAACTCTGGCACGGCAGATGGGAAGGCGACGAAAGCGACCTGACACGGGTCGATCCCGACACGGGCGTGGTCCTGGACCGGCTCGACTTGCCGACGGGCATGATGGTGTCGGGGCTGGAGTCGGACGGCGCCGGCCAGTTCTTCTGCGGCGGCGGCAAGAGCGGCAAGGTCAGGGCGGTCCGCCGGCCGAGCCGAGCTGATGCGGCGGGTCGCGAGGTCGAGAGCGCTCTCGCTTCGTGAGCAGGTCCCGGTAGCCGCCCTTGAGCCGGAAGCCACCGGGACCGGTGGGCTTCCGGACAGACCGGCGGTCAGGCCAAACGATGGCTGGCACGTTCCTCCCGCAGCTTCACGACGGCGCCGGTGACGAGCCCGAACAGAACATGGCCGGCAAGCGAGGCCCATGCCAGCGGAATCCAGCCGAGGAAGGCGGGCAGGCCGGCGATCAGATGGGCCATGACGAAGAGGGCGAAGACGAACAGGCCGAGGCCGAAGTCCGCCGCAGTCAACCACCAGGGCAGCCCCGGCAGGATCGCACGCTGCAGGGGGCGAGCGATGAACAGGTAGCCCAGCGGGTAGAAGACGACGCCCACGACGAGGTGGAGCAGTTCGGCCAGCCAGCGGCTGTCCAGGCCGAACACGCTCTGCACGAGGGCTGCCGGCTCGAGCGGTCCTCCTACGCCCGGGAGATGAGGGGTGACCCAGCGCGCCCAGACTTCCCAGGCAACGTCGGCAGCGGCGCCGGCCAGCAGGGCCGTGACCAGCGTGGCCGCGGCCAGTGGCGGAAAGAGGCTGACGGCCGGGCGGGTTGGCAGCACGGATGGGGCTGCCGGTGCAGATGAAGGCTGCATGCCACGCTCCATGGAAGGCTGGTTCATCGGACGATGTCGGTCAGCTTGGAAACGGTCGACCAGCTCCGGTCACCGTTCGTGATGTAGCCCACCGGGTCCTTCGACCATTCGGCCTGGATGTCGGCGTTGTAGTTCAGGTAGAGCTTGCCGGAGACGACCGAGAAGGCGGTCGGATCGGCATCGGCCTTGTAGCCCTTGGCGGTCGCATAGGCGCAGAAGCCGCCATACTGGGGCAGGTAGGCGGCCGGGTTCGCCAGGAACTGGTCGCGATGGGCGGCCGAGGCGAAGCGGTAGGTGACGCCGTCCTGCGAGGCCGTGAACGCGGCCGGCCCTTGTACCGGCTTGTGCTCGCTGAAATAGGCGACCGGATCGTAGCCTTCGATGGCAAGGCCATCGGTCTCGTTGATCTCGCCGGCAAGGCCGGCGCCGAACGAACCCACCACAAAAAGGCCAGCCACGGCACCTGCGCATGAGCTGCGCCTTGCCGCCTCCAAGGGAGCCGCAGGAGGTACAGAACGCTGCATCGGACATCTCCTCTCCATATATGCGTGATGCATATATTAGTGGATGTCGTGGTTGATGTCTATGCTCCATGCATATAAATAAGCCGCATGAACTACGACCGAACCGCAAACATCCTGGGTGCCCTGGCGCTCGGGATCGCCGACCAGATCCGGGCCGCCAGCGAACGACAGGCATCGGAGGGCGGACCCGCGCCGGCGGCCGTCGCCCTGATCGGGCATGACCCGGGCCTGTCGATCGACCGGCTGCGGCGCGCGCTGGGGCTCTCGCATCCGGGTGCGGTGCGGCTGGTCGACCGGCTGGTGGCCAATGGGCTCGTGCTGCGCCGCCCCTCCATCGAGGATGGCCGAGCCGTGGCGCTGGTCCTGACGGAGGAAGGCCTGCGGCAGCGCGATGCGATCCTGGCCGAGCGCCATGCGGGGCTGACCGCTGCCCTGACATGCCTGGCGTCGGAGGAGCGGGCGCAACTGGACAGCCTCGTTGCGAAACTGCTCGGCGGGTTCGTGCGCGACGCAGGGCATGCCTACGCCGTGTGTCGCCTGTGCGATGAACGGACCTGCCAGGACTGCCCGGTCGAGGAGGCGTTGCAGGACCGGGCTAGTTAGCCTCGGTGCTACGCAGCCGGCTCATCATGTCGGGCCACGTCGGCTCGCCAGTCGCTACCGGCCCGGACGGCCGCCGTCGCGGCAAGTGTCTACGCGGCTCCTGCAGCCTGCACCCGTGCCGCCTGACGGAACAGCCAAGCCGACAGGAGCCATAGCAAGGCGAAGATGCCGGTCAGGACCGCCAGTTTCCCCGGCCCGTCCGCCCCGGTGGAGCCCCATCCGGCGGCCAGGGCGGTCGCCCCGGCCGAGATCTGGGCAAGGGCGGTCAGGGCTGACGCGCGAGCCATGCCTTCAGGCCGCAGGCGCACGAGGAGGGCACCGAGGACCGCCACGGCGAGCACGCCGCCATACATCAGGTTGGCCGGGTGGTCTTCTGACCCGATGATGCCGGCGGCCAAGCTGATCCAGGCGAGGAAGAGCGCTGTGACGATCAGGATGCCGAGCGCCACACGGTAGGCGATGTTCCCGCTCGTCCTGGCCCCCAGCTCATAGGCGCCGCAAGCGCCGAACAGCATGGCCCCCATGATGGCGAAGTCGGCCCCGTCCCAGGCCATCTCATCGGTGAACAGCATGGCGACCAACGGCAGCAGCAGGAGAAGGGCTGCCACCGACCAGGGTACCATCCAACGGCGGCGCCTTCCGCCATGCTCCATTGTTCCCGCCATGGCCTCGCCTCCATGCGTGGGTGACGGCCTGCAGCCTAGCTCAAGGCCAACCGCGGATCGCCCGGATCGTGGGGCCAATGCTCGGCAAGCGCCTCACTGTGTATCCAGCCGGTCGTCCAGCGCGTCGCGCAAGCCGTCGCCAACGAAGTTGAAGCTGGCCACGGCCAGCGTGATCATCACGCCCGGGAAGATTGCGAGCCAGGGGGCGGAGACCAGGTATTGCTGGGCGTTGTTCAGCATGTTGCCCCAGCTCGCCATGGGCGGCTGGATGCCGTAGCCCAAAAAGCTGATATAGGATTCCATCAGGATCGCGCGGGCGACCGTCAACGTTGCGGCCACGACGATCGGGCCGACGACGTTGGGCAAGAGCTCGCGGAACATGATCGCGGCATCCGAGACGCCCAGCATCTCGGCGGCCACGGTGAAGTCGCGTTCGCGCAAGGACCGGATCTGGTTCTGGACGACGCGGGCCACTTCCATCCAGGAGGTGGCGGCAATGATCAGCGTGATGGTGATCACGTTGGGCTTGATGAAGGCGGCCAGCGCCAGGAGCAGGAACACGGACGGGAAGCATAAGATTGCGTCCACGATCCGCATGAGGACGGCGCCGATCCAGCGGCCGTAATAGCCGGCCACGGCACCCACGATCGTCCCGATCACGGTGGAGACGATCATGGCGAGGAAGCCCACGGTGAGCGAGATCCGGCCGGCATTGAGCAGGCGCGCGGCATGGTCGCGGCCGAGCGGGTCGGTGCCCAGGATGTGGAAGCCGGAGAGCGGCGGGGCGAAGCGGTTGCGGATGTCGATGAACAGCTGGTCGTAGGGGATGAGATAAGGGCCGAAGGCTGAAAGCAGGACCAGCAGCACGATCATGACGATGCCGAACACGGCCAGGCGGTGGCGCAGGAATCGGCGCAGCGCACGGTTCCTGGCGGGAGCCGGCAGGGTGGCCGGGGTCGCGGGGATGGCAGCCTGGGCCATGCTTGTCAGTCCAGTCGGATACGCGGGTCGACGATGGCGCAGAGCAGGTCGGCCAGCAGGTTGCCGACCAGCACCATGATCGCGGAGAAGACCAGGATGCCCATCACCACGGGGTAGTCGCGGTAGGAGAGCGAATCCAGGAACAGGCGTCCCATGCCGGGCCAGGTGAACACGGTCTCGGTCACGAGCGCCCCACCCAGGAGGGTCGGGATCTGCAGGCCCGCCAGCGTGATCATCGGGATCAGCGCGTTGCGCATGGCGTGGCGAAGCAGGATCTGCCGCTCCGGCAGGCCCTTGGCACGGGCGGTGCGGATGAAGTCCTGGTTGATCACGTCCAGTATGGAGGCGCGCATGTAGCGGCTCCATACGGCGACCTCGACCAGGGCCAGCACCAGGGATGGGGCGATCAGGTGGTGGAGATAGTCCCAGAAGGAGGCGTCGCCGATCGTGTAGCGGTTGCCGGGCGGCAGCCAGCCGAGCTTGACCGAGAAGATGTAGATGGTGACGAGGCCGAACCAGAAGGTCGGGATGGAGAGCGCGATCATCGCACCGATGGTCGCCAGCGAGTCGAAGAAGGAATAGCGGCGGATCGCCCCCATCACGCCGATCCATACGCCGAGGAAGATGGCGATGATGGTGGCGGTGATCATCAACTCCAGGGTCGCCCACAAGTGCGAGCCGATCACGTGGAGCACGGGCTGTGAATCGCGGTAGGAGCGGCCCCAGTCGCCCATGAGCAGGCGGGTGAACCATTCCCAGTACTGGACGGGCAGGGGCCGATCCAGGCCCATCTGCTGGGCGATCCGGGCGATGTCCTCCTGGGACATGCCGGGCACCATCGCGAACTGCGACAAGGGTCCGCCGGGTGCCAGGTAGAGCACGCCGAACCCGATCATGGACACGAGCCAGAGCAGCACCACGTTCTGCCCGAGCCTGCCGAGAAGATAGCGCCCCATCCCGGCTCCTCCTCCGATGCGGAGCCGGGGCAGCCCGAAGAGCCGCCCCGGTCCCTGTTCAACCTGTCGTGGTCAGGTGGCCCAGTACCACTCGTTCGCGTTCCAGCAGTTCTCCTGGACCGCGACGTTGGGCTTGAAGTTCTGCAGGCCCTCCTTGATGCCTTCCACCATCGTGTACTGGAAGATCGGCAGGTAGGGCAGGTCGCGTCGGGTGACCTCCTGCATCTTGGCGTAGACCTCCTTGCGCTTGGCCTGGTCGGTGGTCGAGGCACCTTCGGCCAAGAGAGCATCCACCTCCGGGCTGTTATACTGGGTGGTGTTCTGGCCGGTGCCGCCCTGGGCGCCGATCGACTTGCTGTGGAAGAAGTCGTTGGCGTCCGGATCGGGGCCGATGCCGAAGCCAATGCCGACCATGGCGGTCTCGAACTTCGACATCATCCAGTATTCGCCCCACATCACGGCGGGCGGCAGGTTGGAGATGTTCATCTTCGCACCGACCTCCAGCCAGTTCTGCTGGAGGAACTGCTGCGCCTGCTCGCGGGTCTGGTTGCCGGCGGTGGTGGAGTTCGTGAACTCCAGCCGCACGCCGTCCTTCTCGCGGATCCCGTCACTGCCAGGCACCCAGCCGGCCTCGTCCAGGATCTGCCTGGCCTTGTCGGGATTGTACTCGTGCTTGGGCAGGTTCGGGTTGAACGCCCAGGACTCCTTGGGCAGGAACGATTCCGTCGGAATCGGCAGGCCGTAATAGATCGCCTCGATGATGCTCTGCTTGTCCATGGCATAGTAGAGCGCTTCGCGGACCTTTGGGTCCTTGAACACCGGCAAGCCGGTATTGCAGGCGATGTTTTCAACGAAGGGCTGCGGCACCGGCATGACCACCCGGCCTTCCAGCGACTTGGCGGTCTCGTACTTGTCCGGTGAGATGCCCTGGATGCCCGTGTAATCGACGTCACCCGTCTGGAACTGGGTGAACAGCACGGTCATGTCGGGGATGTACTTGAAGATGATCCGCTCCAGGTACGGACCGTCCCCGTGATAGTCCTCAAAGGCTTCCAGCGTGATGTGGTCGCCTGGGACGCGCTCGGCCCACTTGAAGGCGCCGGTGCCGACCGGAGCGTTGTTGAAGGCGGCGGTGTTCGGGTCGGCTTCCTTCTCCAGGATGTGCTTGGGCACGATGAAGGTCCAGGAGAGGATCGCCGGGTAGGGCGCGTAGGGCTTCTCCATGCGCCAGGTGAGCTCGGTCGGGCTCACCACCTGGATGTCGCGCACCAGCTCGTGGCCGGCACGGCGCCCGGCGCGAAAGTCCGGGTTGTTGATCAGCTCGATCGTGTACTTGACGTCTTCGGCCGTGAACGGCGTGCCGTCATGCCACTTGACGTTGTCCTTGAGCTTCAGCCGCCAGGTCAGGCCGTCCGCCGAGATTCCGCCGTTCTCTGCGGTCGGGATCTCCGTGACCAGGTCGGGGATCAGGTTGCCGTCGGGGCCCGGCCGCCAGAGCGGGCTGAACAGGTTGAAGTAGACGCCCTCGTCCACCTCGATGTGCAGCATCAGCGGATTGAAGACCGTGGGCTCCTGGGAAAAGCCGATCACCGCCTGGCCCGTGGGCTTTTCCGGCGGGGTGGCGGCCTGGGCCTGGCCGACCCAGCCGATCGAGGGACCCATCCAGACGGCAGCACCGCCGGCCAGGCCCATCGCCATCAGCTTGCGCCGGCTCGGCCGCGTCAGGCTGCTCGTGTCCACCATTCGATCCGTCATGTGAAAATCCCCCTCTGCTTTCCCCTTGGGATGCAAGGCCGACGCCGGTCGTTGCCGGCACCGGCCAGAAAACGATCAGGCATGGCCCATCGGAACGATCGGGCTGCCGTCCATGAAACGTGACAGACGGAATGCCGTCGGGTCCACCACCGGATCCCTGCCCATCACCATGTCGGCGATGAGCTTTCCCGCACCCGGCCCGATTCCAAAGCCGTGGCCGGAGAAGCCGGTCGCGATGGTGAAGCCGGGTATGCTGTCGACATGCGAGATCACCGGCACGATGTCCGGCGTGACGTCGATGCGGCCGGCCCATTGCTGGACGATCTTGGCGTCCTTGAAGGCCGGGAAGCTGTCCGTGAGCTTGGAGAGCGCGCGCCTCGTGACCTTCTCGACCGGTGCCGGGTCGTTCACGCGGATCTGCTCGAACGGTGTGGTCTGGTCGCCGGTCCAGCGCTTGGGCCAGCGGGCTTCCTGCATGAAGCGGCCGTTCATCGCGATCTGGTAGGAGCGCCACTCCAGCTTGATGGCCGGGGTGAACTCCTTCATGAACTTGAAGCTGTTGGGCACCAGCTCGTGCACGTTGGTGCTGCCGTCCGCGATCGTGTAGCCGCCGTCCAGCCGCTTCCTGAAGGCGTAGTCGCCGACCCAGAGCGCGTGCTCCGGGACGTTCTCCAAAGGCGCGGTGCGCATCACCGAGTTGATCACGGTGAGCTGCGGCAGGCGGATGCCGAGATTGCCGGCGAACAGGTTCGACCAGGCGCCACCGGCCAGCACCACGTGAGAACAGGGGATCAGGCCCTTTTCGGTCATCACGCCGGACACCTTGCCGCCCGCCTGCTCGACCGTGCGCACCGCGCAGTTGGTGAGCACGTAGGCACCCATGCGCTGGGCGTAGCGCGCAATGGCCGGGGCGGCCTTCTGCGGCTCGGCCCGCCCGTCCGAGGCCGTGTAGAGCGCACCCACGAACTTGCCGTCCGAACCCGGCATCAGCTTCTCGAACTCGGCCTTGCCGATGGCCTTAGTGTCCAGCTGGTAGGGCTGTGAATGCTGCAGCCATTCCTCGTGCTTGGCCATCTCGGCATCGCTGCGAGCGCCGTACATGATGCCGGTCGTTCGAAAGCCGGTCTCGGCACCGATCTTCTCGTTCAGCGTCGACCAGAGTTTCAGGGATTCGATGATGAGCGGGATCTCGCGCGGGTCGCGGCCCTGCTTGCGTACCCATCCCCAGTTCCGGCTCGACTGCTCGCCGGCGATGTGCCCCTTCTCGCACAAGGCGACGGAGACGCCGCGCTCGGCCAGGTACATGGCGGTCGAGGTGCCGATGATGCCGCCGCCGATGACGACGACGTCCACCCGTTCCGGCAGCTTGTCGTTGGGTTCGACGGGGTCGACTACAGGTCCCATGAAATGAACTCGCTCTTCCGCGTGTTGAGGGTCAGTAGGAATCGTCCAGGGACGAGTTGATGGGAATCTCCGAAACGCTGGCCGTGTTCGGCAGGTCGAGCGCAAACGCCACGATCCGCGCGATGTCCTTTGGGTCGGTCATCTCGTTCGCGGCCTTGTCGGTGACGCTGAAGGCCATGTCGGTCGCCACGAAACCCGGGCAGATCGCGACCGAGCGGATCCCGTGGTCCCACCCGGCCTGGCGGATGGCATGGGAGAGGGCCAACGCTGCGAACTTGCTGACCGAGTAGAGGCCGGACTGCGCGGTCTTCACCCGCTTGCCCGAAAGGGACACGACCGTCGCGACGCGGCCGCGGCCGGATGCGACGAGGTAGGGCCAGGCAGCCCGGGCGAGGCGGAGCGGCGCCTTGACGTTGATGTCGAGCAGGGCGTCGAGATCCGAATCGTCGGCCTCGATCACGGTCTTGGGGATCATGATCCCGGCATTGGCGACCACTGCATCGATCCGGCTATGGCGTCCTGCCACCGCCTCGACCCAGGCAGCCTCGCTCTGCCTGTCCGCAGCATCGTAGGCCTGGACGTGGCAGCGCTCGCGCAGGTCGTCCGGCACGCTGTCCGGCCGGCGGACGCCGATCGAGACGTTCCAGCCGTTCGACGCCAGTTCCCGGGCGGTGGCGGCACCGATGCCGCGATTGCCGCCCGAAATCAGGACGACGCGCTCGTTGCTCATGACATTCCCTTCAAGCCGCGGCCTCCGACGGGTTGCCGTGTCGGTTGGGCAGGGGCGAGACATGGTGCTCGTAGAGCCGCTTCAGGATGCGCAGGAGCTGGGCCTGATCGCCCTTGTCGAGGACGCCGAAGAAGCGGTCGGACTGCTCGCGCGCGATCCGGCGCACCTGGTCCACCAGCTTCTCGCCCTTGGGCGTGAGATAGAGCTCGTGGGCACGGCGCTCCTCGGCGTCGATCTTGTGCTCGATCAGCCCATGGCCCTTCATCTGCTCGAGCAGCCGCGCCATCGCGGAGCGGTCGCGCTGGATGAAGTGGGCGATTACCGAGGGGCGGATGCCGGGGTTGGCATGCACCATCAGCAGCACCGAGACCTTGCCGGTGCCGTGCGCCAGCTCGACCTGGCTGATCGCCTGGTCGTAGTCGCGGTTGAGCGCGATGCTCATGCTGCGTGCATAGAAGCTCAGCAGATCGCCCAGCACGTCGAACGAGACGTCCGAGTAGTCGATGGTCCTGGGCTCCATCCGGCCGCTGGCGGGCATGGGACTTCCTCCGGCCGGTCAGTAGGGCGGAGGGTTCACGCCCTCACGCCTGGCGACCCACTGATCGCGGGCACGCGTGACGGACAGGAACAGGCGCGGGACGAACTTCATATAGAGCGGCGCCGCTTCCAGCGGCTCCAGCGGCAGCGCCAGGTCCTCCTTGGGCACCCCCATCGCCCATTCCGACAGCACGGTGCCCATCATGGTGCCCGTGGGGACGCCACGGCCGGAGTAGCCGAGCGAAGCCACGATGCCAGGCGCCAGCTCGAACAGGCGAGGGAAGGTCTTGGGCTGCATGTCGAGGTCGCCGGTCCAGTAGTACTGGAAGTCGACCTCGCTCAGCTGCGGCAGGATCCACTTCAGCTTCTCGGCCGTCAGCTTCTTCGTGTAGTCGTGGTCGTCCCCGCGTCGCCCCTCGACAAACACCGAGGTGACCAAGCGGCCGTCCTTGTTGTACTTGTAGATCATCGGGTCGTCGCGGGTCTCGACGACCGTGTGGTTCTCAGGCGCCACTGTCTTGCGGACATTGTCCGAGAGCGGCTGCGTCGCGAGGATGGCGACGGAGAGGATGGTGAAGGTCTTGTCGAGGCCGGGCCAGTAGCCGTCAGTATAGGCGCCGGTGCCGCACACCACCTTGTCGGCCGTGACCGCCCCGGTGGGCGTCACGACGCGCCAGCGCTTGCCTGCAGTCTCGATGCCCCTCACGGGCGAGTAGGTGTGGATGACACCGCCCTGCGAGATGACCGCGCGTGCCAGGCCGCGGGCATAGGCCAGGGGGTTGAGATGGCCGCCTTCGGGATGCAGCCAGGCACCGTAGTAGCGGGGCGAACCGGTCAGCCGCTCCGTCTCGGCCTTGTCCAGCAGATGCGTGGTCTTGCCCGCGGACGCATAGGTGCGCTGCTTTTCTTCAAGCACCTTCACCTTGGAGGGTGCATGGGCGACCATCAGGTAGCCGTTCTGCACGCCCTCGCAGTCGATGCCGTAGCGGCGGATGATGTCGAAGGCGAGATTGGTGGCGTTTGTCTGCCGCTGCACCAGGCGCTCGCCATAGACCGGGCCCAGCATCTTGCGCACGGTCGGGATCGAATAGAAGTGGAAGGTCGGCGTGCAGTGGCCGGCATTGCGGCCGGAGCCGCCAAAGCCGATCTCCTTGGCTTCCAGGAGGACGACCCGCACGCCCTTCTCGGCGAGATGCAGCGCCGTCGACAGGCCGGTATAGCCGCCGCCGACCACGCAGACATCGGCCGTCACTTCGCCGTCGATGGGATCGGTCGGCGGCGCCGGTGGCGCCGTCGCGTACCAGAGCGAAGGTTCGAGCGGCGAACGCTGCATCCTTTCCGACTCCCATCGACCAGAATCAGAAGCAGAAGATGCTTGGCCGGAACTTGCGCCCGCAGGCTGCATGTTCCGCCATGACTTCGAGGAAGCGCGCGAGCATGGCCCGATAGTCCAGCCACGACGGTGAACATTGGATCATCGTCTTGCTGGTCTACTGAGGCGCTCCTGGATGATGGATGTCATCCACTATGGTGGTCGTCAAGGGTTTTCCCCAGGCGCCGTCACCGTTCCGCCTCGCTTCTGCCATACGGCTGACGCTGCGCCGTGGCACCGGCAGCGCGGGCTCCACCCGGGGCATAGCCGAAAGATCATGCATGTCTGAGACCAATAGGACTGGCCAAGCCGCCGCCATGTTCCGCCGCCGCACGCTGCTCGGCGCCGCCGCCGCGGGCGGTGCCGCGCTCGTCGCTGCGCCATTCGCTGGGAGCAAGGCACGTGCCAGCTCCGGCACGGTCAACGTGTTCGCCTGGGGCGACTACGTGCAGACCTTCAACGAAGGTGGCCTCGCCAAGAAGTTCACCGACCAGACCGGCATCCAGGTCCAGCTCTCCACCTACGGCTCGAACGACGAGCTGGAGAACAAGCTGCGGGCGTCGGGCGGCAAGGGCTTCGACATCGTGTTCCCCTCGGTCGACACCGGGCCGAACTATTACAAGGACGGTCTGCTCGCCCCCATCGACGAGACCAAGTTCAAGGTCGAGCAGGTCATCCCCTCGATCTACAAGAGCTCCGTCCGCCTGGGCGCCACCCATCGCGGCAAGCGCCACCTGATCCCGTTCGACTGGGGCACCGAGGCGATCACCTGGGACTCGGAGAAGCACCCGGACCTGAAGTACGGCGAGCTTTCCTATGGCGACATGTGGAAGGAAGGGCTGACCAAGCAGGTCGCCATGCGCCAGAAGTCGGTGCTGGTGGGCCTTGCCCTCTATCTCGACAGCACCGGCGAAGTGAAGTCGGACCGGGGCATGGACCTGGTGAAGTCCGAGGCGGACAGCCGGCGCGTGTTCAGCGAGGTCACCGACTGGGCGATCGCGCGCAAGCCGATCATCTGCGCCTACTGGAACAATGCCACCGAGGCGACCTCGGCGTTCACCGATGCCGGCTGCACGATCGGCCAGACCTGGGACACGACCGGCATTCTCCTGAACCGCAACAACGGCTCCAAGTGGCGCTACTCCATGCCGAAGGAGGGCGGCCTTGCCTGGACCGACACGATCGGCATCCCGGCCGGTGCGGAGAATGTCGAGCAGGCCTATGCCTTCATCGACTTCATGCTGAGCCCCGAGGCCGGTGGCATCTTCTCCAACAATACCGGCTACAATTCCTGCGCCGTGGGTGCCGACCAGCACCTGAGCGAGGAGAACAAGGCGGCGTTCGCCATGGCCTATCCGGACCAGGCGGCGATCGACAATCTGTGGTGGTGGCCGCCGCAGACGCCGTTCTTCGCGGCCTTGCGCACCGAGTACGTCGAGAAGTTCACCAACGCCTGATCGACGTCGCTTCGGCGGACAGGCCCGGCATGGTCCGGGCCTGTCCGCATGGCCGCCGGATACCTCATGCGCAAGCTCTTCCAGAAGCTGGGCATCGTCCCGGCCACGATCGCCTGTTTTCTTGCCGCCTTCTGGGTGCTGGGCCTGATCGTCCTGCCCCAGGCCACCATGATCGAGCGCTCGCTCTGGTGGGAAGAGCAGCCGGCCGACGCGCAGGATGCCGTCCAGAAGCTCGACCAGGCCTGGATCCGCCAGGCCGAATTGTCGCTGGAGGACCCGTCGCCCGAGCGTGACACGGAGCTTGCCGCCGTCGAGGCCGAGATCCAGCGCCTGGAAACACTGGACACCGCACCCGTGCGCGCCTGGGGCCTGACCAATTACGTGCGCATGAGCGGGCTGCACCTGCGCATCTTCCTTTGGACGCTGGCGGCCTCGCTGGCCGTGACGCTGATCGCCTTCGTGGTCTGCTATCCCGTGGCCTGGGCGGTGGCGACGGCAGGTCCCGGCCTGCGCGGGCCGATCCTGCTGATGGGCCTGATCGTGCCCTATGCCGTGAACGAACTGCTCCGCATCTTCGCCTGGCTGATCCTGCTCGACCGGGAAGGGGTGGTGAACACGCTGCTCCAGGCCCTGGGCATGCCGGGCGTGCCCTTCGTCGAAACGGGCTCCGGCGTCTTCATCACCATGGTCTACACCTACGTGCTGTTCATGGTGTTCCCGATGCTGAACTCCATGGAAACGCTGGACCGGTCCCAGGTCGAGGCAGCGCGCGACCTGGGTGCGAGCATCCCGCAGATCCACCGCCGCGTGGTGATCCCGCACAGCCGGCCGGGCATCGCCATCGGCTGCATCATGGTGTTCATGCTGGCGGCCGGCTCCTATGCCGTGCCCTGGATCATGAGCCGGGGCGTCGGCGGCGACTGGTTCACCCAGCTCGTTTACCGGCAGTTCTATGAGGCCAACCAGTGGAATGTCGGCGCCGCCTATGCCGTCACGCTGTTGATCGCCTGCCTCGCCTTCGTGTTGCTCGTCATGAAGGTGATGCGCGTCTCCTTGCGGGAGATCGCCCGATGAACGCCGGACGCGCCAGCCGCACGCTGCTGGATGCCTATCTCGTCCTGTTCTTCCTCTACCTGGCCGCACCATTGCTCGTGATGATGGCAGCCGCCTTCAACGCCTACCCGCAGCCCTCGGTGACCCGCTGGCAGGGCTTCACGCTTCACTGGTTCGCCGCGCTGTTCACCGATGCCAGGCTCGGCACGGGCGTGCTGCATTCCTTCCTTGTGGCAGCCGGCGTCATCGCCATCGCGATCCCCTGTGGCCTGGCAGGGGCGGCGATCCTGTCCCGGCTGGAAGGCAAGGCCACCAACCTGCTCTACGCCGTCATGGTGAGCCCGATCCTCACACCTGGCCTGATCCTGGGCCTGTCCACGCTGATCTTCTGGAGCCCGGTCGGCATCGGCGCCGGCCTGACACTCGCCACGCTCGCGCAAGCCAGCTTCATCACCTCCTACTGCATGCTGATGTTCCTGGCGCGTCTCGCCCGCTACGACCCGACCCTGGACGAGGCAGCCCTCGACCTCGGTGCCAACCCTGCCTTCGTGTTCCGCCGGATCACCCTGCCGTTCCTGTGGCCGACCGTGCTGGCGGCAGGCGGGATCGCGTTCCTGCAGTCCTTCGAGAACTACAACACGACCGTGTTCGCCATCGGCGGCGACTACACATTGCCGGCCGAGATCGGCTCGCGGATGCGCTTCGGGCTCTCCCCCGCGATCGCGGCGCTGGGCGTGCTGTTCGTGGTGGCGACGGTGGGCGGGGCGGTGGCCTGGGTGGTGCTCAGGCGGCGGGAGAGAGGAGGATAGGTGCAAGCCTCAAGTCATCTGGCAAGCCGGACGCCTGACACCGGCGCACCACCCTCCCGCCTTACCACCCTGTTGTCATGGCCGGGTCCGGCCCGACCAAACCAAGTGATGAGAAAGGCGCAAGCTGGTTCGCTAGATCAACTTAAGGTAGAAATATGTCCCCGTCCTGTGCCATTACGTCCTCCTCACCGAGCAGGAGATCCCGATGGCGGCGACCACCACCATGGCGCGGGTGCGGACCGTGGCGTTCGCGGGGCTGGAGGTGCGGGACGTCGATGTGGAGGTGCAGCTGGCCAGCGGCATGCCGGCCTTCACGCTGGTGGGGCTGCCGGACAAGGCGCTGGCGGAAAGCCGCGAGCGGGTGAGGGGCGCGCTGGGGACGCTCGGGATCTCGCTGCCGCCAAAGAGGATCGTGATCAACCTCGCACCGGCCGACCTTGCCAAGGAAGGCAGCCATTTCGACCTGCCGATCGCGCTCGGGCTGATGGTCGTGCTGGGCCTGCTGCCGCCGGCGGCGATCGAGGGGCACCTGGTGCTGGGGGAACTGGCGCTGGATGGGGCGATCCGCGCGGTGCAAGGGGTCCTGCCGGCAGCCCTGGCCGCCAGCGAGCGCAAGCTCGCGATGATCTGCCCGGGCGACTGCGGCGGCGAGGCGGCATGGCTTGCCAGCGAGATCGAGGTAGTGGCGGCACCGTCGCTCTCCTCGCTGATCAACCACCTGCGCGGCGTCCACCGGCTGCCGCCGCCCGAGCCGGCGCTCGCGAGCGAGGAAGGTGGCTATCCCGACCTGAAGGACGTGAAGGGCCAGGAGACCGCCAAGCGGGCGATCGAGGTCGCGGTGGCCGGGCACCATCACCTGCTGATGAGCGGGCCGCCCGGCTCGGGCAAGTCGATGCTGGCGGCTCGGCTGCCCGGGATCATGCCGCCGCTCGACCCGGCCGAAGTGCTGGAGGTCAGCATGATCGCGTCGATCGCGGGGCGGCTGGAGGGCGGCAGGCTGACCCGGCGGCGGCCGTTCCGCAGCCCGCATCACGGCAGCTCGATGGCGGCGCTGGTGGGGGGCGGCAGCAACGCGCGGCCGGGCGAGATCAGCCTGGCGCACAAGGGTGTCTTGTTCCTGGACGAGTTGCCGGAGTTCCACAGTATTAGGTAGCAAACACACCTCGTGCCGAATGCCGTTTGTGTGGCTTCCCCGCTACACTTCCATCCATGGCCAACCGCCACCCCGACGTGTGCATAAAGCGCCGCGTCTTCGCCCGTAGCCTGCTTGAGGTCGTGCGCTGTGCCGACCAGCCGATGACCACGCACGAGGTCACGCGAGCCATGATGCTGCGGCTGAAGCTGAACCCGTTCGATCGTGATGCTGTGATGCGCCTGGCTGTGCGGGTTGAGGAAGCCCTGAGAAGCTATGCCAAGCGCGAGCTGGTCGAGCGCACGTTCTACGGGCCGATGGCGGTTGGCTGGCGGATCACTGACCAGTGGAGGCTACCATGAGCGACCTTGCCGAACTGCCCAAGGGCGAACGACCGAACACGATTGCGGGCCTGCTCCAGAAGCGTGAGCAGCTTGTGAACGTCCGCAAGCAGCTTGAGGCCGATCTCCGCAAGGTGACGTGCGATATCGACCATCTAGACGCTACGGTGCGCCTATTCGATCCAGAGACCACGCCAGCGGCCATCAAGCGCTATGCGACCAAGCACAGGGCGAAGCGAGGGCATGTGACGCGGTTCGTGCTGGAGCGGCTGAGGTCGGGCGATCTGGTAACGACGCGAGAGCTTACGGAGCAGTGGCTTGAGGCGCGCAAGCTACGGACGGATGACGCTACCTTCGCCACGATTCGCAAGCGCATCGGCGCTTGCTTGGGCAAGATGAGAGACAATGGGACGGTGGAGGCGTTAAATACCGGCAACCTGTACCGGGGTTATCGGCTAGTTCTTCAGGACGGGCCTACAGGGATGCATCAGCACTTATGACATCCGCACTTACGACATTGTGTGGTTTGTCAAAAACAATCCTCCACCTGCCGATGATATCACGGCCGAGGAGAGAAGGTATATCTTCGTTGTGCTCTGTCTTCCTCATGATTCTCAAATATACTTGATATAGGAACAGAGGAGTTCCTGGCGCGCTGAACGCGATCATAGCAGGCGCTACGAAATCACTGCTTTGGCCACCTATGCCAGTAGAAATAGCAGTTTGAGTAAGTTTGCTGTAGTCGAGAGACAAGCGAGCAGCATCTGCCGGCATTAGCACAGAGCCATCCGCGCCAGTATCAACTAAAAAAGAAACTGGTCCCCGGACCCTGAGCCCGGGATCGTCACATAAGCCTCAATATACGGTGCGGTTGTTGTGTCGCCAAACCGACCCGTTATTGTACCTAGAGGATTAATGTTCTTTCTTCCGTGTCGATAAAGCGAACTATCGCCTCCGACGCCGGTATATCTTCCTCTTTCAGCTTTGTCATGAGCGATTTCATGTCAGTGGCGCTTGCGGCAACTCTGCCGCGATAGACGGCAATCCACTGCATTGGGTGCGTATTGATCAGCCTCGGGTGGTTCGACGAGAGTACAGAAGCCGCTTGCCTGTACTCCTCTATCTGTCGAGCAATCTCCCGTGGGCTGGCCCCAAGCTGTTCGATCAGATCACGTTCTTCTACATCAACCATGGCCGCCTCCTCCCGCTGAGATTGCGTAGGTGATCGGAACGTAAGCGCGGGGGCGAGTCTCGGCAACCTGTATATTGACAACTAAGACATTCTCGCGGGAGTTGAGACGTCACGATCAGGCCGATCGCTGCCAGTACCCGCACCAGTTCCGGCTCTTGCCGTGGCTCAGCGCACCGACCGTAGCCCGCTCCAACTGCACGCCGTTGCTCTCCCGGCGCATGTCTTCCTTCCACGCCGCCTCACCAGCATAGAAGCGCAGGTACGGCCCGCTGATGTGGTGGTGCTGGCCGTACTCGGCGCGGCGCAGGCGGCTGAAGAAGCTCTCGGCCTGATTGGTGCAGGAGCCTTCATCCGAGAACGCCACCAGATGGTTGATCCGCTTCATGGCAAAGCGAGCATGCAGCGCGTCCCATGACGCCGCTTCGTCGGCATGCACGGTCGAGCCAGCCTGCACGCGACGGGCGATGGTCGACACCGCCTCTTCCTCGCTGCGGACCACGAACGGCAGCGTCCGGCCGTTGCGTTCGCGCATGACAACCACGACGCGGCGCTTGCCGGTCTGGTGCTGGGCCAGACGGCGGTCCTTGCGATCCGCCTTCCTGTTGGCCTGCCGGATGTGACCGCCGACATAGCAGCCGTCGATCTCGACCTCACCCTGCGGGCGGTAGCGGTCCTGGTCCGCACTCATGCTCTCGCGGATCTTGTGCGCCATGACGAAGGCCGTCTTGTACTGCACATCCAGGTCACGGCCGAGCTGCAAGGCGCTCAGGCCCTTCACCGCGTTCACGCTGATCGCAATGGCGAGCAGGTAGGTACGGATCGGCAGCTTGCGGCTGGCGAAGATGGTGGAGGACGTGACGGTGAACTGATGCAGGCACGCCTTGCACTTGAAGATGCGGCGCGTCTTGAACTCGTAGCACGCCACGCACTCGCAGCGCGGGCAGACGGCCTCGCCCTTGGTGTCCTGCCAACGAAGCTTGCGGAACACGTCATAGGCTTCCTCGTCGGTCATCCGCGCCACGCGCACCAGCGAGAGGGTGCGGGCTGCGGCGGAGAGGAGGAAGTGTTGGGCCATCTGCATCGTATCCGTAACTTCCGTTACGAATATGGCTACACTAGCCTACGTTGTCAACGCTGTTCGTTACGGATACGATGCGTTTGTGAACGCAACCGAGGCAAAACGATGCACGACCAAGAATGGCTTGATTTGGTCAAGGGCATGCTCAAGGCCGAGATGAAGCGGCGCAACATGACCTACGACCAACTAGTAGCAAAGCTCGCCGAGATCGGCGTAACGGAGAACTCGCAGAACGTGAGGACCAAGATCAGCCGTGGTGGGTTCTCGGCCGTGTTCTTCGTACAGTGCCTCAAGGCGATGGGGGCAGCACGGATAGATCTGGATTAAGCTGATCCACCGGTCAGCTTGCGGAGCCGAGCAAGTAGCTTTCCATCACGCCTGGACAGATAGAATGCTTGCAACAGCTTCTGGCGCTCTCTCTGATAGTTGGCTATCGCTTCATCCAGTGTCTTGTTAACGTACTTTTCCCTCTTGTTCAGAGTGTTTTCGAGCGTAGCATCCAAAAATGAAACGTGCGTAGAACCCTCATGATAATCGCCTACTTCATAATGTCTAAGTAGCCTCGCTTTCTCCTCTCCATATGGAGAGAACAACAACGCATCACCGAATGGTCCTTCGATTAGGTTCTCGCCATACTCTTTTGCATCGTCGGTGAGTCTATTTATTATTGCACCAGCAGCAGGTCGGTCTATCTTGCCGGACGAGAGATCAGCCCGCATCGTACGCAGTTCTTCTCTGAAGAGGCCCAATCTTTCAGAGACACTGCGCCTAACTTCCTCAAGTTCGCCCTGAAAATTCTCGTCAGACACACACTCAGCGATAGCTTGCTTACGCTCCTTTTCCTCGGCCCGTTTCTGGGCAGCCTCACGGCCAGTCAGCATCCAGGTTTGGCGGACTGCGATCCAAATGACCGCAACCGTCATCGCCACAAACATAATGGCGGGCACCCACCAAGGCACCGTAAGGAACCAGCGGATAATTTGCCCAGCCATGTCTTGGGCAACTGGGATATCTCCAGGCACCGTCGCGTAGCCGATCATGTCAAACACGATCCTGACTACCGTCCAGCAGCCGGAGAGGAGCCAAATCCCGTAAAGGACGACGCGTGATAGAATCAGCCGCAGCATGATCGCAGCATGCCTCGGCAATCTTCCGATGTGTAGCCCAACAGGACACGCCCACAGCCGAACTCCCAGCGTTTCGGCTATAGGTGCATTTGCTACCTAAGGCCGGAGTTCCAGCGCAACGTGCTGGACGCGCTCCGCCAGCCGCTGGAGACCGGGCAGATCACCGTACCGCGGGCAGCGGCGCATGCGACCTACCCCGCAAGGTTCCAGCTGGTCGCGGCGATGAACCCGTGCCGCTGCGGCCATCTGGGCACGCGCGAGCTGCAGTGTGCCAAGGCGCCGCGCTGCGCCGACGACTACATGTCCCGGATCTCCGGCCCGCTGTTCGACCGGATCGACCTGGTGGTGGAGGTGCCGGCGGTGCAGCCGTCCGACCTGATGCTGCCCGCACCCACCGACGACAGCGCCACGGTGGCGGCCCGGGTGGCGGCGGCACGCGAGATCCAGTCGGAGCGGTTCGCAAGGGCCGGGCGGCCGGAGCTTCGGACCAATGCCGAGGCGCAAGGCGAAATCCTGGACGAGATCGCGCCATTGGAGCCGACCGCCCGCCAGCTGCTGGAGCGGGCGGCCAAGCACCTGCACCTGACCGCGCGCAGCTGGCACCGGGTCGTACGGGTGGCCCGCACGATCGCCGACCTGGACGGCAGCGACATCGTGCGCAAGGCGCAGATCGCCGAGGCGCTGGCGTTCCGCCGGCCGGCACCACGGCGGAGCTGAGCAGGCTCTCGTCTTCTCCCGGCCCGGCTGTCACCATCCTGTCGTGCACCAGGTCCTAAGCGGACGACGCTTCGACCTGTCCTGAGCGCACCAGGAGCCTCGACTTGCTGATCTGCCAGCTCACCGATCTCCACGTGGTCCCGAACGGCCGGCTGGCCTACGGGCGGGTTGCGACCAATTCCATGGTCGCCCGTGCCATTGACCGCGTCGCCTCGCTCCAGCCCCAGCCGGACGTGATCATCGTCACCGGCGACCTCACGGATTGCGGCCGCGAGGAGGAGTACCGCCTCCTGGCCGGGATGCTGGAAAGGCTGGCGCCGCCGGTGCTCGTGGTGCCCGGCAACCATGATCGGCGCGAAAACCTGCAAGCGATCCTGCCGCGCCATCTGGGCCGGCTGGACGGTTCCCTGCTGCATCATGTGGTCGAGGACTTTCCGGTGCGGATCGTCATGCTCGACACGGTGGTGCCGGGCCACGGCCATGGCGAGCTGGACGCTGCCAGCCTCGGCTGGCTGGAGGCGCGCCTGGCCGAGCAGCCGGGCAAGCCCACGATCCTGGCGATGCATCACCCGCCCTTCACGTCCGGCATCGGCCACATGGACGAGATCGGGCTGCGCCATCCCGAGCGGCTGGCCGCGGTGGTGGCCCGCCACCCCCAGGTCGAGCGCGTGGTCTGCGGCCACCATCACCGTCCGATGACCATGCGGTTTGCCGGCACCATCGCCAGCATCGCCCCATCGGTGGTCCATCAGGTCGATCTCGATCTTCGGCCGGGATCGGCCGCGGGCTTCGTGATGGAGCCGCCCGCCTTCCAGCTGCATCACTGGATCGACGGGAGCGGTCTGGTCAGCCACACCGTCTATGTCGACCTGGCCGAGGGTCCGTATCCGTTCAACGCTGATCCGGACTATCCCGGCTGACGGCGGCAAAGATGCTCGCCGATGGCGCCGCCAGGGACTAAACCGACGCCGCGATGAAGCGGTGGAGCGGATCATGGCGCGGCGGTTGCGGCTCGGGGTGAACGTCGATCACGTGGCGACGGTCAGGAATGCGCGAGGTGGCGCCCATCCGGACCCGCTGCGCGCCGCCGCGATGATCCGCGACGCCGGCGGCGACGGGATCACGGCCCATCTGCGCGAGGACCGTCGCCATATCCGCGACCACGATGTCGACCGGCTCAAGAGCGAGATCGACCTGCCGCTGAACCTGGAGATGGGCGTCACCGAGGAGATGCTGGGGATCGCGCTGCGCGTCCTGCCGCATGCGGCCTGCCTGGTGCCGGAGCGCCGCGAGGAGCGGACGACCGAGCACGGGCTGGCGGTAGCCGGGCAGGAAGAGCGGATGACGCCGTTCGTCGCGAAGCTGAAGGATGCCGGTATTCGCGTGTCGCTGTTCGTCGATCCCGATCCCAGGCAGCTCCTCGCTGCCTCCAAGGTCGGCGCGGACATCGTCGAGCTGCATACCGGCACCTATTGCGAGGCGGAAGGAGCGGAGCGGCAGCGCGAGCTGGAGCGGATCGAGGCGGCGGCCAGGCTGACGATCGAGCTCGGCCTGGAATGCCATGCCGGCCATGGGCTCGACTACGCGACCGTAGCGCCGATCGCGCGGCTGCCGGCGATGGTCGAGCTGAACATCGGCCACTTCCTGGTCGGCGAGGCGTTGTTCCGTGGCTGGCACGCCTCGATCGGCGAGATGCGCCGGCTGATGGACGAGGCGCGCGGGCTGACCCTATGATCCTGGGCATGGGTACCGACCTGATCGACATCCGGCGGATCGAGAAGACGCTGGCCCGCTTCGGCGACCGGTTCACCCAGCGCTGCTTCACCGAGACCGAGCGGAACAAGGCGGACCGGCGGCTGCGGCGCGCGGAGACCTATGCCAAGCGCTATGCCGCCAAGGAGGCGGTCGCCAAGGCACTGGGGACGGGCCTGGCGCGCGGCGTGTCCTGGCGGGAGATCGGGGTGGAGAACCTGCCCGGCGGCAAGCCGGTGGTGCGCCTGACCGGCCGTGCGGCCGAGCGCCTGGCCGAGATGACGCCGCCCGGCATGCGTCCCCATGTGGAACTCACCCTGACCGACGAGCCGCCGCTGGCACAGGCCATTGCGCTCATTTCCGCCGAGCCTGCCGCCTGAGCGCTGGAAGTTGATCGTCGGGCATGGCAAAAGTCCTTGCTTTATGAAGGCGCGTCAGGTCTTCCAGACCAACGTTTCGATAGGGTGTGGTTTGTCGGCTGGGACGGCCGGATCCTCGACCTTGTCACTTCCTTCCATGGCCCGAGCCCGATCCACTGATGCCCGATCACGTCGCGCTGGATAAGCGCAAGTCCTCCTCGGCGGTGGAAACCGTCAAGACGCTCGTCTACGCGATCCTGATCGCCGTGGTCGTGCGCACCTTCCTGTTCGAGCCGTTCAACATTCCGTCGGGCTCGATGAAGCCGACGCTGCTGGTCGGCGACTATCTGTTCGTCAGCAAGTACGCCTACGGCTACAGCCGCTGGTCGTTCCCGTGGGGCATCGTCCCGATCCAGGGCCGGGTGTTCGGCAGCCTGCCCGAGCGCGGCGACGTGGCCGTGTTCAAGCGCCCTGGCGAGAACGTCGACTACATCAAGCGGGTGATCGGGCTGCCGGGTGACCGCATCCAGATGCGCAGCGGCCGGCTCTACATCAACGGCGAGGAAGTGCCACAGGATCCGGCCGGGACGTTCAATGACCTGAACGAAGGCAGCGTGCCGATGTTCCGGGAAACCCTGCCGGGCGGGCGGGTGCACGAGATCCTCGACCGCTATCCCGACGGGCCCATGGACGACACCCGTGAATTCGAGGTCCCGCCGGACCATGTGTTCATGATGGGCGACAACCGCGACAACTCGCAGGACAGCCGGGATCCCAGCCTCGGCTACGTCCCCGTCGAAAACCTGGTCGGCCGGGCCGAGATCCTGTTCTTCTCCACCGACGGTTCCGCCGGCATCCTGGAGCCTTGGGCATGGCCGTTCTCGACCCGGTTCGATCGGTTGTTCAGTACGATCCGTTGACCGACGACATTGCGCCCGCGATGCCGGTCGTGGAGCCGGCGCCGGACGACATCGAAGCCATCCTCGGCCACCGGTTCCGCGACCGCCAGCTCCTGCACGAGGCCCTCACCCATGCGAGCGCCGTCCGCCGGCCGACCGGCCGTCGGCGCGAGCGCCGCTCGAACGAGCGGCTGGAGTTCCTGGGCGACCGGGTCCTGGGCCTGGTCGCGGCGCACATGCTGATCGAGCATTTCCGCAACGATTCCGAGGGCACGCTGGCCCTGCGCCAGGACGGACTGGTGCGGCGCGAGACGCTCGCCACGATTGCGCAGAAGCTGGGCGTGGGCCGCTGGCTGGTGGTCGCCAAGAGCGAGGAGGACGGTGGTGGCCGGGACAACCCGGCGATCCTGGCCGACACGGTGGAGGCACTGATCGGCGCCATCTACCTGGATGGCGGCTGGTCCCCGGCCGAAGCCTTCGTCCGGCGGCACTGGCAGCCACTCGTGGCCAGCGCCGGCCTGCCCAGCCGCGACCCGAAGACCGCGCTGCAGGAATGGGCGCAGGCCAGGGCCGCGGATCGGCCGATCTATACGGTGATCTCCACTGAAGGCCCGCCGCATGCTCCCACCTTCGTGGTGAGCGTCAGCGTCACGGACAGGGCGGCCGTCGCCGCGTCCGGCCATTCCAAGCGGGCGGCCGAACAGGCCGCGGCACGGCTCATGCTCGACCAACTCGCCGGTACCCAATCATGACCGATCCAAGCACCGAATCGGCCACCCGCTGCGGCTTCGTGGCGCTCGCCGGTGCACCGAACGCCGGCAAGTCCACGCTCCTGAACCATCTGGTCGGCCACAAGGTCTCGATCGTCACGCCGAAGGCGCAGACGACCAGGCGGCGGGTGATCGGGATCACGACCGTCGACGAGTCCCAGGTCCTGTTCGTTGACACGCCAGGCATCTTCGCCGGGGCCAAGCGTGCCCTGGAGCGCGCCATGGTGCAGGCGGCCTGGGACGGGGTGGACGATGCCGATCTCGTCCTGTTCGTGCTGGATGCCGACAAGGGTCTGAACGCCCAGGCGCGGGCGGTGCTCGAGGGCCTGGCCGGCCGGCAGCGACGTGCCTGGCTGGTGATCAACAAGATCGACGCGGTGCGCCGGGACAAGGCGCTGCCGCTGATCGCGGAAGCCAACAAGGTCGTGCCGTTCGAGGAGACCTTCATCGTCTCGGCGCTCAAGGGCGACGGTTGCGCCGACCTGCTGGCGGCCGTGGCCAAGGCTTTGCCGGAAGGTGTGTGGCTCTACCCGGAAGACCAGTTGTCCGACCTGTCGGACCGGGCTTTGGCCGCCGAGATCACGCGGGAGAAGGTCTTCCTGCAACTGCAGGACGAACTGCCCTACAGCATCACGGTCGAGACCGAGCAGTACCTGGAAAGCGAGGACGGCAAGGAAGTCCGTATCGACCAGGTGGTCTACGTGCTGCGCGACAGCCAGAAGGCGATCGTGCTGGGCAAGGGCGGCACCCGGATCAAGGCGATCGGCCAGGCAGCGCGCCAGGACCTGGAAAAGCTGCTGGATGCCCGTGTCCACCTGTTCCTGTTCGTGAAGGTCCGCGAATGGACTGACGATCCCGAGCGCTATCGGGAGATGGGGCTCGACAGCCGGGGATGATCCCTTGGAATGGCAGGACGAAGGCTTCGTGCTGACGAGGCGGCGCCATGGCGAGGCTGGCCTCGTCGTGCACGCCTTCACCTTCCAGCACGGGCGTCATGCCGGTCTCGTCCAGGGTGGCGGCGCCCGGGCGAATGCCCATCTGTGGCAGCCCGGCAACCGGCTGGATCTCCATTGGCATGCCAGAATGGCCGAGCAGCTCGGCAACCTGAAGGGCGAGGCGATCCGCACCCACGCTGCCGACGTGCTGGACACACCCTTGGCGCTGGCCGGCCTTTCCTCGGCCATGGCGCTGCTCGACCAGGGCACGGCCGAGCGCGATCCGCATCCGGGCCTCTATGCCGCAACCGTCCAGCTCGCCGATGCACTCTGCGATGACGATGCCTGGCTTGGCCACTATGTCCGGTTCGAGCTGGTCCTGCTGGCGGAGACCGGGTTCGGCCTGTCGCTCGACCGCTGCGCCGTGACCGGTGTCACGGAGGATCTGGACTACGTCTCCCCGCGAACCGGCAGCGCAGTCTCGTACGAGGCGGCGGCGGACTGGGCACCCCGGCTCCTCAAGCTGCCGCGCTTCCTACTGGACGGCAGCCATCCCGACCGTGCCCAGGTGCTGGATGGTCTGCGCCTGGCCGGCCACTTCCTGGAGCAGCGTCTGTTCGAGGCGGTCGACCGCCCGGTCCCGCCGGCGCGCGAGCGCCTGGTCGGCCTGCTGCAGCCTTCCGGTTGACGAACCTGCGGATCTTCCACCATCTCCCGCCTTCGAGCCGATGCCCGCCGGAAAGATCGTTCACATGCATGCTCGTCCTGTTCCACTGCAGCCAGGTCAACGCTGATGGCCGCGACGATGCGGGCTGCGGTGCTGCGCGGGTTCGGTGCGCCACTGCAGATCGAGGGCGTGCCGAGGCCGGAGCCCAGGGTGGGGCAGGTCCTGGTCCAGATCGAAGCCTGCGGCCTATGCCATACCGACGTCCATGTCTGCGCCGGCCACACGGTACCGCAGCGGCGCGGCCTGCCGCTGATCCCCGGCCACGAGGGGATCGGACGGATCGTCGAGGCCGGGGCAGGGGCGGAAGCCCTGCTCGGTAGGAGGGTCGGCGTGCCCTGGATCCATGATACGTGCGGCCACTGCCGGGAATGCCTGAGCGGGTTCGAATCCTTCTGCACCGGGCAACGGGCGCACGGCTTTGATGTCGATGGTGCCTTTGCCGAGTATGTCCTGGCCGATGCGCGCTTCGTGGCGGTGCTGGGTGAGGACATGGACGCATTCGCGGGCGCTCCGCTCATGTGCGCCGGCCTGACGGCACTGGGTGGGGTGAAGAAGGCGGCGCTCGTGCCGGGTTCGGTCTGCGTGATCTTCGGCTGTGGCGGGCTTGGGCTCTATGCCGTCCAGCTTGCAGCCCGGACCGGCGCGATCGTGGTCGCGGTCGATGTAGGCGCCGACAAGCTGGATGCGGCGCGGCGGGCCGGGGCAGACCATGCCGTGCCGGCGGAACGGGCCGCGGAGGCGATCCTCGACCTGACCGGCGGGGCCGATGCCTGCATCAACTTTGCGCCCACGACCGCGACCTGGGCTACGATGACGAAGGTCATCCGCCCGCGCGGCCGCATCGTCGCGGCAGCTTTGGTCTCCGATCCGGTGCCGCTCGACCAGGAATGGCTGACGGTCACCGGCGTGACCCTCACCGGCACCAGCGTCGGCACACGGCTCGACATGAGAGAGCTCCTGCAGCTCCACGCACGCAAGCCGCTCACCATCGACCACCGTGTGGTCGGCCTTTCCCGGCTGAACGAGGCGCTGGCCTAGCTTGAGGCCGGTCGTGTCACCGGCCGCATCGTCGTCGACATCCGCGAGAGCGGAGCCCTTTCCTCCTGAAGTCTTCGAGCATGAACCGATCCTCCGCCGACCACGACCGCATCGAATCCGTCCCGCTCGCCCAGGCGCTCTCCGAGCGCTACCTGGCCTATGCGCTGTCCACGATCACGTCCCGTTCGCTGCCGGACGTCCGCGACGGGCTGAAGCCGGTCCAGCGGCGGCTGCTCTACGCCATGCTGCAGCTCCGCCTGGACCCGGCCGGCGGGTACAAGAAATGCGCCCGCGTCGTCGGCGACGTCATCGGCAAGTTCCACCCGCACGGCGACCAGTCGGTCTACGATGCGCTGGTCCGTCTCGCCCAGGACTTCGCGCAGCGCTACCCGCTGGTGGAAGGGCAGGGGAACTTCGGCAATATCGACGGCGATAACCCGGCCGCGATGCGCTACACGGAAAGCCGGCTCACCAAGTACGCGATGGCGCTGCTGGAGAACATCGACGACGACACCGTCGATTTCCGGCCGACCTATGACGGCAGCGAGGAGGAGCCGGTCATCCTGCCGGCAGCCGTGCCGAACCTGCTGGCCAACGGCGCCAGTGGCATCGCCGTGGGCATGGCGACCTCGATCCTGCCGCACAATGTGGGCGAGCTCTGCGATGCCCTTCTGTTCATGCTGGACCGGCCAGCTGAGGCACCGCTACCGACGGCGTCGGAGATCATGCGGTTCGTCCCGGGACCGGACCTGCCGACCGGCGGGATCCTGATTGACCCCCCGGCCACCATCGCCCAGGCGGTTGCCACCGGCCGTGGCGGGTTCCGGCTGCGGGCGCGCTATCAGGTCGAGCAGCTGCCGCTCGGGCAATACCGGATCATCGTCGACCAGATTCCCTACCAGGTGCAGAAGAGCCGCCTGATCGAGGACATCGCCGAGCAGTTGCTGGCCAAGAAGCTGCCGCTGCTGGCCGACCTTCGCGACGAGTCGACCGACCAGGTCCGCATCGTGCTGGTGCCCCGGGCGCGCACGGTCGAGCCGGAGCTCCTGATGGAGCAGCTGTTCCGGGCTACCGACCTGGAAGTACGGCTGTCCTTGAACCTGAACGTGCTGGATGCGACCGGCACGCCCAGGGTGATGGGGCTGGCGGAGGTCCTGCAGTGCTGGCTGGATCACCGGATGATCGTGCTGGAGCGTCGCTCGCGCTTCAGGCTCGGCAAGATCGATGACCGGCTGCACATCCTGGAAGGCTATCTCAGGGCCTACCTGGACATCGACGAGGTCATCCGGATCATCCGCGAGGAGGACGAGCCGAAGCCGGCGCTGATGAAGCGGTTCGAGCTGAGCGAGATCCAGGCCGAAGCGATCTTGAACTTGCGGCTGCGCAACCTGCGGCGGCTGGAGGAGATGGATCTCCGCAAGGAGCATGCCCAGCTGGAGGCGGAGAAGGCGAAGCTGACCAGGCTCCTGGCCGAGCCGAAGCTGCGGCGCAAGGCGCTGGCCGACGAGGTGAAGGCGTCGCGGAAGGCGTTCGCCGATCCGAGGCGGACCACCTTCGGCACCGCCCCGGTGATCGAGCCCGAGCGGTTCGAGGCGCAGGTCGAGCGCTTCCCCGTCACGATCCTCTTGTCCCAGCACAACTGGATCCGGACGGCGCGCGGCCATCAGCTGGACCTGGCCGAGCAGCGCTACAAGGAGGGCGATGCCGCACGCTTCGCCCTGGAAGCGCAGACGACCGACCGTCTCCTGGTGTTCGCGGCGGACGGGAAGATGTTCACGCTGACCGTGGACCGGCTGCCGAGCGGGCGGGGGACAGGGGAGCCGCTCTCGCTGTTCGTGGACATGGCCAAAGGGGTGCCGATCATCGACGCCGCCGTGCACCGTCCGGGCGGGAAGCTGGTCGTAGCGACCCGCGCCGGACGGGGCTTTGTCGTGGACGAGGCGGCCATCGTGGCCTCGACCAAGGTGGGCAGGCAGGTGGTCGACCTGGACGAGGGCGACCAGCTGGTGAAGGTCGTGCCGGTCAAGGGCGACCATCTGGCTGTGCTCGGCAGCCATCGGCGCCTGCTGGTGTTTCCCCTGGACCAGCTGAAGCTGCTCTCCAGGGGCAAGGGCGTGCAACTGATGAAGCTGCACTCGGCCAGCGTGGTCGATATCGCCACGATCGACCCGAAGGCCGGGTTCGTCTGGCAGACCGGGAGCCGCCAGCGCCGGGAGGACACCACGACCTGGATCGGCGAGCGCTCGCAGTCCGGACGGGCGACGCCGGTGGGCTTCCCGAAGGATCTGGACTTCACACGTTCGTGATCAGGTGACCGTGCGGACGTTCCTGGCGTAATCTCTCAACAACAGGAAGGGACCGCCATGCTGACGCGCACGCGCAAGATCTGGGATGTCATCGACCACCGGGCGACCGACGAGGCGCTCGTCACTAACCGGCGAAAGCTGCTGGCCGGCATGGGAATGGGCACCATCGGCCTGTCCTTCATCGGACGGGCGCATGCCCAGGAGGCCGGCAGCCTGATCGCGCCGGAACTCTATCCAGGCGAGCGCAATCCGGCCTTCACGCTGGATCGGCCGCTCACTGAGGAGAAGCTGGCGACGACCTACAACAATTTCTACGAGTTCGGCGGGAGCAAGGACATCGTCGATGCTGCGCAGGCGCTGACGATCAAGCCCTGGACGCTCACGATCGACGGGATGGTCGAACAGACGGTGGAAATGGATGTCGGGGACATCGTGCGCCGGCTGCCGATCGAGGAGCGGCTGTATCGCCACCGCTGCGTCGAGGCATGGTCGATGGACGTTCCCTGGAGCGGCTTTCCGCTCAAGGTACTGCTGGACCTGGCCAGGCCGCAGGGCAGCGCCAAGTACGTGCGGTTCGAGACCTTCCTGAACCCGGACGAGGCGCCTGCCCAGCAGCAGTCCTGGTACCCGTGGCCTTATATCGAAGGTCTCTCGATCGCCGAGGCCGGCAACGACTTGGCCTTCATTGCGACGGGCATGTACGGCAAGCCGCTGCTCAAGCAGAACGGGGCGCCGATCCGACTGGTCACGCCGTGGAAGTACGGATTCAAGTCGATCAAGTCGATCCGGAAGATCACACTCACCGACCAGCGTCCGGTGAGCTACTGGGAAGAGTTGGGGCCGAGCGAGTACGGGTTCTGGGCGAACGTAAACCCGGAAGTGCCGCATCCGCGATGGAGCCAAGCTTATGAAAGGCCTCTCGGCGACTTTGGTTCCGTGCCGACACGCTTATTCAATGGCTATGCCGAGCAGGTCGCTAGTCTTTATAGCGGGATGGAAGGGGAGCAGTTGTTCATGTAAAAGCGAGTTCGTTCGGGCAATGAACAAAAGTACCTGGAAGGAACATTGACGCAGATCAAGTCGGTACTTTGCTGCGGTGCAGCAAATATGGCGCCATTGGCTGGTTGTTCCAAGTTGCGCTGCAGCAATTTCCTGCGGGATCTGATAAAAGTTGGGCTGCCGTCTGCGGAGTCGGAACGCCATGCTTGACGGGGAGCAAAATGCCGCCGATAAGCTCGGACGTTACCTGCAGCTCAGAACAAAAAAAGTGGCCGGGTCTTTCGACCCGGCCGAGTAGATCAGGGAGGCTAAATGCCTGGGAAACGAACCGAGGTTCGTCGAACCCGGCAGAACCGGGCCCGGTCGAAGGAGAGCTAGCTCAATCCTCGACCCAACAACGCATCCCAGACGGTACGTTGTTGCAGTGCGGAAGATAATATCGTTTCACCGTCTTGGCTACCCCCGATCAGGATAGGTGGCCTGCATAGTTTGCATGCGGTCGTCGACCTGTGACCAAAAAGTCGGCAGATCCTACCAGACCGACTGTTCCGCCACCTTTTCCAGCAGGAAGTCGCGGAACACGGTGACACGCTTGGAGGCGCGGAGTTCCTCCGGATAGACGAAATAGCAGGTGAATACCGGCCCTTCGAGGTCCGGCAAGACGCGCACGAGGTTCTTGCTGGGTGCTCCGAGATAATCCGGCAGGGAAGCAAGGCCCAGCCCGGCCTCGGCTGTGCGCAGCATGCCATAGACGTGGTTGACCGTGAGCGTCGGCTTGCGCGGGGTGATGTTGGGGTCGTCGTCGCGCCCGGCCACCAGGATCCAGTTGAGCGACGGAACGGGTGCATCGTCGCCGTAGACGATCAGCCGATGCCGATCCAGGTCTTCCGGACGCTCGGGCAGGCCGTGCCGGGTGAGATAGCCCGGGGCGGCATAAAGATGCGTGTGCGACGTCATCAGCTTGCGCTGGATCAGGTCGCCTTGGGTCGGTCGGTTCAGCCGCAGCGCCACGTCCGCCCTGCGCATGCCCAGGTCTAGGTCGTCGTCGGTCACCATCAAGGAGACGGTGATCTCCGGGTAGAGGTCGAGGAAGGCAGGCATGTGGTGGGTCAGCCAGACCGTGCCGATGCCCACCGTCGTCGTGATCCGCAGATGGCCGGCCGGCTCGTCGCGCCGCTCCTGCAGCGCTGTCACGGTCATGGCCATCTTGCGCGCAATCTCGCGCGCCGTTTCCAGCAGAATCTCGCCCTGCTCGGTCAGGACGAGACCGCGGGCATGCCGGTGGAAGACCGCGGCACCCAGCTCCTCTTCCAGAGCGCTGATCTGCCGGCTGATCGCGGATTGCGACAGGCCCAACCGGTCCGCGGCCTTGGTGAAGCTTCCAGCCTCGGCTACCGAGTGGAAGATCCTGATCCGGTCCCAGTCGGGCCCCTCGCTCTTGAACAGATCCTTGTCCACCGTTGGGCGCGCGACCATCGTCTCAGTGCATCCCCCGCGCGGTCAGCCAGCGCTCGGCATCCAGGGCGGCCATGCAGCCGGATGCGGCTGCGGTGACCGCCTGGCGATAGATCTTGTCCTGCACGTCGCCCGCGGCGAACACGCCATCCACCGACGTAAAGGTATGCCCGCGCTCGGTGAGCAGGTAGCCTTCGTCGTCCATGGCCAGCTTGCCCTTGAACAGGCTGGTCGCAGGGTCATGGCCGATGGCGACGAACATCCCGTCGGCCTCGATGACCCGGCGGGTCCCGTCCAGGGTGGAAGCCAGCACCGCGTGGGTGACACCCTTGGGTTCGGTCGTGCCGTTCAGGTCGACCACCATCGAGTTCCAGGCGACCATGACGTTCGGCCGGGCGAACAGGCGGTCCTGCAGGATCTTCTCGGCGCGCAGCGTGTCGCGACGGTGGATCAGCGTCACATGGGAGGCGAGGCCCGCCAGATAGAGCGCCTCCTCGACCGCCGTGTTGCCGCCGCCTACCACGATCACCCGCTTGCCACGGAAGAAGAACCCGTCGCAGGTCGCGCAGGCGGACACGCCATGGCCCATGAACTGCTGTTCGGCCTCGATACCGAGCCAACGCGCCTGGGCGCCGGTCGCGACGATCAGGGCGTCGCAGGTGAAGATGGTGCCGCCGTCCAGCGTCAGCCGGAACGGCCGGACCGACAGGTCGACGTCGGTGGCGAGATCATAGACGAACTCGGCCCCGCAATGCTCGGCCTGCGCCGACATCTGCTCCATCAGCCAGGGGCCCTGAACAGCTTCGGCAAAGCCCGGAAAGTTCTCGACGTCGGTCGTGATGGAAAGTTGGCCGCCGGGCTGAAGGCCCTGCAGAAGAACAGGCTTCAGATTGGCGCGCGCCGCATAGATCGCCGCTGTATAGCCAGCCGGACCGCCACCGATGATCAATACCTGCGTGTGACGCTCGTTCATCCTGCCTCCGACAACGCGGCATTAACACGGGTCGTCTGCGTAAACCACTGTTCCGCGCGATCCATGATTACGGCGGCGACCTCGCCTGCGGCATCCAGCGGCGGTGGCGGCGCGTGATCGAACGGATCACCCAAGGCCACGATCCGCCCTTCCTTGAACAACCTCGTCACCAGCATCTTCAGCTTGTGCCCGACCAGCCGGTCGCCGCCATACACGTGGACAGGTTTTCCCGTGGCGCAAGCCTCACTCACCATGGATACCGAATCGACGCTCACCACCACCGCGTCAGCCAGCGCCAGCATGCCGAGATAGGGGTTCGGCTCGGGATCGCCCGGCTTCCAGATCACGTGCGGGATCTTGAGCGTCATCGCGAGCTCGGCCGCCGCGTGGCTGCCGGTGCGCCGGCTCGTAGTGACCATGAGGGAGCCGCCCAGGCTCTCGGCCAGAGCTACCGCCCGCAGCCCCAATTCCCGGGCCCAGTCGCGCCGGTAGCGGACATGATGGGCCGGCCCGCCCACCAGCACGGCGATCCGCGGCTCGGGAAGATGGGCAAAGCGCGGAAGAAAGGTCTGCGCACCTTCGGCCAGCCGTGCGGCATTCACGCGGTGCGGCGCGCCGGTGACCCGGATGACCTCCACCTCCTCGTTGGTCAGCTGGCGGTCGTGGTAGGGCAGGACGAGGAGGTCGATGTCGGTCGAGATCGAGGGCCGCATCACGTGCACGATGCGGGTGCGTCCGCCTGCCTGCCGCTTGATCCAGCGCGCCACTGGCAGGCAGCGCCGGCCGCAGGTCACCAGCAGGTCGGGCCAGGGCGGCACCAGGCCGGCCCGCGCAACGCGCGAGAGGCCCAGCGCGCTGGCGCCCAGGATCCGATTGTCCAAGCGGGACAGCCAGCCGAAGGTCAGCGGCTTCTCGATCATCGGCCAGGGCAAGGCGTCGCCGATGCCCTGGACCTGGGTAGCGTGACCCGGCCGGTCGTCGAGCAGCCCCCAGACGACCGGGAGGTCACGCGGCACGGATTGCTCCCTAGCCGAACCGTACGTCGAGGATCTCGAAATAGCGGGTACCGCGCGGGGTCGAGACCTCGACGGTGTCGCCGCTCTCCTTGCCGAGAAGGGCCTGGGCCAGCGGCGAGGCGATCGACAGGAGCCCCTGCTGGATCTCTGCCTCATCCGGCCCGACGATCTGGTACTTGGTTTCCTCGTCGGTCTCTTCGTCCACCAGCTTCACGGTGGCCCCGAACATGACCTTGCTGCCGGACTGGGTCGCGATGTCGATGATCTCGGCGCGGGAGAGCTTGTCCTCCAGCTCCATGACCCGGCCTTCGATAAAGCCCTGCCGCTCCCGCGCCGCATGATACTCGGCGTTCTCGGAGAGGTCCCCGTGCTCACGCGCCTCTGCGATCGCACGGATGACAGCGGGACGCTCCACCGTCTTGAGGCGCTTGAGTTCCGCCTCCAAGCGCGTGTGACCCACAGGAGTCATCGGGATCTTGTTCAGCATTCAGTCAACTCTCGGGAAACAGGATTCACGCTCCACGCGCGCCTTGGGACACCACAACATCGGCTCGGGATAAGTCAAAATAGGCTTGTAGAGGTACCACCGCAAGATCGCCGGATGCCAGCGCTCCCAATGCCAGAACGACCGCCTTGGCTCCCGAAATGGTCGTCGTGTACGGCACGCGGTTCATGAGAGCCTCGCGGCGCAAGGAGTAGCTGTCCTTGATCGCCTGGCGGCCATCCGTCGTGTTGATCACCAGCACGACGCCACGGTCCTTGATCCGGTCGACGATGTGCGGCCGGCCCTCATGGACCTTGTTGACCTCCTCGACCGGGACGCCCGCCTCGCGCAGCACGCCCGCCGTACCCCTGGTGGCCAGCACGTCGTAGCCGAGCTCGATCAGCCGCCGGCCGATCCCGACGGCGGTCGGCTTGTCCTGGTCGCGCACCGACAAGAACACGGCACCGCTCCTCGGCAGGGCCTGACCAGAGCCGAGCTGACCCTTCAGGAAGGCTGTCCCGAAGTCGCGATCCAGGCCCATGACCTCGCCGGTCGACTTCATCTCGGGCCCGAGGATCAGGTCGACGCCGGGGAAGCGGGCGAACGGGAATACCGCCTCCTTCACGGCGACGTGATCCAGCTTGCCCAGCTTCAGGTCGAAATCCGCCAGCGATTCGCCGGCCATGACCCGTGCCGCGATCTTGGCAAGCTGCTTGCCGATAGCCTTGGCGACGAACGGGACGGTACGCGACGCGCGCGGGTTGACCTCCAGGATGTAGACCACCCCGTCCTTCACCGCGAACTGCACGTTCATCAGGCCACGCACGTTCAGGGCCTTGGCCAGCGCCTTGGACTGCCGCTCGATCTCGGCGATCACGTCCTGCGGGAGCGAGTAGGGCGGCAGCGAGCAGGCACTGTCACCCGAATGGACCCCTGCCTCCTCGATATGCTCCATCACGCCCACGACCACGCTGGTACTGCCGTCCGCGAGCACGTCGACATCGACCTCGATCGCATCGGAGAGATAGCGGTCGATCAGCACCGCCCCCTGCTCGGACACCGCGGCCGCTTCCTTGGCGAACGCCTTGGCATCGGTCTCGTCATGGACGATCCGCATCGCCCGCCCACCCAGCACGTAGGAAGGTCGGAGCATCACGGGGTAGCCGAGTTCGTTCGCCTTCAGCACCGCCTCGTCGGCACCATTGGCCGTGGCGTTCTCCGGCTGCTTCAGTCCGAGCCGCTGCAGCAGGCCCTGGAAGCGCTGGCGGTCCTCGGCGAGGTCGATCGAATCGACCGGCGTACCCAGGATCGGGATGCCGGCTTTCTCCAGGTGGTGGCTGAGCTTGAGCGGGGTCTGGCCACCCAGCTGCACGATGCAGCCGAGAAGCCGGCCGTTGCTCGCTTCCTTGCGGCAGATCTCCAGCACGTCCTCGGCCGTGAGCGGCTCGAAATACAGGCGGTCGGAGGTGTCCGGGTCGGTCGAGACCGTCTCGGGGTTGCAGTTGACCATCACCGTCTCGTAGCCGGCATCCTTCAGGCCGAAGGCGGCATGGACGCAGCAATAGTCGAACTCGATGCCCTGGCCGATCCGGTTCGGCCCGCCGCCCAGGATGATGACCTTGGTCCGGTCGGACGGCCGGCTCTCGTCCTCGGCCTCGTCCTCGCCGAACGCCGGCATCTCGTAGGTCGAGTACATGTAGGGCGTCTGCGATTCGAACTCGGCTGCACAGGTGTCGATCCGCTTGAACACCGGATGGACGCGCAGCTCATGCCGCCGGGCGCGAACCTGGTCCTCCGACAGTCCGGCGAGCCTGCCCAGCCGCTTGTCGGAGAAGCCCATGGCCTTGAGCGCATGGAAGCCCTCGCGGTCGGCCGGCAGCCCGTCGGCCTTCACACCGGCCTCGGCCTGCACGAGTTCGTCGACCTGGCGCAGGAACCAGGGGTCGAACTTGGTGATCCGGTGGATCTCCTCGACACTCATCCCTTCGCGCAGGGCCTGCGCCGCCACACGGAACCGGTCCGGGGTCGGTTGGCCCAGCATCTCGATGAGCGCGTCCTTCGGGTCGACGTCCTCCGGCAGGGCGACTTCGTCGAAGCCGGACAAGCCGGTCTCCAGCCCGCGCAGCGCCTTCTGCACGCTCTCCTGGAAGGTCCGCCCGATCGCCATCACCTCGCCCACCGACTTCATCGCCGTGGAAAGCAAGGGCTCGGTTTCCGGGAACTTCTCGAAGGTGAAGCGCGGGATCTTGGTCACGACATAGTCGATCGACGGCTCGAAGCTGGCCGGCGTCACCTTGGTGATGTCGTTCTGGATCTCGTCCAGCGTGTAGCCCACCGCCAGCAAGGCGGCGACCTTGGCGATGGGAAAGCCGGTGGCCTTGGACGCCAGCGCCGAGGAACGCGACACGCGGGGGTTCATCTCGATCACGACCATGCGGCCGCTCGCCGGATCGATCGCGAACTGCACATTGGAGCCGCCGGTATCGACGCCCACCTCGCGCAGCACGGCGATCGAGGCTGAGCGCATCCGCTGGTATTCCTTGTCGGTCAGCGTCAGCGCCGGGGCCACCGTGATGCTGTCGCCGGTATGGACACCCATCGGGTCGACGTTCTCGATCGAGCAGACGATGATGCAGTTGTCCGCGTGATCGCGGACCACCTCCATTTCGTACTCCTTCCAGCCGAGCACCGATTCCTCGACCAGCACCTCCGTGATGGGCGAGGCATCGAGCCCGCTGGTGACGATCCGCTCGAACTCCTCACGGTTGTAGGCGATGCCGCCGCCGGTGCCGCCCAGCGTGAAGGAGGGCCGGATGATCGCCGGCAGTCCGGTCGTCTCCAGGGCTTCGCGCGCCTCCTCCATCGTGCGCACGACCACCGATTTCGGCATGTCGAGGCCGATCTTGATCATCGCCTGGCGAAACAGCGCCCGGTCCTCGGCCTTGTCGATCGCCGGCAGCTTCGCCCCGATCAGCTCGACCCCGAACCGCTCCAGCACGCCGCTCTCGGCCAGCGCCTTGGCCGTGTTGAGGGCGGTCTGTCCGCCCATGGTCGGCAGGAGCGCGTCGGGGCGCTCCTTCTCGATGATCTTGGCGACGATCTCCGGCGTGATCGGCTCGATGTAGGTGGCATCGGCCGTTTCCGGGTCGGTCATGATCGTCGCCGGGTTCGAATTGACCAGGACGATCCGATAGCCTTCGCGGCGCAGCGCCTTGCAGGCCTGCGTACCGGAGTAATCGAACTCGGAGGCTTGGCCGATCACGATCGGGCCGGCGCCGATCACGAGGATCGACTGGATGTCGGTACGCTTGGGCATGGATCAGGCTCGGCCGTTCGAACGTTCTGGACGGGGCGACGTTGAGGAGGTTCAGGCGGCGCGTCGCGCGCGCACGGCATCCACAAATCGTCGGAACAGATGTTGGCTGTCGACAGGGCCGGGCGACGCTTCCGGATGATACTGCACGGAGAAGACCGGGCGTCCGGCCAGCGCGATGCCCTGGATGGTGCCGTCAAACAGGGAGCGGTGGGTCACCTGGACGGTGTCGGGCAGCTCGGCCTCGTCGATC